>QFCS01000163.1_pt1 | contig 339089 bp, 309 predicted proteins | sample 3576561 | NCBI WGS metagenome assembly QFCS01 | reverse complement strand
GGCGCGCGCGGTCAAGCGCATCGAGGACGTGCGCGTGCTGCGCACCGCGCAATTCCCCGAGGACGCCGGCCCCATGGCCCACCCGGTGCGGCCCGACAGCTACGCCGAGATCAACAACTTCTACACCGTCACCGTCTACGAAAAAGGCGCCGAGGTGGTGCGCATGATGCAGACCCTGGTCGGCCGCGAAGGCTTCGCCAGGGGCATGAAGCTGTACTTCGAGCGGCACGACGGCCAGGCCGTCACCTGCGACGACTTCGCCCAGGCCATCGCCGACGCCAACCCCGAGAGCGACCTGCACCGCCTGCTGCCGCAGTTCAAGCGCTGGTACAGCCAGGCCGGCACGCCACACGTGCGCGCCGAAGGCGTGTACGACGCCGCCGCGCGCAGCTACACGCTCACGCTGTCGCAAAGCTGCATGCCCACGCCGGGCCAGGCCGCCAAGGAGCCGTTCGTGATCCCGGTCTCGCTCGGCCTGCTCAGCCCCGAAGGCCAGCAGTTGCCGCTGCAACTGGCGCACTGGACGCAGCCCGAGGCCGGCAGCCGCACCTTCGTGCTCACCCAGGCCAGCGAGACCTTCACCTTCGTGAACCTCGACAGCGCGCCCGTGCCCTCGCTGCTGCGCGGCTTCTCGGCGCCTGTGGTGCTGGAATGCCACTACACCGACGCGCAGCTGCTCACCCTGCTCGCGGCCGACCCCGACCCGTTCAACCGCTGGGAAGCCGGCCAGCGCCTAGCCCTGCGCCGCGCGCTCATGGCCATCCTGGCCGAAGGCCCCGCCCTCGATGCGCCGCTGGACGGCGCCTTCCTCGGCGCCATGCGCGATGTGCTGCGCCACCAGCACCTGGACGCCGCCTTCAAGGAACTGGTGCTCACGCTGCCGAGCGAAACCTACATCGCCGAACAACTGGCCGAGGTGGACCCGCAGCGCGTGCACGCGGTGCGCGAAGCCATGCGCGAACAGCTCGCCACCGCCCTGCAGGACGACTGGGCCTGGGCCTTCGAGAACCACAAGGACAACGGCGCCTACCACCCCGACCCGGTGAGCACCGGCCGCCGCGCGCTCGCGGGCCTGTCGCTCACCATGTTGTGCCTGGCCGCGCGCCACCAAGGCGACGCCGTCTGGCCGGGCAAGGCCTACCAGCACTTCAAGGACGCCGGCAACATGACCGACCGCTTCAACGCGCTGTCGGCCCTGGTGGTGAGCGAACACGCGCTCGCCCGCGGCGCGCTGGCCCGCTTCCACGCCCTGTTCCGCGACGAGGCCCTGGTGCTCGACAAGTGGTTCGCCCTGCAGGCCGGTGCGCCCGACCGCGCGGGCAACGTGCTGCCGGCGGTGCGCAAGCTCATGGCGCACCCGGACTTCAACCTCAAGAACCCCAACCGCGCGCGCAGCGTGATCTTCAGCTACTGCAGCGCCAACCCGGGCGCCTTCCACCGCGCCGACGCGGCGGGCTACCTGTTCTGGAGCGAGCGCGTGGTCGAACTCGACGCCTTCAACCCGCAGGTCGCCGCCCGCCTGGCGCGCGCGCTCGACCGCTGGAAAAAACTCGCCGAGCCCTACCGCGGCGCGGCGCGCGAAGCCATCGCCCGCGTGGCCGCCAAGCCCGACCTGAGCAACGACGTGCGCGAGGTCGTCACCCGCGCCCTCGCCGACTGAAACGGAAAACCGACATGACCCAACGCATTTCCCTCACCCGCTACCTCGTCGAACAACAGCGCGTCGACGGCCTGATTCCCTCCCAGCTGCGCCTGCTGCTCGAAGTGGTGGCGCGCGCCTGCAAGAGCATCAGCCAGGCCGTGAACAAGGGCGACCTCGGCGGCGTGCTCGGCGCGGCGACCACCGAGAACGTGCAAGGCGAGGTCCAGAAGAAGCTGGACATCATCGCCAACGAGGTGCTGATCGAGGCCAACGAATGGGGCGGCCACCTCGCGGCCATGGCCAGCGAGGAAATGGACAGCATCTACGTGGTGCCCAACCGCTACCCGCAGGGCGAGTACCTGCTGCTGTTCGATCCCCTGGACGGCTCCAGCAACATCGACGTGAACGTCAGCATCGGCACCATCTTCAGCGTGCTCAGGAAGCCCGACGGCAGCGCCGGCGTGAGCGAACAGGACTTCCTGCAGAGCGGCGCCCACCAGGTGGCCGCCGGCTACTGCGTGTACGGCCCGCAGACCACGCTGGTGCTCACCGTGGGCGACGGCGTGGCCATGTTCACCCTCGACCGCGAGCAGGGCTCCTTCGTGCTGACCCAGGAAAACGTGAAGATCCCGGCCGACACCAAGGAATTCGCGATCAACATGAGCAACATGCGCCACTGGGACGCCCCGGTGAAGCGCTACGTGGACGAATGCCTGGCCGGCCAGGAAGGCCCGCGCGGCAAGGACTTCAACATGCGCTGGATCGCCAGCATGGTGGCCGACGTGCACCGCATCCTCACGCGCGGCGGCATCTTCATGTACCCCTGGGACAAGCGCGAACCGAACAAGCCCGGCAAGCTGCGCCTGATGTACGAGGCCAACCCCATGAGCTGGCTGATCGAACAGGCCGGCGGCGCCGCCACCAACGGCCGCGAGCGCATCCTGGACATCGTGCCCGGCAAGCTGCATGAGCGCGTCAGCGTGATCCTGGGCTCGAAGAACGAGGTCGAGCGCGTCACCGCCTACCACCGGGAAGCCTGATCCACATCGGGCTATAATCTTAGGCGTTGCCGGTGTAGCTCAGTCGGTAGAGCAGCTCATTCGTAATGAGAAGGTCGGGTGTTCGATTCATCTCTCCGGCACCAACAAACGCTGAAAGCCCGCCATGAAATCCATGGCGGGCTTTTTCTTTGGGGCGGCGCGGCCGTGCGTGCGCCCGTCGGAGTCGACCTAGAATCCGCCCACGCCCTGTGGCAACAGGCCGAACAACCCGACTTGGAGACAGCATGGAACACAGCAATCTGAAGAAGTGGTCTGCCGAATTTCTGGGGACCTTCTGGCTGACCTTGGGCGGCTGCGGCAGCGCGGTGCTGGCGGCGGCCTTTCCGCAGCTCGGCATCGGCTTCACCGGCGTCTCGCTGGCTTTCGGCCTCACGGTGCTGACCGGCGCCTACGCCTTCGGGCCCATCTCCGGCGGCCACTTCAATCCGGCGGTCTCGGTGGGCCTGGCGCTCGGGGGCCGCTTCCGCGCGGCCGAGCTGCCCGGTTATGTGATCGCCCAGGTGCTGGGCGCCGTGGCCGCGGCCGGCGTGCTGTACCTCATCGCCACGGGCAAGCCGGGCGCCAGTGTGGGCGGCTTCGCGACCAACGGCTATGGCCAGCATTCGCCCGGCGGCTACGGCCTCACGGCGGCGCTGATCACCGAGGTCGTGCTCACCGCCGTGTTCCTGCTCGTCATCCTCGGCGCCACCGCGAAACGCGCGGCCGCCGGCTTCGGCGGCTTGGCCATCGGCCTGTGCCTGACCTTGATCCACCTGATCTCGATCCCGGTGACCAACACCTCGGTCAACCCGGCGCGCAGCACCGGCCCGGCGCTGTTCGGCCCGGCCATCGCACTGGACCAGCTCTGGCTGTTCTGGGTCGCGCCGATCGTGGGCGCCGCGCTGGGCGCGCTGATCTGGCGCTCGCTGCTGGCCACCGGCGACGACTGAGCCGGCCGGCCGGGCGGCCTCACTCCACGCGGATGTTGTTGGCCTTGGCGATCTTGCCCCACTTGTCGTATTCGGCGCGCGAGACCTTGGCGAACGCCTCCACCGAGGTGCCCATGGCCACGAGCCCCAGGCCTTCGAGCTTCTTCTGCACATCGGGCGTGTGCAGGATCTTCACGAGCTCGGTGTTGAGGCGGCCGATGATGTCCTTGGGCGTGCCCGCGGGCACGTAGAAGCCCTGCCAGCCATCGCCGTCGTAGCCCGGCAGGACCTCGCTCACGGCGGGCACCTCGGGCAAAGCCGAACTCCGCTTGGGGCTGGTGACAGCCAGCGCGCGCACCTTGCCCGAGCGCACCAGCGGCACGGCCGTAGTGGCCGGCTCGAACGCCAGCGGCACCTGGCCCGCCATCACGTCGGGCAGCGGGCTGCCCTTGTAGGGGATGTGGACCATGCTCACCTGCGCCATGTTGTTCATCATCTCCATCACCACGTGCGGGCCCGAGCCCACGCCCAGCGAGCCGTACTCCACGCCACCGGGTTTCGCCTTGGCCTGGGCCAGCAGATCCTGCAGGGTCTTGAAGGGCTGGTTGGGGCCGGTGATGAGCACATAGGGCACCAGCGCCACCTGGGTCACGGGGGCGAAGTCGCGGAAGGTGTCGTAGGGCAGCTTGGCGTAGACGTTGGGGTTGATGCCCATGATGGAGTTGACCGTCATGAACAGGGTGTAGCCATCGGCCGGGCTCTTGGACGCCACGTCGGCGCCGATGATGCCGGCCGCGCCCGCGCGGTTGTCGATGACGACGGGTTGCCCCAGCGCGCGGGACAGCGGCTCGCTCAGGATGCGGGCCACGACGTCGGGCGAGACGCCGGCGGCGAAGGGCACGACCACGCGGATCGGCTTCTCGGGCCACTTGCCCTGGGCGTGCAGCCGAGGGGCGACGCCGATCAGGGCGGCGGCGCCGAGGCCGGAGAGGATGTGGCGGCGGTTCGGGCCTGCGGGGAGTTGGGGGCTCATGGGGGTTTCCTGGTTCGGGGGCATGGGGCGGCAGGGCTCAGGCGAGCCAGGACCGCAGATGGGGAAGCAAGGCGTCGATCTGCTGCACATGGGGATAGTGCCCCCCGGCGGACAGCACGACGCGGTGGGCATGGGGGTAGCGCTGGCGCACCCGTTCGCGCACGGCGGGCGTGATGATGGCGTCGTCCTCGCAGTCGCAGAGCACGGTCTTCGTGGGCGTCGGCGGTGCGGGCAGGGGCGTCGACAGCGCCACCTTCAGCAGCCGCTGGCGGAAGTCTTCCGCCGGCAGGCCGTGCTGCAGCATGTGCAGCTGCAGCTGGCGCAATTCGCTGTCGGGGCGGGTCAGGGTGCCGTCGCGCCAGCGCGCCACCACGTCCTCACCACTGGCCGCGGTCAGCCAGTCGGGCGAAAACAGCGGCGAAGCGGCCACGTCGGCCCCGTCGACAAAGGTGTTGCCCAGCCACAGCGCGCGCAGCGCGCCGGGGTGGCGTTGGGCGAAGGCCTGGGCCCACCACGCGCCATACGAGGAGCCCCAGACCGCCACGGGGCCGAGCGCGAGGTGGTCGATCAAGGCCAGGAGGCCATCGGCCAGCGCGTCGGGTTCCAGGCCGCTGGGGTAGTGCACCGTCAGCACGCGAGCCTCGGCGTCCAGGGCTTGCGCGATGCGCCAGGCCACGTCGCCGTTGCCCAGGGCGCCGGGCAGCAGCACCAGGGGCGGCGCGTCGCGCCGGTTGTCGCGAAAGCCCCAGCGGTGCCCTTGTGGGTCGGTGAAGGCGTGCAGGGGCCAGGCCTGGGTGAACGCCTTCAGGCCGGCCGGTGCGGCGAAATCCAGGCTCACGCGTACAGCCCCGCTTCGCGCAAGGTGGACTTGGCCTGCTCGGAGAAGTCCGCCTCGGGGGCGTCGCCGCTGACGACAACCAGCAGGAAATGCGATTGCTCGGGCTCGTGGTGGGTGATGTTCTCGAAGCGGCGGTTGACGCCGGGTGGGAACGACATGACGTCCCAGGGGCCGACGTCGAAATGCTCTTCACGGCCATCCAACTCCCAGGAGCAGCGCCAGGTGCCGGTGAGGGGCATGAAGGTTTCGTTGGTGTCGTGGTTGTGCATCATCGGGCCGTGGCCGGGCCGGGCTTCGCAGAAGCCCAGGTTGAAGCCCTCGCTGATGGGGATGGCCGCGTTCGCCGCCGCCTCGGCGCCCAGCGGCGAGACCACCTCCTGGCCGCCCTTGCCCTTGGGCGGCTGGAAGCCGACGGCGTTGTACAGCTTGCGGATGGCGCTGGGGTACTGGCTGTCGGGCAGGCCGCCGTCGAAGCCTTTCAAGTCCTTGAAGTAGGCCACGCGTTTGCGCATCTCTTCGCGCGTGACTCGGATCTGGGGAAGTGCCATGGGGTCTCTCTCGGTTGGGGGTGGGACACGCGGCGAAGTATGAAAGCGTGACTGCGCATGCTGCAATCGCGCAAACCGATGGCGCCGATCAGCCCCCGCGATGAAGGCCATGGGTTTTCCCCTAGGCCCCTGAGCGCACCCGGTCAGGCGAATGCAGGCACCATCCCTGGCCATGAAGCTGCCGACCCTCGATCTCCCTCTGCTGCTCGCGTTCGACGCCCTGATGCGGGAGCGCCATGTCACCCGCGCGGCCGAACGGCTGGAGGTGGGCCAGTCGTCCATGAGCGCGTCGCTGGCCAAATTGCGCGACCTGTTTCAGGACGAGTTGCTGATGCGCGCGGGCACCGGCCTGGTGCCCACCGAACGCGCCATGGCCCTGCTGCCCCGGGTGCAGGAAGCGCTGGCCGCGATGGAGCGCGTGCTGGAGCCCGCCACGCCCTTCGACCCCGCCACGGCGCAGCACACCTTCCGACTGATCGTCATCGACTACATCGACCTGCTGGTGATGCCTTCGGTCATGCGCCGGCTGCGCGAGGAGGCGCCCGGCGTGAAGATCCACGTGCTGCAGACCAACCCGAAACACTTCGGCGAAATGATGGCGGCGGGCGAGCTGGACCTGGCCATCACCTACTTCCCCGACGCGCCCGACTACCTCAAGGGCCGCAACCTGTTCGCCGACCGCTTCGTCACCATCTGCGCGCGCGAGCACCCCGCGATCACGGCGTCGCTGGATGTGGCGGCCTTCTGCGCGCTGCCCCATGTGACCATCGAGCCCGACCTCGCGCAGATCTACAACGTACAGATCGACGCCGCCTTGCGCCCCCATGGCGTGAGCCGCAACGTGCACATGATCAAGCCCAGCTTCCTGGCCCTGCCCTTCGTGCTGGAGACCTCCGACATGGTGGCCTGCGTGCCGGTGCGCCTGGCCCGGCGCATGACGCAGATGGCGCGCATCGACATGTTCGACATCCCGCTGGAGCTGCCGCTGTTCGATGTGCGCATGCTGTGGCACCCGCGCACGCAGCACGCGCCCGCCAACGAGTGGCTGCGCCGGGTGGTGGTGGAGTGCGCGCAGGCGGTCGCGCGCTGAAGGCGCGAACGGTTAGCCGAACCGCGCCGGCGAAAACGGCCGCACGTCCACGCGCGGCGTGGCGCCGGTCATCATCGCCGCCAGCAGTTCCCCCGTCACCGGCCCCAGCGTGAAGCCCTGGTGCCCATGGCCGAAGGCGCACCACAGGCCGGGCACCGAGGGCACGGGGCCGAAGACGGGTTTCATGTCGGGCATGCAGGGGCGCGTGCCCATCCAGGGTTCGGGGTCCACGCGCTCGCCGAGCGGGAAGCTCTGGCGCGCGATCGCTTCGGCGGCATCGATCTGCGTGGGTGTGCGCGGCGCATCGGCGTTCGCGAGTTCGGCGCCGGTGGTCAGGCGCAGGCCGTCCTTCATGGGCGCGACCACGTAGCCGTATTCGGCATCGATGACGGTGCTGTTCAGGGTCTGGCCCGGCAGGCGCGCGTAGTGCATGTGGTAGCCGCGCTTGGGGATCATGGGCGCGGTGTAGCCGAAGCGCGAGGTCAGTTGCAGGGTCCACGGGCCCAGCGCCACCACCACCTGCGGCGCCGAGAGCGTGCGCCCGTCGGCCGTGTCCACCTGCCAGCCGCCCGAGCCGCTCTGGCGCAGGCTCAGGGCGTCGCCCAGGTGCACCGCGCCACCGCGTTGTTCGAACAGGCGCGCATAGGCCTGCACCAGGTCGCCCGGGCTGCGGATGGCCACGGGGTCGGTCCAGCGCACCGCGCCGGCGAACTCGCCCACCAGCGCGGGCTCTTCGCGCGCCACGTCCGCGCCCGTGAGCTTGAGGTGGTGCACACCGGCCTGGGCGCGCTCGTCGGCCACCTCGAAGAATTCGTGCAGTTCGCGCTCGCTGCGGTAGAGCATGAGGTAGCCCTGCCCCGCCACGAGATCCTCGGCGCCCGCGTCGCGCATCAGCGGCGCGTGTGTGTCCAGCGAGAGCGCGATCAGGGTCTCGTACTCGCGCGAGATCCGCTGGTAGGGGCCGGGCGCCGAGTGGCGGTAGTAGGACCACAGCGGGCCCAGCATGCGCGCGGCATCGCTGGCGTGGTAACGCACGTCGACGCGCTGGTTGGTGGCGCCCGACAAGAGGAAGCCGAGGTCGCGCGGCAAGGCATAGGGTGCGATGGCTTCGCGCTGGATGATGCCGGCGTTGCCGTAGGACGTTTCGAGCCCTGGCGCGCGGCGATCGAGCAAGGCGACGGACTGGCCCCGGGCCTGCAGGTGCAGCGCGCAGCCCACGCCAACCATGCCCGCGCCGAGAACGATGATGTCGTGTGTCATGGTGCAGGTCATTCTAGTTGCTACCATTTTTATGGCGCGGTGATGACAGCCCTGGCACATCGCAGGGCCATGTGTTGTATCTCGGGGCAAACCCTCTTGCGGGCGGCCGATGTCACAGAGTTTTCGCCGCGCTTCGATGAAATACGAAGGACTTCCTGCATGGTGCAGGGAGCAAGGGGACCTCCACGGGTCCCCCGTGCAATTTCATCGGAGCATCCACATGAAGAAGAGCCTCGTCGCTCTGGCCGTTCTGGCCACCACGGGCGCCGCCCTGGCGCAGTCCAACGTCACGCTGTACGGCCGCATCGACACCTCGGTCGGTTCCAACAAGGTCAACGGCGTGAGCAGCACGCAGATGTTCAGCGGCAACCTGACCTCCACCCGCTGGGGCGTGCGCGGCAGCGAAGACCTGGGCGGCGGCCTCAAGGCCATCTTCGGTCTGGAGCAAGGCTTTGACAGCAGCGCCGGCACGCAAGCCGCCGGCAGCGCGTTCGACCGCATGTCCATCGTCGGCCTGAGCGGCGGCTTCGGCACGCTCAAGCTCGGCCGTCACGACACCTCGTTCGACGACATCCGCGACCTGAGCATCAGCAGCAACCTCTGGGACTCGGAATTCAGCCCGACCAAGATCGCCTACACCGCCGGTGTGGCCGACTACTCGAGCCGCGCCAGCAACCAGCTGCGCTACGAATCGCCCTCCTTCGGCGGCTTCAGCCTCGGCGCCAGCTACGGTCTGGACGAAGACTCGACCGTGAAGGCCGACACCACCGCGTTCAACCTGCGCTACCGCGCCGGCAACCTGGACGTGGGTGTGGGCTACCAGGAGCAGAAGGCCAACAACCGCGAGTACACCACCGTCGGTGGCGCGTACAACTTCGGCGTGGCCCGGCTCTCGGCCGGCTACAACCGCGCTGAAATCAAGAACGGCGCCAAGGCCAATGGCTACGCCATCGGCGTGAACGTCCCCGTGGGCAACCTGGACTTCTCGGTGGGCTACGCCTACAGCAAGGCCGAGAACACCGCAGGTGCCACGACCGCCAAGGGTTCCGCGCTGTCCGCTGGCGTGACCTACGCGCTGTCCAAGCGCACCCGCGTGTACGGCGCCTACCTCGACGGCGACGTGGAGAACGGCGCTGGTGTCACCACGACCGACCGCCGCATGTACTCGGTCGGCGTGCGCCACGACTTCTGATTTCCCGCTTTCGCGTTACTTCCTGCCTTTTCCAAGGTTTCATGCCCTCCGGTCGATTTCGGCCGGAGGGCTTTTTGCCTTGCGGTGCGTCGTGTCGGCTTACGCGGCCTGGCCGGGGTTGCCGTCCATGCCGACGATGCGCGGGGTGTTGATCTTCACGCCCTTGATGACCTTCTTGTCGCGCAGGTAGCCCGAGACCACGTCCCAGATCGGCTCGCCCTTGGCGCCTTCCTGCACCGAGGCCCAGCCCGCGACCTTGTAGGTCTTGTCGGCTTCGATCGGCTTGCCCTTGAGCATCATGTTGTTGATGCGCTGGCCCATCGCCGCCTTGGGCGAGACCGTGTACTGCATGCCACCCACGCGCACCATATCGCCGCCCTGCTGGTAGTAGGGGTCGGGATTGAAGATGTTGTCGGCCACGTCTTCAAGGATGGTCTTGATCTGCTCGCCGGTGAACTCGTTGAGCGTGGTGGCCGGGTAGGTCATGGCCATCTGGTCCATCATGCGCTCGTAGGTGATGGTGTCGCCCGGCAACAGCGAGGTGCCCCAGCGCACGCCCGGCGAGAAGGCCATGTCGGCGCCCTTGTTCTGCATCAGCGCGTCGCAGATGACCTGGTCCCACGAGCCGTTGAAGTTGCCGCGGCGGTACAGCAGCTCTTCGGTGACGGCGAGTTTCTCGTCGAGCTTGTCCTTGTAGGGCGCGCGCACCTTGTCGATGTAGGCCTGCATCTCGGCGTCGGCCGGCAGCAGGTTGGAGAACACCGGCATCAGCTTGTAGCGGAAGTCCTGCACCTTGCCGCCGCGTACGTCGAAGTCGAGCACGCCGACGAACTTGCTGTTGGAGCCGGCGTTGGTCACCAGGGTCTGGCCGCCACCGTTCTTCACGATGGTGGGCGCGGGCATGCCGTCGTGCGTGTGGCCGCCGAGGATGGCGTCGATGCCGCGCACGCGCGAGGCCATCTTGATGTCCACGTCCATGCCGTTGTGCGAGAGCACCACGACGACCTGCGCGCCCTTGCCGCGCGCCTCGTCCACCATCTTCTGCATGTGCTCGTCCTGGATGCCGAAGGTCCAGTCGGGCACCATGTAGCGCGGGTTGGCGATGGGGGTGTAGGGGAAGGCCTGGCCGATCACGGCCACCTGCACGCCGTTCATCTCGCGCAGCGCGTAGGGCTTGAACACCAGGTCTTCGAAGTCGGTGGTCTTGACGTTCTGCGCGAGGAATTCCATGTTCCCCTTGAAGTCCTTCTCCACGATCTCCTGCACGCGCTTGGCGCCGAAGGTGAACTCCCAGTGGGGCGTCATCATGTTCACGCCCAGCAGCTTGCAGGCGTCGACCATGTCCTGGCCGTTGGTCCACAGCGAGGTGGCCGAGCCCTGCCAGGTGTCGCCGCCGTCGAGCAGCAGCGCGTGCGGCCGGCTGGCGCGCAACTGCTTGATCAGCGTGGCCATGTGCGCGAAGCCGCCCACCTTGCCGTAGGTCTTCGCGGCCTGGCTGAAGTTGAGGTACGAGAACGCGTGCGCGCTCGCGGTGCCCGGTTTGATGTTGAAGTGCTTGAGCAGCTTCTCGCCGACGATGTGCGGCGCGCGGCCCACGGCCTCGGCCACGCCGAGGTTGACATTGGGCTCGCGGAAGTAGATCGGCTGCAGCTGGGCATGGCAGTCGGTGAAGTGCAGGAAGCTCACGTTGCCGAAGGTCGGCACGTCGTACAGCTTTTCACCCGCGCCGGGCGCGGCGGCCAGCACGTCGCGGTGGTTCAGGGCCATGCCGGTGGCACTGGCCACGGCGAGCACCTGCATGAATTCACGGCGACTGAAACTCATCTCTGTCCTTGATTGATAACTGATGACTGATATTTGAGCGAAATTTTTTTGAAGGGCCCCGGCTGCGGTGCGCAGCCGGGGCCGATCGCTCTACTTGTTGACGGGCGAGGCCGGGTCCAGCAGCAGGGCCATCACGTCCTTGAGCTGCTTCTCGTTGAGGATGGCCATGTGGCCCACGCGCGGCATCTGCGAGCAGGCGTTGTAGGCGCGCGAGTTCCAGAGCTTGCCCCAGGTGTACTCCACGATGGCCTTGCCACCGGCGCTGTTCGGGTCGGTGACGCCGCGCAGCTTGCCGTAGTTGTACAGGCTCGGGCCCAGGGTGCCGAAGGAGATTTCTTCCTTGCTGATCTGGTGGCAGTTGTAGCAGTTGCCGCCGTTGGCGTCGCCGGCCTTGTCGGTCCAGGTCATGCCCCGGCCGCTCTGGGCGATCTTCTCGCCCTCTTTCCAGTCGCCGAGGAACTTGCCGTCGCTGGGCCACTTCACGGTCTTCATGTTGGCCGCTTCGATGGCCTTGGCGACGGCCGGGTCGATGGTCTTGCCCGCCACGTCGGCGGCCGCGCACTCGCGGTTGGCGTCGTCCTGCACCAGGCGGTCCACCTTGGCGATGCCGCGGTCCTGGAAGGAGTTCTTGATGATGTCGGCCGCGGCCTTGTCGTACTCGGCGGCAGAAGGCGACACGGTGCACGCGGAGAGCGCGAGGGCCGCCACGGGCAGCAGGGCGAATGCAATGGCTTTGTTCATGGTCGGTGTCTCCGGTTCAGCGCTTGATGGCGGGCACGATGGACTCGGCGGTCTTGGCGTTCACGCCCATGTAGACACCGAGTGCAATGGTGGCGTCGCTGCCGAACTTGGGCTCGGGAAAGCGCTGCTGGCGGAAACAGTCGTTCAGGCGCAGTTGCATGCCCCACATCTGCGAGTTGGACACGCGGTAGGCCGGCCAGGCGGCGAAGCCGATGCCGTCGCCCGGGTTCTTGGTGAGGTTGGGCAGGTCCTGCAGGCGGATGCGCTTGTCGCTCTCACCGTGGCAGGAGGCGCACGAGAAGTCGTGCGTGCCGCCGCGCGTGAAGAACATGCGCTTGCCGGCTTCGTACATCAGCTTTTCCTGCGCGTGCGATTGCGGCAGGTTGAAGCGCATGCCCTTGGAGGCGGTCGCCACGTAGGTGGCCAGGGCCGTCAGGTTGGCCATCTCGCCGCGGCCGAACGGCGTCTTGGCGATCTCGGCACCGTTGAAGCCCTGCAGCGTTTCCATGCAGGTGATCAGGCGGGTCTCCAGGTCCTGCACGCGGCCGGTGTCCTTGAAGAAGCGCGGCATTTCGACGAAGGCACCCTTGATGACACCGGGGCCCTTGCCCAGGTCGCACTGCTCCAGCGATGCGTTCTTCGGGCCCCGTTTCTGTTTCCAGAGTTCTTCCCCCTTCATCTCGAACAGTTCGGCGGGGTTGCCGTCCTGCAGCATTTCCCGGTATTTCGCGATGCCTTCGGCGGTCGCATCCTGGGCGTGTGCGGCGCAGGCGGCCAGCAAGCCGCCGAGCAGCAAAGCGGTCTGGGCTACGGTGTGTTTCATGGGGTCTCCTCGTTGTTATGGCGTCGGGGGGAAAACGGGCCTCTGTCCAGAGTCACCGCGGAACCGGCTCCGCCGGGCCGCTGGTGACGCCCCCTGGAGGGGGTCGCGCGAAGCGCGGCGGGGGTGTTAGGCGATCACAGCTTCGTCGGTGCGCGTGTCGCCCTTGGTGTCGACCCACTTCACCGTGACCTTGTCGCCCTTGGCGGCGCCCTTGAACTTGAAGGACAGGAAGGGGTTCTGCGCCACCGAGCCGGTGAACAGCGAGCTCAGCACGACCTTGCCGTTGTGCGTGGCTTCCACTTCCTTGATGAAATGGGCGGGGATGAGGGCACCCGCCGCGTCGCGCCGCGTGCCGGGCTCCATGACGTGGGACATGAGGATGCGAACGGTGGTTTCGTCACCGGCGAGAGCGGCGCGGATGCGCATCGGATCGGCCATGATGGACTCCTGGGGTATCTGTGAATGGGTTGCGAGGGGAAACGTGGGCGTCGGGGGGGCGATCAGCCGCCGCAACCACCCAGCGTGACCTTGGTTTCCTTGGTGGCCGAGTAGAGCTTGCCATCGGCCTTGACCACGGCGATCACGTTGCTGCTCTGGCCCATCTTCAGGCGGGTCTGCACGTCGGCGGCGGTGCCGGCGGGGATGATGAAACCGGCCGACAGCGGCATCGGGTTCTTCTCGACGATCAGGTAGATCTCGGTGGTGTTGGGCAGCTTGCTGGTGGCGCCCACGGGCACCACGGCGCCGTTCTCGGCGATGTCCGGTGCGACCACGGTGACCTGGTCGCTGTTGGCGGGCGTGCCGCCCACGGCCTTGAGCGCCTCGGCCAGGGTCTTCACTTCGAAGCCGGCGCGGTCCACGGCGGCCTGGGCCTGGCTTTGGGTGATGAGACCCAGCGACACGAGCGTGGCGAAGGCCCCGGTGGTCTTGAGGGCGACTCGGCGTGAGTTGTTCATGGGGAGCTCCTGGTGAGAATGAAAAAACGCGGTGAGTTTACTGGGGGGCCCCAGCAAGGATCCAGCCGGCAAGCAGTTTGAGCTCGTCGTCCTTCAGATTCGGTTGTGGGGGCATCGGCACCGGGCCGTAGGCCCCCGAACCACCCGACTTGATGCGCGCCGCCACGGCGTCGAGCGCACCCGCCTGTCCCTTGTGCTTGGCGGCCACGTCCTTGAAGGCCGGGCCCACCAGCTTCTTGTCCACCGCGTGGCAGGCCATGCAGGCGCTCTTGGTCGCCAGCGCCTTGGCGGCAGCGGCGTCCTGGGCGTGGGCACCCGCGCTCCAAAGCGCGCCGGATGCTGCCAGGCACAGCAGGATCGATTTCATGGACATAGCGTACGGTCTCCTTGTCGTGGGGGGAATGGGGTTTACGAGTAAATGCAAATATTTAGAAGCATACCTTCGCTCCCGAAGGCCAGCCCCTGCGACGGCCAATGGCCCTCACTTCGCGCCGTTGACGATCCACTGCGCGATCGAGCGCGCGTCGGCTTCGCTGAGCTGGGGCTGCGGCGGCATCGGCACCGCGCCATACACGCCCGAACTGCCGCCCTGGATCTTGCCCATCAGGTAGGCCTCGAGGTCGGCCTTGCCCTTGTGCTTGGCCAGGATCTCGGTGAAGCCCGGGCCCACGATCTTGTTGCTCATGCCGTGGCAGGCGGTGCAGCTGTTGGCGCCGAGCAGGGCCTTGGGGTCTTTCACCGCCGGGGCGGCCGCGACCACCACGGCGGCGGGCGCGGGCCCGCTGCCCACCGGCCCCTTGGGCGGCGGCTTGGTGGTGTCGGCGCCGCGCACCGGGCCGATCACGCGGTTCTGCTCCTGGATGTTGCCGTGCGCGTCGCGCGCGAAGTCGGGCAGCGAGGAGCGGATGGTCGACTCCACCGGGCAGTCCTTCATGCAGGCCACGTTCTTCACGTCGCCCTTGCCTTCGAGCTTCCACAGCGGTTCATGGAACACCATGCCGTTGCGGTTGGGCATGCGCTTCTGCACCTCGGCGATGTTCTGGTCGTTCAGCGTGAAATCGGCCGGCACCACCTCGGCCAGGCTCAGCAGGTAGGCCGTGACGGCGTAGACCTCGTCGGTCTTGAGCGTCTTGGGCGCGTTCCAGGGCATGGCGCGGTTGATGTAGTCCCACAGCGTGGAGAGCGTGGCCACCTTCATCATGGTGGTCTTCTGCGGGAAGATGCTGCCGGGTTCGAGGTTCTTCACGCGGCCGCGCTCGATGTCGGCCTTGGTGGTGCCGCCCACGATGGGGGTGAACACCTCGTTCGATTCGCCGAAGCTGCCGTGGCAGGACGCGCACTGCGCCTCCCACACCTGCTCGCCCAGCGCCACCGAGCCCGCGCCCTTGGGCAGGCCCTTGAAGTCGGGGCGCACATCGATGTCCCAGGCCTTCACCTCGGCCTTGGTCGCATCGCGGCCCAGCTCGTGCCAGGGCTTGCCCTGTGCCACGGCAGGGCCGGAGAACCCGATGACGAGCGCAGCGAGGAAAGTTCCAGAAATACCGCGGAACCGGCTTTGCCGGGCCGCAGGTGTTGCCCCCTTGAGGGGGTCGCGCGAAGCGCGGCGGGGGGTCGTCATATCAATACACCTGGACGTTGGAGACTTCGCCGTTTTCGGCGACCCGCCATGACTGGATGGCGTTCTGGTGGTAGATCGAGCGCGTGCCGCGCACGGCGCGCAGTTGGTTGATCTTGGGCTGCACATAACCCGTGCTGTCGATCGCGCGGCTCTGCAGCACGGCGGGCTTGCCGTCCCACACCCAGTCGATGTTGAAACGCGTCAGCGCCTTGGGCAGCAGCGGGCCTTCCAGCCGCGCGGTGCGCCAGTTGCGCCCGCCGTCGGTGCTCACGTCCACGCGCTTGACGGCGCCGCGGCCCGACCAGGCCAGGCCGGTGATGTTGTAGTAGCCCTTGTCCAGAAGCGTCTGGCTGCCCGAGGGCGTCGTGATCACGCTCTTGCACTCCTGGATGCCGGTGTACTGGCGGTGCGTGCCGTCGGGCATGTGGTCGATGTAGTGCACCGCCTCGTCCTTGGTGGCCCACTTCTGGTCCCCCACCTCCAGGCGGCGCAGGTACTTCACCCAGCTCACGCCCTGGATGCCCGGCACCACCAGGCGCAGCGGGTAGCCGTTCTCGGGGCGCAGCATCTCGCCGTTCATGGCCCAGGCCACGAGGCAGTCGTCCATCGCGCGGTCGATGTCGATCGTGCGCGTCATCGACGAGCCGTCGGCGCCTTCGGCCAGCACGTACTTGCCGTTCTTCTTGTCGTAGCCGCACATCTCCAGCAGCGTGGAGAGCAGCACACCGGTGAATTCGGAACAGCTCACCATGCCGTGCGTGTACTGCACCGAGGGCAGCGCCACGTTGCCCCACTCCGGCGCGGAGTTGGCGCCGCACTCGATGAAGTGGATGCGCGAGACGCTGGGCAGGCGCATCAGGTCGTCCATGGTGAAGACGCGCTCGCGCTTGACCAGGCCGTTGACCATCAGGCGGTGCTTGGAGGGATCGATGTCCCACCAGCCCTGGTGGTGGCGCTCGAAGTGCAGGCCGCTGGGCGTGATGATGCCGAACAGGCCCTGCAGCGGCGTGAAGCTCACCGAGGCCTGGGGCACGCGCGTGAGGCCCGGGCTCTGGCGGCGCTGCAGGTTGCCTTCCCACTTGCTGGGCAGGCCGTAGCCCAGCGTGGCCACGGGCTGGCCCAGGCCGGTGCTGTGCGCGGGCAGCTTGAGGATGGCGTCTTCGCCTTCGGCGGCCAGGGCGCGCGTGGAGGCGGCGGCGCTGGTCACGGCGCCCGCGCCCATGGCGAGGGCCTTGCCCATGAAGCTGCGGCGCGCCTTGCGCGCCTGCTCCAGCTTCTCGGTGCTCAGGTGGTTTTCCGGGGCGGGCAGCACGCGCCCGATGACGTCACTCAGGTCTGTTGACACGGTGGGATTCCTTGTGGGGTGGGCGATGGCCTGTCGCCTGGGATTAGGGACTATATGAGTGATTGCTGATATTCGGATTAGTATAAACCCGTACCGCTGAGGGTTAACACCGTGAGCACGGCCCTGCCCCGCTGCTAGCATGAACCATCGAAATATGCGTACTTACGGATAGTTAGGCGCCGCAAGGCCTGTCTGCTACATTTTTGGATGCACTTACGTTTCGACACCCCACAGGAGACCACGATGGTGAAAACGATGAAATGGCTGGCGGCGGGCGTGCTCTGCGCCGCCGCCATGGGGGCTCAGGCCCAGGTCAATCAGATCAAGGTGTGGGCCGCGGCCTGCGCCAACTGCCACGGCACCGATGGCCGCGCGCAGCCCGGTGCCATCTCGCTGGCCGGCCAGGGCAAGGACGATCTGCTGCAGAAACTGCTGGACTTCAAGGCCGGCAAGCGGCCCGCGACCATCATGCACCAGCTCGCCAAGGGCTACACCGACGAGCAGCTGGCCGACATCGCCGGTTATTTCGCCGCCCAGAAGAAATAAGGAGCCCCACCATGAAACGCCGTCAATTCGTTCAAACGCTGGGGGCCGGTTCGGCCGTCGCCAGCCTGGGTCTCCTGAATGGCTGCGCCACCACCGGCAGCGGCGCCAAGGTCGTCGTGGTCGGTGGCGGCTACGGTGGCGCCACCGCCGCCAAGTACGTGCGCCTGTTCTCCGACCACTCCATCGACGTGACCCTGGTCGAGCCCAACGCGGCCTTCGTTTCCTGCCCGATCTCCAACCTGGTGCTTGGTGGCCACAAGACCATGGCCGACATCACCACGCCGTACGACAACCTGAGCAAGCGCCACGGCGTGAAGGTGGTGCGCGACATGGTGGCCAGCATCGACCCGGCCAAGCGCACGGTCAAGCTGGCCAGCGGCGGCGAACTGCCCTACGACCGTCTGATCCTCTCGCCCGGCATCGACTTCATGTGGGACACCCTGCCCGGCATGGCCAAACCCGGCGCCACCGACAAGGTGCTGCACGCCTGGAAGGCCGGCCCGCAGACGCTGGCGCTGCGCCAGCAGCTCGAGGCGATGCCCGATGGCGGCGTGTACGCCCTGTCCATCCCGCTGGCGCCCTACCGCTGCCCGCCCGGCCCGTATGAGCGCGCCTGCATGGTGGCGAGCTACTTCAAGAAGGCCAAGCCCAAGAGCAAGGTCGTGATCTTCGATGCCAACGACGACATCACCTCGAAGAAGGGCCTGTTCATGAAGGCCTGGGACGAGCACTACAAGGGCCTGATCGAGTACCGCCCCAAGCACAAGCTGGTGGACGTGGACGCCGCCACCAACACGCTGAAGTTCGAGTTCAACGACGACTTCAAGGCCGGCGTGGCCAACGTGCTGCCCACGCAGCGCGCGGGCGAGATCGCGGTGAAGACCGGCCTGGCCACGGCCAACGCGCGCTGGTGCGAGGTGGACTTCCTGACCTTCGAATCGAAGGCCGCGAAGAACATCCACGTGCTGGGCGACGCGATCCAGATCGCGCCGGGCATGCCCAAGTCGGGCCACATGGCCAACCAGCACGGCAAGACCTGCGCGGCCGCCGTGGTCTCGCTGCTGCAGGGCAAGGAAGCGCCCTCGCTGCCGATCTACGCCAACACCTGCTACAGCTTCGTCACCGCCACCGACGTGGTGCACGTGGCCAGCGTGCACAAGTACGACGCGGCGCAGAAGACCATGCTGACGGTGCCCGGCTCGGGCGGCCTGTCCAGCGCGGCGAGCGAACTCGAAGGCCAGTACGCCATGGCCTGGGCGCGCAACATCTGGGCCGATTCGCTGGCCTGATCGACCCCGCCTTCCGGCCCAACGCCCCGGTGCCCCCGGGGCGTTGCCGTTTGCGGGCCCTGCGCGGCGCCTCGCGAACGTATACTCCCACCCGTGCCGCAAGGCGCATCCGCTAGGGGTGTTGCCCCGGGTTTTCCGCCCGGGCGCGACTGAGAGAGTCCCTTTGAACCTGATTGAGGTAATCCTCGCGCAGGGAAGCAGGCCGGATACCCAAGCCCCGTCGCGCCGCGCCGGGAGGCACCCGGCCCAGCCCACCTGCTTCAACACTGCTTGGAGCGTTTCCATGTCGATGAACCCGTCCCCGGCCAACCAGGCCCTGACCCCCGTGCCGCAAGGCAACCGGGTCTTCCACTTCCACGAGCACGCCGCCCTCTGGTTCAGCCTGGGCACCGGCCTGCTGGTGATGCAGATCGGCGCCTACCTCGTGCCCGCCGTGGGCACGCGCGACGCGGTCATCGCCATCGTGCTGGGCTCACTGATCGGCGCCGGCCTGCTGGCCTGGACGGCGCGCCTGGGCTGCCAGACCGGCCTGTCCAGCGCCGGTCTGATGCACGCCACCTACGGCAGCGCCTTCGCGCGCCTGCCGGTGCTGCTCAACATCGCGCAACTGGTCGGCTGGACCACCTTCGAGCTGGTCATCATGCAGGAGGGCACGGTCGCCATCTTGAAGCAGGCCTTGGGCGCCGAACCCGGCGGCCTGCTCGACGGCACCGGCGGCAAGCTGTTGGCCACCCTGCTGTGGGGCGGCGTGCTCACCGCGCTCATGGCCGGCTCCATGCTCACGCTGGTGCGCCGCTTCGTGAGCCGCTTCGGCCTGCCGCTGGTGATCGCCTCGCTGGCCTGGCTCACCTGGCAGTTCGGCACGCGCCTGCAGGCGCAGGGCTTCGAAGGCTTCTGGAACCGGCCCGGCGCCGGTGGCATGGGCCTGTTCTCCGCCATGGACCTGGTGATCGCGATGCCGGTGTCCTGGCTGCCCCTGGTGGCCGACTACGCGCGCCACGGCAAACGCACGGCCACCACGCTGGGCGGTACCTGTCTGGGTTATGCGCTGGCCAACATCTGGTGCTACGCGCTGGGTGTGCTGGTGGTCAGCACGGTGGAGCCGGGCACCAACCTCGTGGGCGCGCTGCTGCTCGCGCAGGGCGGTCTGATCGCCCTCGGCCTGATCCTGCTCGACGAAATGGACAACGCCTACGGCGACGCGCACTCGGGCGCGGTCTCGGTGCACAGCCTGCGCCCGCGCTGGAGCATTCGCGCCGCCGGCCTGGGCTTCGCCGTGGTCTGCACCGGCCTGGCGCTGCTGCTGCCCATGCACACGCTGGAGCCCTTCCTGCTGCTGCTCAGCTCGGTGTTCGTGCCGCTCTACGGTGTGATCCTGGGCCGCCTGGGCACCGGCGTGGCCACGGGCCCGGCGCGCACGGTGGACTGGAGCGCCGCCGCGCTGTGGGTGCTGGGCATCGCCTGCTACCACCTGCTCGCGAAGTTCGCGCCGCAACTCGGGTCGGCCCTGCCCACGCTGGCGCTGACCTTCGTGCTCGCCGCGCTCTCGCGGCCGCGCAATGCCGGCGGGCTCAGCCCGGCAAGGGCCTGAACCTCATGCCGCCGCGCCGCTTCCCCTCAGCCCCGGGGCCGCTTGTGCAGCGCGAGCGGCGCGTGGCCGTGGTTGAGCGGCCCGTGGCCGGCACCGGTGTACACATTGGCGCCCATGGCGATGGCCTGCAGGATGTAGCTGCGCGCCTTCGCCACCGCCTGGTCCAGCGGGTTGCCGAGCGCGAGGTAGGCCGCGATGGCCGACGACAGCGTGCAACCGGTGCCGTGCGTGTTGCGGCTCGCGATGCGCGGCGAGGCCAGGCGCTGCGCGGGCCCGTCGCCGCTCACCAGCAGGTCGGCGACCTCGTCGCCCGGCAGGTGGCCGCCCTTGAGCAGCACCGCCTTGGCCCCCAGCGCGAGCAGATCGCGCGCGGCGGTTTCGAGTTCATCCGCATGGGCAATCGGCCGGCCCAGCAACAGCGCGGCCTCGTCCAGGTTGGGCGTGACCACCGTGGCCAGCGGGAACAGCTCGTCCACCAGCACCTGCACCGTGTCGGGCGCGATCAGGCGGTCGCCGCTGGTGGCCACCATCACCGGGTCGAGCACCACCTGCTTCACCTCGTAGTGCCGCAGCGCCCAGGCCACGGTGCGCACGATGTCGGGCGCGTGCAGCATGCCGATCTTCACCGCGTCCACCCCGATGTCGTCGAGCACCGCGCTCAGTTGCGCCTTGAGCATCTCGGGCGGCACGCCATGGATGCCGCTCACGCCCAGCGTGTTCTGCGCGGTCAGCGCGGTAATGGCCGTCATGCCGTAGCAGCCCAGGGCCGCGAAGGTCTTGAGATCGGCCTGGATGCCGGCGCCCCCGCCGCTGTCGGAGCCGGCGATGGAGAGGACGCGGGTGTAACGTTGCGCTTCGTTGCTCATGGCGCGCATTGTGGCAGCGCCGAAAGCCCCTCATGAATCTTTCCCCCGACAAACCCGACGCGGTGGTGCTCGGCGCCGGCCTCATGGGCCGGCTGCTGGCCTGCGCGCTCGCGCAGCGCGGGCACCGCGTCGAGGTGATCGACGCCGGCGGGCCGGAGGCCGCGCACGCCGCCGCGCGCGTCGCCGCCGCCATGCTCGCGCCGCTGGCCGAATCGGCCGTCACCGAACTCAACGTGGTGCGCATGGGCCAGCACGCGCTCGCGCGCTGGCCGCAGCTGCTGGCCATGCTCGAACAGCCCGTGTTCTTCCAGCAGAGCGGCACGCTGGTGCTCTGGCACCGGCAGGACGCGGCCGAAGCCGAGCGCTTCGCCGGCCAGCTCGCGCGCACCAGCGCCGCCCTGCCCTCGCTGCCGCAGGCGCGGCGCCTGGACGGCACGGCCCTCACCGCGCTGGAGCCGGCCCTGGCCCAGCGCTTCGCGCAAGGCCTGTACCTGCCCGACGAAGGCCAGCTCGACAACCGCGAACTGCTCACCGCGCTCGCGCACCAGATGCAGGTGCTGGGCGTCACGGTGCGCTGGCACACGGCGCGCGCCCCCGATGAGGTGGACCCGGGACCCGATGCCTGGCTGTTCGACTGCCGGGGCCTGGGCGCCCAGCCGCAATGGCCCGCCTTGCGCGGCGTGCGCGGCGAGGTCGCGCGCATCCATGCACCGGGCGTGAGCCTGTCGCGCCCCACGCGCCTGGTGCACCCGCGCTACCCGCTGTACATCGCGCCCAAGCAGGACGGCCTGTTCGTGATCGGCGCGACCGAGATCGAGTCCGACGACCTCTCGCCCGCCAGCGTGCGCTCCACGCTGGAGCTGCTGAGCGCGGCCTACACCGTGCACCCGGGCTTCGGCGAAGCGCGCATCGTCGAACTGGGCGTGCAGTTGCGCCCCACCCTGCCCGACAACCTGCCCGCGCTGCGCCTCACCGGACCGCGCAGAATGGCGATCAATGGCCTGTACCGCCATGGCTTCATGATCGCGCCGGCCGTGCTGGACGCCGCGCTCGAAGTGGTGGACCAGGGCCACTCGCCGCTGGCCGACGCCCTTGGGCTGGCGGTCATCCGCTGAACGAACGGAACCTCGCATGAATGTGATCATCAACCAGGAAACCCGCGAACTGCCCGAAGGCGCCACGCTGGCCGACGCGCTGCTCGTCTGGGAGCCGCCCGCCGTGTTCGCCGCCGCCGTCAACCTGCAGTTCGTGCCGCGCACGGGCTACGCACAGCACCGGCTCAACGACGGCGACCGCATCGAAATCATCGCCCCCATCACCGGGGGCTGAGGACACACCGCCATGGACATGAACACCCCACCGCTCACCCAGGAAGACCCGCTGGTGCTCTACGGCGAGACCTTCGCCGGCCGCCTGCTGCTGGGCACTTCGCGCTACCCCTCGCCCGCCACGCTCGAAGCCGCCGTGAAGCGCGCCCGGCCCGCCATGCTCACCGCCTCGCTGCGGCGCCAGGGCGCCGCGCAGCCCGAGGCCGGTGCGGCGTTCTGGAAGCTGCTGCAGGAACTGGCCGTGCCGGTGCTGCCCAACACCGCCGGCTGCCACACCACGCAGGAGGTGATCACCACCGCGCAGATGGCGCGCGAGGTCTTCAACACGCCCTGGATCAAGCTCGAACTCATCGGCGACGACTACAGCCTGCAGCCCGACACGCTCAACCTGGTGGACTGCGCGCGCCAGCTGATCAACGACGGCTTCAAGGTGCTGCCCTACTGCACCGAAGACCTGGTGCTGTGCCAGCGCCTGGTGGACGTGGGCTGCCAGGCCGTGATGCCCTGGGCCGCGCCCATCGGCACCGGCCAGGGCCCGGTCAACCCCTACGCCATGCGCCTGCTGCGCGAGCGCCTGAGCGTGCCGCTGATCGTGGACGCCGGCCTGGGCCTGCCCTCGCACGCCTGCACCGTGATGGAGTGGGGCTTCGACGCCGTGCTGCTCAACACCGCCGTGGCGCTCGCGCAGTCGCCGGTGGACATGGCCGGCGCCTTCGCCGACGCCGTGTGCGCCGGCCGCGCCGCCCACCGCTCGGGCGCCATGCAGCCGCAGGCCAGCGCGCAGCCGAGCACGCCCGTGATGGGCACCCCTTTCTGGCACCACGGTTCATGAGCGCAGCGCAGGGCCGCTCCCAAACAAGCTCGCACCGCAGTGCGACGCACGGAGGTTTCACATGAGCACCACGATCACCTCCACCGAAGCGATGGTCCAGGCCATCGTGGACGCCCACCGCGCCACGCTGGCCCTGCCCCTGGCCCCGCATGCCGTGCCGCCCGCGCCCGCCTCCGACGACCCGGTGTTCGTCGCCGCGCTGCAGGCCGCGCACGAACTCGGCTTCATCGACATCGACGCCGTCTGCGTGGCGCGCGCCTGGTCCACCCGTACGCGGCGCACCGGCCGCTTCGACGCCGCCCATTGGCCCGACGAACCGGCCGATTTCGACATGGCGCCCTTCCCGCGCGAGCACGCCTTCGCGGCCTGCCCGCCCGAGCTCGGCCTCTATGCCGTGATGCCCGATGCGGACTGGACGGTGCGCATGGCGCGCGCGGGCGTGCCCACGGTGCAGCTGCGCTTCAAGTCCGGCGACGCGCAGGCCATCCGCGCCGAGATCCGCGCCGCCGTCGCCGGCGTGCAGGGCACGGGCGCGCTGCTGTTCATCAACGACCACTGGCAAGAAGCCATCGAGGCCGGCGCATATGGCGTGCATCTGGGCCAGGAAGACCTGCAGGCCATGGCCCCCGAAGACCTGGCCGCCATCCGCCGCGCCGGCCTGCGCCTGGGTCTGAGCACGCACGGCTACGCCGAGATGCTGATCGCCGACCGCCACAACCCCAGCTACATCGCCATGGGCGCGGTGTTTCCCACCACGCTCAAGCAGATGGCCACCGCGCCCCAGGGCACGGGCCGCCTGCGCGCCTACGCGCCCCTGCTGCGCGGCGTCACGCACATGGCGATCGGCGGTATCGACCTGCACAACCTGCCCGAGGTGCTGAACGCCAACGTGCGCTCGGTGGGCGTGGTGCGCGCCCTCATGGCCGCGCCCGATCTGGACGCGGCGGTGGCCGAATGGACGGCCGCGCTGGCGCGCGACACAGACGCCTGAACTAGACCGGCCGAAGCGGCACGTGCGGGACGGTGGCCCGCAGCACCCGGATGCGGTCCTGCGCGGAGACCACGCCGCCGTGCAGGACCACCGCCATCACCCCCGCCTTGCGCACCAGTTCCCCATCGGCCGTGTGGCCCAGCACCGCGGCCAGCAGACCGGGCTGGAAACGCTCGATCTGCACGCAGGGGTTGCGCAGGCCTGTGATGCGCACCCGCGCCTCGGCCCCCAGCTGCAGTTCGGTGCCGGTGGACAGCTCCAGCAGATCGATGCCTTCGGTGGTGATGTTCTCGCCCAGGTCGCCGGGATGCACCGTGTGCCCCTGGTGGGCCAGGGCGACAAACAGCTCGGCCTGCAGCAGGTGCACCTGGCGCAGGTTGGGCTGGCTGGGATCGCGCGCCACGCGCGAGAGGTGCTGAACCGTCGCCCCGCAGTGCGCATCGCCCTGCACGCCCAGGCCCTCGAGCAGGGTGATCGCATGCACCCGCTCCTTGGAGAAGTGGTGCAGGCGGCTCCGGTGGACGGCGATCACTCGGGCGTCGTTCATGGTGCGTTCCGTTTTAGCACACGGGCCGTTTTCCAGTGAGCCCAGGACCACCTCCACGTCGGTGTCCTGGCGCACAGACCCGCCCCATAGCGAGGGGCACATTGGAACGCATGAACCTGCCATCCCACAAGGAGCGACCATGAACCTCTTTCACACCCCTCTCCCTGTTTCACACCGTCATGCCCTGCTGGCGGCGGTGGCGGTGCTGGGCCTCGCCGGCTGCGGCTCCCGCCCGCCCGTGAGTTCCCAGGCCTACCCCTCACCGGTGTACCAGGCGCCCGCCCCGGGCCAGCCGGTGGCGCGCGACTACCGGCGCCGCGATTCGGAAACCCTGTACGAGGTGCCGGTGAGCGCCTCGCGCGCCATCTACGGCGGTGGGCAGCGCTGCTGGATCGAGCGCGAGGAAGTCGAGCGCCGGCGCAGCGTGCCGGGCGCGATCGTCGGCGGCGTCATCGGCGGCATCCTGGGCCACCAGATCGGCGGCGGTTCCGGGCGCGACATCGCCACCGTGGGTGGCGCGGTGGCGGGCGCGGCGGTGGGCTCCAACGTGGGCCGCAACAACCCGCAGACGCAGGACGTGCAGCGCTGCACCAACGTGAACAGCGAGGGCGCGCCCGAGTACTGGGACGTGAGCTACACCTTCCGCGGCGTGCAGCACCAGGTGCAGATGACCTCGCCGCCGGGGCGCACCATCCTGGTCAACGAGAACGGCGAACCGCGCCTCTGAGTGCGGGTCGCGTCAGGCGCTGTCCGCCACATGGCGGGCGGCGCGCCGGACTTCCGTCAGCCGGGTCCGCAGGACCAGCGCGGGGCGTTCGCCTTCGAGCCATTCGTTGGGGGTCACGAACCAGAGCGCGAGTTCCGGGCCTTGCAGCACACCCCCCAGCTCCGCGCACACCATGGGCACCTCCGGGTGCAGGATGGCGCGTTCCAGGTCGACCTGGAACAGAGGCAGCACGATGCCCCAGGGACTGTCCATGGCAACGGCCATGCCCGAGACGATCCAGCGCGCCACCAGCGACACCGGCTGGGAGATCTGCAGCCGGGCGTCGCGCAGCGCCTGCTGCCGGATCAGGTCGGCCAGCTCGTCGCCGCTGACCAGTCCCCCCGTGTCGGCGAACGCCGCGGCAATCGACATCCATCGGTGGGGCTCGCTCGCGGCGGGTGGCGGCGCCGCCTGAAAGCGCTTCATCGGTGCGGCGGTGGGCAGGTAGAGGTCGGCCATGGAATTCCCCTGGTAGATGGTCCCGTGCGCGGTGGTGCGCGAGGACATCCGAGAATGCCGCAGGCCATGCGCTGGGGTCTGAAACAAGGCACGCACCGACATGCAGGGGGCACATACCGGCCGCACGCGGACACCAAATGCGGTCAGGGCCTTGGAAGGCCCGGGCTCAGCCGCCCAGCGCCACGTAGCGGTCGGCGCGGGCGGCGTGCCGCACGGCCTGCAGCGTGGTCTGCATGGCCACGGCGGGCCGTTCGCCGTGCAGCCATTCGTTGGGAGTCACGAACCACAGCGCCAGCTCCGCGCCTTCCAGCACACCGCGCAGTTCCGCCAGCACAACGGCCACCCCGGGCTGCAGCGAGGCGCGCGGCAGATCGAACTGGAACATGGGCAGCAGGTGGCCCCACGGGCTGTCGATGGACACCACCGCCCGCGACACGATCCAGCGCGCCACGAGCGACACCGGTTCGCTCACGCGCAGGCTCGTGTCCAGCACGCAGTGTTCCCGGATGCGCGTGGCCAGTTCGTCGCCGCTGATCAGGCCGCCGGTGTCGGCAAAGGCCGCGGCGGTCGTCATCCAGTGGCACGGTGGCATGCCATCGGGCTGCGGCGCCGCGGGCAGTTGCACCACCGTGTCGTTGAACCAGGTCGAGGCAGGCGTTTCGGTGAACGGGTGGGCATCGGACATGGGGCTCCTCCAGGCAGGGTGCGCACAAGGCGCTGGGGTGCTTTCAAGGTTGGCTCACCCGCTTTCCAGCGTCTGTGCGATGACACACAGTGGCTTTCGCGCCACGACCGAGGCCGTCTTGTCGTCCAATAGGGGGATGACACCGACCCCGCACGCCCCCGGCGCCGACACCGAACAGCGCCTGACCGAACTGGAAATCAAGGCCAGCTACGCCGACGACCTGCTCGACACGCTCAACCAGCTGGTGGCGCGCCAGCAGGAGCAGATCGACCTGCTGCTGCGCGAGGTCGGCCGCCTGCGCCAGCAGGGTGATCCCCAGGCCGCGCCGGCCGTGCGCAACCTGCGCGACGAACTGCCGCCGCACTACTGAGGCGAAGGCCTGCGGGCCTCAGCCGCCGCCCACCTGCAGCGACGCGCCGGTCGCGTAGAACTGCCCCCCGGCCACGTAGTGCAGGGTGCGCAGGTGATCGGGCGCGCCATCGAAATGCCAGCGCCCCGCGCGGAACACCCGCTCGTCCGCCCAGGCACCCACCACCTCGCCGATGAACAGGTCGTAGGTGGCCTGGTTGTGCGGTTCGGGCAGCAGCCGACACACCAGCCAGGCCACGCAGCCCTCCACCAGCGGCAGGGCCTCGTGGCCGGGGGCGTGAAAGATCTTCATCCCGTGGCGCGCGAGCTTGTCCGGCACGGTGAGCGCGCTGTCGGTGCCCACGCCGAGCGTGAGCGCGGCCAGGCCGGCCGACGGCACGCACAGCGCAAAAGTGCCGCTGCCCTCCACCAATGCGCGCGTGCGCGTGGCCTTGTCGATCACCACCGTCACCTTGGGCGGTGAAAAATCCAGCGCGCAGGCCCAGGCGGCCGACATCACGTTGACCTCGCCCGCGTGGGCCGAGGACACGAGCACGGTGGGGCCGTGGTTGATGAGGCGGTAGGCCTTGTCGAGGGGAACGGGCTGGAAGAAGCGGGGTTCGGGTGCCGGGGTGGTCATGCCCGGCATTGTGCAGAGCCGGCCTCAGGCCCGCCGGCCGCCGGGGCCGGTGACCGCGTCCGCCAAGGGGTTCAGGCGCTGGTGCACGGCGGTCTCGCGCGCCAGCGACGCGTCGAAATCGCCCAGCTGCTCGCGGTGCACCAGTTGCTTGACCTCGGCCAGCAGCGCCGGGCTGCTGCGCGCGAGCCGTTGCGCCAGCTCGCGCGCCTGGGCCTGCAACGCGCCGTCCTCCACCACCTGCCACACCAGGCCCCAGCGCTCGGCGTCCACGGCGCCCAGCTCCTGCCCCAGCATCAGCAGGCCTTTGGCCTTCTGCAGCCCGACCAGGCGCGGCAGCAGCGCGGCCACGCCGCCGGTGCCGAACAGGCCCACCTGCACCTCGGGCAGCGCGAAGCGCGCACCGCGCGCGGCCACGCTGAGGTCGCCGTTGAGCATGAGCTCGACGCCCGCGCCCACCACCCAGCCCTGCACCGCCGTCACCACCGGCTGGGGGCAGCGCACGAGCAGCGAGGCCAGGGCCTGCAGGGTCTCGACGAAGGCGGGGGTGGGCGGGTCGTCGCGGTCCTTGCCGGCGCAGAAGGCGCGGCCTTCGCCGCTGAGCAGGATGACCCGCACCGCCGGGTCGGTCACGCCGGCCTGCACCGCCGCCAGCAGGTCGCGCGCGAGCGCGAGCGTGAGGGCATTGAGGCGTTCGGGCCGGTTCAGGCGCAGCTCGAGCACGCCCGCATCGAGGGTCTGGATCAGGTGCATGGGCGAGAGCGTACACGCGGCGCTGTCACAAGGCGACGGGGCCGAACGTCTTGTCTGCGTCAAGCCCCTCCACCCCCTCGCTCCACCCACCATGAAAATCGCCAAGTCGTACACCCTCGCCGAGTTCCTCGCCTGGACGCGCCGCAAGACCTACATCCTGCTGGTGCTGGCCGCCGTGCCGGCCACGCTGTACCAGGTCTTCGGGCTGACCTGGATCGCCGCGCCCTGGTCGGTCGCGGTGCTGCTGGGCACGGCCACCTCCTTCATCGTGGGCTTCAAGAACGCCCAGACCTACCAGCGCACGGTGGAGGCGCAGCAGGTCTGGTCCTCCATCGTCGGCACGAGCCGCTACTGGGGCCTGATCTGCCGGATGTTTCCGACCACCGGCGGTTCGTCGCAGCTGCTCATCCACCGCCACCTGGCCTGGCTCACGGTGCTGCGCCACCAGCTGCGGCAGGGGCGCGTGTGGGAATCTGCGAACAGCCGCGCCAACGCCGAATACCGCGCCAGGCATTTCCGCGTGCCCGAGCACGACACCCCGCTGGACACCGAGCTGACGCCCCTGCTCGGCGAAACCGAGCGGCTGCGCGTGGCGAGCACGGGCCACAAGGGCCTGCTGCTGCTCAACCTGCAGAGCGAAACCCTGCGCGAGCTGTATGCACGCCAGGAACTCGCGGTGCTGCACCACACCGAGCTGCAGAAGACCATCAAGGAACTGCTGGACCAGCAAAGCCGCGTCGAGCGCCTCAAGAACTTCCCCTACCCGCGCCAGTACGCCACCATCAACACCTTGTTCGTCTGGTGCTTCGCGGCCCTGCTGCCCTTCTGCCTGGTGCGCGAGTTCGACCGCCTCAACGACAGCGTGAGCGGCCTGCTCGCCGGCCACATGGTCTGGCTCTCGGTGCCCTTCAGCGTGCTGGTGGCCTGGATGTACCTCTCGCTGGACCAGGTGGGTGAAAGCACCGAGAACCCGTTCGAAGGCGGCGCCAACGACGTGCCCATGGCCCACCTGTGCCAGGGCATCGAGCGCGAGTTGCGCAGCCTGCTGGGCGAGAGCGATCTGCCGCCCCCGCCCACGCCCGACAACCAGATCCTGCTATGAGGCCAGCCACTGCGCCAGGGAGACCTTGCCGATGCGCGCATTGGGGCCGGGGATGAGGGCATTGCCCTCCAGCGGCGAACCGAAATACGTGGCCCGGGGGTCCGACACCACCGCGCGCGGGTCCTGGCGCGCCTGGAACAGCTGGCGGATGAGCTGGTCCAGCGGCACGGCTTCGGGCCCCGCCACTTCGCAGGTGCCGTCGAGCGGGGCCTGCACCGCCACGTCCGCCAGCGCCTCGGCCACGTCGCTCGCCGCGATGGGCTGCAGCGGCGCCGAGGGCAGGCGCACGGTCTGGCCTTCGGTCGCCACGTGGGCGATCGACATCAGGAACTCGTGGAACTGCGTGGCGCGCACGAGGGTGTAAGGCACCCGCCCTTCCTGGATCAGCGCTTCCTGCGCCACCTTGGCGCGGAAGTAACCGCTCGCGGGCACCCGCTCGGAGCCCACCACCGACAGGGCCACGTAGTGCCCCACGCCGGCGCGAGCGCTGGCGTCCAGCAGGTTGCGGGTGGAGGCGCGGAAGAAGTGCATCACCGCCTCGTCCTCGAAGGAGGGTGAGTTGCTCACGTCCACCACCACCTGCGCGCCGGCCAGGGCCTCGCTCAGGCCTTCGCCGGTGACGGCGTTGACGCCCGACGAGGGCGAGGCCGCCGTCACCGCGTGGCCGGCCTGGCGCAGCAGGGTGGCGAGTTGTCTGCCGATGAGGCCGCTGCCTCCGATGACCACGATGTTCATGCGATCTCCTTCTCGGCCACGGGGGCGTGCATGCCCACGGCCATGCGGTTCCAGGCGTTGATCTGCGCGACGGTCCAGCACAGCTCGACGATTTCCTGGTCGCTGAGCTGGGTTTGCAGTTGCTCGAAATCGGCGTCGCGGCTGCCGTGGTGGTCCACCAGCCGGGTCAGGGACTCGGCCCAGTTCAGCACGGCGCGCTCGCGCTCGCTGTACAGGCCGGTCTCGCGCCAGGTCACGAGGCTGTTGATGCGCTGCCAGCGTTCGCCGTGCTTGCGCAGGTCGCGCACGTGCATGTCCACGCAGAAGGCGCAGCCGTTGAGCTGCGAGACGCGCGTCTTCACGAGTTCGATCAGGACGGTGCCGAGCGAGGAGCCGGCGGTGGTGGCGCCGACGGCGGCCATGGCCTGGTAGGCCTTGGGCGCGATCTCGGTCCAGGGGAGTCGGGGTGATTTCATGTGGCGTCTTTCAGAGGGGTTGGGGAACACACCTCTGAAGACGGTCAGGGCCTGGGGTTTGTGACAGCCAGGTCGCGGCCCAGCGCGGCGGCGATGCGCGCGAGCTTGTCGGGGTTGCGCTGCACGTGCAGGCGCAGGATGCGCTCGCCGTCGGTCACGAACGATTGCGCCGACTCCAGCCCGCCCTGGATGAAGCGCAGCAGGCCCCACTGCCCGTTGAGCACCACGACCTCGAAGCGCACGCCCTCGCCGAAGCGCCGGTGCGTGGCGTAGAAGAGCTGCGCGATGCGCCGCCCGCCCACCAGCGGCACGCCGAAACTCGGCACCTTGCCGCCGCCATCGCCGATCAGTTGCGCGTCCTCGGCCAGCAGCGACTGCAGCCGGTCGAACTGCCCGGTGGCGGCGGCATCGGCAAAGCCGCGCAGCAGTCGCAACTGGGCCTCGCGCGGCACGATGTGGCGTGGCCGGTCGTCCTGCAGCTGCGCCTTGGCGCGGTGCACGATCTGGCGGCAGGCGCTCTCGGTCTTGCCCAGGGCCTCGGCCACCTCGCCGTAGTCGGCGTCGAACACCTCGCGCATCAGGAAGGCCGCGCGGGCTTCGGGTGCCAGCCGCTCCAGCATGGCGAGAAAAGCCACCGACACGTCATCGGCGCGCTCCAGCAGCTGTTCGGGCGTCACCGGCGCATCGGCCAGCAGCGGCTCGGGCAGCCAGGTGCCGATGTAGTGCTCGCGCTGCACCTTGGCGCTGCGCAGGCGGTCGATCGCCAGGCGCGTGGTCACGGTCACCAGCCAGGCCTCGCTGCTGTCCAGGTCGGCGTGCGCGGCCTCGTGCCAGCGCAGCCAGGCGTCCTGCACCACTTCCTCGGCTTCGGCCGGCGAGCCCAGCATGCGGTAGGCGATGCCCTGCAGCCGGGGGCGCAGGCGGTTGAAGGTGGTGGTGGGATCGTTCATGACCAGCCAGACGGGCGAGCGCCCGGTTTTGTGACAGGCGCGATGCTAAGCGCCCTCGCCCGCCATGCGCCGCACCGAGGCGTGGAAGGCCTCGCAGGCGAACTCGTTCTCGCCGAAACACAGGGCCTGGTTCGCCCCGCTGTCCAGCCCACGCTGCATGCTGGCCGCGAGCGCGAAGTCCTCGTCGATCGCGGTCCAGAACATGTCGAAGTTGCGCTGCCAGTAGCTGTCGCTGCGGGTGGCCAGGTGCTGGCGCGGCGCGATGAGCCAGCCGTCGACCTGCGTGGTGGCGGCGTCGGTGGGCGAGAGCGCGAAGGCGTTGATATGGTCGCCCTCCCAGAGCAGCAGGGTGGAGGGGAACAGGAAGTAGATGGTGTTGATCGTCTTCGCGAAGCCTTCCAGCGTGGCCGGCGGTTCGCTCAGTTCCTCGAAGCTGCGCTTGGGCAGCACGATGCGCTGGTGGTCGCCCACTTGGTCGTGCACCACCACGTTGTCGTGGAACAGGTAGGCGATGGTCTCGCGGTGGGCGTAGGCGAAGTGGTAACTCTCCAGGTTGGCGTCGAGCACCAGCTTCCAGTTCGAGGCCTGGGTGAAATGGCGGTGGCGCTGCACGCGCGCGGCGGCGTCGAAGCCCAGGCCGTCGATCTCCTCGCCCAAGGGGCCGAAGTACGCGGCCCAGTCGAACACGGGCAAGGCCGTCGCCACCACCCAGACCAGGCCGAAGCGCTGCGCGCAGGGCAGCTCGACCAGGCCGGCGCTGGCCTTGGGAGCGTGGGGAAAGTCGCGGTCGTGCGGGCGGCCGACGCAGGCGCCGTCGTTGCCGTAGGTCCAGCTGTGGTACGGGCACACGAAGCGCTCGCGTCCCTGGCCACAGGCGCCCTCGGGCACCAGCGCCGCGCCCCGGTGGCGGCACACGTTGATGAAGGCGCGCAGCTGCCCGTCGGCATGGCGGGTAAGCAGCACCGGCACCCCATGCACCGAACGCGCCAGCCAGTCGCCGCTCGCCTGCAGCGCGGCCGCGTCGGCCACCGCCTGCGGCAGCCGGCGCAGGGCGGCGAGTTCGCGCTGGTGGCGCGCGGGGTCGAGGTAGCGCGCCACGGGCGACCAGTTGCCGGGCAGGCGCTGGCGGTGTTCACCATTGAGCGCGGCCTTCACGCGGTCGAACAGTTGGGCGGCGGGGGAGGTGGGCAGGGGCGCGTTCATGCCCACCATCATCGCCAGCCGGACCGGCTTGTGCCATGGGGTTTTCAACCAGCGCCGCTACACTGGTCCGAACCCATCCCTTGGCCGCCCATGCCCGAAGTCCCCCCTTTCGATCCGGCCTCGACGCTGCACTTCGTCATCAACAGCCGCTCCGGCAGCCAGGACGGCGACGGCACGCGAGCGACCATCGAGGCCGCGCTGCGCGCTTCGGGCCGGCCCGGCCAGCTGCACGTGTGCGAACCGGCCGACCTGCCGCGCCGCACGGCCGAGCTGGCGCGGCAGGCGCGCGAAACGAACGCCGCCATCGTGGCCGTGGGCGGCGACGGCACCATCAACACCGTGGCCCAGGCCGCCCACGCCGCCGGCTGCGCCCTGGGCGTGATCCCGCGCGGCACCTTCAACTATTTCGCGCGCACGCACGGCATCGCCACCGACGTGGCCGATGCCATGGCGCAACTGCTGGGCGCGCGGCCCGAGCCGGTGCAGGTGGCCGCCGTCAACGAGCACCTGTTCCTGGTTAACGCGAGCCTGGGCCTGTACCCCGACCTGCTGGAGGACCGCGAGGTCTGGAAGAACCGTTTCGGGCGCAGCCAGTGGGTGGCGATCTGGGCGGCCTTCGCCACCCTGTTCCGCGCGCAGCGGCGGCTGAAACTGCGCATCGGCCTGGACGGCGCGCAGCGCGAGGTGAAGACCCTCACCCTGTTCGTGGGCAACAACCGCCTGCAGCTGGAGCAGGTGGGCGTGGTGCAAGGCCAGCGCCCCGATGGCGCGCGCGACAACGGCCGCGTCACGGCGGTGATGCTCAAGCCCATCGGCACCCTGGCCCTGCTGCGCCTGATGTGGCAGGGCGCCATGGGCACGCTTGGCGAGGCCGACGACATCGAGCACTTCGAGTTCCAGCAGATGGTGGTGCGCGCGCCGTCGGTGGCGGGTGCGCGGCGCCTGAAGGTCGCGGTCGATGGGGAAGTCCTGCGCATGAAGGCGCCGCTGGATGTGCGCGTGCTGCCGGTGCCCCTGTTCCTGCTCAAACCGGCACCCGCCGACCGCGAGGCCCCCGCTTGAGCGCGATCCTGCAGGTCTCGGACCCGCACTTCGGCACCGAGCGGGCGCCGGTGGTGCGGGCCCTGGTGCAGCTGGCCCAGCGGCTGCGGCCGGACCTCGTGGTGCTCTCGGGCGACATCACCCAGCGCGCCCGCGCCCCCCAGTTCGAGGCCGCGCGCCGCTTCATGGACCAGCTGGGCGCGCCCCGGCTGGTGATCCCGGGCAACCACGACATCCCGCTGTTCAACGGTTGGGCCCGGCTGGTGCGGCCCTACGCGGGCCACCGCGCGGCCTTCGGCGATGAGCTCGAACCGCAGTTCAGTTCCGCCGGGCTGTTGGTGCTGGCCGTGAACACCACGCGCGCGCACCGGCACAAGAACGGCGAGGTGTCGGCGGCGCAGGTCGCGCGCGTGGCGGCGCGGCTGGCCGAGGCCACGCCGGCCCAGTTGCGCGTGGTGGTGGTGCACCAGCCGATCGATGTGCAGCGCCCGCAGGACGAGCCGGACCGCCTGATCGGCCACACCGCCGCGCAGGACGCCTGGGCCGCCGCGGGCGCCGACCTCGTGATGGGCGGCCACATCCACCTGCCCTACGTGATGCCCCTGCCCGGCCTGGCGCGACCGATGTGGGCGGTGCAGGCCGGCACCGCCGTGTCGCACCGCGTGCGGCCCGGCGCGCCCAACTCGGTGAACCTGGTGCGCTGGCACGCGGCCGAGCGCGCCTGCGCCGTCGAGCAGTGGGACTACGCGGCCACCGAAGAAGTCTTCGTGCAGGTCCGCGTGACGCGCCTGCAACCGGCGCGCTAAGCGATCAGCCGAACATCAGGGCGCGGTGCGCGCTGGCCCCGGCCATGGCGCCCGCGCCCACCGAGATCGCCACGTTGCCGGCCGCGCGCGCGGCATCGCCGCAGGCGAACACGCCGGGCACGCTGGTGCCCTGCATCGCGTCGGTGCGGATGAAGGCGCCCGTGGGGCCTTCGTCCATGGCGCAGCCCAGCTGCGCCGCCACCGGGCTGGCGATGTGCGTGCGCGCCATGGTGAACAGACCATCCAGGGCGAAGCGGCGGCCATCGCGCAGCTCCACCGTGGCGGTGTCCACCAGGCGCGCCACCGCGCCGGCTTCCACCGCGACACCGCGCGCGGCCAGCGCGGCGCGCTGCGCCTCGTCGGGCACGAAGGCCTCGTTGAGGAACAACGTGGTCGAGCCCCAGTCCGGCAGCATCAGCGCGTGGTGCATGGACATCTCGCTGACCGCCAGCACGCCGATGCGCCCGTTGTCGAGCTCGTAGCCGTGGCAGTACGGGCAGTGGAAGACGCCCCGGCCCCAACGCTCGGCCAGGCCTTCGATGGCCGGCAGCTCGTCCACCACGCCCGTGGCGATCACGAGCGTGCGGGCCTGCTCGGTGTGGCCACCGTCGAGCGCCACGCCAAAACCCTCGCCCTGCGCTTCGGCGCGCGCGACGGTGCCGTCCAGCCAGCGCACGTTGGGGTAGGCGAGCAGCTGGGCCCGGCCCTCGGCGGCGATGTCGCCGGGCGCGCGGCCGTCCTGGCCCAGGAAGCCGTGCGAGGCGCTGGCGAAGCGGTTGCGGCGCAGGCCGGCGTCGATCACGAGCACGCGGCGGCGCGCCCGCGCGAGCTGCAGGGCGGCGGACAGGCCGGCGTAGCTGCCGCCGATCACGATGGCGTCATTCGGGGAGGTGGTGGTGGGCATGGTGGCTCCTGGCATGGGGGTGGGCGTCGAAACGGCGGTTGAAATCGGCCGCGAGGTCGGCCAGCGTCACGCGGCCCAGCCGCTGCACCAGCAGCGCCTGGGCCTCCTGCAACGCGCCCGACAGCGCCTCGTTGACCGCCTGCTCCACCAGGCACTCGGGGTTGTCCGAGCGGTGGCCGATGGCGAACACCGTGGGTGCGCCGACCGCGTCGTACACGTCGCGCAGGGTCACGGTCTTGAGGTTGCAGGCCAGCACCCAGCCGCCGCCGTGGCCCCGTTCGGAGCTCACGAAGCCGGCCTCGCGCAGGCCGGCGAGGGTGCGGCGCACCACCACCGGGCTGCTGCCCTGCAGGCAGGCGGCCAGGGCCTCGGAGGTCATGGGCCGCTCGCTCTGCGCCATGTGCAGCAGCAGGTGAAGGATGGACGAGAGTTTGCTGTCGAGTTTCATGTAACTTGAATAGTTACATGAAAACGACCTCGGTGCCACCGCGCGCCGATCAGCCCGTCAGCGCGTGTGGTTTTCGGCTTCCGGCGGCCGCACGTCGAAGGCCTCGTGGTAGCTCACCTCGCCGTGCGGCACCCGCCCGTTGAAGGCCAGGGCCTGGAAATACTCGGGCGGCACACCCGGCAACAGCAGGGTGGGCACGGCGCGAAAACCGAAGCGGCCGTAGAAGGCCGGCTCACCCACCAGCACACAGCCGCCCGCGCCCTGATCGCGCAGGCGCTGCAGGGCCGCGCGCATGAGCCCGCTGCCCACGCCCAGCCCCTGGTAACCGGGCAGCACCGAGATCGGGCCCAGGCCGAACCAGTGCCGCGTGCCATCCGACACCGTCACCGGCGACACCGCCACATGGCCCACCACGGCGCCCTGCCGCTCTTCGACCAGCGACACGGCAAGCTGCCCCGCGGCGCGCAGGGCGTCGACGATGAGGTGCTCGGTGTGGCTGGTGTGCGGCGCGCGCTGGAAGGCGGCCGCCGTCAGCGCGTGGATGGCTTCGACGTCGCCGGGCGACTCGGGCCGGATCACTTGGCGAGCTCGCGGCCGCCGTGCACCGGGCCCGCGCGCGACTCGACCACCGCCTCCACCTCGCGGCGCAGGCCCATCAGGAAGGCAAGTTCGGCCACCACGAACAGCGGGCCGATGATGAGCCCCATGACGTCGTCGACAAAGGCCGGCTTGCGGCCTTCGTAGATGTGGCCGACGAACTGGATCACCCAGCCCATCACGAACAGGCCCACGCCGAAGGTGGCCCAGGCGCCGGTGGACAGGCCCGCCGTGGCATGCGCCACCGCCAGGCAGGCCGCGAGCAGCAGGCCCATCACCACGCCGAAGCGCAGGTCCAGCCGCAGGTAGTAGAGCGTGGCGGCGATCACCGCCAGCGTGGCCGGGGACAGGGGCAGGCCCGCCACGTCGAAGGCCGGGCGCGCCAGCAGCACCACGACCGAGAGCACGATCATGGGAATGCCGATGAAGTGCGTGACGATGTTGCGGCGGTCGCGGTGGTAGGCCGCGTACTGGCTCAGGTGGTCGTTCAGGGTTTTCATCGTGGTCTCCGAGAAACAGCACAGGCACACATCATCGCCAGAGTGGCCCTGCCGCGCCAGTGGGATTTCACCGATCGGGTCACAGCAGCGACTGCGCGTCGTCCTCCGGCCGCACGGCCGGCCCGCTGCGCGCCAGCGCCATCCACACGTGGAAGGGCAGGCGTTCGACCGCGCGGCGCGGCGCCTCGCGCGCCACCACCAGGCGCTCGCCTTCGAGCTGCATCACGCCGCACTCGGGCGGCACCTCGTCGGGCGCGGCGATGGGGCGGCCCTTGGCGTCCTGCCCCAGCACGTACCAGCAGGCGCTGGCCAGGCCCAGGTAGGCGGCGCGCTTGGCGGGTTTGCGCAGGTCGCCCAGCAGGTCGGCCCGGCTCACCTTGATCTCGTGCACCACGGGCTCCAGGTAGGCCTCCACAGTGGTGTGCCGCACCGAGAACACGTCCGGAGAGGCCATGCACCAGCCGTGCTCGGGCGCAGGGGCGGCGACGGCCTCGCTCTCGAACGCGCAGGCCTGCAGCGGGCCGCCGGTGTCCGCAGCGGGCTCACCGCCCAGCAGCGCGCGCGGCAGCGGCACGCGCAGCATCAGGCCGCGCCAGCTGAGCCGCCCGGCCTGAGCCATCGCCGTGGCCACGCGCTCCACCAGGGCCTCGTGCGGCGTGCGCGCGGCCTTGTTCTGGCTGAACACCTCGGCCAGCCGCTGGATGCCGGCCTCGGTCACGCGCAGGCTCTCGAAACCCTCGGGCGAAGGCCGGCGCTCCAGCAGGCCGGCGGCGAGCAGCTCCACCTCCAGCATGTCGTGGCAGGGCCAGCCGGCCGAGCGGTAGATCTCGCGCAGGCGCTGGTGGTGGCGCCGCGTCAGGGCGGGGGCGATCGCGGACATTCACTGACTATATATCCAGTACCATGGTAAGCCATGTCGGCCAACCCACCGTCCATCGACACGACCACCGCCTCGGTGGCGGTGCGCGTGCTGTGCGCCTTCGCGGCCAAGGCGGGCGACCTGGACCTGCGCTTCACGCCCTCGCCCAGCGCGCAGGACGGCATCGCCGGCCACACCACCGTGACCGCGCGGCGCGCGGCGGGCTACCAACGCGAGGTGCCGCTGAGCGCCCGCTGTGGCGAGCTGCGGGTGCAGGGCCGGGCCGACGGCTTCGACCCGGCGGTGCCGCGCCTGGAGGAAATCAAGACGCACCGGGGCGATGCCGCGCGCATCCCCGACAACCACCGCGCACTGCACTGGGCGCAGGCGCGGGTCTACGGCTGGATGCTGTGCGAACAGCACGCGCTGGAGCGCATCGAACTCGCGCTGGTCTATTTCAACATCGACACCGGGCACGAGACGGTGCTGCCCGTGTGGCACAGCGCGGTGGACCTCAAGGCCTTCTTCGAAACGCTTTGCGCGCGCTACGCGGGCTGGGCGCGCGCCGAGCTGGCGCACCGCGCCGCGCGCGACGAGGCGCTGCGCGCGCTGGCCTTTCCGTTCGAGGGCTTCCGGCCCGGGCAGCGCGAGCTGGCCGCCGCCGTCTACCGCTGCCACGGCGCCGGGCGCCACCTGCTCGCGCAGGCGCCCACCGGCATCGGCAAGACCATGGCCACGTTGTTCGCGGCCCTGCGCGCCGCGCCCGCCCAGGGCACGCACAAGCTTTTCTACCTGACCGCCAAGACGCCCGGGCGCCAGCTCGCGCTGCACGCCCTGCAGCGCATGAAGGCCCAGCCGCTGCGCGTGCTCGAACTGGTGGCGCGCGACAAGGCCTGCGAGCACCCGGACAAGGCCTGCCACGGCGAGTCCTGCCCACTCGCGCGCGGCTTCTACGACCGCCAGCCGGCCGCGCGCGAGGCCGCCGCGCAGGCGGGCTGGCTCGACAAGGCCGCGCTGCGCGAGATCGCCCTGCGCCACGAGGTCTGCCCGTATTACCTGAGCCAGGACCTGCTGCGCTGGAGCGACGTGGTGGTGGGCGACTTCAACCACTTCTTCGACCTCAGCGCGCACGCCTGGTCGCTCACGGTGGGAGACGGGCTGCGCGTGGGCCTGCTGGTGGACGAGGCGCACAACCTGATCGAGCGCGCGCGGCTCATGTACAGCGCCGAGCTGCGCCCCGCCGCCTTCCAGGCCGTGCGCAAGGGCGCACCGGCCGCGCTGAAGAAAACCATGGACCGGTTGCAGCGCCCCTGGAGCGCGCTGGCGCGCCTGCAGACGCAGGACCACACGGTGCTGCCCGAACTGCCGGGTGCGTTCATCGAGGCCTTGCAACGCCACAGCGCGGCGCTGTCGGACCACCTCGCGCTCGAACCCGAGGGCGCGGACGCGGCCGGTCTGCAGGACTGGCTGTTCGAGGTGCAGCGCTTCCTGCGCGTGGCCGAGGTGTTCGACCAGCACTCGCTGGTGGACCTCACGCCCGCGCCGCGCGCGGCCGGCCGCGCGCGCCAGCCGGTGCTGAACATCCGCAACCTCGACCCCGGCCCGCTGCTGCAGCCGCGCTGGCAGGCCGCGCACAGCGCCACGCTGTTCTCGGCCACGCTCAGCCCCATGGCCTACGTGAGCGACCTGCTGGGCCTGCCGCAAGACACCGCGCGCCTGTCCGTGCCCTCGCCCTTCGATGCCTCGCAGCTGCAGGTGCGCGTGACGCCGAACCTCTCCACCCGCTACGCCGACCGCGCCGCCTCGCTCGACCCATTGGTCGAGGTCATGGCCGACCAGTACGCCCAACGGCCCGGCAACTACCTCGCCTTCTTCAGCAGCTTCGACTACCTGCAGCAGGCGCTGCAACGCCTGCAGGCCACGCACCCGGCGCTGCCGGTGTGGGCGCAGTCGCGCGGCATGGGCGAACCCGAGCGCGAGGCCTTCGTCGCGCGCTTCACCGAAGACAGCCAGGGCATCGGCTTCGCCGTGCTGGGTGGTGCGTTCGGTGAAGGCATCGACCTGCCCGGGCAGCGCCTCATCGGCGCCTTCATCGCCACCCTGGGCCTGCCGCAGCTCAACCCGGTGACCGAACAACTGCGCGCGCGGCTGCAGGCCCGTTTCGGGCAGGGCTACGACTACGCCTATTTGTTCCCGGGCCTGCAGAAGGTGGTGCAGGCCGCCGGCCGCGTCATCCGCGGACCGGACGATGAAGGCGTGGTGGTGCTGATGGACGAGCGCTTCGGCCGTCCGGAGGTGCGGCGCTGGCTTCCCGCGTGGTGGGGCTTGTGAGCGCGCGGCTCAGCCGTCGGCCTCGACCGCCGCTTCCGACTCGGGCTCGGGCAGGCGCGTGATCAGCACCTGATCGATGCGGCGCCCATCGAGCACCAGCACCTCGAAGCGCCAGCCCGCGCAGTCCACGTGCTCGCGCCGGCCCAGCAGGTCGCCCGCCACGGTCTGCATGAGGCCGGCCACGGTGTTGTAGCGCCCCTTGTCCTCGTCGGGCAGGTCGTCGATCGCCAGGCGCGACTTCAGCTCGGTCACCGGCATCGCGCCGTCCACCAGCCAGGCGCCGTCCTCGCGCTGCGTCGCCCAGGCGTCCACTGCGGTGCGCGGCGACAGCTCGCCGGTGATGGCCTCCAGCATGTCCAGCGGCGTGAGCAGGCCCTGCACCACGCCGTATTCGTCAACCACGAACACCATGCGCGTCGCGCGTTCGCGGAACTGCTCCAGCAGCTCCATGCCGCTGAGTGTCTCGGGCACGAACACGGCCGGCAGCACGTGCTGCATCAAGGGTTCGTTGTGGCCTTCGGATTGCAGCGCGAGCATGCGCGGCAGGTGGATCACACCGACCACGTCGTCCAGCCCGCCCCGGCACACCGGGTACCAGGAATGGCCGGTGGTCCAGGCCTTCTGCACGGCCGCGTCGATGCGGTCCTCGGCGTCGAGCCATTCGATTTCCGAGTGCGGCACCATGATGGAGGTGAGCTGACGGTCGTCCAGCAGGAACACGTTGCGCACCATCTGGTGCTCGTGTTCCTCGATGATGCCGGCGTCCACGCCCTCCTCCAGGCTGGCGTTGATTTCCTCTTCGGTCACGTGCTGCACGGCGTTGGTGTCGATGCGCAGCAGCTTGAGCACCCACTGCGTGGTGTGCGTGAGCAGCCACACGAAGGGCTTGGCGGCCTGGGCCACGAAGGCCATGGGGCGCGAGACCCAGCGCGCGACGGCCTCGGGGTAGAGCTGGCCGATGCGCTTGGGCACCAGCTCGCCGAACACGATGGTGATGAAGGTGATGACCACCACCACGATCGCGGTGGCCATCACGCTGGCCGTGGCTTCCGTCAGGCCCCATGCCACGAGCTGGCGGCCCAGGTCGTCGCTGAACGCAGCCTCCCCCACGATGCCGTTGAGCATGCCGATGGAGGTGATGCCGACCTGCACCGAGGAGAGGAACTGGGTGGGGTTGTCCAGCAACTGGAGCGCGGTGACCGAGCCCTTGTCGCCGGCCTCGGCCATGGCCGTGAGCCGCGCCTTGCGGCTGGATGCCAGGGCCAGCTCGGACATGGCGAACGCCCCGTTGAGCAGCGTCAGAAAAACAATGAGGAGGGTGTCCATAATCGGCCAATGGCACTTTACATGATCGGGGATGTGCAGGGCTGCGACGCGGCGCTCGGCCGCCTGCTCGACGACATCGGTTTCTCACCCAGCCGCGACACGCTGTACCTGCTGGGCGATCTCGTCAACCGCGGGCCGGCCTCGCTGGCCGTGCTGCGCCGGCTGATCGCGCTCGACGGCGCGGCGCACTGCCTGCTCGGCAACCACGACCTGCACCTGCTGGCCACGGCGCACGGCGTGCGCAAGCCACATCGCAGCGACACGGTGGGTGACATCCTTGCCGCGCCCGACCGCGAGGCCTTGCTCGACTGGCTGCGCGCGCGGCCCATGGCGCTGTTCGAACACGGCTGGCTGATGGTGCACGCGGGCGTGCTGCCGCAGTGGGACGTAGCCGGCACGCTGGCACTGGCCGGCGAGCTGCAGGCCGTGCTGCGCAGCGCCGACTGGACCGGCTTCCTGCAGGAGATGTATGGCAACGAACCGCCGCTGTGGAGCGACTCGCTGCGCGGCGCCGCGCGCCTGCGCGTGATCGTCAATGCCTTCACGCGGCTGCGCTTCTGCACCGCGCAGGGTGTGATGGAGTTCGACACCAAGGACAGCGCGGGCGCGGCGCCCGAGGGCTTCATGCCCTGGTTCGACGTGCCGGGCCGGCGCACCGAAGGCGTGCCGATCGCGTTCGGCCACTGGTCCACGCTGGGCGCGGTGCAGCGCCACGACCTGCAGGCGCTGGACACGGGTTGTGTGTGGGGCGGTTGCCTCACCGCGGCCCGCATCACGGAGGTGCCGGGCGAGGTGGAGCGGATCTCGGTGCGCTGCGAGCAGGCCAGCAAACCCGGCAAGCGCTGAAGGAGCGGCGGCGAAAGCCGCCTGGCAGGCTCAGGCAAGGGCTTCGCCCTCAGCTTTCCTGAGCCGGCGCCGGTGCGGGGGCGCTCTTGAACAAGGCCGGCACCTTGCGGCGCGTCTTGATGTTGGGCGAGGCCGTGCGCGCGGCGGCGCGCTGCGACACTTCCCACGAGGGCGTGGCGTCGCTCGCGGCGCTGGGTTCGTAGGGCTTGTCGAACAGCGGATCGGCCGGCGCGCGCGGTGCGCGGGTCGGGCGCGAATCGGAGGCGCCTCGCGCTTCGCGCGGGGTGCGGCTCTCGCGGCTCTCACGGATGGCTCGGCTCTCGCGGCGCTCGGCGTCCTGCCCTTCGGGCTGCTGCCAGGCGCGCTGGCCATCGTTGAAGCGGCCCGCCGGGCGGCGGTCGGCTTCGAACTCGAGCGCTTCGAGCTCGAGCTTCTTGCCCAGCAGCTTTTCCAGGTCGCCCATGAGGCGCGTGTCGCGCCCGCTCACGAACGACACCGCCAGGCCCGAAGCGCCCGCGCGGCCGGTGCGGCCGATGCGGTGCACGTAGTCCTCGGCGTTGAACGGGATGTCGAAGTTGAACACCGCCGGCACGTCCTTGATGTCCAGGCCGCGCGCGGCCACGTCCGTGCAGACCAGCAGGTCCACCGCGCCGGTCTTGAAGGCTTCCAGGGCCTTGAGGCGCTCGTCCTGGCTCTTGTCGCCGTGCAGGGCCGTGGTGTTGAGGCCTTCGCGCTCGAGCGAACGCGCCAGGCGCGCGCAACCGAGCTTGCTGTTGACGAACACGAAGGCTTGCTTGAGACCGCGCTCGCGCAGGATCTGCTTGAGGATGCCGCGCTTGTCGTCGTCTTCCACGCGGTAGAAATGCTGTTCCACGGTGGACGCCGTGGCGTTGGAGCGCGCCACCTCGATGGTCACCGGGTCCTGCAGGTAGCTGTTGGCCAGGCGCTTGATCTCGGGCGAGAAGGTGGCCGAGAACAGCAGCGTGGTGCGCTGCTTGGGCAGGTAGCTCAGAATGCGCTGCAGGTCGGGCAGGAAGCCGATGTCCAGCATGCGGTCGGCCTCGTCGAGCACCACGTACTCGACCTGGTTGAGCACGCAGTTCTTGGCCTCGATGTGGTCCAGCAAGCGCCCGGGCGTGGCCACCAGCACCTCGACGCCCTTCTTGAGCTCGGCCGTCTGCGGCTTCATGTCCATGCCGCCGAACACCACTGTGCTGCGCAGGTTGGTGTACTTGGCGTACAGCTTGACCTGCTCGGCCACCTGGTCGGCCAGCTCACGCGTGGGCAGCAGCACCAGGGCGCGCACCGGGTGGCGCGCGGGCGAGGTGGAGGCGTTCTCGTGCTTGAGCATGCGCTGCAGCAGCGGCAGCGTGAACGCGGCGGTCTTGCCGGTGCCGGTCTGGGCGGCGCCCATCACGTCACGGCCTTGCAGCACCACCGGAATCGCCTGCGCCTGGATCGGCGTCATGGTCGCGTAGCCCATTTCGGCCACGGCTCGCTCAATGGCGGGCGAGAGGGAGAGTTCGGAGAAGGATTGGGTCATTGGCTTCAAAGTTAGCCACGTATTGTCGCACTTTGACCGTTTTTCGCCCAAATCCGGGCCGGCGGCCTCCGCCAGGCCTCAGACGCTGCCCGCTTTGAAGGTGTCGCAGGACTGCACGCTGCCGCTTTGCAGCCCCGTGTTGAACCAGCGCTGGCGCTGTGCGCTGGTGCCGTGGGTGAAGCTGTCGGGCACCACCTGTCCCTGGCTTTTGCGCTGCAAGGCGTCGTCGCCGATCGCGGCGGCGGCGTTCAGCGCCTCTTCCACGTCGCCCGGCTCCAGGATGGCCTTGTTCTTGTGGTTGTGGTGGGCCCAGATGCCGGCAAAACAGTCGGCCTGCAGCTCCAGCCGCACCGACAGCGCGTTGTACTCGCGCTCGCCCACGCGCCGGCGCGCCTGCTCCATCTGGTCGGTGATGCCCATGAGGTTCTGCACATGGTGGCCGACCTCGTGCGCGATCACATAGGCCTGGGCGAAGTCGCCCGGCGCGCCGAGCTGGCGGCGCAGGGTGTCGTAGAAGCTCAGGTCGATGTAGACCTTCTGGTCGCCCGGGCAGTAGAACGGGCCCATGGCCGACTGGCCGGTGCCGCAGGCGGTGGGCGTGGCGCCCCGGAACAGCACGAGGCGCGGTTTCTGGTACTGCGCGCCGGCCTGCTGGAACACCTGGCCCCACACGTCTTCCGTGCCGCCGAGCACGGCGGCCACGAACTTGCCCATGTCGTCGGTGGGCGCCTGGGTCGGGCCCTGGGTGGTCTCCACCTGGGCGGTGGGTGCGCCATCGCCCACGCCGCCGAGCACGCCGAGAATGGTCATGGGGTTGATGCCGAAGATCCAGCCCGCGACCAGCGCGACGGCAATGGTGCCCAGGCCGATGCCGCGCCCACCCACGCGCCGGCCGCCACCCAGGCCACCGAGCCCACCCCCGCCGGGGTCGGCGCGGCGGTCTTCGATCTGATCGGACTGGCGGTTGTTTTCCCACTTCATGGCATGGCTCCTCGGCGACCTCGGTACGGGTGCGGGTATCCCATTATGAAGCGGGCGTGGCCCCGCCGGGCTCAGGCGACGGCAGGTGCGCAGGCGCTGGTCGGGCGGCCCTGGAAGTCGGTCCAGCAGCGCCGGCCGAAGTCGTAGAGCTTGCAGCGGCGCGCGGTGTCGAAGTACCAGCGCCACGAGAAACGCTGCACGATGATGCGGCCCGGCAGCGCGTCCTCCAGCAGGCGCTGCACGCCTTCGAGCTGGTAGAGCGGGATGCTCATGTCCACATGGTGCGCGGTGTGCTCCATGATGTGGTGCAGCATCGCGCCGATGCGCAGCGGGAAGGTGAGGTGCACCGTGGTCGATACAAAGGGCGCGGCGCGGCCCCAGGCGGCCTTGTCGTCGTGCCACTGCACCGCCGTGTGGGTGTGGTGCACGTAGACCACGAAACCGATCATGGCGTTCCAGAACAGGAAGGGCACGGCAAAGCCCATGGCCAGCAGCAGCCAGACCGACTGGCCGGTGGCCGAGGCGGCGGCCACCAGGCCGCCGATCCAGGCCAGCGCGCAGGCGCTGACGAACACGCCGTCCCACACGAACTCGGCGCGCCGCGTGCCCATGTAGGTCTTGCGCGGGAAGAACATGCGGTGCCACCACATCTCCACCAGGTAGTACAGCGCCGGGCCGAAGCCGCTGCGGTACGCGCGCTCCAGGGCGCGGCGCATCGGCGAGAGCGCGGCGAACTCCTCGCGCGTGAGCGGCGCCCACACGAAGTCCACGCCCTTGAGGTTGGTGTAGCCGTGGTGCACCACGTTGTGCCCCACTTCCCACAGGCTGTAGGGCGTGAGCGAGGGCAGCATGGCGATGCGGCCCAGCACGCGGTTCAGCCCCCGGTGCGGCGTGTAGCTCTGGTGGCAGGCGTCGTGGCCGATGATGAACAGCCGCCCGATCATGAAGCCCGCCGCCAGGCCGCACAGCAGCTTGGCCCACACGGCAGCGAACCACACGGTGCCGGCCATGAGCGCGGCGAAGACCACCCAGTCGAACACCAGCAGCGCGATGGCGCGCGCGGTGCGCCGCTCGACGAGCGGGGCGAGCCAGCCCCGGATCACCTTGCGGTGCGGCAGCGGCTGGCCAGCGGGGATGGGGGCGGGAGAAGAGAAGCCGGGCGGGTTGCGTGACATGCCCGGCATGCTATCGACCGGGTTGCCCGGCCGCCTTGACCTGGGTCAAGGCGCGCGAACCGTCAAGCTTTCGGCAGGGTCACGCCGACCTGGCCCTGGTACTTGCCGCCCCGGTCCTTGTAGGAGGTCTCGCAGACCTCATCGCTTTCGAAGAACAGCACCTGGGCGCAACCCTCGCCCGCGTAGATCTTGGCCGGCAGCGGCGTGGTGTTGCTGAACTCCAGCGTCACATAACCTTCCCACTCGGGCTCGAAGGGCGTGACGTTGACGATGATGCCGCAGCGCGCATACGTGCTCTTGCCCAGGCAGATGGTGAGCACGTTGCGCGGGATGCGGAAGTACTCCATCGTGCGCGCCAGCGCGAAGCTGTTGGGCGGGATCACGCAGACGTCCTTGTTGATGTCCACGAAGCTGTTCTCGTCGAAGTTCTTCGGGTCCACCACCGTGCTGTGGATGTTGGTGAACACCTTGAATTCCGGCGCGCAACGGATGTCGTAGCCGTAGCTCGACGTGCCGTAGCTGATCACCTTCTTGCCATCCACCGCCCGCACCTGGTTGGGCTCGAACGGTTCGATCAGGCCGTGTTGTTCGGCCATGCGGCGGATCCATTTGTCGCTTTTGATGCTCATGGGGCGCGATTGTAGGTGGCGCGCCCACCGGTCCCGGATCGCGGAGAGCCCCCAGGAAATTACCGGAATTTCAGTAATTACTGAAAACTCAGGCCGAACCAGCTACATTTCCGGGCATGCCACTGCAAGACCATCTTCCGCCCCTCAACCGCGAGTTCGTTGCCCACTTCGGGGAAATGGGCAGCCGCTGGGGCATCAACCGCACCGTGGGGCAGATCTACGCCCTGCTCTTCATTTCACCCAACGCGCTCAACGCCGACGAGATCGCCGAGACGCTGGAGTTCTCGCGCTCGAACGTGAGCATGGGCCTGAAGGAATTGCAGGCTTGGCGGCTGGTGCGTCTGCGCCACCAGCCGGGCGACCGGCGCGAGTACTTCGAGGCGCCGGCCGATGTGTGGGAAATCTTCCGCGTGCTGGCCGAGGAGCGCCGCCGCCGCGAAGTGGAGCCCACCCTGTCCATGCTGCGCACCGCGCTGCTGGAAACGCCCAAGACCGACGCCGAGCGCCACGCGCAGGCCCGCATGCGCGAGATGCACGACCTGATCGACCGGCTCATGACCTGGTTCGACGACGTGCAGAAGCTGGCCCCCGAAACCGCGATGCAGCTGATGGGCATGGGCGCGACCGTCACGCGCGTGCTCGAACTCAAGGACCGCCTCACGGGCAAGGCGGCGGGCCGCAGCGCGCGCCCGGAGAAATTGCCCGACGCGGCCTGACCCCCACCAGACAAGAACCCCACGGAGAACCCCCATGGACGCCCTGCTCCTCTCGCGCATCCAGTTCGCGGCGAACATCAGCTTTCACATCCTGTTCCCGACCATCACGATCGCGATGGGCTGGTTCCTCCTGTACTTCCGCATCCGCCACATCAAGACGCGCGACCCGGCATGGGAAGAGGCCTACTACTTCTGGACCAAGGTGTTCGCGCTGAGCTTCGCGCTCGGCGTGGTCTCCGGCATCGTGATGAGCTTCCAGTTCGGCACCAACTGGCCCGGCTTCATGGAGCGGGCCGGCAACATCGCGGGCCCGCTGCTGGGCTACGAGGTGCTGACCGCCTTCTTCCTGGAGGCCAGCTTCCTGGGCATCATGCTGTTCGGCCGGGGCCGCGTGAGCGAGCGCGTGCACCTGGCCGCCACCTTCCTGGTGGCCTTCGGCACCACCATGTCGGCGTTCTGGATCCTGAGCCTGAATTCGTGGATGCAGACACCCGCGGGCTTCGAGATCGTGGACGGCAAGTTCGTCGCGGTCGACTGGTTCGCCGTGGTGTTCAACCCCTCCTTCCCCTACCGCCTGGCGCACAAGCTGCTGGCCTCGGCGCTCACGGCCTCGTTCCTCATCGCCGGCCTCTGCGCCTGGCAGCTCATCAAGGGCAGCGCCACCGGCGGCACGCACAAGGCCTTGCGCACGGCCATCATCGCCGCCTCGGTGGCCATGCCGCTGCAGTTCCTGGCCGGCGACATGCACGGGCTGAACACGCTGGAGCACCAGCCCGCCAAGATCGCGGCGCTCGAGGGCATCTGGCACACCGAGAAGAGCGCGCCGCTCACGCTGTTCGGCATTCCCGACGAGGCCGCCGGCACCACGCACTACGCGGTGAAGATTCCCAAGATGGCGAGCCTGATCCTGGCGCACGACGCCGACGCCGAACTCAAGGGCCTCAACGAATTCCCGAACGCCCACCCGCCGGTGGCGCCGATCTTCTGGGCCTTTCGCGTGATGGTCGGCGTGGGCACGCTGATGCTGGTCGTGGCCTGGGCCTCGGCCTGGATGCTCTGGCGCCGGCGCCGCCAGGCGCAGGGCTCGCTGGACCTGCCCAAACCCGCGCTGTACGTGCTGGCGGGCATGACCTTCTCGGGCTGGCTGGCCACGCTGTCGGGCTGGTACGTCACCGAGATCGGCCGCCAGCCCTTCCTCGTCTACGGCCACCTGCGCACCGCCGACGTGGTCACCAACACCCCCTCGCCCATGATCGCGGTCACGCTCACGGCCTACCTCATCGTGTACGGCCTGCTGCTCATCACCTACGTCGGCGTGCTCAAGTACATGGCCGAACACCCGTTCAAACATGCCCCCGAAGCACCCCACGGCGCCGAACTCGGCAAGGCCGGCGTCTGACCGAACGGAGAACACCCCATGAACATGACCACCTGGGCCGAAGTGCTCCCCCTGATCTTCCTGGCCGTGATGGGCCTGGCCCTGCTGGCCTACGTGATCCTCGACGGCTACGACCTCGGGGTGGGCCTGCTGCTGCCCCTGGCCGAGAGCAAGGAGCAGAAGGACACCATGATCTCCAGCATCGGCCCGTTCTGGGACGCCAACGAAACCTGGCTGGTGCTCGGTGTCGGCGTGCTGCTGGTCGCCTTTCCGATGGCGCACGGGCTGGTGCTGCAGGCACTCTACCTGCCGGTGGCCGTGATGCTGATCGGCCTGATCCTGCGCGGCGTGGCGTTCGACTTCCGTGTGAAGGCGCCCACGAAATACGTGCCGTTCTGGAACCGCGCCTTCTTCGTCGGCTCGCTGCTCGCCAGCGCCTCGCAGGGCTGGATGCTGGGCAGCTACATCACGGGCTTCGACAAGGGCTGGCTGGGCCTGGCGTTCAGCCTGGGCATCGCGCTCACGCTGCCGGCGGCCTACATCCTGCTCGGCGCGGGCTGGCTGATCATGAAGACCGAAGACGAGCTGCAGGCCCACGCGGTGCGCTGGGCGGCCCGCGTGCTGTGGCCCATGGGTCTTGCGCTGGTCGCGATCTCGGTAGCCACGCCGCTGGTGAACCCCGGCGTGGTGGCGAAGTGGTTCAGCGTGCCCGAGGTGTTCGGCCTGATGCCGATCCCCCTGAGCTGCGCGATCGCCTTCTTCGCGGTGCGCTGGGTGGTCACGCACCCCAACGTGGTGAAGGCGGGTTACGGCTGGGTGGTGTTCGCGGCCACCGTGCTGATCTTCGTGCTGGCCTTCTTCGGTCTGGCGTACAGCATCTTCCCCGACATCGTGATCGGCCGCATGAACGTGTGGCAGGCGGCCGTGTCCACCGGCTCGCTCACCGTCATCTTCATCGGCGTGGCCATCACGCTGCCGGTGATCATCATCTACACCATCTACATGTACCGCGTGTTCTGGGGCAAGGCGCGGGCACTGACCTACAACTGAACCCGCGTCGCCGCTTCAACCGGCTAGGACGGTGAGGTCTTGCGCAGGGCAAAGCTCGTGAGCAAGGCCTGTTCGGATTCGAGGAAGAGCGTGTTGAACCGCGCCAGCCAGTTCGGCTCGAACGGCCAGGCGTTGCTCTCGACCACGCGCGAATGCTGCTTCGCGGTCTCGGACATGGCGTGAGCCCCCATTTCGCCACTCAAGCCGGCCAGCGAATGCAGCGCCTGGCGTGCGCTTTTCAGGTCGTTGCGCCGCACAGCGTCCTCCAGATTGGCAATGTGCCGCCGGGCCTGGGCCAGGCCATCGGGCAGCAGGTTCACCATGATGTTCATGCTCTTGAGCTGCTCGACACGTTCGTCATCCAGCAAGGGCCCATCGATGGTCGCCCCCGCCAGGCGCGCGGGCGACGGCGACGCGCCCGCCGCCTGGGCCTCACCCACCGGACGTTCGCCAATCAGGCGGGCCAGCTCCCCGCGCAAGGCCACCACGTTCACGGGCTTGGTGAGAAAACCGTCCATGCCCGCGTCCCGAGCGGCCTGCCTGTGCTCCGGCGAGGCATGCCCGGTGAGCGCCACCACGGGAATTTTGCGCACCCCGTCGGCCATCGCGCGCAGCTGCCGCGTCGTCTCCATGCCGCCGAGCACGGGCATCTCCACGTCCATCAGGATCACGGCCGGCCGCACGCCCGCCTTGAGGAACTGCAGGACGTCCTGACCCTGCTGCGCCTCCACCACCTCCAACCCCATGTCCTTCAGGTAGCCTTTGACGATGGCGCGGTTCACGGCGTTGTCCTCCGCCAGCAGCACGGAGCTGCCCATGAAGGGCGCCGGATCCTTGGCGCTGTGGCGCAAGGGCTGGTCCTTGAGCAGGCTCACGATCGCGCCGGCCATCTCAGGCAGGCTGCAAGGCGCGCTCAGGAACCCGTCCATGCCCGCTTCGCGGGCTTGTGCGCGGGCCTCGGTCGCCGGCTGGACACTGTGTGCCAGCACCGGCACCTGTTCATGCCCGGCGGCGGCCCCCAGGCGGATCTGGCGCACGGTGTCACAACCATCGAGCACCGGCATGTGGAGGTCCATCACGACGAGGTCATACGGCACGTCCGAGGCCAGGCGAAGCAGGTCCAGCGCCTGGGCGCCGTTGCCGGCCTCGTCGATGCTGCTGCTGCCCACCAGGGCCAGGAGTTGGGCCAGGCTGGCGCGGCGCCGAATCGGATCGTCATCCACCAGCAGCACGCGGGCGCCGCGCAGCAACCGCGCGGCATGCCGCATGGCTTCTTCGGCGTGGGCCCGGGCCTCCGCCTGCGCCACCGCGGGAAACGACAGCGTGAACGCCGTGAACTCGCCCAACCGCGATGCGCAGGTGATCTCACCGCCGAAGGCGCGCATGGCGCGCCGGCAAAACGCCAACCCCAGGCCTGTGCCATCGGCCTTGCCGGAGGTCTGGAAGTCCTCGAACAGGTGCTCCATCTTTTCCGGCGCGATGCCCGGCCCTGTATCGCGCACCGTGATGCACTGCGCATCCACGGTCACCGTCACCATGACGTCGGGACAGGCCGGCAGGTAATACAGCGCGTTCTTGATGAGGTTGAACAGGATCAGCGTCAGGAGGGTTTCATCGCCCTTGAACGTGAAGTCGGCCACCTCCGCCAGGCGCACCCGCTCGCGCTGCGCCTCGCTCTCGTAGCCGAAATCGCTCACCGCGCGCTCGGTGCACACCGCCGCCGAGAGCCAGGTGAAACCCGAGGCATCGAAGGCCCTGCTCTTGAGCTGCTGCAGCGTCACCGTGATCGACTGCAGACCCAGCTTGATCGCGTTGCGGCCCTCGTTCATCACCCGCACCATCGCCATGACCTGCTCGCGCGTGTGGGACACCGAGGACTGGGATGACCCCAGGCGCAGGAAGTCGCGCTCCAGGGTGTCGAAGACACCCTGGATCTTCTGCATGGGCCCGCGCATCTCGTGCGCGATGGAACCCGCGAAGCTCATGTACAGGCGATGGCGAGCCAGCTCGGCCTGCCTTCTTTCGAAATGGGACAACGCACCGGCCACGAACAGCAGCGTCGGCGCGGGCAGCCAGATCCAGACGTCCGGCGTGAACGCGATGCCGGGTTGTGATGCCCAGAACGCGAGCGCCCCAAGGGCGTATCCGGCGACCAGCATCACCACGGCATTGCGCCAATCGGCGACCAGAATGACACACACCGCACCAATCACCATGTTCACGAAAGAAAAGCTGTCGCCCTGATTCTTCAGGGTCGTGAACGTCAGCAGAAACGCCAGGCAGTAGACCGACGTGAAGTAGGCATGCGCGAGGTAGAACGGCCTGGCCCTCTCGGGCCACCACGGGCGCAACGCCAGTGCCAGGCACAACAGGGTGGCGATCGCCCTGAGCGCCAGATCGTCGTAGCGCGGCGGGAGTTGCCCCGTGAAACGCAGCAGATAGAAGAGCGGGAAGGCCAGGCTCCCCAGAGCCCCCATCCACACCAGGAACGACCTGTTCATGTCGTGATGCGAGCGGTACCTCGCGAACAAACCAGCGGCCAGTGAGCTCAAATCGCACCTCCCAAAAAATTGGCAGGGCGATGCTAAGGGGGCGCTCTGTTCACCACAACAGCCCAGCCCCCCCTCGGGCAAAGGGCGGCCCCGAACAAAGTGCACTTGAATCCCAAATAACGTCGCTTCGTTTCCAAATTCAGATCATTGGAACCCGCAGACTGGGACATTCCCTAGGTCGAGAAATAAGCGCAAAAACGACACGCCCAAGCCGCGATCGAGATCAGCTGCCAGCGATGACCGTGCGCGCCACCACCCGATCGTCCCCCAGCACGATCAGCGCGAACAGCAGCTCGTCCAGGCTGTCCGCCTGCGAGGTCTTGCGCGCCAGCAGGGGGGTGGCCTGCGGGTCGAGCACCACGAAATCCGCCTCGTGGCCGGGCTGCAGGTTGCCCACCACGCCCTCGAGCCCCAGCGCGCGCGCCGCGCCCGCCGTGTGCTGCCACCACAGCTGCCCCGGGGTAAGGCTCAGGCCCTGCTTGGTCTGGCCCTCACGGCCCACGCAGTAGGCCGCGAGCATGGTGCGGAACGGCGAGAAGCTGGTGCCACCGCCCACGTCGCTCGCCAGGCCGTAGCCCATGCCCGCCGCGTCGGCGGCGAGGTAGTCGAAGAAGCCGCTGCCCAGGAACTGGTTGCTGGTCGGGCTCACGGCGGCGGTGGTGCCGGTGGCGGCCATCAGCGCGCGGTCGGCCTGGTCGAGGTGGATGCAATGGGCGTACACCGCGCGCTGCCGCAGCAGGCCGAAGTCGCCATACACGCCCAGGTAGCTGCGCGACTTCGGGAACAGCTCGGCCGCCCAGCGCACCTCGTCGAGGTTTTCCGCCACGTGCGATTGAATCCACACGTCACCGTGCTTCGCCGCCAGCTCGCCCGCGCCGCGCAGCTGTTCGGGCGTGCTGGTGGGGGCGAAGCGCGGCGTGATCGCGTAGCCCAGGCGGTCCACGCCGTGCCACCGCTGGATCAGCGCCTCGGTGTCGATCAGGCTCTGTTCGGTCTGGTCGCGCACGCCATCGGGGCTGTGGCGGTCCTGCAGCACCTTGCCGGTGATGAAGCGCAGGCCGCGCGAGCGCGCCGCCTCGAACATCGCGTCGACCGAGGCCGGGTGCGAGGTCGCGAAGGTGAGCGCGGTGGTCACGCCGTTGCGCGCCAGTTCGTCCAGGAAGAAGGCCGCCACCTCGCGCGCGTGCTCCGGCTCGTGAAAGCGCGACTCGTGCGGGAAGGTGTAGTTCTCCAGCCAGGGCAGCAAGCCGGCCGCGGGCGCGCCGATCACGTCCGTCTGCGGGTAGTGCACGTGCATGTCGATGAAGCCCGGCGCGATCAGTTTTCCGCTCAGGTCTTCCACCGACACGCCGGGAAAGTTGCCGATCAGCGCGGCGTGGTCGCCCGCGGCGCGCACCACGCGCCGGCCCTGCGCGTCGGGGCCGACGACCAGCAGGCCATCGGCGTCGTAGACAGGGCGTTGTTGGTCGTCGAAACGCAGGAGGGCGGCACGGTAGGCGTTCATGCCGCGCAGCTTAACGCCTGGGGCTCGCCCGGGCATATCGCGCCGCCGATAAGGCCCATACCGCCGCGCCGGCGGTGGGCCCGCGCGGCTTCAGCGCTCGACCGAACCCTGCACGCCTTCGACCAGCCAGTTCATGCCCAGGATCTGCCCGTCGTCGAGCGCCTTGCCGGCTTCAATGACGGTCTTGCCCTGGTTGTCGCGCACGGCGGTCTTGCGCGCCGCGAACACTGCGAGCTTGCCCGCGGCCATGTCGGCCTGGCGCGCCTGCACCTCGTCGCGCACCTTGGCCGGCACCTTGCTGCCGAAGCTGTCGACGCGGATCATGCCCTCCTTCACCCCGCCCCAGACGCTCGCGCTCTGCCAGGTGCCGTCCAGCACGGCCTGCACGCGGCGGGTGTAGTAGTCGCCCCAGAGGTGGGTCACGGCGGCGATCTGCGCATCGGGCCCGAAGCGGCGCATGTCGGAGTGGTAGGCCACGGCGAGCCTGCCGCGCTCCTGCGCGGCCACCATCACGGCGGTGGAGCCGGTGTGGAAGGCCAGCACCTCGGCGCCCTGGTTCATCAGCGTCATGGCCGCGTCGCGCTCGCGCGGCGGGTTGAACCACTCACCCAGCCACACCACCTTGACGGTGGCGCGCGGGTTGACCGAGCGCATGCCCAGGGTGAAGGCGTTGACGCCCTGGATCACCTCGGGGATCGGGAAACCGGCGATGTAGCCCGCCTGCGTGGCCATGCGGCCCGCGGCCACGCCGGCCAGGTAGCGGCCCTCGTAGTAGCGCGCGTTGGCGGTGGCGACGTTGGGCGCGGTCTTGTAGCCGGTGATGGACTCGAACTTCACGTCCGGGAACTCGCGCGCCACCTTGAGCGTGGGCTCCATGTAGCCGAAGCTGGGCGTGAAGATGATGCGGTGGCCCTGCTGCGCCAGATCGCGGATCACGCGCTCGGCGTCGGCGCCTTCGGCCACGTTCTCCACGTAGCGTGTCTCGACCTTGTTGCCCAGGGCGGCCTGCACGGCGAGCCGGGCCTGCTCGTGCTGGCGCACCCAGCCGGCTTCGGTCAGCGGCGTCACGTAGACGAACGCGGCCTTGAGCGGCGGCGTCTGTGCCTGGGCGGTGGTGGAAAAGGGAAATAAAAAGCTGGCAGCCGCCAGTGCGCACGCGCACCGGGCCACGAGGTTTTTGTACATGGTGGTCCTCTACATGGCTTCCGTGAATGAAAAAGCGAGCCGGGGAAGCACCGGGCTCGCTGGGGCGTGATTTTACCCGGGCCCGGGGCCGTCAAACAGATCGAGCTGCCGGGCGGGCGCCAGGGGCTGCAGCGGCCAGCTTTCGATCACGTCGTACACGAAGCGGCCCTTGACGATATGGCCTTTGACCAACAGGAGTTCGTCAATGGTCCATTGGATGGGCTGGATGCGTTGCGAGGCGAGAGAAAAAGGTGCCTTGTAGCTGATGGTGATGTGCGGCCGGTGACCATGGGGCACTCGGAGCCCTTCGGCCAGTTGTGAGGCATTGAGTTCGGTCAGCAGGCGCGAGAAACACGCTGGCGTACCTTTCGCGTGGAAAGCCCAGTGGATGTCGGGCGCCAATCCGCTTCCTTTGATTCTGTTCAGCGTCATCGTGCAGGCAGGCACATGAATGCGCGCACAGGCACTTTTGAGCGAGTCGATCGCCGATGGCTCGTCGCAAGGAATCGTGAGTGATTGGTGCCAGTTCGCCGGATCGAACATCGCCCCTTGCAGCTGCGCCTTCAGGCCCATGGCCTCCAGCACGTTCTCCAGCGATTTCCTCACCACCATCGGAGGCTTGGCCATGACCAGAAAACGGGGCCGGGTCATGGAGCCATCCCACTCAGGCGACCGCGCCGTCCAGCAAGGCCATGAGTTCCGCGCGCCGCGCCGCGCTCACGAAGCTGGCCTCGAAACTGTTGCGAGCCAGGGTGATCACGTCTTCGCGCGTGAGGTCCAGCGCTTGCACGGTCTGCACGAAGTTGGCGTTCATGTAGCCGCCGAAGTAGGCCGGGTCGTCGGAGTTGACGGTGGCGCACAGGCCGGCGTCGAGCAGGCGCTTCATCGGGTGGTCCTTCAGGTCGTTCACCACGCAGAGCTTGAGGTTGGAGAGTGGGCACACGGTGAGCGGGATGCGCCGCCGCGCCAGTTCGGCGACCAGGGCCGGGTCTTCCAGCGAGCGCACGCCGTGGTCGATGCGCTCGGTCTTCAGGTCGTTCAGTGCTTCCCAGATGTAGGCCGGCGGGCCCTCTTCGCCCGCGTGCGCCACCACATGGAAGCCCAGCTCGCGGCAGCGCGCGAAGACGCGCGAGAACTTGGACGGCGGGTGGCCGACCTCGCTCGAATCCAGGCCCACGCCGATGAAGTGCTGGCGGTAAGGCAAGGCGGCTTCCAGCGTCTGGAAGGCATCTTCCTCGCTCAGGTGGCGCAGGAAGCACAGGATCAGCGCCGCGCTCACGCCCAGCTCGGCCTGGGCGCGCGCGCAGGCGCTGGCCAGGCCCTGGATCACCGTGGCCATGGGCACGCCGCGCGCGGTGTGGGTCTGCGGGTCGAAGAAGAGCTCGGCGTGCGCCACGTTGTCGGCCTTGGCGCGCAGGAAGTAGGCCCAGGCCATGTCGTGGAAGTCGGCCTCGTGCAGCAGCACGCTGGCGCCGGCGTAGTAGATGTCCAGGAAACTCTGCAGGTTGGTGAAGGCGTAGGCCTCGCGCAGCGCGTCCACGCTGGCGTAGGGCAGGCTCAGGCCGTTGCGCTGGGCCAGCGCGAAGATCAGCTCGGGCTCCAGCGAACCCTCGATGTGCATGTGCAGCTCGGCCTTGGGGATGGCGGCGGCGAGTTGGGTGGGGGTCATGGTCATGTCAGGTCCTTCGGTCAGCAGGTGCCCAGTGCGATGTCCAGGCGTTTCAGGTAGCGGCGGTAGGCGCTGGAGACGCGGTCGGCCGGGCCGTGCACCTCGGTCACGGGGGTGGTGCGGCCCACCGGCAGCGCGCGCGGCGACTGCGATTCCACCACCGGGCGGTCCTGCGCGAACACCGCGTCCTGGAAGGCGACCAGTTCCTGGTCGGTCGAGGCATCGCCGCGCGTGGCCATCACGAACCAGGCGGTGCAGAGTTCGTGGCCGTCGGGCCGGATGAAGAGCGCGATCGCGTTGCTCACCGGGTCGCCCTCGGTGGCGTCCTTGCGCAGGATGGCGGCGAAGGGGTGCGGCACGTCATAGCGGTAGGCGATCCAGGCGCCCGCGTCCGCCCCGGCGTAGGCGCGCGGCTGCCAGGCCCGGGCGTCGCGCACCACCAGACCGGCCTCGCCCTCTTCCACCGCGCCGGTCTGCACCTGCGCGTGGCCGCGTTCGCCCAGCCAGCCTTCGTGCACGAAACCGAAATGGCTCAAGTCCAGGAAGTTCTCCACCAGGCGCGGCGCGCTGGTGTTGAGTTCGTAGGGGCCGCTCAGCACGGTGCGCCAGGCCGGGTCGTCGCCCGGCGCGAACGCGGGCGGGTCGGCCAGCGGCGCGGCGAGGGTCTGGGACGGTGGCTGCAGCCGCACCCACACCAGGCCGTGCTGCTCGCGCGCCTCGAACGGGGTGGCGCAGTGGCTGGCCGGCGGCACGAAGTCGGGCGCGGCGGGCACGTGCTGGCAGCGGCCCTCGCCGCCGAATTGCCAGCCGTGGTACGGGCACTCCAGGCGGGTGCCGTGCAGGCCGATCAGCACCCGGCCCAGCGAGAGCCGGGCGCCCCGGTGCGGGCAGCGGTCGGCCCAGGCATGCACGCGGTGGGTGTCGTGCGCCTGCTCGCGCCAGAGCACCAGCGCCTGCCCGAGCAGCGAACAGGCCACGGGCTGGTCGCGCACCTGGTGCGAGGCGATCACGGGGTGCCAGAGTTGTGGTTCGATCATCGTGGGTTCACTCCAACAAGAAAGCCGCCCGGAGGCGGCTTTCTTTTTCCAGGGCACGGCGGGTCCGGCTCTGCCGGCCCGCACGCGCCGCCCCCTCGAGGGGGTCGCGCGAAGCGCGGCAGGGGTGGGTCAATTCGGCACTTTGCCTTCAACGCCCTTCACGTAGAACTTGATGCCACCGAGGAACTTGTCGTCGGCGACCGTGTCCTTGGCCAGCACTTCCTTGCCGTCCGAACCCAGGATCGGGCCCTTCCAGATCGAGAAGCTGCCGTCCTTCAGGCCGGCGCGCACGGTGTCGAGCTTGGCCTTCACTTCGGCCGGCACGTCTTCGGCGACGGAGACCATGTCGATCGCGCCTTCCTTCACGCCCCACCACACGCCGCCGGTGGACCAGGTGCCTTCCAGCACGTCCTTGGTGGCCTTGATGTAGTACGGCGCCCAGTTGATCACGGCCGAACCCAGGTGGGCCTTGGGGCCGTAGGCGGTCATGTCGGAGTCCCAGCCGAAGGCGCGCTTGCCCAGCTTCTCGGCGGTCTGCAGCACGGCCGACGAATCGGTGTTCTGGAACAGGATGTCGGCGCCGCCGTTGATCAGCGAGGTCGCGGCTTCGGTTTCCTTCGGTGGGTCGAACCAGCCGTTGACCCAGACCACCTTGGTCTTGACCTTGGGGTTCACCGATTGCGCGCCCAGCGTGAAGCTGTTGATGTTGCGGATCACCTCGGGGATTGGGATGGACGCCACCACACCCAGGGTGTTGGACTTGGTCATGCTGCCCGCGATCACGCCGGCCATGTAGGCGCCTTCGTAGGTGCGGCTGTCGTAGGTGCGCAGGTTCTCGGCGGTCTTGTAGCCGGTGGCGTGCTCGAACTTCACGTCCTTGAAGTCGGGCGCGATCTTGAGCATGGGCTCCATGTAGCCGAAGGTGGTGCCGAACACCAGCTTGTTGCCCTGGCCGGCCAGGTCGCGGATCACGCGCTCGGCGTCGGCGCTCTCGGGCACGTTCTCGACGAAGCTGGTCACGATCTTGTCGCCGAATTCCTTCTCCAGCGCCTTGCGGCCGTTGTCGTGCGCGAAGGTCCAGCCGCCGTCGCCCACCGGGCCGACGTAGGCAAACGCGATCTTCAGCGGTGCGGCCTTCGGTGCCTCGGCCGCAGCGGGTGCGGGCGCGGCGGGCGCGGCGGCCTCTTCCTTCTTGCCGCAGCCGATCAGGACGGCGCTGGTCAGCGCGGTTAAGGCGGCAACCTTCATCAGGGAACGTTTGCTCAGGTCTGTCATGGGTAACCTCTTTGTTGGGAAAGGGTGGAGCGGAAACTATGCAAAAAACAGAAAAGATTATGCGCCCGGGTAAAAGGGTTTTCCGATCGAGGACGGCATGTTGATGCGGATCCACGTCGGGTTGCGCGAGATCAGGACCAGCACGACGATGGTGGCGATGTAGGGCATCATGGTCAGGAACTGGCTGGGCACGTTGACGCCGATGCCTTGCAGGTGGAACTGCAGCATGGTCACGCCACCGAACAGGTAGGCCCCCAGCAGCACGCGGGCCGGCCGCCAGGTGGCGAAGGTGGTCAGCGCCAGCGCGATCCAGCCCTTGCCGGCGATCATGCCCTCCACCCAGAGCGGTGTGTACACGGTGGACACATAGGCACCGGCCAGGCCGCAGAGCGCGCCCCCGGCCATCACCGCCACCAGGCGGATGCGGCGCACCGGGTAGCCCAGCGCGTGCGAGGACTCGGGGCTCTCGCCCACGCTGCGCAGCACCAGGCCGGCGCGCGTGCGGTACAGGAACCAGATCAGGCCGATCACCAGCGCCACACAGATATAGACCATGGGGTGGTGGCGGAACAGCGCGGGGCCGATCAGCGGGATGTCGCCCAGCAGCGGGATCGCGTGGCGGGTCTGCTCGGGCAGTTTTTCCTGCACGTAACGGGTGCCGGCGAAGGCCGAGAAGCCCGCGCCGAACAGGCTGAGCGCCAGGCCCGTGGCGTACTGGTTGGTGTTGAGCCAGATCACGAGGCCGCCGAAGATGGCCGCGAGCAGGGCCCCGGCCGCCATGCCGGCCGCGAAGCCCAGCGTGGTGCTGCCGGTGTGGACCACGGTGGCGAAGCCGGCCAGCGCGGCGCACAGCATCATGCCCTCGGCGCCGAGGTTGACGATGCCGGCTTTTTCGTTGATGAGCAGGCCCAGCGAGGCAATGGCCAGCACGGTGCCCGCGTTGAGCGAAGCGGCGATCAGGAGTGCGATGGATTCCATGTCTTGCTCACTTTTTCCAGACGAGGCGGTAGGCAATCAAGGTGTCGCAGGCCAGCAGCGCGAACAGCAGCAGGCCCTGGAACACCCCGGTGATCGACTTGGGCAGGCCCAGGCGCGACTGCGCGAGCTCGCCGCCGATGTAGAACATGCTCATGAGGATGGCCGAGAACACGATGCCCACCGGGTGCAGCCGCCCCACGAAGGCGACGATGATGGCCGCGAAGCCGTAGCCCGCCGGCACATAGGGCGTGAGCTGGCCGATCGGGCCGGCCACCTCCAGCGCGCCGGCCAGGCCGGCCGCGCCACCCGAGGTCAGCAGCGCGATCCACAGCGCCTTGCGCGAGGAAAAGCCCGCGTAGCGCGCCGCCGCGGGCGCCAGGCCGCCCACCAGCTGGGCATAGCCCGCGTAGGTGCGAAACAGGAAGACCCACACCGCCGCCACGCCGGCCAGCGCGATCAGCAGGCCGATGGTCACGCGAGAGCCCTGCATCAGCTTCGGGATCTGCGTGACCGACTCGAAGGTCTTGGTCTGCGGGAAGTTGTAGCCCATGGGGTCCTTCCACGGGCCATAGACCAGGAAGTTGAGCACCTGCACCGCCACGTAGACCAGCATCAGGCTCACGAGGATCTCGTTGGCGTTGAAGCGGTCGCGCAGCAGCGCGGTGATGCCGGCCCAGAACATGCCGCCCAGCACGCCGGCCACCAGCACGGCGGGCACGATCCACGCGCCGGTGCTTTTGTCGGCGGTGAGCGCCACGCCGGCCGCGAAGATCGCGCCGATGATGTACTGCCCCTCGGCGCCGATGTTCCACACGTTGGAGCGGAAACACACCGCCAGCCCGAGCGCGATGACGAGCAGCGGCGTGGCCTTCACCATGAGTTCGGACAGCGCGTAGGTGCTCTTGATCGGCTCCCAGAAGAACACCTGCAGGCCGCGCACCGGGTCCTTGCCCAGCACGGCGAACAGGATGACGCCGATCACCACGGTGATCAGCAGGGCCAGCAGCGGCGAGGCGTAGCCCCAGCGCGCCGAGGGTTGGGGACGGACTTCAAGCCGCAGCATGGGCGGTCTCCTCTTTCTTGTGGTGGGTGGCGGCCGTGTCCCAGAGCCCGGACATCCATTCGCCGATGCGCTCGATGGTGGCTTCGGCCCGGTCCAGGCTGGGCGACAGGCGCCCCTTGGCGATCACGTGCAGGCGGTCGCTGATCTCGAACAGCTCGTCGAGCTCCTCGCTCACCACCAGCACCGCGCAGCCCGCGTCGCGCAGCTTGAGGATCTCGCCGCGGATCTGCGCGGACGCGCCCACGTCCACGCCCCAGGTGGGCTGACTCACGATGAGCAGCTTGGGCCTGGCCTCGATCTCGCGGCCGACGATGAACTTCTGCAGGTTGCCGCCCGAGAGCGACTTGGCCGCCGCGTCCGGCCCGTTGGCCTTGACCTTGTAGCGCGCGATGATGTCGGCCGCCTGCGCCTTGAGCGCGCCCACGCGGATCCAGCCGCCCGAGCCCAGCGCGTCCTTGCGCGAGAGCAGCAGGTTGTGCGACAGCGAGAGCGTGGGCACGGCGCCCCGGCCCAGGCGCTCCTCGGGCACGAAGTGCTGGCCCTGGGCGCGCCGCCGGCCCGGGCCGGCGTGCGACACGTCCTGCCCACCCAGGCGGATGCTGCCGGCCGGGGCGCGGCGGTCTTCGCCCGAGAGCGCGTAGAGCAGCTCGCTCTGGCCGTTGCCCGAGACGCCCGCGATGCCCACCACCTCGCCGGAGCGCACCGTGAGCGCGATGCCATTGAGGTGCGTGCCGAACGGGTCATCGCTCTGCAGCGTGAGGCCGTTCACCTCCAGCACCGCCGCGCCGGCGTGCAGCTCGCGCACCTCCAGCGCGGGCGGTTCGGCGCCGATCATCAGGCGCGAGAGCGAGGCGTTGCTTTCCTGGCGCGGGTCGCACACGCCCGTGACCTGGCCGCCGCGCAGCACCGTGCAGGCGGTGCACAGCTCGCGGATCTCGTGCAGCTTGTGGCTGATGTAGAGGATGCTGCAGCCCTCGGCCGCGAGCTTGCGCAGCACCACGAAGAGCTTTTCCACCGCCTGCGGCGTGAGCACCGAGGTCGGCTCGTCCAGGATCAGCAGCTGCGGGTTGGTCAGCAGCGCGCGGATGATCTCCACCCGCTGCATTTCGCCCACAGAAAGCGTGTGCACCGGGCGCGAGGGGTCGATGTCCAGCCCGTACTCGGTGGCCTTGGCGGTGATGCTCGCGCTCACCTCGGGCAGCGTGAGCGACTTGTCCAGGCCGAGCCAGACGTTCTCGGCCACGGTGAGCGTGTCGAACAGGCTGAAGTGCTGGAACACCATGCTGATGCCCAGGGCGCGCGCCTCCTGCGGGTTGCGGATGTGCACCGGCCGGCCGTTGAACATCACCGTGCCCTCGTCGGGTTTCACCGAGCCGTAGATGATCTTCATCAGCGTGGACTTGCCGGCGCCGTTCTCGCCCAGCACGGCGTGCACCTCGCCGGGCTGCACGGTGAGCGAGACGCCGCTGTTGGCCACCACGCCCGGATATCGCTTGGTGATGCCGCTGAGTTGCAGTCGTGTCGTGGTCATGGGTCTCCTTCGTGGTCTTGTGGGGTCAGCTCTCGGCGTCGGGCCGCTTCAGCGAGGCGGCCACGCTCTTGACCTGCTCGCGCAGCCAGCGCCCGGCCTTGGAGGCGTGGGTGCGCTCGTGCCAGAGCTGGTAGTACATCATTCGCGGGAACTCCACCGGGCTGGGCAGCACCTTCACCGGCAGCACGCCGGTGAAACGGTCGCAGTACTGGCGCCCGGTGGTCAGCACCAGCAGGCTGCCGGCGACCATGGCCGGGATCAGCCCGAAATGCGGGCAGCGGGCGGTGATGTTGCGCACCAGGCCCAGGGTGGCCAGGTGCTCGTCGACGAAACCGCGCGCGCCGGGGTGGGTGGGCGTGGGTGCGATGTGCTCGGCGCCCAGCCAGGCCTCCACGTCCCAGCCCCGGCGCGCCGCCGGGTGCTGCTGGGAGACCAGGCAGACCACCTCGTCGCCGAACAGGCGGCCCAGGTGCAGGTCGTCGGGCGGCTGCGTCCAGTTGCCGATCACCACGTCCACGTCGCCCTGGGCCAGGTGGTTGCGGTAGTCGGAGTCGCGCGAGAGCGGGTGGATGTCGATCGGGCAGTTCGGCGCCTGGCTCTTGATCTGGGTCACCAGCTGCGGCAGGAACAGCGGGTCCATGTAGTCGCTGGCGGCGATGCTGAAGCTGTGGCGCGCGGTGGCGGGCTCGAAGCTGCGCGCGTCGGAGAACAGCACCTCGGCGCTGCGCAGGATGTCGGCCGCCGGTTCGATCATGCGCAGCCCCGCCACCGTGGGCACCATGCCCGAACCCGAGCGCACCAGAAGGGGGTCGCCGGCCATTTCGCGCAGGCGTTTGAGCGCCGCACTCACCGCCGGCTGGTACATGCCCAGGCGCAGCGCCGCGCGCGACACGCTGCGCTCGGTGAGCACGGTGTGGAGCACGCGGATCAGGTGCAGGTCAATCTTGTCGAACATGGACATGTATTTCATACCCTTGTCATATGCGACTGAATGGTGTTTTGGGCATTTTGGACATATGGCCGAGCATATGTTGTGCCAAGGGGGCAGCGCTATGCTGGCACGCATGAGCACCGAAATATCCGCACAAACCCTGACCTTCCTGCGCCGCGGCCAGCCCGTGACGCTGCGCCACGTGGCCCCCGACCGCACCCTGCTGGAGGTGCTGCGCGAAGACCTGCACTGCACCGGCACCAAGGAGGGCTGCGGCGAAGGCGACTGCGGCGCCTGCACCGTGGTGCTGGGCGAGGCGGTGGACGGGAAACTGGAATACAAGGCCATCAACAGCTGCATCCGGCTGGCGCACTCGGTGAACGGCCTGGCGGTCTGGACCGTGGAGGACCTGGCCAATGAAGAAGGCGAGCTGCACCCGGCGCAGGAAGCCATGGTGCAGTGCCACGGCAGCCAGTGCGGTTTCTGCACCCCGGGTTTCGTCATGAGCCTGTTCGGCATGTACCAGAACACCCAGGGCGGCCAGGGCATCGATCGCGCCCAGGCCCAGGCCGACCTCTCCGGCAACCTCTGCCGCTGCACCGGCTACCGGCCCATCCTGGACGCCGCGCAGCAGATGGGCGGCCTGCCGCTGCCCCAGGGCTGTGGCGTGAACGAGGCCGCCACCGTGGCGGCGCTCCAGTCGCTCAGGAAGAACCAGGAAGACGGCACCACCTACCTGCGCCCGACCCGGCTGGCCGAGCTGCTGCGGCAGCGCGCCGCCCACCCCCGGGCCCAGGTGGTCGCGGGCTGCACCGACGTCGGCCTGTGGGTCACCAAGATGCACAAGCGCTTCGCTCAGGTGCTGGACGTGACCGCCGTGCGCGAGCTGCGTCGGGTGGAAGACTATCCCCACCACATCGCCATCGGCGCGGCCGTGACGCTCACCGACGCCTACGCCGCCCTGGTGAAAGACCGCCCCCAGCTCCAGACCTTCGCCCAGCGCTTCGCCGGCCTGCCGGTGCGCAACTCGGGCACGCTGGGCGGCAACGTGGCCAACGGCTCGCCCATCGGCGACTCCATGCCGCTGCTGATCGGCCTGGGCGCCAGCGTGGTGCTGATGCGCTGGGACGCGAAACGCGGCGCCATCGCCCACCGCGAACTGCGGCTGGAAGACCTCTACACCGGCTACCGCACCAACGTGATGCGGCCCGACGAACTGCTGGCCTGGATCAAGGTGCCCCGCCCCACGGCCGGGGAAACCTTCAAGGCCTACAAGATCAGCAAGCGCTTCGACGACGACATCTCCGCCGTCTGTCTCGCGATCCAGATGACGGTGACCGACGGCGTGGTGGCGCAGGTCTCCATCGGCGCGGGTGGTGTGGCCGCCACGCCGGCGCGCGCGCGCCAGACCGAAGCCGCCCTGCGCGGCCAACCCTGGACGCCCGAAGCGGTGAAAGCCGCCGTGGCCGCGCTGCGCGCCGAGTTCCAGCCGATCTCCGACATGCGCGCCAGCGCCGCCTACCGACAGGCCGTGCTGGGCAACCTGCTGCAGCGCTTCTGGCTGGAGAGCCAGGGCCTGCAGCACATCAACCTGGAAAACCTCAACGCGGCAACGCTGGAGGCACTGGCATGAACGCACGCGACCCCAACAACCCCAACACACCCGCGCCGGTGGTGATCTCGTCCCGCGCGGACGCCGTCGCCCCGCCCGAGGATGTGGCCGAAGCCCGCCCCGCCACCCCCGTGCCGCCCGCGAGCCCGCGCGCCGCCGGTGTCTCGCGCTTCCATGAAAGCGCGCGCGCCCAGGTGGCCGGCGGCGCCACCTACATCGACGACATCCCCGAGGTGCGCGGCACGCTGCACGCCGCCCCGGTCTGCTCCCCCGTTCCCCACGGCCGGCTGCGCGGCGTGGACGCCTCGGCCGCCCTGGCCGTGCCCGGCGTGCGCGGCGTCTTCGGCGCCAGCGACATCCCCGGCGACCCCACGCTGGCCGCCTTCGCCCACGACGAGCCCGTGTTCGCCAGCGAGACGGCGCAGTTCACCGGCCAGGTGGTGGCCGTGGTCGTGGCCGACGACGTGATGACCGCGCGCCGCGCCGCGCGCCTGGTCAAGCTCGACATCGAGCCCCTGCCCGCCGTGCTCTCGGTGCACCAGGCCCATGCCCAGGCCAGCTACGTGCTGCCCCCGGTGCACGTGAAGCGCGGCGACGCGGCCGCCGCCCTCGCGCGCGCCCCCCACCAGCTCGAAGGCACGTTCGAGGTCGGCGGCCAGGAACACTTCTACCTGGAAGGCCAGATCGCCTACGTGCTGCCGCTGGAACAGAACCAGTGGTGGGTCTACTCCAGCACCCAGCACCCGGGCGAGGTGCAGCACTGGGTGTCGCACGCGCTGGGCATCGACAACCACGCGGTGACGGTGGAATGCCGGCGCATGGGTGGCGGCTTCGGCGGCAAGGAAACGCAGGCCGGCCACCTCGCGGTGTGGGCCGCCGTGGCCTCGCGCAAGCTGCAGCGCCCGGTCAAGCTGCGGCTGGACCGCGACGACGACTTCATGGTCACCGGCAAGCGCCACCCCTTCGCCTACCACTACCGCGTGGGCTTCGACGACACCGGTCTGCTCAGCGGGCTCGACCTGGAGATGCTGGCCAACTGCGGCTTCAGCGCCGACCTCTCCGGCCCCGTGGCCGACCGCGCGATCTTCCACGCCGACAACGCCTACTTCCTGGAAGACGTGACGATCTCCAGCTACCGCTGCAAGACCAACACCCAGAGCCACACCGCCTTCCGCGGCTTCGGCGGCCCGCAGGGCGTGATCGTGATCGAGCGCATCCTCAGCGACATCGCGCAGGCGCTCGGCAGGGACCCGCTGGACGTGCGCCTGCGCAACCTCTACGGCATCGAGAGCCGCAACGTCACGCACTACCAGATGGCGGTGGAGGACAACATCCTCGAACCGCTCATGACCACGCTGGCGCAGACCAGCCGCTACCGCGAGCGGCGCGGCCAGATCGCGGCCTGGAACGCGGACAGCCCGGTCATCAAGAAAGGCATTTCGCTCACGCCGGTGAAGTTCGGCATCAGCTTCACCGCCACGCTGTTCAACCAGGCCGGCGCGCTGGTGCACGTGTACACCGACGGCAGCGTGCAGGTGAACCACGGCGGCACCGAGATGGGCCAGGGCCTCAACACCAAGGTCGCCGCCATCGTGGCCGACGAGCTGGGCGTGCCCTTCGAGCGCGTGCTCTCCACCGCCTCCGACACCAGCAAGGTGCCCAACGCCAGCGCCACCGCCGCCTCCAGCGGCACCGACCTCAACGGCCGCGCCGCGCAGTTCGCCGCGCGCCACGTGCGCGACAACCTCGCGGCCTTCGTCGCCGGGCTGGACGGCTGCGGCGCGGGCGCGGTGCGCTTCGAAGGCGGCCAGGTGATCACGCCCAAGACCACGCGCAGCTTCGAGGAGGTGGTGCACGCGGCCTACGCCAACCGCATCCAGCTCTGGAGCGACGGCTTCTACCGCACGCCCAAGATCCACTACGACAAGACCACCCTCACCGGCCGGCCCTTCTACTACTTCGCCTACGGCGCGGCGGTCACCGAAGTGGCGATCGACACGCTCACCGGCGAGAGCCGCGTGCTCAAGGTGGACATCCTGCACGACGTGGGCCACAGCATCAACCCGGCGATCGACATCGGCCAGATCGAAGGCGGCTTCGTGCAGGGCATGGGCTGGCTCACCACCGAGCAATTGGTCTGGAACGACAAGGGCTACCTGCAGACCCACGCGCCCAGCACCTACAAGATCCCGGCCACCGGCGACATCCCCGCGCACTTCAAGGTCGAACTCTGGCCCGAGGCCAACCGCGAGGACAACGTGCACGGCAGCAAGGCCGTGGGCGAGCCGCCCTTCATGCTGGCGATCAGTGTGTTCGAGGCGCTGCGCGACGCGGTCGCCCAGGCCGGCGGCCGGCCCGGGGCAATGAACGCACCGGGCACGGCGGAAGAGGTATTGAAGGCGGTGGGCGCTTAGACAAAGGGCCGTTGCCGCTGCCCCACCTTGAAGGTGTTCAGCGGTTGAAGATTGGGCGGCGTGATGCGGTTGACCATGACGCCACCTCCGTCGTTTCCGATCCCGCCGTGCTCCTCCGCACCCACATCGAAATCATCGAGGGCTTCGTGCTGGTTGTCGTTGCCCACTGCCTGAGTTTCAGCGCCATTGTCGGCCGCGTTGTGCTCTGGCTGTTGCGCCCCGCCCCGATGGAGTTCAACCGGCTCCACGGGCAGGCGAGGCACAGAGCTGATGCCAGAGGAACTGCCCTCCCTCTCGATGGGAACCGGTGACCCGTTCCCATGGTGCCTTTGCAACCGTTGCGGCAGGGACAGGTTGCTCACGGAATGCTCGATGAACCCGGTGAGGGGTGCCTCCTCCTGCCGGTCCATACACCCAAGAATGAAGGTCATCAGCCAGAAGATGCCGATTTCGATGCCATCGAACAGGGCGACAAAATCATGGAAGCCCACAGAATCCGAACCGCGCTGGCACAGGTTGTTGGGAGACAAGCCTTGGTGCATGTGGTGCTTCCAGGCCGCCAGCAGCAGGCCTTCGCCAACGGCCTGAACGCCGTGCGTGATGCCCTTGGTGTGCAGGCCGACAAAGGGTTGGGGATCGTGCTGGTGCCAGCTTTTGAACGCGACCTGGGTGAGGTAGCCAATCGTGAGCGAGGCCAGCAGGTCGGTGACCGCGAACAGCCCGGTTTGCAGGCTGTTGCCCCAGACGTCGGGCAGTTGCCGTTGCCCGCTGCGGCGAACGGGGGGAAGCTGGCTCGACAGAAGCAGCCCCATCTGATCGAACGAGCACACCACCAGGGTCACCATGAGAATCCACAGATGGACGCGGCCAGGGGCCTTCAGGGTTCTCAGCCCCAGGCGCTGCTTGGCCACCGGAATGGCCACGTCGCGCAACGCGAACCGCACCCCATGCTGCACCGTTCGATTGACCAGCTCGGCGGCCACGCGTTTTTCGTAGGTCAGGTCGCCACCGCCATCGCAAAACGCGTGCTCCATGGCGGTTTGAACAGCGGTGCCCGCGATGTAGCCCAGGAAGTTCGCAAAGGCGATCGCCACCGCATCGCGAAAAATGGGGCCGTGTTGAGGCCCCTCCCCGAGCATGGCCAGCACCTCATCCACCCGACTGCCCAGGCGGCCAGGGTCATGCGGGCCGTGCAGGTTCTCCAGCCCGTCCAGCGCGCGGTTCAGGTGGCGAATCAACTCCTCGCCGCTTCTGAAGTACCCGCGGAAAGAAAGAGGCTCCTTCTGATAGTGGCGCTGGAGTTGCTGCAGCAGTTCAAGGTCGGGTTGCTCTCCGAGGAGGAGAAGCCCGGCCTCTCTCTTCAACCTGGGCCAGTCTTCGGGCAGCCAGTGCTGTTCGCACATGCGGTCAAACCGTTGTGCCAGATTGACGGCCGTCAAATCGGGACGGATGGGTTGAACGCGCTGAAAAGAAGGGCTCGTCATGCTTGAGGTTGGGGTCGCATTGAGGTGCGCGCGGGCACCAACGAGGTCCTTTAGTGGCAGCGTCCCAACGACGGTTCGGCCATGGCCGGCGACCGGGGCGTTCTCGCCCCGGCCTCTTTCATCAGAACGTGTGGCGCATGCCCACCTGGATGCCGCGCAGGTCCTGGCCGAGCGCGGGCACGCGGGTGCCCATGTCCTGACTGGACGGGAACATCGCGATGCGCGAGGCGCCGCTGTTGTTCAGCAAGGCGGCCGAGGTGTAGAGCATGGTGCGCTTGGAGAGGTTGTGCGCATAGCCCACGGCGAACAGGGAGGCGTCGCCGGTGGCGCGCTGGTTCTGGATCCAGGAGGCGCGGAACTCGCCCGCGCCCACCGGCACCGTTAGGCCCAGCAGGTACCCCTTGGCCGAGGCCAGGCTGTCGACCTTGTTGTGCTGCAGGTAACCGAACAGCTTGAAGCCGTCGAAGCGGTAGGTCGCGCCCAGGCCGGTGGTCTGGCTGAACACATAACCCGCGCCCGGCGCGCCGATGGTGGCCCGGGCCACCTCGATGCGGTCGGTCGCCAGGCCGACGTACAGGCGGTCGGCCGTGTACTCGGCGCTGGCCGCGAGGTTCTTGTTCGGCGTGTCTTCGCGCATCTGGACCAGCAGCCGCATGTTCAGGCCGCCGAACAGCGTGGGCGAAAGGTACTGCACCGAGTTGGGCAGCATGGGCGTGTAGCCGCGCACCGCCGAACCCTGCAGCATCGACAGCTGGGCGCCGGTCTGCGCGCGGGCAAAGGGATCGGTCTTGCCGGTGAGGAAGATGAAGGGGCTCCAGTGCGCGCCGAGTTCGATCGCACCGAGCTTGGCGTCGCGCAGGCCGACGTAGGACTCGCGGTTGAAGAACGCGGTGGTGCTGGACTGCATGCCGGTGTCGGCCTGGAAGCCGCTCTCGAGCTTGAAGTAGGCCGACAGGCCGCCGCCGAGCTGTTCGGTGCCGCGCAGGCCGAACAGCGAGGTGTCGCTGCTCAGGGTCTTGCGGGTGCCGGACTCGCCCTGGTATTTGATGGCGTTGACGCCCAGGTCGATGCGGCCGTACAGCTCGACGCTGGACGTCTGCGCCGACGCGATCAAAGGCAGCAGCGCGAAGGGAATGGCGCCGAGTGCGTGGAACCTCATGGGGTGTGTCTCCAAGGATGTTGTGGGTGGGTGGATCGAGGTGTGCCCGCTCAGCGCGGCGGCGGCCTCACGCCGGTGCGTTCACCACATGCGCCTGCATGTAGTGCTTGAGGCCCTGGGCGGCGTACTCGCTGCCCAGGCCCGATTGCTTGGCACCCCCGAAGGGGATCTGGGCATCGAGCCAGAGGTGCTGGTTGACGCTGGCGGTGCCGACCTCGAGCCGCGCCGCGACGCGGGCCGCGGCGGGCACATCGCGGCCCCAGACCGAGCCGGTGAGCCCGTAGGGGCTGGCGTTGGCGCGTTGCACCGCCTCGTCCACGTCGGCGAAGCTCAGCACCGGCAGCACCGGGCCGAAGGGCTCCTCGGCCACCAGGCGGCTGTTGTCCGCGAGGCCGCTGACCACGGTGGGCGCGATGAAATAGCCTTCGCGGTCCAACGCCTGGCCACCCGCATGGAAGCGCGCACCGCGCTCGCGCGCGTCGTCGAGGATGCCGAGCACGATGCGGTGCTGCGCCGCGTTCTGCACCGGGCCGAGCACCACGCCCGGCTCGAAGCCGCCGCCCACCACCACCGCTTTCGCCCGCTGGGCCAGGGCCTCGCACACCGCGCCATGCAGGCGCTCGTGCACGTACAGGCGCTTGATCGCCATGCAGATCTGGCCGCTGTTGGCGAAGGCGGCGTTGAACAGCGGCTGCGCGATGGCCTCGGGGTCGGCATCGGGCAGCACGATGGCGGCGTCGTTGCCGCCGAGTTCGAGCGTCAGGCGCTTGAGCGTGCCGGCGCTGCTGGCCATGACCTTCCTGCCGGTGGCGGCCGAGCCGGTGAAGCTGATCTTCTGGATGTCCGGGTGCTCCGCGAGCGCGCGGCCCAGGTCGTTGCCGCCGGAGACCATGTTGAGCGTGCCGGCGGGCAGCAAGGCCTGCGCGCGCTGCGCGAAGCGCAAGGCGCTCAGCGGCGTGTAGGGCGAGGGCTTGACCACGATGGTGTTGCCCGTGAGCAAGGCGTGCACGATCTTCGGCACGCACAGCACCAGCGGCATGTTCCAGGGCGTGATCGCGCCCACCACGCCGAGCGGGCGGTGGTGCAGCTCGACGCGGCCCTGGGCGTCCTCGCGCAGGGTTTCCACCGGCACGTCCAGCGCCACCAGGCGCTGCAGCTGCGCCGCCGCGCGGGCCACCTCGTCGCGGGCGCGCGGCAGCGGTTTGCCCTGCTCCAGCGTGATCAGCCAGGCCAGCGGCTCCAGGTCCTGCAGCAGCAGGTCCGCCAGCGCCAGCAGCTTCTGCCGCCGCTCGGCCCAGGGCCGCGCGGCCCAGGCGGGCTGCGCGCGCCGCGCGGCGGCCACGGCCTCGTCGAGCTGGGCCAGCGAGGCCTCGGGGGCGGTCGCGAAAGGCTGGGCGGTGGCGGGGTCGATGACCTCGAACCGGCTTTCGCCCTCGCGCGCCTGGCCGTCGATCGACAGCATCAGGGGGGTGTCGTCCAAACGCAGGGTGCGCAAGGCCTCGGCACGCATCGGATGGTGCTCCATGGAATTCCTTTCGGGGGCTCGCGCCCCGGGGGTCGTGGGGTCGGTGGGCGTTATTCGCCGATGACGTTGAGCAGGGCCTGCCGGCCCTCGACCTGCACCGCGTGCAGGGCGCGCCGGAGCGCGGGCATGAGGTCGTCACGACGCGTCACGCGCTCGCCGTGACCGCCAGAGGCCTCGGCGTAGCGCTCGAAATCGGGCACGGGCCGCAGCGAGGACAGCGGCTCCGGCCGGCGCTCCCGGGCCTGCCGCGCGGCGTGGCCCTGGGGGTACATGCCGGTGGCGGCCTTCTGCACGCCTTCCCAGCCTTCGTTGTTGAACACCACCGTGAGCACGGGCAGGCCGTGCATCGCGGCCGCGTGGTGGCAGGCCGCGGGGTTGGCGAACAGGTAGGCGCCGTCGCCCACCACGCAGATCACGGTGCGCCCCGGGGCCGCCTGCTGCGCACCCAGCGCGGCGGGCAGGCCCCAGCCCAACCCGCCCGAGGACGGCAGCTGGAAGAAGCCGCCGGCTTCCTCGAAACCCATCTGCTCGCGCACGGCCGAGTACTCGTTGACCAGGATCGCGTCGCGCGGCCGCACGGCCTCGAGGCAGCGCGAGAGGAACAGCTTGCTGATGGCGCCGCCGCGCGCCTCGTCGCGTTGCGCGCGGGCCGCGATCTCGCCGCGCACCGCCGCGCCGATCGCCTGCGCGCGCTGGCGGCGCCGCTCGGCCTGCGGGTGCGCGCCCACGGCTTCGAGCGCGGGGCCCAGCGCGGCCAGCAGCGCGCTGGCGTTGGTGGTGATGCAGAGGTCGGACGGGAAACTGCGCATCGGGTAACGCTCGAAGAGCGGGTCGCTGCCCGCGAGCGCCACGAAGGCGCCCGGCCGGGGCGTGGCGACGGCGGGAATCCAGGGCACGTCCGTTTCGAGGAACAGCAGCGCGTCGGCGTGCGGCAGCACCGCGCCCATCTCGTAACCCAGGTGCAGCGGGTGCGAGGACGGAAAGCTCACGTAGCGCGGCCGGTTCTCGGCCACGCCGATGCCGAAGCGGTCCGCGAGTTCGCTGAGCTGGGCCACGGTCTGCGGGTCCGCGCCGCTGCTGGTGCAGACGATGACGGGGCATTCGGCCGCGGCCAGCGCGCGCGCCAGGGCCAGCACGGCCTCGGGATCGGGGTGGGCGGCCGAGGCCACCGGCACCTGGCCACCCACGCGGCAGGCGGCGTGCGGCTGGGCCAGCACCTCGCGCGGCAGCGTGAGGTAGACCGGGCCGCGCGGCTCGGTGCCCGCCACGCCCAGCGCGCGGTCCACCACCTCGGCCACGTGGTGGCCGTCGCGCAACTCGTAGTCCCACTTGACCAGCTCGCGCACCATGGCCCCCTGGTCGAACATCTCCTGCGCCCAATGGACCTCGTGGGTGCGCGAGCCGGTGCGGCCCTGTTCGAACCAGGGCGTGCGCCCGGCCGCGAGCAGCAGCGGCACCTGCGCGCGGATCGCGTTGAACAGCCCGCACACCGCGTTGGCCGTGCCCACGCTCACGTGCAGCATCACCGCCTGCGGGCGGCGCGCCACCATGTAGAAGCCGTGCGCCATGCCGATGGCCAGGTTCTCGTGCCCGATGAGCACCGGCTCGGGCAGCACCAGGCCGGCCTCGGCGGCGCGCGCATAGGCCTCGATCACGGGCGCGGTGTCGGTGCCCGCGCCCACGTAGAAATGGTCCACACCGCGGTCCTTGAGCAGCACGAGGAAGGCCTCGGCCACGGATTCGGTGCACACGGTCCGGGCGGCGTGCGCCGGCAATGCCTGGTTCATGGTGAGGTCCTGTGTCCTGGCATCAGTCCAGCGTGATCTGCGCCGAATCGATCACCTTCTTCCAGCGCGCCGACTCCTCGCGCAGCATCGCGGCGGTGGCCTCGGGCGTGCTGCCCACCGGGTCGGCGCCCAGCGCCTCGAACTGCTTGACCACGTCGGGCATCTTCACGATGGCCGCGACTTCCCTGGCCAGGGTCTGCGCGATGGCCGGCGGCGTGCGCTCGGGCGCGACCAGCGTGACCCAGGTGCCCGACTCGAAGTTCGGCACACCGGCTTCGTGCATGGTCGGCACGTCGGGGATGGAGCCCACGCGCTCCTTGGTGGCCGAGGCCAGGATGCGCACGCGCTTGCTCTGGTGGAAAGGCAGCGTGGTCGTCACGTTGTCGAACATCAGGTCCACGGTGCCGGCCATCAGGTCGGTCAGGGCCGGCGCGGAGCCCCGGTAGGGCACGTGGACCATCTTGATGCCCAGGCGGCTCTCGAAGTACAGCGCGGTCAGGTGCGAGGTGCTGCCATTGCCCTGCGAGGCGAAGCTGAGCTTGCCCGGGTTGGCCTTGGCGTAGTCGATCAGCTCCTGCAGGTTGCGCGCCTTCACCGAGGGGCCCACCACGATCACGTTGGGCATGTTGGCGATGGTGGTGATCGGCACGAACTTGCGCGCGTCGTAGTTGATGCTCTTGTAGAGGTTGAAGTTGATCGCCAGCGGCCCGGGCGGGCTGGCGAACAGGGTGTAGCCATCGGGCGCGGAGCGCGCCACGTGCGCGCCGCCGATGTTGCCGCCCGCGCCGGGCTTGTTGTCGACGATCACGCTCTGCTGGAAGCGCGCGCGCAGCTTGTCGGCCACGATGCGCGCGATCGAGTCGGTGGTGCCCGCCGCCGGAAACGGCACGACGACGGTGACGAGCTTGTTCGGGTAGGGGCCGTCCTGGGCGGCGCCCGGCAGGGCGAAGGACAGCAGCGCGGCGGCGCACAGGGCGAGGCGGGTGAAGGGGCGGCGGTTCATGGGGTTGTCTCCGGTGTTGTGTCGGGGTCGGTGGGATCGGATCGGGAAACGCGTTTACATGGCCACGTCCCGGGAAGGCGCGAAGGCGTCGCAATAGAAACGGGCCGGGTCGAGGCCGCGCTGCGCGAAGGCCTCGCGCGCCGCCGCCACCATGGCGGGCGAGCCGCAGGCGTAGACCTCGTGGCCGCTGAGGTCCGGCAGATCTTCGACCACCGCCTCGTGCACCCGGCCGGTGCGCCCGCTCCAGCCGCCGTCGGCAGCGGCGGCCGCGGAGACCACGGGCACGTAACTCGTCTTGCCCGCGTCGGCCCAGCGCTGGGCCAGCGCGTGGCGGTACAGCAGCTCGGGCGTGCGCGCGCCCACGTAGAGGTGCAGGCGGCGCTGGGTGCCTTTCTTCAGCAGTTCCTCGAGGATGGACTGCACCGGCGCGAAGCCCGTGCCACCCGCGACGAACACGATCGGGGCCTCGCTCTCGCGCAGGTAGAAATCGCCCAGGGGCAGGCGCAGCCGCACCGGGTCGCCCGGCTGCAGCTGGTGGAAGACCTGCTCGGCGAAGCGCCCGCCTTCGAGGTAGCGGATGTGCAGCTCCACGCCGTCGCTCTGCTGCGGCGGGTTGGCCATGGAGAAGCTGCGCTCCTGCCCGTCGTCGAGCAGCACCCGCAGGTACTGCCCGGCGCGGAACTTCGCGCGCACGCCGGCCGGAAAGCGCAGCTTGAGCACGGCCACCTCGGCGGCCGGGCGTTCGATGCGCAGCACCTTGGCGGTGATCACCTTCTCGCTCGCCAGGTCGCGCCGGTGCACCTCGCGCGGGGCGATGCGCAGGTCGGAGCAGGGCCGCACGCGGCACAGCTTCACGCCCGTGGCGGGGCCTTCCTGTTGCGGGCCCTGGTCCTGGCGGCCCGGCGTCACGAACGTGCCGCTGAGCACCTCGCCTTCGCAGCTGCCGCACACCCCCGCGCGGCACGACGCGGGCAAGGCCCAGCCGGCGCGCTCGGCGGCCGCGAGCACGGACTCGTGCGCGGCGCACTCGAAGTCCAGCGCCTCGTCGGCGGTGGTGATGCGGTACACGGCGGTGCTCACAGCGGGATGGCCAGCAGGGTGTCAAAGACCGAGCTGTCGCAGACCACCACGCGGCGGGCGATCTTGAGTTCGCCGTCGCCCTCGATGCGCAGTTCGTCGTGGTAGCAGCCGGTGACGAAGACCTGGCTGGTGCCGTTGCGCATCACGCGGTAGACCGCGAAGGGCGTGCGCGTGCGCACGGTCTGGCCCTCGGTGGCCAGGTGGGCCGGCACGGAGACGATGTGGCGGTAGCTGTGGCGCTCGTAGATGTTGGCTTCGCGCAGGCCCGAGACGCGGTCTTTCAGCATGCCCCGCGAGTCGGCGAAGATCAGGCCGGCGTCCCAGCCGCGCGCGTGGTTTTCCAGCGTGGTGATGCTGTAGAAGCAGTCGGGCGTGAAGAAGTCGGGCCAGGCCTCGAGCCGGTCGGCGTCGATGCAGTCGGCGTAGGCGGCGTTGAGCAGGCTCACGGCCAGGTGGAGTTCAAGGCGGTTCATCGGCTCAGATCCCCATGTGGGCCCGGTAGGCCTTCCAGAAACCGCGCACCGAGGCTTCGGTGGCGCGCGTGTCCTGCGTTTCGGTGCTGGTGCCGCCCATCTGCACGATGGCCGCGTCCTCCTGCGCCGACACCGTGCCGCGCTGCACGAAGCCGCCGACGCAGCCGTCCTCCATCGAGACCAGGCCGGCGGGCCCGATCAGGTTGCACTGCTTGAGCCGCGCGTAGCGCATCTCGGGCGTGTCGTCGGCGAAGCCGATGTAGGTCCAGTTCAGCGCGGTCTGGCCCACGCCCTGGGGCAGCACCTGGCGCACCACGATGCTGTTCCAGATCTGACCGAGCACGAAGCCGGGAAACACCGAGAGGATCTGCAGCGTGATGCCGTCGCCCACCTCGTCCGTGCCTTCGAGAAAGCTCGGGTCGTTCAGGCGGTACTGCTCGTTGTCCGAGCGGATGCCCTGGTCGCGGTACTCCGAGCCGGCCTCTTCGGTCTTGTCGATCATGGAGTAGCTCACGTGGCTGCCGCCGTCGTCCGAGACGATCAGGCCGCCGCGCTGCGTGAGGCGGTTGACCTCGAAGGTCGTGAGGAAGAGGTGCAGCAGGCTGGCGTGGTAGCTGTCCTTCACGTTCTCGAAGTACAGCTTCCAGTTGTTGGGCAGCGCCTGCGTGAAGCGGCCCAGGATCTGCAGCGGCTTGTCGCGCAGCACGCGCTGGATGCGCCCGAGCACGGCCTCGCCGATGTACTCCTCGATCGGCGGCACGTCGTCGCTGAAGCTGCCGAACACCAGGCCGCAGACGGTGGACACGCGCAGCTTGCGCGGCGAATGCGCTTCCTTGCAGAAGCCTTCGGGCATGCCGCCCTTACCGCTCACGCCGCCTTCGAAGGCCACGCCCGTGAGGTTGCCCTGCAGGTCGTAGGACCAGGCGTGGTAGACGCAGGAGAAGTTCTCGGCATGGCCAGCGTTCTCCAGGCAGATCAGCGCGCCGCGGTGCGAGCAGCGGTTCTCGAACGCGTAGAGCTCGCCGTCGTGGTCGCGGGCCACCACCACCGGCGTCTCGCCGGCGAAGGTGCTGACGTAGTCGCCCGCCTGCTGCAGCTCGGCCTCCAGGCAGAGGTAGTTCCAGGTGGCGCCCTGGTAGATGCGGTCCTGCTCGCGCTGGCGGATCGCCTCGTCGCGGTAGATCCAGTAGGGGATGCGGGTCAGGCCGCCTTCGGGCCAGGTCCGCGGGGCCGTCAGGCCGCTGATGTCGATGGGTGCTTCTTGCATGGTCTCTGTTCAGTGCGCATTGCGCACATCGTTCGTTGGGGCGGTGTGTGGGGCAAATTATCGAATCATCACCGACATGAATCAATGCAGCCTGGGTTAAAGTCCGCAATGCGCACTTTTTTGGAGAGACGGCATGAAACTGGAACGACGCGACTTCGTGGCCTCGCTGGAAAGCGGGCTGGCCGTGATCGAGGCCTTCGATGCGCAGCACACCCGCCTCACGCTGACCGAGGTGGCGCAGCGCACCTCGCTCACCCGCGCCGCCGCGCGGCGCTACCTGCTCACGCTGACCAAGCTGGGTTACGCCGACTACGACGGCAAACACTTCTCGCTCGACCTGCGCGTGCTGCGCCTGGGCTATGGGCTGCTGTCGGGTGCGCCGCTGCCGCGCAAGGCACAGCCCGTGCTCGACACCGTGGGCTGGCAGACCGACGAAGTGACCTCGGTGGCCGTGCTCGACGAGACCGCCGTGGTCTTCGTGGCGCGCTCGCAGAGCCGCCGCGTGTTCTCGCCCACCGTCGGGGTGGGCACGCGGCTGCCGGCCTATTGCTCCTCGGCCGGCCGCGCCCTGCTCGCGCACCGCAGCGATGCCGAGGTGCTGCTGCTGCTCGGGCACAGCCCGCTGCAGCAGTTCACGCCGCACACGCGCGCCACGCCGCGCGCGGTGCTCGAGGCGGTGCACCAAGCCCGCGCGCAGGGCTATGCGATCAGCGACGAGGAGTACGAGATCGGCCTGCGCTCCATCGCGGTGCCGGTGCCCAACGCGCACGGCCGCGTGGACGTGGCGATGACCGCCAGCGTGCAGTCCGGCCGCATGACGCCCGCGCAGATGGTGGAGCAGCTGCTGCCCCCTTTGCTGGAAGGCGCGAAGTCGCTCTCCGCCTTGCTGTGAGGTGGATTGACCCGATTTGGGTCGAAATTTGATCTTGTCGGGTCGAATTCGACCGCATAGCATGCGTCTCCAGTGCCGCGCCCGACGACGGCACACCAACGGAGACACGCATCTTGAACTGGAAAGGCCTGAAAACCGGTGAGCGCACCGTGCTGGACCATGTGTTCTGGGCCAGCGGCATCTCGCGCGACGCCCTGGCCGCCGCGGCCTCGTTCTCCAAGACCCGCGCCAACGCGGCGGTGGCCGAGCTGCTCGAACAAGGCCTGCTGGAGCAGACCGGCGAGCAGGTGCCCACCGGCGGGCGCCGCGCCGACACCCTGCGCCTGAGCCGCAGCCTGGGCGTGCTCATCGGCGTGGCCGTGGGCGCCACCGGGCTGGAGGTGGGCATCCTCAGCCCCGACCTGGCCGTGATGGCCCACCACAGCGAACCGGCCGACGTGCACGACGGCCCCGGCCCGGTGCTCTCGCGCATCCGCGTGCTCATGCACGAGCTGCTGGCGCGCTGCGGCGTGGCGCCGCGCCAGGTGATCGGCATCGGCATCGGCCTGCCCGGCCCGGTGGACTTCGACAGCGGCCAGCTCGTGAGCCCGCCGTTGATGCCGCTGTGGGACGGCTACTCCATCCGCGACGACCTCGCCGCCGACTTCAGCGCGCCCGTCTTCGTGGACAACGACGTGAACGTGATGGCCCTGGGCGAGCTCTGGCGCATGCAGCGCAGCCTGCCCAACTTCCTGGTGGTGAAGGTGGGCACCGGCGTGGGCTGCGGCATCGTCTGCCAGGGCCAGGTCTACCGAGGCGCCAACGGCTCGGCCGGCGACGTGGGTCACATCTGCGTGGTGCCCGACGGCCCGCGCTGCCACTGCGGCAACCTCGGTTGCGTGGAGACGCTGGCCGCCGGGCCCGCGATCGCGCGCATGGCCACCGAGGCGGCCCAGGCCGGCCAGAGCCCGCTGCTCGCGCGCATGCTGGCCGAGCGCGGCCCGCTGCGCCTGCAGGACGTGGCCGAGGCCAGCCGCGCGGGCGACATGGCGGCCAACCAGGTGGTGCAGCGCTCGGGCGCGCTGGTGGGGCAGATGCTCGCCTCGGTGGTGAACTTCTTCAACCCCTCGCACGTGTTCATCGGCGGCGGCGTCACGCGCGTGGGGCCGCTGTTCCTGGCCGCCGTGCGCCAGAGCGTGTACCACCGCTCGCTCGCGCTCTCCACGCGGCACCTGGAGATCCAGTACACGCCGCTGGGCGAACGCGCCGGACTCATCGGCGCGGGCGTGCTGGCCATGCAGGAAAGCCTGCGGCAGATGGAGCTGGCGTGATGGCGGCCGCTGGCGTGCGCGTCGAGCTGCGCGGCATCGTCAAGCGCTTCGGCCCGGTGCAGGTGCTGCACGGCGTGGACCTGGCCTTCGAGCCCGGCCGCGTCTACGGCCTGCTGGGCGAGAACGGCGCGGGCAAGTCCACACTCATGAAGATCCTCGCGGGCTACGAACGGCCCAGCGAAGGCACGCTGCAGGTGAACGGCCGCACCGTGCGGTTCGACGGCCCGCGCGCGGCCGAGGCCGAAGGCATCGTGCTGATCCACCAGGAGTTCAACCTGGCCGAAGACCTCACGGTGGCGCAGAACATCTTCCTGGGCCACGAGAAAAAGCGGCGCGGCCTCTGGCTCGACGACGGCGCCATGCGCGCCACCACGCGCCGCGTGCTCGACGACGTGGGCCTGAGCAAGGTGCACCCCGACACCCGCGTGCGCGACCTCATCGTGGCCGAGCGCCAGCTGGTGGAGATCGCCAAGGCGCTGTCGCGCCACGCGCGCGTGCTCATCATGGACGAGCCCACCGCCACGCTCACACCGGGCGAGACCGGCCGGCTGTTCGGCCTGGTCGCGCGCCTGCAGGCCGAGGGCGTGACCATCGTCTTCATCTCGCACAAGCTCGACGAGGTGGAGCGCATCACCGAAGAGGTGGTCGTGATGCGCGACGGCCGCCTGGTGGCGCAGCAGGCCACGGCCACGCTCACGCGCGCGCAGATGGCGAACCTGATGGTGGGCCGCGAACTCGCCGACCTCTACCCGCCGCGCACCGAGGTGCCGGCCGACGCGCCCGTGCTGCTCTCGGTGCGCGCCCTGAGCGTGCCCGGCTGGGCGCAGGACGTGAGCTTCGAGGTGCGCGCGGGCGAGGTGTTCGGCTTCGCCGGCCTGGTGGGCGCGGGGCGCACCGAACTCTTCGAAGGCCTGCTGGGCCTGCGCGAGCGCAGCGCGCAGGCGGTGCAAGTGGCCGGGCGCGCGCTGCTGCCGCGCTCGCCGCGCGAGGCGGCCGACGCCGGCCTCACCTACCTGAGCGAAGACCGCAAGGGCCGCGGCCTGCACGTGCGCTTCGGCCTGCGCGAGAACCTCACGCTGATGGCGCTGCAGAAGCACGCCCGCCCCTGGCTGCAGCCCGCGAGCGAGACCGCCGCGCTGGCGCAGGCGGTGCGCGATTTCGGCATCCGCACCGGCTCGCTCGACGTGCCAGCCGGCTCGCTCTCGGGCGGCAACCAGCAGAAGCTGGCGCTGGCCAAGGTGCTGCACCCGGATCCGCGCGTGGTGGTGCTCGACGAGCCCACGCGCGGCGTGGACATCGGCGCCAAGCGCGACATCTACGCCCTCATCCAGCGCCTGGCCGCCAGCGGCCGCGCGGTGGTCGTGATCTCGTCCGAGCTCATGGAACTCATCGGCCTGTGCCACCGCGTCGCGGTGATGCGCTCGGGCCGCCTGCAGGCCACGCTCTCGGCCGCCGACCTCAACGAACAGGAGCTCATCGCCCATGCCACAGGAACGCACTGACGCCACCCCGGCACCGCCCCCGGCCGCCGGCCGCGCCTGGCGCCTGCCCACCCTGGGCCCGCTGCTCGGCCTGGTGCTGCTGTGCATCGCCGGCACGCTGCTCAACCGCGAGTTCGCCACCGTGGACAACGCCATGAACGTGCTCACGCGCACCGCCTTCATCGGCATCATCGCCGTGGGCATGTGCTTCGTGATCATCTCGGGCGGCATCGACCTCTCGGTGGGCTCCATGGCCGCGCTGATCGCGGGCGTGGTGATCCTGCTCATGAACAAGATCTCCCCGCTGGGCTGGCCACCGGTGGCGGTGGTGATGGTGGGCATGGCCGCCGCCGTGCTGCTGGGCGCGCTGTTCGGCCTGGCGCACGGCCTGCTCATCACGCGCGGGCGCATCGAGCCCTTCATCGTCACGCTGGGCACGCTGGGCATCTTCCGCGCCTACCTCACCTACTTCGCCGACGGCGGCGCGCTCGCGCTCGACAACGCGCTGGCCGACGCCTACGGCCCGGTGTACTACGGCAGCCTGCTGGGCGTGCCCATCCCGGTGTGGATCTTCGCGCTGGTGGCCCTGGCCGGTGCGCTGCTGCTCAACCGCACCGCCTTCGGCCGCTACGTGCAGGCCATCGGCTCCAACGAGCAGGTGGCGCGCTACGCCGCGGTGGACGTGGACCGCATCAAGGTGCTCACCTACACCCTGCTGGGCGTGTGCGTGGGCATCGCCACCCTGCTCTACGTGCCGCGCCTGGGCTCGGCCTCGCCCACCACCGGCCTGCTGTGGGAGCTCGAAGCCATCGCGGCCGTGATCGTGGGCGGCACCGCGCTGCGCGGTGGCGCCGGCAGCATCGGCGGCACCGTGATCGGCGCCATCCTGCTCTCGGTCATCAGCAACATCCTCAACCTCACCAGCATCATCAGCGTGTACCTCAACGCGGCGGTGCAGGGTTTCGTGATCATCGCCGTCGCATTCATGCAGCGGCGGCGTCCCTGAAGGCACGCCATGCCTTCTTTCTTTCCCTGTCATCAACACATCAAGGAGACAAGCATGAAGTACCGTTCCCGTCTGCTCGCGCTGGCCGCCCTGGCCGCGCTGGGCATGGCCAGCCCGCTGCTGGCGCAGGCCCAGAACAAGGTGAACCTGGGCGTGGCCATCCCGGCCGCCACCCACAGCTTCGCCGCCGGCCTGGTGTACTGGGCCAACGAAGCCAAGAAAGAACTGGAGAAGGACCCCAACATCAAGGTCACGATCAAGACCGCCAGCGGCGCGCCCGAGCAGGCCAACCAGCTGCAGGACCTGGTCACCGCGACCAAGATCGATTCGCTGGTGATCCTGCCCTTCGAATCCGCCGCGCTCACGCGCCCGGTGCAGCAGGTCAAGGCCAAGGGCGTGTACGTGACGGTGGTGGACCGCGGCCTCACCGACACCAGCGCGCAGGACGCCTACGTCTCGGGCGACAACACCGCCTTCGGCAAGGTGCCGGCCGAGTACCTGGCCAAGGCGCTCAACGGCAAGGGCAACATCGTGGCGCTGCGCGGCATCCCGACCACCATCGACAACGAGCGCATGGACGCCTTCAACGCGGTGATGAAGAACCACCCCGGCATCAAGGTGCTGGACGCCAAGCACGGCAACTGGAACCGCGACGACGCCTTCAAGGTGATGCAGGACTACCTCACGCGCTTCAAGGAGATCGACGCCGTGTGGGCGGCCGACGACGACATGGCCTTCGGCGTGCTGCGCGCGATCGAACAGGCCAAGCGCAAGGACATCAAGATCGTGTTCGGCGGTGCCGGTGCCAAGGCCATGGTCAAGACGCTGATGGACGGCAGCAACCCGCTGATCCAGGCCAACGTGTCCTACTCGCCCAAGTTCCTCTACGACGCCATCAAGATGACCGCGCTGGCGCGCAAGAAGGGCGAGAAGCTGCCGCCGTCGACCATCGTGCCCTCGGTGCTGATCACCAAGGCGAACGCCAAGGACTTCTACTTCCCCGACTCGCCGTTCTGAGTCCGCGCGCCAGGAGGACCCCATGAAAACCATCCAGGGACCCGGGATCTTCCTGGCCCAGTTCATCGGCACGGCCGCGCCGTTCGACACGCTCGACGGCCTGGCCGGCTGGGCCGCCTCGCTGGGCTACCGGGGGGTGCAGATCCCCACCAGCGACGCGGCGATCTTCGACCTCGAGCGTGCCGCGACCAGCGACACCTATTGCGACGAGGTGAAGGGCCGGCTCGCCGCGCACGGCCTGCAGATCACCGAGCTCTCGACCCACCTGCAGGGCCAGCTGCTGTGCGTGCACCCCGCCTACGACCTGCAGTTCGACGCCTTCGCCGCCCCCCAGGTGCGCGGCAACCCCACGGCGCGCACGGCCTGGGCGCACGAGCAGCTGCTGCTGGCCGCGAAGGCCTCGCGGCGCCTGGGCCTGAAAGCCCACGCCAGCTTCTCGGGCGCGCTGGCCTGGCCCTACCTCTACCCCTGGCCGCAACGCCCGCCCGGCCTGGTGGAAGCCGCGTTCGCCGAACTCGCGAAGCGCTGGCGCCCGGTGCTCGACGCCTTCGATGAAGCCGGCGTGGACGTCTGCTACGAACTGCACCCCGGCGAAGACCTGCACGACGGCATCACCTTCGAGCGTTTTCTCGACGCCGTGGGCCAGCACCCGCGCGCGAACATCCTCTACGACCCCAGCCACTTCGTGCTGCAGCAGCTCGACTACCTGGCCTTCATCGACCACTACCACCAGCGCATCCGCGCCTTCCACGTGAAGGACGCCGAGTTCCGCCCCAACGGCAAGCAGGGCGTGTACGGCGGCTTCTCCAGCTGGATCGACCGCGCGGGCCGCTTCCGCTCGCTCGGCGACGGCCAGGTGGACTTCAAGGGCATCTTCTCCAAGATGGCGCAACACGACTACGCGGGCTGGGCCGTGCTGGAGTGGGAGTGCTGCCTCAAGCACCCGGAAGACGGCGCGCGCGAAGGCGCGGCCTTCATCCGCGAGCACCTCATCCGCGTGGCCGACCGCGCCTTCGACGACTTCGCCGCCAGCGCGGGCGACCCCGCCACCCTGGCCACCCTGCTCGGCCTGAACCGGGGCGCGGCATGAGCACGAACGACGGGCGCGCGGCGCGGCGCATCCGCCTGGGCATGGTGGGCGGTGGCGACGGCAGCTTCATCGGCGCGGCCCACCGCATCGCCGCGCGGCTGGACGACCAGTTCGAGCTGGTGGCCGGCGCGCTCTCGTCCACCGCCGAACGCGCGCACGCCAGCGCGGCCCGGTTGCACATCGCGCCCGAGCGCAGCTACGCCGACTACACCGCCATGGCGCAGGCCGAGGCGCGGCGCGAGGACGGCATCGACGCCGTGGCCATCGTCACGCCCAACCACCTGCACGTGCCGGTGGCGCGCGCCTTCGTGGAGCAAGGCATCCACGTCATCTGCGACAAGCCGCTGGCCACCTCGCTGGCCGAGGCCCAGGCGCTCGCGCAGGCGGTGCGCGAGCGCGGCCTGCTGTTCCTGCTCACCCACACCTACGCGGGCTACCCCATGGTGCGCCAGGCGCGCGAGATGGTCGCCGCCGGCGAACTCGGCGAGCTGCGCATCGTGCAGGTGGAGTACGCGCAGGACTGGCTGGGCGAACCGGTCGAGCACCAGGGCAACAAGCAGGCCGAATGGCGCGCCGACCCGAATCGCGCCGGCCCGGCCGGCGCGCTGGGCGACATCGGCACCCACGCCTACCAGCTGGCGCGCTACGTGAGCGGCCTGCAGGTGCAGGAACTCTCGGCCGAACTCACCCGCTTCGTGCCCGGCCGCGCGCTGGACGACCACGTGCAGGCCATGCTGCGCTTCGACGGCGGCGCGCGCGGCATGCTGTGGGCCAGCCAGGTGGCCAGCGGCGCCTGCAACGCGCTGCGCCTGCGCGTCTACGGCACGCGCGCCTCGCTGCATTTCGACCAGGAGCAGCCCGAATTCCTGAACTTCGCCCCGCTGGGCGGCCCGGTGCGGCAACTGCGCCGGGGCATGGCGCCGCAGATCGCCGCCAACCGCATTCCGGCCGGCCACCCGGAGGGTTACTTCGAGGCCTTCGCCGAGCTGTACCGCGATTTCGCGCGCGCCTGGCGCGGCGAAGCAAGCACCAACATGCCCGGCCTGCTGGACGGGCTGGACGGCATGGCCTTCATCGAGGCCGTGCTGAACAGCCACCAGCAGAACGCGCGCTGGGTGCGGCTGGAGCGTTAGCCGAGGCGCTCGATCAGCGCCATCGCGGCCGCCGGGGCGCGCTCCTTGGCGCCGCTGATGAAGTACATGAACACGTCCCGCGCCTTGGCCTTCGGGCCGGCGCCGTCGACCCGCGGCACGTCGGCCGGCTCACCGCCGGCGGCCCAGGTCCTCGCGGCCTCGGCCCAGCGGTCCAGCGCCTTGGGGGCGTAACCGGTCTTCACCTTCGGGTCGGTGCGCATCAGGCGCGCGTAGACAAAGTCGCCGGTCAGGTCGGCGAACGAGGGGTAGTCGTCGGAGTCGGTGAACACCGTGGCGCAGCGGTGCTTGCGCGCGAGCGCGAGGTAGGCCGGGTCCAGGAAGCTCGCGTGCCGCACGTCCAGCGCGTGGCGCAGCGGCAGGCCGTCCACCTCGCGCGGCAGCAGTTTCAGGAAGGCCTCGAAGTCCACCGGGTCGAACTGCTTGGTGGGCGCGAACTGCCAGACCAGCGGCCCGAGCTTGGGGCCGAGTTCGCTCAGGCCACTGCCCACGAAACGTTCGATGGACTCGCCGGCCTCGGCCAGCACGCGGCGGTTGGTGGTGAAGCGGTTGGCCTTCAGCGAGAACACGAAGCCCTCGGGCGTCTCGTCGCGCCACTTGGCGAAGGTGGGCGGCTTGAAGGTGCTGTAGTAGGTGCCGTTGACCTCGATCGCGGTCAGCTTCGTGCTGGCGTAGGCCAGCTCCTTGCTCTGCGCCAGGCCTTTGGGGTAGAAGTTGTCGCGCCAGGGCTCGTAGGTCCAGCCGCCCACGCCCGACCGGATCGCGCCCGATGTTGCCTTCTTGCTGGTGGCCATGCCGTCTCCTGCGGAAAAAACGTCTGCAACTCTACAAGATGACCGGCGCGGCAGGGCGATTTTCCCAGGCACGCCATTTGCCCCAATGGCGGGTATGGCTCAGCTCCCGCCCTCCCTCCAACACGCCGTGCTGGCCGGCGATCCCTCGATCCGGGCCCGCAAGGTGGCCATCCTGGTCGCGCACGGCATCGTCGGCAAAAGCGCCGTGGGTCTGCACGCCACCTTGCTGGCCCTCGGCGCCCAGCCCTGTTTCGTGGCACCCCGGATCGGCCCGGTGAAGACCGTGGACGGGGTGTTCGTCGACGCGGAGGCTTCGCTGCAGAACGAACCCGGCTTCCTGTTCGACGCGCTCGCCCTGCCCGACGGCGACGAAGGCGTGCAGGCCCTCGCGCGCGACACCCACACGCTGGACTTCATCCGCGACCAGCACCGCAGCGGCAAGGCCATCCTGGCCATGCCCGCTTCCCGCGCGCTGCTCGAAGCGGCGGGCGTGTCCCCGACCCTGCCGTCGGGACAGGCGGACCCGGGGCTGGTCGTCGGCCACGACGCCACGGCCTTCGTGCAGGCCATCGTGCGCGACCGGCATCCCGGCCGCCACATCGAGCCGCCGTCCCCCTGACGCCCTCCCGGTGACCCGGGAGGGCCGTTACCATGGTCATCCTTTGCCGCGGGCCCGAGGCCACGCGACAAGCCATGGACGTTCACCCGCCTTCCCCCTCATCGCCATGACCGCTCCCCTCCCCCTATCCCACAGCTTCGCGCCCACCGGCCGCCTGCGCGCCTCCATCAACCTGGGCAACCCCCTCCTGGCCAACCGCAACCCCGCCACCGGGCAGCCGTTCGGCGTCTCGGTGGACCTCGCGCACCGCCTGGCGCAGCGGCTCGGCGTCGGGATCGAGCTGGTGGTGTTCGACACGGCCGGCCAATCGGTCGAGGCGGTGAGGAACGGCGCGGCCGACGTCGGCTTCTTCGCCATCGACCCGCTGCGCGGCGAGGGCATCGCCTTCACCGCGCCCTACGTGCTGATCGAAGGCAGCTACCTGGTGCGCCAAGAATCCCCGCTGCAGAGCAACCACGAGGTGGACCGGCCGGGCACGCGGGTGACCGTGGGCAAGGGCAGCGCCTACGACCTGTTTCTCTCGCGCGAGCTGCGGCACGCCGAGATCGTGCGGGCCGCCAGTTCTCAGGCCGTGGTCGACGAGTTCGTGCGCCAGGGGCTGGACGTGGCCGCCGGCGTGCGACAGCAGCTGAAACACGACCAGCAGCGCCACCCGGGCCTGCGGCTGCTGCCGGGCCGCTTCATGGTGATCCAGCAGGCCATGGGCCTGCCCAAGGACCGCGGCGCCGACGCCGCGCGCTGCCTGCACGCTTTCGTGGAGGACATGAAGTCGTCGGGCTTCGTGGCCGCCGCCTTGAACCAGCACCAGATCCAGGGCGCCTCGGTGGCCCCCGCCGCCACCGCCCCATGAAAGACTTTCTCCCCGCCTACGCCCACCCCTTCATCGACGTCATCACCATCGCGCTGCAGATGGCGCTGATCGTCTTCGTGGCGCTGCTGCTGCGCTCGCTGCTGCACCGCCTCATCACCCGCGTGGGGGAGGACAAGCGCCTGCCGCTGGAACTCGTGATCGGGGGCCGGCGCGTGGTCACCTTCCTGCTGTTCGGTGCCGCCCTGCTGCTGGTGCTGGACCGCGTGGGCGTCTCCGGCATGGTGATCTGGACCGCCTTCACCGGTTTCGCCGCCGTGGGCGCCATCGCCTTCTTCGCGGCCTGGAGCGTGCTCTCCAACATCTTCTGCGCGGTGCTGATCTTCACCTCGCGCCCGTTCGGCCTGCGCGACCGCATCGAGCTGCTCGAAGGCGGCGACAAGCCCGGCCTGGCCGGCGAGGTGATGGACATCAACCTGATCTACACCACGCTGCGCGAAGACACCGCCGAGGGCGCGGAGCCCTCCTACCTGCGCGTGCCCAACAGCCTGTTCTTCCAGCGCACCACGCGCCTGCGCACGCGCGAGTCGGTGGTGCGTTCGCTGCTGGACTGAACGGCGCTCAGGGCCGGTCGGCCGCGAGCACCTCGCGCACGCGCGCGGCGTGCGGAATGGGCGCCACCGCGCCATAACCCTCGGTGGAAAGCGCCGCCACCGTGGCGGCGTAGCGCCCGGCGGTGGGCAGGTCGTCGCCGGCCACCAGGCGCGCCACGAAAGCCCCACCGAAGGCATCGCCCGCGCCGGTGGCGTCCACCGGCTGGCAGCGCGCGGGCGCGATGCGGTGGCGCTCGCTGGCCGTGGCCACGATGGCGCCCTGCTCGCCCATCTTGAGCGCCACCGTCTTCGCGCCCAGGCGCAGGCAATGGTCCACCAGCGCGTCGGGCTCGCGCAGGCCGGTGATGGCGACCACGTCGTCGTAGCTCGGCAGGCAGATGTCGCTCAGGCCGATCACGTCCGTCATGACGGCGCGCGCGCGCTCGACCGACCACAGCTTGAGCCGCAGGTTGGTGTCGAACGACACCCAGGCCCCGGCGGCGCGCGCGCATTCGATGGCGGCATAACCGGCGTCGCAGGCGCTCGGCGAAATCGCCAGCGAGATGCCCGAGAGGTGCAGCACGCGCGCCGTCGTGATCGGCGCGCGCGGCAGCGTGGCCGGCGTGAGCCGGCTCGCGGCCGAGCCGCTGCGGAAGAAGCTGAAGTGGTGGCCCTGGTCGTTGTGGGTCACGAAGTAGATGGCGCTGAAGGCCGCCGGGTCGCTGAGCACGTGGCTGTGGTCCACGCCCTCCTCGTCCCACAGGCGGCGCAGCAGGGCGCCGTAGGGGTCGTCGCCGAGCGCGCTCACGTAGGCCACGCGCGCGCCCTGGCGGGCGGCGGCGATGGCGAAGTTGGAGGTGTCGCCGCCGAAGCCCTGCAGATAGCTGCGCCCGCCGTTCTCGCCGGTCTGGTTGAACTCGACCATGGCCTCGCCCAGGGCCACGATCTGCGCGGCCCCGGCGCGGCGCGGCGCCTCAGATGCGGCCATATTTGGCCAGCCCCTTGCGCAGCGACTTCTCGGCCATGATGAGCTTGGCCTGCTCCAGTTCGCGTTCGTCGATCTCGCGCGAGGCGGCCAGCACCTCGGCGGCCCGCGCGCGCGGCACCACGACCACGCCGTCCACGTCGCCCACCACGATGTCGCCCGGGTGCACCACGATGCCGCCCACGCGAACCGGCACCTGCGAGGCCACCGTGCGGAAGCGGCCCAGCGTGGTGCCGGGGCTCACGTCGCGGGCATACACCGGGAAGCCGTAGTCTCGCCGGATCTCGGTGAGGTCGCGCACGCCGCCATCGAGCACCGCGCCGGCATGGCCGTTGGCCACGGCACCGGCCGTCATGAGACCGCCCCACACCGCCACGTCGGGCTGGCCGCCGTCGATGGAGATCACGATCACGCTGCCCGGTTCGGCTTCGTCGATCAGGTCCAGCGCGTGCTGGGGCGGCACGAACTCATCGGTCGCCGATTCGAGCACGGTGGCCGCCGGGCCGCAGAGGCGCTTGTCGTTGATGCGCGGCTTGATGGGCGTGTCCATGTAGCCGCGCTGGCCGCAGACCTTGTCCACCGCGTCGGCCACCGAGGCCACGGCCACCTGGTTGAAGCCGTCGACCAGCTCCTTCAATTCCTTGTTCATCGTTTCTCCGTTCCATCAAAAAAAATCACCAGCGGTTGAGCCAGTGCAAGGGTTGTTCTCCGCGCAGGACGCGCACCGCCTCCTGCGCCGTCTTGAGCTGCAGCTCGCGCATGGCCTCTTCGCTGTACCAGCCCATGTGGTTGGTCACGACCACGTTGTCCAGGCCGAACAGCGGGTGCGCGCCCGGGGGTTCCTGCTCGAACACGTCCAGCCCCGCGCCCAGGATGCGGCGCTCGCGCAAGGCCTCGTACAGCGCCTGCGTGTCCACCAGGCCGCCGCGCGCCGTGTTCACCAGGATGGCGGTGGGCCGCATGAGCGCGATGCGCCGCGCGTCCACCATGTGTTTCGTGTGCGCGTTCAGCGGCGCGTGCAACGAGATCACGTCGGCCTCGGCGAACAAGGTGTCGAGGTCGGTGCGTTCCACGCCGTGGGGCATGTCGGTCTTGGGGTCGTGCACCAGCACGCGGCCGAAACCGAAACCCGCGAGTTTCTCCAGCGTCATGCGCGCGATGCGGCCGAAACCCACCAGGCCCAGCGTGCGCCCGCGCAGCCGGAACATGGGCTGCAGCACGCCGGTGGACCAGCGGCCCGCGCGCACCTCGGCGTCGTGCAGGCCGATGCGGCGCGAGACGGCCAGCGCCAGCGCCACGGCCTGCGAGCTGACCTCGTCGGTGCCGTAGTCCGGCACGTTGGCCACCATGATCCCGCGCTCGCGCGCGGCGGCCTGGTCGATGTTGTCCACACCGATGCCGTAGCGGATCACCGCGCGGCAGCGGGTCATGGCATCGATCACCCGGCGCGACACCGGCGACTCGCGCACCAGCACCACGTCGGCGTCCACCACCGAGGCCGCCGCCGCGTCTTCGTCGCGGCGGCAGGGGCGCACCTCGAAGCGCGCGCCCTCGGCGCCCAGCAGGGCCTCTTCCTGGTCGTAGGCGGCGTAGCCGTCGTCCAGGGCCACCACCAGGCGGTCTTGCGTCACCCCGTCGCTCACTTGGCGGCAGCGGCTTGCAGCAGCTTCTCGGTCCACTCCTTGCTCACCTCGGCCTCGAGGTAGGCGCGCACCGGCGGCTGCGCCACCTTGCGGAAGCGGTCGATCTCGGCCGGGCTGAGTTCGGTCACCGTCATGCCCTTTTCGGTCAGCACCTTCTTGGCCGAGAGGTCCTGCGCGCGCGTCATGTCGCGGTGGATCTTCTTGGCGATGTCCACGCCTTCGGTCACGGCCTTCTTCTCCGCGGCGCTCAGGCCGTTGAAGAAACGCTCGCTGACCATGTAGGCGTGCAGGCTGTAGACGTGGCCGTCCAGCGTGATGTGTTTCTGGTGCTGGAACAGGCTGGCGGCCATGATGTTGGTGACGCCGTTTTCCTGGCCGTCGGCCGTGCCCTGCGCGAGCGCGGCGGGCAGTTCGCCCCAGTCGATCGCGGTGGGGCTCGCGCCCAGCGACTCGACCAGCTTCACGAACACCGGGCTGGGCTGCACGCGGATCTTCAGGCCCTTCATGTCCTCGGGGGTCTTGATGGCGCGCTTGCTGTTGGTGAAGTGGCGGATGCCGTTGTCGGCGTAGGCCATGAGGCGGATGCCGGTGCGCTTGCGCATGTCCTCGGCCAGCTCCTGGCCGAACTTGCCGTCGAGCACGGCGTAGGCGTGCGCATGGTCGTTGAACAGGAAGGGCAGGCCGAAGATGTTGAAGGTCTTGTAGACGCCGGGAATGCCGCCGTCGTGCACCACGGCGAGTTCGACCGTGCCCAGGCGCAGGCCTTCCATGACCTGCTGCGCCGGGCCCAGCTGGCCGGCGGGGTACAGCTCGACCTTGAGCGAGCCGTTGGTGGCTTTCTCCACGTGGTCCTTGAACGCGAGCGCGGCGGCGTGCTTGGGCTGGTCGTTGCCGGCCGGTTGGTAATGCGTGTACTTCAGCACCTTCTGCGCGAACGCGGGGCCGGCGCCGAGCGCCAGCAGGGAGGCGGCGGCCACGGCCGCCAGGAAGTGCTTGCGATGAATCTTCACGGGGAGTCTCCTTCTGTGGTTAGTGTTGGTAGCCGAGCACGCCGGGCAACCAGGTGGAAAACGCGGGAACGAAAGTGAGCAGCATCAGCACGCCGAACAGCGCGACCAGCATGGGCACCATCTCGCGCACCATGGGGCCCATGCGCACGCCCGAGACGGCGGAGGTGACGAACAGCAGCCCGCCCACGGGCGGCGTGACCATGCCCAGCGTGAGGTTCACGATGACCACGATGGCGAAATGCAGGGAGTTCAGCCCGGCCGCCTCGGCCAAGGGGCCGAGGATGGGCACCATGATCATCACGCCCGGCAGCGGCTCGATGAAGATGCCCACGAGCAGCAGCAGCACGTTGATGGCGATCAGCAGCTCGATCGGCGAGAGCGACATGCCGGCGATCCAGGCGGCCATGGTCTGCGGGATCTGGCCCACGGTGAGCACCCAGGCGAACACCGCCGAGGTGGCGACGATGAACAGGATGGAGGCCGTCATCAGCGCCGAGCGGAACAGGATGGCGGGCAGCATGTTCCATTGCAGCGTGCCGTAGACGAAGCGGCCCACCAGCAGCGCGTACAGCACGGCGGCGGCCGAGGCCTCGGTGGGCGTGAAGATGCCCAGGTGAATGCCGCCCAGGATGATCACCGGCAGCATCAGCGCCGGCAGCGCGCGCCAGAACAGGCGCAGCAGCGGTGCCGGGTCGAGCAGCTCGGGCGAGGAGCGGTAGCCGCGCCGCACGCTCACGATGTGGTTCACCACCATCAGCGAGAGCGCGATCAGGAAGCCCGGCACCACGCCGGCCAGGAACAGGCCGGTGATGCTCACGCTGTTGTCGGTCATCGCGTAGACGATCATGATGATCGAGGGCGGGATGATGGGGCCGACGATGGCCGTGCTCGCGGTGAGCGCGGCGGCGTAGGAGTCCTTGTAGCCGGCCTTGCGCATCATCTTGATGAGCATGGCGCCCGGGCCCGCCGCGTCGGCCAGCGCCGAGCCGCTGATGCCCGAGAAGAAGGTGAGCGTGAGGATGTTGGCGTGGCCCAGGCCGCCGCGGCGCATGCCCACCAGGCGCGCGGCGAACTTGAGCAGCACGTCGGTGAGCGCGCCGCCCGTCATGAGCTCGGCGGCGAGGATGAAGAAGGGAATCGCCATCAGCGGGAAGCTGTCGAGCCCGCTGAAGAGGTTCTGCATCACCACCAGCGAGGACAGGCCGGGCTTGAGCCAGACCGCCACCAGACCGGCGATGAGCATCGCGAAGGCAATGGGTGCGCCGATCACCATCAGCGTCAGAAAGACCAGACCGAGAACCGTCGTCATCGCAGGCCCTCCGGGTTCACAGGGCCTGCGGGTCGAAGCCTTCGACCCGGTCCCACTCGCCCAGCACGATCCACTGCCGCGCCACCATCGCCAGGTGCACCAGCATCAGCGCCGCGCCCAGCGGCAGCGCGAGGTACACCTTGCCCAGCGACCAGCCCAGCACCGGCGATTCCTGGTACCAGGCGAACTCCACGTACTCGATGCCCAGCCAGACCAGCGTCAGCAGTGTGGCCGCGACGATGGCCACGATGAGCACGCGCAGCAGCCGCGCCATGGGCTGCGGCACCGAGGCCTGCAGCGTGTCGATGGCGATGTGGCCGCCCACGCGCAGCGCGGGGCCGGCGCCGATGAAGGCGGCCCAGATCATCATGTAGCGCGTGGCCTCTTCCACCCAGGTGAAGGAATGGCTGAAGGCATAACGCGCGAACACGTTGCCGATCACCAGCGCGGCCATCACCCCCAGCAGCACGATGAGCACCCAGCGGTTGGCGGCGAGAAAGGCGCGCGCCAGCGGGTGCGCGGGGGAAGATGGGGAAGGCGGGGAACTCACGTGAATGTCTCCGGGTTGCTCAGCTTGACGTGTCGGTCGCCATGGTATCTGATATCTCAGATGTTAAATCAGCAATAACCCTATACTCCTCGCCACACGAGACCGACCACCCCATGAACACCGCCCTGGAACTGCAACGCCCCCGACTGCTCACCGACGTGGTCGCCGAGCGGCTGCGCGAGGCCATCGTCAAAGGCGACCTCAAGCTCGGCGAGCAGGTGTCGGAAGCCCAGCTGGCCCAGCGCATGGGCGTGAGCAAGACGCCGGTGCGCGAGGCCCTGCTGCGGCTCAAGAGCGAGGGCCTGGTGGAGATCCACCCGCAGCGCGGCACCTTCGTCTTCACGCTCTCGCCGCAGGAGCTGTCGCATCTGCTGCAGTTCCGAGCGATGGTGGAGACCGAGGCGCTGCGCGAGGCCATGCAGTCCCATCCGCGCGAGCTGCTGCAGCGCATGGCGCAGTGCGTGAAGGAAATGAAGACCGCCGAGCGCGCGAAGGACCTGCCCGCGCTCGCCCGCATCGACATGAGCTTTCACCAGGCCTTCTTCGAGAGCTGCGACAACCATTACCTGCGCGCCAGCTACGAGCTGCTGCGTTACCAGCTCACCGCGCTGCGCCACCGCTCGCCCATCACCAACGCGGTCTCCAGCCACCAGGTGCTGGTGGACGCGGTGGAAGACCACGACGCCACGAAGGCCTGCGCCCTGCTGCGCGGCCACGTGCTGGAAAACGAACCGCGCTACCTGCTGGCCTGCGGCATCGCCTGAGGGGCAGCGCGGGCGGCGGGCCTTCAGTACAATCGCCGACCCCTCACCCCGCGCTTACCCCATGCAGTATTCCGTTTCGCACCACAAGCTCAAGCTCATCCTGGCCGCGCATGGCCTCAAGCCGGGCGATGCCGGCGGCATCGACGCGCTGTTCGGCGGCAAGGATGGCTACTACTGGTTCGGCACCGTGCGCGATCTCTGCCCCGAGGGCAAGACCCTGTCGTGGGAGAACCAGTACGCCATGGTCAACGCGATCCAGGCGCACGAAAACGCCACGGCCGAAGAGGACGAGATGAAGCCCCAGGTGCCCAGCGCGGCCAACATCGCGGCGCTCTCCAAGCTGCTGGCCGACCCGCTCTGAGGCCTAACGCGGCCGCTTGAAGCGCAGGCGCGCCTGCGCGGCCTGCGCGCGCATCACGCAGGCCTCGGCGTGGTCGTTGATCAGGCCCATGGCCTGCATGAAGGCGAACACCGTGGTCGGGCCGACGAAGGCCCAGCCGAGTTTCTTCAGGTCTTTCGACAGGCGCACGGAGGCGTCCGACGTCGATACGGTCTGTGGCGCGCCCAGGTCCGCCTCGTCGGGTTCGTAGCGCCAGAAGAACGCCGCCAGCGAGCCTTCGGCCTTCACCATCTCCTGCGCGCGCCGCGCGTTGTTGATGACCGCCTCGATCTTGCCGCGGTGTCGCACGATGCCCTCGTCGCCCAGCAGGCGCTCCACGTCCTGGGCCGTGAAGCGGGCGACGCGGTGAAAGTCGAAACCGTGGAAGGCGGCGCGGAAGTTCTCGCGTTTGGCGAGGATGGTGCGCCAGCTCAGGCCGGACTGGAAACTCTCCAGGCACAGCTTCTCGAACAGCCGGCGGTCGTCGTCGACGGGGAAGCCCCACTCCCGGTCGTGGTACGCGAAGAACTCGGGCGCGGCGGCGCACCAGCGGCAGCGGGGTTGGCCATCGGGGCCGGCAACGGTGGTGTTCATGCGGGGTCTTTCTTCATTCAATCCAGGGGCCAGGGCAGGTCGCGCTGCAGGGCCGCTGGACCATCGGGCGCCTTCGGCGCTTCGTGGCCGGCGTCCAGCGAGCGCCACCAGGGCGTCACCACCTCGAGCGCGGCCGGCTCCACCGCCTCACCCAGGCGGGGCATGAGCAAGGGCGTGCCCTGCCCTTGCGCCAAGGCCAGCAAGGTCTCCACCGGCTCGTCCCAGGCGTGCATGGCCAGGCTGAAGGTGCCCCAGTGCACCGGCAGCAGGGCCCCGCCACCCAGCAGCGCGTGCGCCTTCAGGGCGTTGGCCGGCCCCAGGTGGATGTCGCCCCAGGCCGGGTGGAAGGCACCCACCTCCAGCATCACCAGATCGAACGGCCCGAGGCGCTCGCGGATGGTGGCGTACTCCGTGGTCAGGCCGGTGTCGCCGCTGAAGAAGACGCGGTGCCGCTCGCTGGCGATCACCATCGACGACCACAGCGTGGCGTTGCGGTCCTTGAAGCTGCGGCCGGAGAAGTGCTGCGAAGGCGCCGCCGTGACCGTGATGCCGGTGCCGGGCACGCGGTGGCTGTCCCACCAGTCCAGCTCGGTGATGCGCTCGGCCGCCACGCCCCAGGCCTGCAGGTGCGCGCCCACGCCCAGCGAGGTGACGAAGGGCACGCGGCTGTGCCGCGCGAGCGCGCGGATGGTGGGGTAGTCCAGGTGGTCGTAGTGGTCGTGCGAGATCACGACCACGTCCACCTCGGGCATCTCGCGCAGCCGCAGCGGCACGGGCTGGAAACGCTTGGGGCCGAGCAGCCGGAACGGCGAGGCGCGCGTGCCCCACACGGGATCGGTCAGCACGCGGTGGCCGTCGATCTCGATCAGCACCGTGGATGCCCCAGCCAGGTGGCGCGCAGGCCGCTCTGGGCCGGGCGGCCCCAGCGCTCGCGCGGGTCCAGCGAGGGCAGTGCGACGCCGGGCAGTCGCCGGTCGCCCGCGCTCAGGAACTCCTTGAGCGTGGGCCGGGGCGCGGTGGGGTCGCGCAGCCCGGGCAGCACCGGGTGCAGGTTGCGAAAGCCCGTGCCGTCCCACAGGGGCGAAGCGCGCATGCGCTCCAGGCGCTCGCCCTGCGCCCGTTTGCCAAAACTGTTCATGCCAGCGCTCCTGCGGACGGCGCCCCCCTGCCCGCAGGGAGGATCACCGCTCGACGCAGTGTAGATCGCGGCGTCCGCGGGGTCACTCGTCCAGCCGGAACCCGAAGGTGCGCGAGACCTCGCGCCAGCCCGCGAGCTCGCTGCGGATCTTCGTGGCCAGCGCGGCGCCGTCCAGCTCGGCGGGCACCAGCGCCAGCCTGGCGAAGCTCTCCTTCACGGCCGGCGTGCGCAAGGCGGCGCGCACGACGGTGGACATGCGGTCGATGTGCGGCGCCGGGGTGCCGGGCCTGGCGAACATGCCGATCCATTCGGAACCCAGCACCTCGGGCATGCCTTGCTCCAGGAAGGTGGGCACCTCCGGCACGAAGCCGCTGCGCTCGCGCGCCGTCACCCCCAGCACGCGCAGCTTGCCCCCGCTCAGGTGCGGCAGCATGTCGGTGATGGGGTTGATGACCGCGGGGATCTGGCCACCCAGCAGGTCGGCGATGGCCGGCGCCGAGCCCCGGTAGGGCACGTGCTGCAACGGGAGGCCCGACGACTTCTGCAGCAGGTAGGTCAGGAAATGGGTGATGTTGCCCGCGGCCGGCGAACCCACGTTCAGGGCCGTGGGGTTGGCCCTGAGCCAGGCCACGAAGGCCTTCACATCGCCGACCTGCGCGGGCACGGCCGGCCCCACCGCCAGCGCCAGCGGCACGGTGGCGATCTGGGCCACCGGCACCAGGTCCTTGACCGGGTCGTAGCTGAGCCGGGTGTACACGTGGGGGTAGATGACGATCATCGACCCCGGCGTCACCAGCCACTGACTGCCATCGGCCGGGCCGTGGCGCAGGGTGTCGATGGCGATGCGCCCGCCGGCACCGGCCTTGTTCTCCACCACCGCGGTGTCGGCGGCCACGCCGCGGACGAACTCGGCGATGCGTCGGGCCACGACGTCGATCGCGCCGCCCGCGGGAAAGCCCGCCAGCAGCTTCACGACGCCGGGCAGCCGGTCCGAGGCCCACGCGTGGTGGACAGGAAGGGCGGTCGCGGCAAGGCCCGCGATGAAGCGCCGTCGGTTGGTGTGCATCTCGTTCATGGGGATCTTCTCGTTCGGGGTTCGATGAAAACGTGCCGTGGGGTTCAGAAGCTGTGGCGCATGCCCAGCATGAAACCGGTCTGACCGCGCCCGGCCAGCGGCGCGGCGCTGGCCAGCTCGCCAGCGGAAATCGAATAGGCCGCCAGGCGGTCGTTGGACACCCGGCCCAACAGCGCATAGGCCGAGGTGCGCCGGCTCAGCGCGTAATTGCCGCGCAGCACGAGCATGCGGGCGTTCGCGTCGGGTCGCTCGTCGCGCAGCTGCAGCACCTGCGCGTCCACGCTCCAGGCGCCGGACAGGGGCACGTTGGCGCCGACGAACACGAGGTCGGTGGACAGCGGGGTCGGCGAGGCCCGCAGCCGGCGCTGGATCCAGCCGGCGCCGATCTTCGCGCTGCCCAGCTTCGCGTAGCCGGTGAGGAGGGTGCGGCGGTCCAGGTTGCCGGCGGCCGGCAGCGTGCCGGGAGGCTGCCCGAAGAAATTGCCCGCGGCGCCCCCCTTCTGCAGGTCGTGCGCCAGCGCCACACCCCAGCGGGGTGCGTCGTACTTCACCATGGCCGACCAGGCGCGGCACTCGCGCGCCGTGTTCTCGCCCGCGCAGTTGGCCGGCGCCAGGGCATCGCGCCCCAGCGAATAGGTGGCACCGACCGTGAGCGCGCCGAAGCTGCCCCGGTAGGCGATCGCGTTGTCGGTGCGGGCGTTGGGCAGGTAAGGGTCCAGCGCGGCCGAGCCGAACACCGCCGGGCCCACCACGTCGGCATCGAGCATCGAATAGAAGCTCATGGTCCAGTGGCGCCCCAGGGTCAGCGTGCCCCAGGGCGCGGAGAGGCCCACGAAGGCCTGGCGGCCGAAAGCCCGCCCGCCCTGCAGGGCCGTGCCGTTGTCCACGCCGAAGCCGGACTCAAGCGTGAACACCGCCTTGAGGCCGCCGCCCAGTTCCTCGTTGCCGCGCAGCCCCCAGCGCGAGGGCAGCTGCCCACCACTGAGCGAGGGCATGCGGGTCACGCTGGCGCCGGACGCACCCACGTTGTTGAGGTGCTCCACGCCGGTGTCGAGCACCCCGTAGAGCTGCACGCCGCCGGGCGTGGGTGCTTGCGCGTGGGCGCTGGTCAGCGCGCCCAGCAGGGCCGCCAGGGTGAGGCTGGTTTTCATGGGGTGTCTCCTCGTTGTGGGGAAAGGGTTGGACTCAGAGGTCCAGGGTGAGAAACGGGCCGCGCGCGCGCGAGACGCACAGCGCGATGCAGTCGCCTTGCGCTTTTTCGGTGTCGGTCAGGAAGCCGTCGCGGTGGTCGACCTCGCCCTCCAGCACGGGGGTGACGCAGGTGCCGCAGATGCCTTGTTCGCACGCGGTCTCGACGGCCACGCCCTGCTCGCGCAGCGCGTCCACGATGGTCATGTGCGCCGGCACGGTCACCGTGCGGGCACCGCGCGCGAGGCGGACCTCGAACGCGCTGTCGGTGGCCTCCGAGGCGGTGGTGGGCGCGGCGAAATGCTCCAGGTGCACCTGGCCGGGCGGCCAGTGGCGCGCCGCCACCGCGAGCACCGTGTCCATGAAACCGGCCGGTCCGCACAGGTAGAGGTGGGCGCCCGCAGGCGGCCTGGACAGCGCGCGTTCCAGCTGCTCGCGCACCGCCTCGGGTGGCAGGCCGCACCAGAGCCCGCAGTGGGCCGAAAAAGGATCGGACGCCAGCAGCTCCCGGTAGGCCGCGTGCTCCGCGGCGCGCACGAAATGCAGCAGCTCGAACGGCTTGCCACCGGCCTGCAGGTGGCGCGCCATGCTCAACAGCGGCGTGATGCCGATGCCGCCGGCGACCAGCACGCTGTGCGCCGCATCCGTCAGCAGCGGGAAATGGTTGCGGGGCGTCCCGATGTCGAGCACGGTGCCGATGGCCACGGCCTCGTGCAGGAAGCGCGAACCGCCCCGCGAGGCGGCCTCGAGCTTGACCGCCACCGTGTAGCTCGCGCGGTCGCCGCCATCGCCACACAGCGAATACTGGCGCACCAGGCCGGGCTTCAGATGCAGGTCGATGTGCGCACCGGGCGTGTAAGCCGGCAGCTCACCGCCGTCGAGCGCCTCGAGCGTGAGCTCGCGCACGTCCAGCGCCACGCGCCGGGCCGAGCGCACGCGCACGCGGATGGTCTCCAGCCCCTGGTGAGCCGGTGCCTGCCGCTCGGCCACGATGAGCGCGCTCATGCCGCCGCACCGGCGTGCGAACCGGCGGTCTGGGGCGCGAACAGCGTGGCATCGGCCGCGTAGCGGGCGCAATACGCTTCCTTGGGCATCGCGTTCGGCAGCTCGCCGGTGACCACCACCATGTCCCGGAAGTCGTTCTCCTGCGCCTGCCGCACCACGCCGCGGGGGTCGCCACCGGCCTGCACGGTGTCCACGGCTTCGTCGAGCATGCGGCGCGCGCGCACGATGGCGATGTCCGACGACGACAGGTGCTCGTCCCTTTGCTGGTGGACGACGCCCTGCGACTGGGTGATCGCAATGTCGTGCACCGAGAAGCACTGGCCCAGGCCCAGGTACTCCTCGCGCTTCATCGCCTCCCGGTTCTGCGCGTACAGGCCGTCCTTGCGCCGCCACATGCGGTCGCCCTCCTCCTTCTCCGCCTGGTACTGCTTTTCCAGCGCCGCCGTGTCCAGCGACCCACTGCGGTGGAAGATGAACTCCCAGCGCCAATGGCGCTCGTCGTCGATCGGCACGTCCCACAGCATGGTGAGGCCCCCTTCACCGAGGTAACCCTCGAAGCCGCCCACCGCGCAGGCGTTGGGCATCACGAAGTTGGTGATGCGCAGGGAGCAGCGGTCCGTGCCTTCGATCTGCCGGCGCGTGTACAGGCGAACACCAAAGCGCGTGTCCTCGATCGACAGCTCGGGGCGCGCCTGGTTGGCGAACACGCCCCAGCGCGCCTTCATCTGCTCGTCCGCCAGCTCCAGCTGGTGCAGGTACGAGGTGTGAACCGGGTCGATGTTGCCTTCGCTGGCCTGCAGCCAGTTGCACTCCCCGAGCCAGCGCGTGGTGTAGCAATGCGCCGCGCCGCCCTGCAGCGCCGGGTAGTTCGGGAACAGCGGCGGCTCTCCGGGCCCCATGTAGACCCAGAACGCGCCCGCGGCCTGGTGCAGCGGATAGGACTTCATCTGGATGCGGTGCCTGGCCGTGGCCGAGGCCTCCGCGGGCTGATCCAGGCAACGGCCCGCCACATCGAACAACCAGCCGTGATACGGGCAGCGGATGCCCCCGTCCTCGATGCGACCCAGCGCGAGGTCGGTGCAGCGGTGCGCGCACTTGCGGTCGATCAGGCCCACGCGGTCCTGGTCGTCGCGAAAGAGCACGAGGTCTTCGCCCAGGATGCGGATCGGTTGCGGCGGCGCGCCGGCCGGCAGGGACGCCACCAGCGCCACCGGCTGCCAGTAGCGGCGCAGCAACTCGCCGGCGGGTGTGCCGGCGTTGGTCTGGGTGAGGTACTGGTGGCGGTCGGCACCCCGGGGTCTGGCGTGGAGGGTGATGGGCTTCGCGAGCTCGTTCATGGCGGTCAACTCCTGAAATCAGATACAAGTATTTCTGCTAACAGAGTTAATCTAGTTCTATGTCTCGCGCGTTTGAATGGTAGATTCACCGAAACCGGACATCACTTTTTTTCATGGCTCGCATGGACGTCAAACAACTCCAGAATTTCTGCAAGGTGGCCGAGGTGGGCAGCCTCACGGCGGCGGCCCACGGTCTGGGCCTGACCCAGGCCGCGCTCAGCCGGCAGCTCGCGATGCTTGAAGCCGAACTCCAGGTGGCGCTGTTTCGCCGCACCGGCCGGGGCCTGGACCTCACGCCCGCGGGGCGGCGGCTGCTGGAGCAGGCCCACCTGGTGCTGCAGCAGATGGCGCAGATTCCGCGCGTGGTGCGGGGCGACGGCAAGGCGGCCCGCCTGAGCCTGGCCGTGGGCCTGCCGCCCAGCCTGGCGCGCACCATCGTGGTCCCGCTGGTGGAAGCCTTTCAGAACGACATCCCCGAAGTCGCGATGCGCTCGGTGGACGGCCTCTCGGCCAACCTGATGGACCTGGTCGCGGCGGGCAAGCTGGATTGCGCGGTGGTCTACAACACCGCCCCCACCGACAAGGTGCTGCTCACACCGATCGCCGAGGAAGACCTGTACCTCGTGACGGCCCAGGCCATGGCCGGCGGCACCGAGCCCGGCAGCTCGGTCCCGCTGGCCGACATCGCTCGCCTGCCCCTGATCACCGCGGGCGAGGGCAATGCCATCCACGTCACGCTCTCGGCCGCGCTGGCCCGGCTGGGCAAGACCGCCCAGGTCGTGCACGAGATCGCCAACCTCACGGCCATCCTGGACCTGGTGCGCAACGGCCATGGCTGCTCGGTCATCCCGCTCAGCGGCGTGCACTCCTGCATCGGCGACAAGACCGTGCGCCTGCACCGCATCCGGCGCCCCGCGCTGCGCTGCTCGCTGTTCATGGCGGTGCCCGCCCGCTCCGACGACCCCCTCACCGTGAGCGAACTGGACCTGCTGCGCAAGGTCGTGGTGCGTCAGCTGCGGCAGTTCGACGACGAGGTCGAGGCCTTCATCGCCGAAGGCCGGCGGCGGCATCCAGCGGCGTCCTGAGCGGTCCGTTCGGAGGCACAGCGGCCATACTCCGGCATCGCGTCGCTCAGGACCCCTCACCATGCCTCTGTTCGCAGCCACTGTTTTCCTGTCCGCTTTCCTGCTGTTCCAGATCCAGCCCATCGTGGCCAAGATGATCCTGCCGTGGTTCGGTGGATCGTCCTCGGTCTGGACGCTGTGCATGGTGTTCTTCCAGGTGGAGCTGCTGCTGGGGTACGCCTATGTGCACCTGGTGCACGAGAAGCTCAGCGCGCGGCGCCAGCCCTGGGTGCACGGCGCGCTGCTGTTGCTCAGCCTGGCCACCCTGCCAGTGGTGGCCGATCCGTCCTGGAAGCTCGACGCCCAGGCGCACCCGACCTGGAGCGTGCTCGCCGTGCTGGCCACCACCGTGGGCGTGCCCTACCTGCTGCTGTCCACCACCGGCCCGCTGATGCAGGCCTGGTACGCACGCGCCTTCGTGGCCCGGGGCGTGCAGCCCTACCGCCTGTACGCGCTGTCCAACCTGGCGTCCATGCTGGCGCTGCTGTCCTACCCGGTGCTGGTCGAGCCGGTGCTGGCGGTGAAGCCACAGGCCTGGGTGTGGTCGGCCGGCTACGCGCTGTTCGTGCTGGTCTGCGTGGCCACGGCGGGCTACACGGTGCGGCGCCAGAACGGCGCCACGGCCCACACCGCCCAGCTCGAAGACGCGCCCCGCCCCAGCTGGCGCGAGTGCCTGCTGTGGGTGGGCCTGGCGGCCACCGCCTCCATGCTCTTGCTGGCCATCACGCGCCACCTCACGCAGGACGTGGCGCCCGTGCCCTTCCTCTGGGTGCTGCCGCTGGCGCTGTACCTGCTGAGCTTCATCCTGTGTTTCGACGCGCCGCGCTACTACGTGCGCCCGCTTTTCCTGGGCGCCCTGCCGCTGGCCTTCGTCGCGCTGGACTTCGCGATGAACGAAGGCCTGGACGTGCCGGTGCTGGTGGCCCTGCTGTGCGCGGCGGTGTTCGTGTTCTGCATGGTCTGCCACGGCGAGCTGGTGCGCCGGCGCCCGCCGCTGCGCCACCTCACGCTGTTCTACCTGATGCTCTCGGTGGGCGGCGCACTGGGCGGCCTGTTCGTGGGCCTGGTGGCACCAGCGGTCTTCAACGCCTACTTCGAACTGCCGCTGGGCCTGTTCCTGTGCGCGCTGCTGACGGTGCGGGTGCTCTGGCCCGGGCTGCGCGCGCGCTGGCGCGCCGCCCTGCTGCTGGCGCTGCTGCTCTACGGCGCGCGCCTGGCCAGCATCTCGCTGGACTACGTGCAGGGCTACACCGAGGTGGTGCGCAACTTCTACAGCCAGACGCGCATCGAGCAGAGCGTGGACGAGGATGGCCTGGGCCCGGTCCGCAAGATGGTGCACGGCAGCATCACGCACGGCGAGCAGTACCTCAACCACCCGAAGCGCGCCACCGCCTATTACTGCGAGCGCACCGGCATCGGCCGCGCGCTGTTGAGCCTGCCGACCGACCGGCCGCGCAAACTCGGCGTGGTGGGCCTGGGCGCGGGCACGCTCGCGGTGTACGGCCGGGCGGGCGACGAGATGCGCCTGTACGAGATCAACGACCAGGTGCTGGACCTGGCGCGGCGGCATTTCACGTTTCTCTCGGACAGCGCCGCGCGCACCGTGCCGGTGCTGGGCGATGGCCGCCTGATGCTGGAGCGCGAGGCCCCGCAGGCCTTCGACCTGCTGGCCATGGACGCGTTTTCAGGCGACTCGATTCCCACCCACCTGCTCACGCTCGAGGCCTTTGACGCCTACCTGCGCCACCTGCGGCCGGACGGGCTGCTCGCGGTGCACATCACCAACACCTACCTGGACCTGCGCCCGGTGATGGCCTCGGCCGCGTTGCACATGGGCAAGGTGGCGCTGCTGCTGGAATTGCCGTCGGGCCATGGCGACCCGTTCTGCCGGCGCTCCTCGTGGGTGGTGTTCGTCAACCCGGCGCAGGCGGCGAACCTGCCGCCCGCCTTGCGGGGGGCTCAGGTGCTGACACCGCGCCCGGGCTTCCGGCCGTGGACGGACACCTTCTCCAACCTGTTCGACATCCTGATCTGAGGGCCCGCTCGGCGCCGTTGCACTTTCTTGCAACTGCGCCGCGCCGGCTTCACGACTTTGCGTCGGGCGGTGGTGTGGTCACCACCTGGCCGTCCTTCACCGGCAGCGTCGCGCCGGGCTTGAACGAGGTGCGCACCGTGCCGTCCTTGCCATCCAGGCGGTAGGTCACCTGGTAGCCGCTGAGCTTCTGCGTCTTTTCGTTGACCGTCTTGCAGCGCCGCTCCACCGAAGCGACCGTGTCTTTCTGCTGCATGTTCTTCTGCACCTGGTTGCCGGCGTAGCCGCCAGCCGCGGCACCGGCCACGGTCGCCAGCGTCTTGCCGCTGCCGCCACCAATCGTGCTGCCCAGCAGGCCGCCGGCCACGCCGCCGATCACCGAGCCGGCGATGCGGTGCTGGTCCTTCACGGGCGCCTGCCGCTGCACCGTCACGTCCTCGCAATGCTCGCGCGGCGTGACCACCGTGGCCATGACTTCCTTCACCTCGACCACCTCGGCGACTTTGGGTTTCATGAGCGTCTGGTAGCCGGTGACGCCGCTGGCGCCGATGACGACCGTGGCGAGACCGCCGACGACCAGGCCCTTCATCATTGATTTGTCCATGTTTACATCCTGCCTTTCTGTGGAATCCATCTTGCGCGGCAATCTATCGCTGTTCTGTCGTGTTCTTGTGACAAAGCGTGTCCGCGTACACTCCCCTCTGCTCCGGGGTGCACGGACTCGAAAGGGTCCGGCGCTGAGACGGCTGACCAGCCGAACCCGTGAACTTGATCCGGTTAGTACCGGCGAAAGAAGAGCGCATGCCCCACGGCGGCATGCGGGCGTGGCCCTTCCCCCGGCGGAAGGGCGGCGCCCGCGCACGCGGTCACTGGGGCGGTCCTCCGGAGCATTCATCCATGCCCATCCACCGGAACCGGAGACCGCCACCATGAACGCCCCCGACAAGATCCCCACCGCCTCGCTCGCGCTCAGCCGCGAACCCTTTCCCGCCTCCCGCAAGATCCACGTGCCCGGCCAGCTGCCCGGCGTGAGCGTGCCCATGCGCGAGATCGCGCTCACCAGCGGCGAGCGCGTCGTGGTGTACGACACCTCGGGCCCGTACTCGGAACCGACGGCCGCGATCGACGTGACGCGCGGCCTGCCCGAGGTGCGCGGCGCCTGGATCGCCGCGCGCGGCGACACCGAAACCTATGAGGGCCGCGCGCGCCAGGCGCTGGACGATGGTGTGAAACACGAAGCGCGCGATGCCGAGCGCATCGAGGCCTTGCGCGCCTCCGCGATCGGCCTGCAGCGCACGCCGCGCCGCGCGCGCACCGGCTCGAACGTGACGCAGATGCACTACGCGCGCCGCGGCATCGTCACGCCCGAGATGGAGTACGTGGCCGTGCGCGAGAACGGCAAGCGCGAATGGATGGCCGAGTACCTGGGCGACGCGGCGCGCGAAGCGCGCCTGCGCGGCCACCCGATGGGCGCGCGCATCCCCGAGATCATCACGCCCGAGTTCGTGCGCGACGAGGTGGCGCGCGGCCGCGCCATCATCCCGGCCAACATCAACCACCCCGAGGTGGAGCCGATGGCGATCGGGCGCAATTTCCTGGTCAAGGTCAACGCCAACATCGGCAACTCCGCCGTCACCTCCAGCATCGAGGAGGAAGTAGACAAGCTGGTGTGGGCGATCCGCTGGGGCGCGGACAACGTGATGGACCTCTCCACCGGCCGCAACATCCACACCACGCGCGACTGGATCGTGCGCAACTCGCCGGTGCCCATCGGCACGGTGCCGATCTACCAGGCGCTGGAGAAGGTGGGCGGCGTGGCCGAGGACCTGAGCTGGGCGATCTACCGCGACACGCTGATCGAGCAGGCCGAACAGGGCGTGGACTACTTCACCATCCACGCTGGCGTGCGCCTGCCCTTCATCCACCTCACCGCGAACCGGCGCACCGGCATCGTCTCGCGCGGCGGCTCCATCATGGCCAAGTGGTGCATCACGCACCACCAGGAGAGCTTTCTCTACACGCACTTCGACGAGATCTGCGACATCATGAAGGCCTACGACGTGAGCTTCTCGCTCGGCGACGGCCTGCGCCCCGGCAGCGCGGCCGACGCCAACGACGAGGCCCAGTTCGCCGAATTGAAGACCCTGGGCGAGCTCACGCGGACCGCGTGGAAGCACGACGTGCAGACCATGATCGAAGGCCCGGGCCATGTGCCGATGCACCTGATCCAGGCCAACATGGACGAGCAGCTCAAGCACTGCCACGAGGCCCCGTTCTACACCCTGGGCCCGCTCACCATCGACATCGCGCCCGGCTACGACCACATCGCCTCGGCCATCGGCGCGGCCATGATCGGCTGGATGGGCACGGCCATGCTCTGCTACGTGACGCCCAAGGAGCACCTGGGCCTGCCCGACCGCGACGACGTGAAGCAGGGCCTGATCGCCTACAAGATCGCGGCGCACGCGGCCGACATCGCCAAAGGCCACCCCGGCGCCCGCGCGCGCGACGACGCCATGAGCAAGGCGCGCTTCGAGTTCCGCTGGCACGACCAGTTCAACCTCGGCCTGGACCCGGACACCGCGCGCGACTTCCACGACGAGACCCTGCCCAAGGACAGCAGCAAGGAAGCCCACTTCTGCAGCATGTGCGGGCCGAAGTTCTGCTCGATGAAGATCACGCAGGACGTGCGCGACTACGCCGAACAGGGCATGGCCGGCAAGTCGGCCGAGTTCAAGGCCGCGGGCGGCGAGTTCTACGTGCCGGTGCCGTCGATCCCGATCAAGGCCGGCGCCTAAACTCCCCGCCATGACCGACGACGACCTGCCCCCGCTGAACCCCACGCCGCCTGGCCTGTACCGCCACTACAAGGGCGGCTGGTACGAGGTGCTGGACACCGTGCGCTGCAGCGAAACCCTGCAGGGCATGACCCTGTACCGCGCGCTTTACGGCGGCTGGGGCCTGTGGGTGCGGCCGGCGGCCATGTTCGCGGAGGTGGGCACGTTCGAGGGGCGCGAGCAAGCGCGCTTCACGCGGCACGACCCGGCCGGCGTGCCGCTGACCGACCTGCCCACCGCGCAGGCGCTCGTCGCCCACCTGCGCGGCCTGGCGCAGCGCCGGGGCATGGACCTAGACAGCGCCCTGCGCCCGCCGCCGCCCGAGCCCGCGACCTGCTGCGGGCGGGGTTGCAACGGCTGCGTCTGGGAAGGCTTCTACACCGCCCTGCACCACTGGCGGGAGGACGCGCTGGCCCGCCTTTTGTGACATTTGACCGGCCCCGGGCCCGGGCGGCGCCTCGGCCCGGGGCCCTTCCGTATACTGGCCGGGGTACAAAACCAGCGCCCCGCCTCAGCGCCCAGGGGACGCGACCGAATCAAAGAGGGAAGTCGAGTGAGTCAATCGAACATCGGCGGTTTCCGCATCGCAGGCATCAGCACGTGCCTGCCTCCGATGGTCGTGGACAACCTCGACCCGGCCCTGGGCTTCCCGCCGGAGGACGTGCGCAAGGTCGTGGCCATGGCCGGCGTGCGCGAACGCCGCGTGGTGGACCCGTCCATCACCTCGGCCGACCTGTGCCACCGCGCCGCCACGCGGCTGATGGAGCGCCTGGGCTGGGCGCCCGAGAGCGTGAGCGCGCTGATCTTCGTCACCCAGACGCCCGACCACTTCCTGCCCTCCACCAGCTGCCTGCTGCAGCAGCGCCTGGGCCTGCCCGACACCTGCGCCGCGTTCGACGTCGGCCTGGGCTGCTCCGGCTATCCCTATGGCCTGTACATCGCGGCCGCCATGCTGCGCGCCGGCGGCCACCAGCGCGTGCTGATGCTGCACGGCGAAACGCCCAGCCGCTTCGTGAGCCCCGAAGACCAGGCCACCGTGCTGCTGTTCAGCGACGCCGGCTCGGCCACCGCGCTGGAGCTCGACGACACGCCCGGGGCCGGCGGCCAGTTCGTGCTGCACACCGATGGCAGCGGCGCCAACGGGCTGATCCTGCGCGGCGGCGCCTTCCGCGACCGCGAGCCGGCCAACCCGCGCCACCACTTCCTGGAAATGGACGGCGCGGCCATCTTCAACTTCACCATCAAGCGCGTGCCCCCGCTGATCGCCGAGACGCTGGCCTTCGCGGGCAAGTCCGTGGCCGACGTGGACGCCTTCGTGTTCCACCAGTCCAACCGCTTCATCATGAAACACCTGATGAAGAAGAGCGGACTGCCGGACGACCGGGTGCCGATGTCCATCGAGGACAGCGGCAACTGCGGCGGCCCCTCGGTGGCCGTGGCCATGACGCGCCGGCTCACCCCGCCCGCGCCGGGGCAGCGGCTGCACTGGATGCTGCTGGGCTATGGCGTCGGACTGTCATGGGGATCGGCCATGATCCAGATCGACGACCGCGCCGTGCTGCTGCACGACGACGGTGAAGGCCTGTCATTGAATCGAGGTGCCACCGATGAGTGAGAAATCCAAGACCCAGGTGTCCGTGAGCGATGCCCTCGCCATGCTCGCCGAGTGTTTCAACCTGCCCGTGGAAGACATGCACGCCGACCTGCAGCGCGACGCCATCGACGACTGGGACTCCATGGGCGCGCTCATGCTCATGGCCGAACTCGACGAGCGCTTCGGCATCGAGCTCACGGCCGAGGTCTCGCGCGAGATGACCCGCATCGGCGATGTGCTGGCCTTCCTCAAGGTGCACGGGGTGCTGAGTGAAAACGCCTGATGTCCGGCGCTCCGTGGCGCCCGCGCCCCGCCTGCCCGAGCACGAGAAGCTCGGCCGGCTGGTGGCGCGCAGCCTGGGGCTGGACGCCACGGCGCTGCAGCTCGGCCTGAACCCGGCCCTGCTCGCCGACCTGCCCGAGGTCATCGCGCTGCGCCGCGAGCACCTCAACGGCGGCTGGGACGACGACACCTACCTGCGCTGGCGCTACCGGCTCGGGCGCGCCAGCGGCGGCTTTGGCGACCTGTGGTGCCTGCGCGCCAAGGGCCGGCTGCTGGCCATCATCGGCGTGGAGGAACTGCGCGTCGAGCACGACGGCCAGCTGCACGCGGGCGCCCAGGTGATGGACCTGCTGGTGCGCCCCGAGACGCAGGAGTCGGGCCTGGGCATCTGGCTCAACCAGGCCATGCTCGCGCGGTACGACTTCACCCTCGCGGTGGGCGCCAACCAGAACTCGGCCGGCATCGTGCGCCGCATGTTCGAGCCGCTGCCCTCGCGCCTGACCTTCACCCACCCGCTGGACCTCGCGCCCTTCGTGCGCCGCCGCTGGCCGGCCGTGGCCGGCCTGCCCCTGGCCATGCGCGTGGCCAACGGCGGCCTGGCCCTGCGCCGGCTCGCGCTGCGCCGCCACCGGCCGCGCGGCCTCACGCTGGAAAACACCACCCAGCTCGACCCGGCACTGGCCGTGCCCGACACCCTCGATCCGGCCAGCGTGCACCTGCGCCGCGACAGCAGCTACCTGCAGCAGCGGCTGCTGGGCAACCCCCGGCGTTCGCTCGTGGTGCGCGTGGCGCGCCGCGAAGACAAGGTGGTGGGCCTGATCGCCTGGGCGATGGAAACCGACGACAAGGGCCGGCCCGAGCTGCACGTGATCGACTGGCACCACGACAACGACGCCACCCTGATGGGCCTGCTGCACGACGCGGTGCGCGAAGCCGCCGCCCGGCGCTGCAGCTGCGTGCGGCTGAACCTGCAGGACAGCGCCACGCAACGCGTGGCCGCGCGCGCCGGCTTCCTGCCCTCGCGCGACGACGAAGGCCGCCTGTGCGGCGTGCAGTCGCGCGACCCGGCCCTGGCCAGGCGCCTGGCCAAGGCCCGCTGGGGCCTGACCGACGCGAGCGACGACAGCGATGCGCTCTGACCCGCCACACCGCGCTGCGAGGGCCTGAACATGTGCGGCATCGCAGGCCTCTTCAGCCCCCGGCGCCCGCCCGCGCGGGCCGAACTGGACGCCATGATCGGCACGCTGGGCCACCGCGGCCCGGACGGCCGGGGCACCTGGGTCGAAGGCCCGATCGGCCTGGCCCATGCGCGGCTGGCCATCATCGACCCTGAAGGCGGCGCCCAGCCCATGGGCAGCGCGGACGGCCGCGTGCAGCTGGTCTTCAACGGTGAGATCTTCAACTACATCGAGCTGCGCGAAGAGCTGCGCCAGGCCGGCCACCGCTTCGCCACCGACTCCGACACCGAGGTGCTGCTGCACGCCTACCAGGCCTGGGGCGATGCCTTTCTCTCGCGCCTGAACGGGCAGTTCGCCCTCGGCCTGTGGGACGGCCCGCGCCAGCGCCTGCTGCTGGCGCGCGACGGCGTGGGCATCCGCCCGCTGTTCTGGACGCGCGTGGGCACGCGGCTGGCCTTCGCCTCCGAAGCCAAGGCCCTGTTCGCGCTGCCCGAGGTGCCGCGCGGCCTGGACCCCGCCGGCCTGGCCGCCAGCTTCGGCTGGTGGGCGCCGCTCGCGCCGCGCTCGGCCTTCGAAGGCATCCACTGCCTGCCGCCCGGCCACTGCCTGGTGGTGGACGCGCAAGGCGAAACGCTCACGCGCTGGTGGGACTGGGACTTCCCCGTCACCGACCCCTTCGCGCCGGTGGACGAAGACGCGCTGGCCGACGAACTGCACGCCCTGCTGGTGGACGCGGTGCGCCTGCAGCTGCGCGCCGATGTGCCGGTGGGCGCCTACCTCAGCGGCGGGCTGGACTCGTCCATCCTCACCACCATCATCCGCCGCCACACCGACACACCGCTGCGCAGCTTCTCGCTCACCTTCGACGACGCCGAGTTCGACGAAAGCGAACACCAGCAGGCCATGGTGCGGCACCTGAACACGCAGCACTCGTCCATCGGCTGCGGCCGGCACCACATCGCCGCCGAATTCGCGCGCACCGTGTGGCACGCCGAGACCCCGCTGGTGCGCACCGCCCCCACGCCCATGCTGCGCCTGGCCGACAGCGTGCGCGCCGCCGGCTACAAGGTGGTGCTCACCGGCGAAGGGGCCGACGAGGTCTTCGGCGGCTACGACCTGTTCAAGGAAGCGAAGATCCGCCGCTTCGTCGCGCAACTGCCCGACTCGCCGCGCCGCGCCCGCGTGGTCGAGCGGCTCTACCCCTGGCTCGCGCGCTCGCCCGGCGGCTCCAACGCGATGTCGCAACGCTTCTTCACCGACAGCACCGTGCCCGGCGACGACGCGACCTTCGCGCACCAGACCCGCCTGTCCACCACGCGGCGCGCCTGGGCCTTCTTCACGCCCGAACAGCAGCAGGCCCTGGCGCGGCACGACCCGGCCGCCCAGCTGCGCGCGCGCCTGCCGGACGGCTTCGGCCAGTGGCTGCCCATGGCGCGCGACCAGTACGTGGAAGCGCACACCCTCATGAGCGGCTACCTGCTCGCCGCGCAGGGCGACCGCATGGCCATGGCCGCGTCGATCGAAGGGCGCTACCCCTTCCTCGACCCGCGCGTGATCGCCTTCGCCAGCCGCCTGCCGCCGCGCCTGAAGATGCGCGGCCTGTGCGAGAAGCTGCTGCTGCGCGAGGCCTTCGCGCACGAGCTGCCGCCGCAGATCGGCCGCCGCACCAAGCAGCCCTACCGCTCGCCCGACAGCGCCAGCTTCTTCGAGGCCGGTAAACCCCTGCCCTGGGTGGCCGAGCTGCTGAGCGAGGCCAGCGTGCGCGACGCCGGCCTGTTCGACGCGCCCGCCGTGGCCCGCCTGAGCGCCAAGTGCGCGGCCGGCCGCGCCATCGGCTTCGCCGACAACATGGCCTTCGTGGGCGTGCTCTCCACCATGCTGCTGCACGGGCAGTTCGTGCGGCCCGCCACCCCCGCGCTGGAGCTGGCATGAGCGCACTCGCCTTCCTGCCCGGCCCCTTCGTGCACAGCGCCTTCGATGCGCGCTGCCTCGAAGTGCCCGACAAGACCGCCGTGATCGTCGCCGACCGCGACGTCAGTTACCGCGAACTCAACGAGCGCGTGAACGGCGTCGCCAACGCGCTGCACGCCGCCGGCATCGGCCCCGGCGACCGCGTGGTGCTGCTGCTCGACAGCGGCGTGGACTACGTGGCCGGCCTGCACGCGGTCTGGCGCCTGGGCGCCGTGGTGGTGCCGCTGGGGCCGCAGACCAAGGCCGCCAAGCTCGCCCACGTGCTGGCCGACACCGGCGCGCGCGCCCTGCTCACCCAGGCCTCGCTGGCCACGGCGTGGGCAGCGGCCTTGGCCGACACGCCCCAGGCACCCCTGGTGTGGGCCCAGGGCGACACGAACGCCCAGCCCTGGCCGCAACCCACCACCACGGCCACGGCCCATGCCGGGCCCGGCAATCCGGGCGACCTCGCCGCGCTCATCTACACCTCGGGCACCACCGGCGTGCCCAAGGGCGTGATGCTCAGCCACGCCAACATGCTCGCGGCCTGGCGCGCGGTGCAGGCCTACCTGCACCTGGCGCACGACGACGTGATCGGCCTGGCCCTGCCGCCCACCTTCAGCTACGGCCTGTACCACGTGCTCATGGGCCTGGGCATCGGCGCCACGCTGGTGCTGGAGAACACCGCCGCCTTCCCCATGCGCTTGCTGCAGCGGCTCGCCGCGCAGCGCGTCACCGTGTTCCCCGGCGTGCCCACGCTGTGGGCCAGCCTGCTCGCGCTGGACCTGAGCGCGCACGACCTGAGCGCGCTGCGCCTCATCACCAACGCCGCCGCCGCCCTGCCCGCCGCGCACACCGCGCAGCTGCGCGAGCGCCTGCCGCACGCGCGGCTGCTGCTGATGTACGGCCTCACCGAATGCATGCGCGCGAGCTACCTGCCGCACGAGGAAGTGGACACCCGGCCCGAGAGCGTGGGGCGCGGCATCCCGCACCAGGAACACTGGCTGGAAGACGAGAGCGGCCAGCGCCTGCCCCATGGCAGCACCGGCGAACTGGTGGTCTGCGGCGCGCACGTGAGCGCGGGCTACTGGAACGCGCCCGCCGGCCAGCCCAGCCGCCTCTCGCCCGGCCCGCGCCCGGGCGAGAACACCCTGCGCACCGGCGACGTCTTCCGCAGCGACGCCTACGGCTGGCTCTACTGCGTGGGCCGCACCGACGACATGTTCAAGTCGCGCGGCGAGAAGGTCTACCCGCTGGAGGTGGAACACGCCATCTGCGAACTGCCCGGCGTGCGCGAAGCCGCCGTCACCAGCACGCCCGACGAGCGCCTGGGCCTGGCCGTGAAAGCCTTCGTGCGCCTGCGCGAGGGCGCGACGCTGAGCGAACGCGAGATCATCCGCCATTGCCTGGCCCGGCTGGAGAGCTGGATGGCGCCCAAGACCGTGGCCTTCGTCGACGAGCTGCCGCTCACCGAGTCCGGCAAGCTGCGCCGCCGCGACCTGGCCTGATGTTTTCTTCTTTCAACCTTGCAACCCCCAACGGAACCCCATCCATGAGCACCATCAAAGCCGACGTGCGGCGCTACATCGAAGAGAACTTCCTGCTCGGCGCAGGCGCCGTCTCGCCCGGCGACGACGACTCCTTCCTCGAGCACCAGGTGCTGGACTCCACCGGCTTCCTGGAACTGGTGGCGCACCTGGAAGAGACCTACGGTTTCAAGATCGGCGACGACGAGATGGTGCCGGAGAACCTGGACTCGCTGAACGCCATCGAGGCCTTCGTGCAGCGCAAACAGCAAGGGGTGGCCTGATGAGCGCCGTGCCCCTGGGCCCCGAGTCCCTGGCGCTGGACTGCGAGGCCGAGCTGCAGCGCATCGCGCAATGGATCCCGCAGGTGCTCACGCAGAAGCTGCGCCGGCGCGGCCTGGTGGTGGCCATCAGCGGCGGCATCGACAGCTCGGTGTGCGCCGCGCTCTCCGTGCGCGCGCTGGGGGCGAAAAAGGTGTTCGGCCTGCTGCTGCCCGAGCGCGACTCCAGCGGCTTCAGCACCGAGCGCGGCCGCCAGCTGGCCGAGCACCTGGGCATCGAATACCAGGTGCACGACATCGCGCCCGCGCTCGAAGCCCTGGGCTGCTACGAGCAGCGCGACGAAGCCATCCGCCGCGTGGTGCCCGCGTACGGCGAAGGCTGGAAGAACAAGATCGTGATCGCCGGCGGTGTGGAAGGCGGCATCAACTTCTTCAAACTCGTCGTGCAATCGCCCGGCGGTGAACAGCAAAGCGTGCGCCTGCCGCTGCGCGAGTATTTGCAGATCGTGGCCGCCACGAACTTCAAGCAGCGGGTGCGCAAGACCATGGACTACTACCACGCCGACCGGCTCAACTACGCCGTGGTGGGCACGCCCAACCGGCTGGAATACGACCAGGGCTTCTTCGTGAAGAACGGCGACGGCTCGGCCGATCTCAAACCCATCGCGCACCTCTACAAGACCCAGGTCTACGCCATGGCGCGCCACCTCGGCCTGCCCGACGCGATCTGCAACGCCGTGCCCACGACCGACACCTACACCCTGCCGCAAGGCCAGGACGAGTTCTACTTCGCGCTGCCGTACGCGCAGATGGACATCGCGCTGTGGGCGCTGGAACACGGCCGCTCGGCCGAAGAACTCGCGGTCGCGCTGAAGATGACGCCGGCCCAGGCGCAGCGCGTGTACGACGACATCCGCGCCAAGCGTCGCGCCACGGAGTATCTGGCGGCGGCGCCGGAGCTCATGCCGGGCTGATCGCGCGGTTCAGAACAGCTCCTGCTGCGCCCGCAGCGCCTGCGGCTTGAACTGCGAGGTGTCCAGCGGCTCGCGCTCGGTGTTGAAACCCAGGCGCGCGCAGGTCTTGTTGAAGCGCTGGCGGATCAGGTCGGCCCAGATGCCGCTGCCGCGCATGCGCTGCGCGAAGTCCGCGTCGTAGTCCTTGCCGCCGCGCATTTCCTGCACGCGCGCCATCACGCGCAGGGCGCGGTCCGGGTAGTGCAGGTCCAGCCACTGGCGGAACATCGGGCTCAGTTCCCACGGCAGGCGCAGCACGGTGTAGAAGGCGCGGCGCGCGCCGGCGTCCCACGCGGCTTCGAGCACCTGCTCCATGTCGTCGGTGATGAAGGGGATCTGCGGCGCCACGCTCACGCCCACCGGAATGCCCGCGTCGGCCAGCGTGCGCAGGATGCGCAGGCGCCGGTGCGGCGCGGCCGCGCGCGGCTCCAGCGCGCGGGCGAGCTTGCCGTCGAGCGAGGTGATGGTCACGTAGACCGCTGCCAGGCCTTGCGCGGCCAGGGGCGCGAGGATGTCGATGTCGCGCTCCACGCCGCTGCCCTTGGTGACGATGGCCAGTGGGTGTTTCGCCTGCGCCAGCACCTCGAGCGCGGCCCGGGTGAGCCTGAGTTCGCGTTCGATGGGTTGGTAGGCGTCGGTCACGGTGCCGATGGCCAGCAGGCCGGGCACGTGGCGCGGGCTGGCGAGTTCGCGCCGCAGCACCTCGGCGAGGTTGCGCTTGGCGATGATCTTGGTCTCGAAGTCCAGGCCCGGCGAGAGGTTGAGGTAGCTGTGCGTGGGCCGCGCGTAGCAGTACACGCAGCCGTGCTCGCAGCCCCGGTAGGGGTTGAGGCCGAGCATGAAGCCCACGTCGGGCGAGTCGTTCCTGGTGATCGCGCTCTTGCAGTTTTCCCAGGTCACCTGGGTGGCCGGGGGCGGCACCTCGCCCCGCGCGAGTGCGGCCTCGTCCAGCGCACCCCAGCCGTCGTCGAACGCCTGGCGCTCGTCGCGCAGGAAGCGGTGCGGCTGCTGGTGGCTGATCCCCCGGCCCTTGATGGCCTGAATCGGAATGTGGACGTTCGGCATGGGATGACCACTGTACACAAAAACAGTGCTAGAGTGTGGCGCTTCAGGAGGCTCCATGTCCCTTTCTTCCCAGGCGGTGAACACCGCCGACCCCATCGTGTCCGTGCGCGGCGTGAGCAAGACCTACGCGGGCGGTTTCCAGGCACTCAAGCGCGTCGATCTCGACATCCGCCGGGGCGAGATCTTCGCCCTGCTCGGCCCCAACGGCGCGGGCAAGACCACGCTCATCAGCATCGTCTGCGGCATTGCGAATGCGAGCGAGGGCGTGGTGATCGCCGACGGGCACGACACCGTGCGCGACTACCGCGCGGCGCGCGCCGCCATCGGCCTGGTGCCGCAGGAACTGCACACCGACGCCTTCGAATCCGTCTGGGCCACGGTGAGCTTCAGCCGGGGCCTGTTCGGCAAGGCGCCCGACCCGGTCTACATCGAGAAGGTGCTGCGCGATCTCTCGCTCTGGGACAAGAAGGACAACAAGATCCTCACGCTCTCGGGTGGCATGAAGCGGCGCGTGCTGATCGCCAAGGCGCTGTCGCACGAGCCCAAGATCCTGTTCCTCGACGAGCCCAGCGCGGGCGTGGACGTGGAGCTGCGGCACGACATGTGGCGCATGGTGCGCGAGCTGCGCGACCGCGGCACCACCATCATCCTGACCACGCACTACATCGAGGAAGCCGAGGACATGGCCGACCGCATCGGCGTCATCAACCAGGGCGAACTCATCGTGGTGGAAGACAAGGACGTGCTGATGCGCAAGCTCGGCAAGAAGCAGTTGGTGCTCACGCTGCAGCACCCGCTGGAGCGCGTGCCCGAGGCGCTCGCGCGCTGGCCGCTCGAACTCTCCGGCGCCGGCCACACGCTCACCTACACCTTCGACACCCAGAAGGACGAAACCGGCATCGCCGAACTGCTGCGCACGCTGCACGCGCAGGGCATCGACTTCAAAGACCTGCAGTCCAGTGAAAGCTCGCTCGAAGACATCTTCGTGAGCCTCGTCCACAAGAAACAGGAGGCCCGCGCATGAGCCTGAACATCCACGGCATCAAGGCCATCTACCGCTTCGAGATGGCGCGCACCTTCCGCACCATCACGCAAAGCATCCTCGCGCCGGTGCTCACCACCTCGCTGTATTTCATCGTCTTCGGCACGGCCATCGGCTCGCGCATGGGCGACATCGACGGCGTCACCTACGGCGCCTTCATCATCCCTGGCCTGGTCATGCTCTCGCTGCTGAGCGAGAGCATCTCCAACGCCTCGTTCGGCATCTACATGCCCAAGTGGTCGGGCACCATCTACGAGTTGCTGTCCGCGCCGGTGTCGTGGATCGAGGTGCTGCTGGGGTACGTGGGAGCGGCGGCCACCAAGTCCGTGATGCTGGGCCTGCTGATCCTGCTCACGGCGCGCGTGTTCGTGCCGTACCACATCGCGCACCCGGTGTGGATGCTCGGCTTCCTGCTGCTCACCGCCGTCACCTTCAGCCTGTTCGGCTTCATCATCGGCCTGTGGGCCGACAACTTCCAGAAGCTGCAGGTGATCCCGCTGCTGGTGGTGACGCCGCTGACCTTCCTGGGCGGCGCGTTCTACTCCATCAACATGCTGCCGCCGCTGTGGCAGACGGTCTCGCTGGTCAACCCGGTGGTCTACCTCATCAGCGGCTTCCGCTGGGCCTTCTACGGCGTGGCCGACGTGCACATCGCCGTGAGCACGGGCATGACGCTGGTGTTCATGGCGCTGTGCCTGGGTTTCATCTGGTGGGTGTTCCGCACCGGCTACAAGCTGCGCCGCTGAAGGGAGCCCTGGCCATGAAGCCCCGCATCACCGTCATCACCCTCGGCGTGGACGACCTCGAACGCGCGGTGGCTTTCTACCGCGACGGCCTGGGCCTGGCCACCAAGGGCATCATCGGCACCGAGTTCGAGAACGGCGCCGTGGCCTTCTTCAATCTGCAAAACGGCCTGAAGCTCGCGCTCTGGCCGCGCCGCAGCCTGGCGGCCGACACCGGCTTGCCGCTGCTCTCGCCCACCGCGCAGGCGTCGAGCGCGCTGGAACTCTCGCTGGGCCACAACGTGGACTCGCGCGAGGCGGTGGACGCCGTGATGCGGCAGGCCACCGAAGCCGGCGCGCGCATCGTCAAGCCCGCGCAAGAGACCTTCTACGGCGGCTATGCCGGCCACTTCCAGGACCCGGACGGGCACCTGTGGGAAGTGGTGTTCAACCCGGGGCTGGCGGAGCTGGGTTGACCGGACCGCCTCAGGGAAAGGCGTTCTCGCGAAGGCCGAGAACGTCGGAATGGTTGGGATTGGCCGTCGTGGACACGTTGGCGTTGTGGGCCGATGTCCAGGCATCGATGGGGTTGGTGCGGGCCACTTGATTGTGGTGGCCGTTGACGGTCACCTGGTTGCTGTGGCCGATGACATTCACGGTGTTGTGGTCGCCACCGACGTTCACGTTGTTCTGGTCGCCGATGACGTTCACACCACGCGAAAGATCGATCGTGCTCAGCTCGCGCCACACGTCTTCACTGGTCAGGCGCAGCGCAATCAGCTTCTGAATCCGGTCGGTGTGGGAAAGGCAGCAGGAGCCCGTCGTCTGGTGCTCTCTGAGCGCCCTGGCATACAGATGGAGTGTTTGAACGGCGGCCCACTTGTTCTGCGACAGCGCGGCGTCCATGCTTTCGCGGATGGCGCTTTCATCGCCACTGTCGATGCCCTTGAACCAATGGCCCTTGAGCGGGCCCCTGCCCAGGTTGGCGACGTGGTTCAACTGGTCGAAGAACAGCTGGTGCACGGCCAGCGTGGACCGCTTGTCCATCCGCACGTCGTCGGCGCTGAGCGAGGAGTTGCTGGGCCAGCCGACGCTGCTGGAATGCACGAAAGAATCTTGGGAACGGTTGATCATGGGCCGCTAAGTGCCCCCATCGTCCGGAAAGTTCGGAAGCCACCTCGGGGAACACCGGCTCAGGGCCGGTGCTTCATCAGCAGGCTGTGAAGCCCCTGCGCCGCCGAGGACAGCGCGCGGTCCGCGCGGCGCACCAGGAACACCTGCCGCTTCAGCCCGGCCGACTTGATCTGGCGCGCGCCCAGGCCGGGCTGCTCGAAGTGGAACAGCGTGAGCGAGGGCACGATGGTGATGCCCAGGCCCGCGCGCACCATGCCGGCCACGGTGCTGAGCTGCTCCAGCTCCATCACCGTGCGCATGCGGTGCGGGTAGATCGCGGCCTCGACGTACTGGCGCACGCTGCTGGAGCGGGCCAGCTGCACCATCGGGAAGGCATGCAACTCGGCCAGGCGCACCGCACCCGCACCGGCCGCGAGCGCGTGGCCTTCGGGAAACACCACATGGAAATCGTCCGAGCAGAAGCGCTCGGTGTGCAGCTCGGCCGCGTCGGTGCGCGATGAGGCCAGGGCGAAGTCCGCCCGGCCGGCGCGCACCCGCTCCAGGCATTCGTCGGACAGCACGTCGGCCACATCGAGTTCGATGCCGGGGTGGGCTTGGTGGAAGCGCGCGAGCAGGGGCGGCAACCAGCCCGCCGCGAGCGAGGGCAGGATGGCGATCGCCACCCGGCCCCGGCGCCGCGCCACATGGTCGCGCACCCCTTCGATGGCGGTGTCGGCGTCCTTGAGCAGGCGCAACGCGGCGTCCAGAAAGGCCTCGCCCTCGGCGGTGAGTTCCACGTGGCGCGTGGTGCGCTCGAACAGGCGGCCACCCAGGTTGGCTTCCAGCGACTGGATGAGCGCGGAGAACGCGGGCTGGGACAGGTGGCACAGCGAGGCCGCGCGGGTGAAGTTGCGCTGCTCGGCCAGCGCCACGAAGGCACGCAGTTCGCGGGTGGACAGATTGATCTGCATTTCAGATCAATATATCTGAAGTTTGAGTTTCACAGGATGAGTGCCCGGCGCCTACAGTGCGCGGCATGGCAAACACAACGGTGATTCACGTGGGTTCGGCCGCCGGCTTCTCCGGCGACCGCACCGACGCCGCCGGGCCGGTGGTCGATGCGCTCATCCAGACCGGCGGCCCGGCCTGCCTGATCTTCGAAACCCTGGCCGAGCGCACGCTGGCGCTGGCGCAACTGGCGCGGCTGCAGGACCCGGACGGCGGCTTCGAGCCGATGCTGGACGAGCTGGTGCGGCCCGTGCTCGCGCGCTGCCTGGCGCACCGCATTCCCATCGTGAGCAACTTCGGCGCGGCCAACCCGCTCGGCGCGGGCCGGCGCATCCAGGCCATCGCGCGCTCCCTGGGCCTGCGCGAACCCCGCGTGGCGGTGGTGCACGGCGACGACGTGGCCCACCGCGTGGCGGACACGCTGATGTCCGCCGACCTGGCGGCACAGCTGGCGGGCCGCGCCGTCATCAGCGCCAACGCCTACATCGGCGCGCAGCCCATCGCCGATGCGCTGCGCGCGGGCGCCGACGTGGTGGTGACCGGCCGCGTCGCCGACCCGTCCCTGGTGCTCGGACCGGCCCTGGCCCACCATGGCTGGGCCCTGGACGACTGGGACCGGATCGCGGGCGCCACCATGGCCGGCCACCTGCTGGAGTGCGGCGCGCAGGTCACGGGCGGTTACTACGCCGACCCCGGCGTGAAGGACGTGCCGGACCTGGCGCGAGTGGGCTACCCCATTGCGGCCATCGCGCAGGACGGCAACTGCACGGTCTTCAAACCCGAGGGCACCGGTGGCATGGTGGACGGGCACACCGTCAAGGAACAGCTGCTCTACGAGGTGCACGACCCGCGCGCCTACCTCACGCCCGATGTGGTGGCCGACATCACCGAGGCCCGCGTCGAACAGGTAGGCCGGGACCGGGTGCGGCTCAGCGGCGTGCGCGGCCATGGGCGGCCGGACACGCTGAAGGTGAACGTGTGCTTCGAGAGCGGCTGGCTGGCCGAGGGCGAGATCTCCTACGCCGGCGTGCGCGCGGAGCAGCGCGCCAGGCTTGCCGCCGAGGTGCTCACCCAGCGCCTGAACGGGCTGGGCCCGCTGCGCATCGACCTGATCGGCGTGGCCAGCGTGCTGGCCGACGACCAGGGCCGCTGGCTGCAGCACACCGATCCCGGCTCGGCCACCGACGTGCGCTTGCGCGTGGCCACGCGCCACGCGGACAAGGCCATGGCGCAGCGGCTGATGCGCGAGGTGACGGCGCTCTACACCTGCGGCCCGGCGGGTGGTGGTGGCGTGCGCACCGCGCTGCGCCCCACCCTGGGCACCGCCTCCTGCCCCATGGACCGCGCGCTGGTGCCCACCGGCTTTCGCCTGCTGGACGAAGGAGACGGCGCATGAGCGCAGCGCAGGGCCGCTCCCAAGCAAGCTCGCACCGCAGCCCACAGGGCGAAGGTACTCCAGTGAGCCCCACCGTCCTCACCGTGCCCCTCTGGCGCGCCGCCCACGGCCGCACCGGCGACAAGGGCAACCGATCCAACATCAGCGTGATCGCCTGGAGCGAGGCGCTTTACCCCTTGATCGTGGCGCAGATCACCGCCGAGCGCGTCGCCGCGCATTTCCGGTACCGCCAGCCCAGTCAGGTGGTGCGCCATCTGCTGCCCAGGCTGCACGCGATGAACTTCGTGCTGGACGACGTGCTCGACGGCGGTGTCAACGACGCCCTGAACCTGGACAGCCACGGCAAGGCCCTGTCCTTCCATCTGCTGGAACTCGAACTCGAGGTCCCCGCCCACCTGGTTTCCCAACTGCACGGCCCCTCGGGCTGAGGCGCTTCTTCCTTCACCATCCACCCCAGGAGACAGACATGAACAACAGCCCCTTCACCCGCCGCCACGCCGTGGTCGCGCTCGCCTCGTTGCTGGCCCTGCCGGCCGCCTTCGCCCAGGCTTCGCTCACCACCAAGCCCATCACCTTCATCGTGCCCTTCGCCGCCGGCAGCGCCACCGACATCCTGGCGCGCGCGCTGGGCCAATCGGTCAGCGAGCAGACCGGGCAGCCGGTGGTGGTGGACAACAAGGCCGGCGCCAGCGGCATGATCGCGGCCCAGGCCGCGGCCAACGCGCCCAAGGACGGCCACACCGTGCTCATCACCACCAACACCACGCACGCGGCCAACCAACACCTGTACAAGAAGCTCTCCTACGACCCGGTGAAGGACTTCGCCGCCATCACCGGCATCGGCAAGGGCGGCCAGATCATGATCGTGCGCGCGGACGCGCCCTACAAGAGCGTGGCCGACGTGCTGGCCGCCGCGAAGCAGGCGCCGGGCAAGCTGTCCTTCGGCAGCGGCAGTTCGTCCAGCCGCGTGGCGGGCGAGCTGTTCCAGCAGATGGCCAACGTCAACATCCTGCACGTGCCCTACCGCAGCAACCCCATGGGCATCACCGACCTGCTCGGCGGGCAGATCACCATGATGTTCACCGACGCCTCGACCGGCATGCCGCAGATCACCACCGGCAAGGTGCGTGCGCTGGGCGTCACCTCGGCCAGGCGCATGGCGTCGCTGCCCGACGTGCCCACCATCGCCGAAGCGGGCGTGAAGGGCTACGACATGGGTTACTGGTTCGCGGCCTACGCGCCGGCCGGCACCCCGGCGCCGGTGGTGACGCGGCTCAACGAGCTGTTGCACAAGGCCATCGAGAGCCAGGCCGTGCGCCAGTTCTTCGCCGGCAGCGGCGGCGAGGTGTTCCCCACCTCACCGGCCGAGCTGGTGAAGTTCCAGGCCAGCGAGACCGACATGTGGGGCCGCGTCATCAAGGCCGCCGGCATCGAGGCGGAGTGAGCCGCACCGGGCGCGCGTCAGGCGGCCTGCCGGGCCAGCGCCACCGCGTCCGCGCCCGCCGGGTAATGCAGCCGGGGTGAGGCGTCGTTCGCGGCCAGCCACACGGCCTCGGCCACGTCCGACTCCACCGTGAAGGCCGAGGCCGAGCCCAGGCTGGCGAAGACACTCTGCGCATAGGGCGCGTAGGCCTCGGGGATCAGCCCCTGCATGCGCTGCGCGCCGTTCTCGGTGAAGCGCGTGGTGGGCGCGTAACCCGGCTCGACCAGCTTCACGCGCACGTTGAAGGCCTGCAGCTCGTGCGCGAGCGAGGCGGTGAAGCCCTCGATGGCGGTCTTGCTCGCGGTGTAGGCCGCCACCAGCGGCATGGGCGCGAGCGTGGCGCTGGAGGTGACGTTGACCACCCGCCCGGCGCGGCGTTCGCGGAACTGCGGCAGCACCGCCTGCGTCATCGCCATGGTGCCGAAGGTGTTGGCCTCGAAGATCTCGCGCACCGTGGCCAGGGGCGTGGCCTCGAAGGCCCCGAACAGGCCCAGGCCGGCGTTGTTCACCAGCACGTCGATGGGGCCGGCGGCCTGCAGGGCGCTGGCGATGCTGGCCCGGTCGGTCACGTCCAGCGGCAGGACGGTCAGGCGCTCCGAGGCCGGCAGCAGGTCCCAGCGCGGCGTGCGCATGGTGGCCACCACGTGCCAGCCCTGGGCGAGAAAGTGGCGCGCGGTTTCGAGGCCGTAGCCAGACGAGCAGCCGGTGATCAGAACGGTTTTCATGGAGAGGTCCTTGCAAATGAAGTGAAGAGGGTCTCCACGATATCGCGACAAAACCGGACTGACTACAATCAACAGTCCATCAATCATTCGCCAAAGTCCAATCATGGTGGATCCCCTTGCCGATGTCATCGCCTTGCTGCGGCCCCGCGCGGTGTTCTCGAAAGTGATCAGCGGCGCCGGCGCCTGGGGCGTGCGCTACTCGGCCTTCGGGCAGCCCAGCTTCTGCACCCTGCTGGAGGGCCGCTGCCTGCTCGCCGTCCAGGGCCAGGAACCCATCACCCTGGAAGCGGGCGATTTCGTGTTGATGCCGGCCACGCCGGGCTTCACGCTCTCGGGTTTCGAGCCGGTGGAGCCGGTGGCGATCGACGCCCTGCAGGCGGCCGGCGCCCAGGGCGACCTGCGCCACGGCCGGCCCGACGGCCCGCCGGACGTGCGCATGCTCGGCGGTTACTTCGCCTTCGGCTCGCCCGACGCGGCCCTGCTGGTCTCGCTGCTGCCCGCCCTGTTGCACGTGCGCGGCATCGAGCGGCTCTCGGTGCTGGTGCGGCTGGTGCGAGAGGAATCGACCGAACAGCGCGCCGGCCGCGAGCTGGTGCTGGGCCGGCTGGTGGAGGTGCTGCTCATCGAGGCGCTGCGCTCCACCACCGGCGAAGGCGGCCCACCCGGCTTGCTGCGCGGCCTGGCCGATGCGCGGCTGGCGGCGGCGATGCGCCTCCTGCACGGCGAGCCCGCGCGCGCCTGGACGGTGGACGAACTCGCCCGGCAGGCGGCGCTGTCGCGCTCGGCCTTCTTCGACCGCTTCTCACGCGCCGTCGGCCTGCGCCCCATGGAATACCTGCTGGCCTGGCGCATGGCGCTGGCCAAGGACCTGCTGCGCCGCGACGGCATGGCGTTGGTCGAGGTGGCCGAGCGCGTGGGCTACGGCTCGGCCAGCAGCTTCAGCACTGCCTTCAGCCGCCATGTGGGCCAGGCACCAGGCCAGTATCAGAACAGCACGCGGCAACGCAGCGTGCCCGGCACATCGAGCAGGCGGGCCAGCGCGATGTCCGAATAAGCCGCATCGACATCGATCACGACATAGCCCACCTCGCCCCGGGTCTGCAGGAACTGCCCGGCAATGTTGATGTGGTTGTCGGAAAACACCTGGTTGATGCGGGACATGACGCCCGGCACGTTCTGGTGCACATGCAGCAGTCGGTGATGCCCGGGGTGGGCCGGCAGCGCCACCTCGGGGAAGTTGACCGACGAGGTCGTGGTGCCGTTGTCGCTGTACTTCACCAGCTTGGCCGCCACCTCCACGCCGATGCTTTCCTGCGCCTCCTTCGTCGAGCCGCCGATGTGCGGCGTCAGAATCACGTTGTCCAGACCCCGCAACGGCGACTCGAAGAGGTCGTCGTTGCTGCGGGGCTCCTGGGGAAACACATCGATCGCCGCACCGAGCAGGCGCTTCTGCCGAATGGCTTCGGCCAGGGCCTCGATCACCACCACCTGGCCGCGCGCCGCATTGATCAGCACCGCCTCGGCTTTCATCAGGGCCAGCTCGGCCGCACCGATCATCCATTGCGTCGCGGCGGTTTCCGGCACGTGCAGGCTCACCACGTCGGCCTGTTTCAACACATCGGCCAGGCTCGGCACCTGGCGCGCGTTGCCCATCGGCAGCTTGGTGACCACATCGAAAAACACCACCTGCATGCCCAGCGCTTCCGCCAGCACCGACAACTGCGCGCCAATGGAGCCATACCCCACGATGCCCAGCGTCTTGCCCCGGATCTCGTAGGAATGGCTGGCCGATTTGAGCCAGCCACCCCGGTGGGACACCGCGTTTTTCTCGGGGATGCCGCGCATCAGCAGAATCGCCTCGGCCAGCACCAGCTCGGCCACCGACCGGGTGTTGGAGAACGGCGCATTGAACACCGCCACGCCCCGCGCGCTGGCCGCGCTCAGGTCGACCTGGTTGGTGCCGATGCAGAAGCACCCCACCGCCGCCAACCGCTGGGCATGGGCCAGCACCTCGGCGGTCAGCTGGGTGCGGGAACGGATGCCCAGGAAATGCACGTCGGCGATCCGGTGCTTGAGCTCGTCCTCGGGCAGCGCGCCGGGCAGGCTCTCGATCTGGCTGTAGCCAGCGGCACGCAGCACCTCCACCGCAGAGGGGTGCACGCCCTCCAGCAGCAGGAATTTGATCTTTTTCTTGTCGATCGAGGTCGGGCTGGCGACCCCGGCAATGGGCGATGCGGGCAGGTTCATGGGTGAAAAATATAGGCGGATTTGATCGGCACAGTGGGCGTAGGCTCAATCCGTCGAACCCACGCGCTCGATCTCGGCCCGGACATGCCGCACGAACGCCGCCACGCCTTCCGCGTGTTCGGCCAGATCGTCTCGCGCGTGGCCCAGGTAGGCCGAGCGCGCCTTGGCCAGGACAGGCCGATGCCTTTCGGGCAGGCGCTCGAGCGCCCAAGTGGCGGCGGTGTCCTTGGAGGCAATCCCGCCGGTGACCGCGCTGAACCAGATGCGCGCCAGGGCGAGCACCACGTTGCGTTCGTCGCCCACCCAGTCGGGCGCCTCGTTCCACTGCGCCACGGTGTCGAGCAGCGCCTGCGCGAAATCGGCAGGAGGCACGGGCTCGAACAGCTCGGCCGCGGGCGGCCCCATCAGCGCAACGCTGTGTTGCCGCAGCTTGCTCAGCAGGATCGCCAGGTCGTGGTCCTCCATGGCGGGCTCGGTGGTGCCGGCCAACAGGTCGTCGCGCAGCCATTCGCCGAACTGCAGTTCGCGCCGCGCGGGATGCCGCCAGGGCACCACGTCGCCGCGCGCGAGCACCGTGACTTCGAGCGCGCGCAGCGGTCCCTCGGTGCCGGGTGGCGCGGAGACGGACAGCAGATCCACCATCAGCGCGCGGCGCACCGGCTCGGCCAGGGGCGCGCTCACCGTGACCATCAGGTCCACGTCGCTGAAGATTTGCAGTCCACCGTCCAGGGCCGAGCCGAACAGGTGGATCGCCTCCAGCCGGTCGCCGAGGTGGCGCTCCAGCACGGCGCGGGTGGCCGCGAGTTGTCCGGCGATCCCGGCGGGCACGGGGTGGGTCATGGCGTTCATTTCTTCTGCCGCGCCGCCTTGGGCTTGCCGGCCGGCTGCTTGAGCTGGGCGCTCGCCTGCTCCAGCCACAGCAGGGTGTCGGCGTGCGCCATGAAACGGCGCAGGTAGTCCGGCGAGAGTTCGCGCAGCAGGCCCAGGGTGCGCAACACCAGCATGTGCGAGTTGAGCGGGCCGGCGTTTTCGGGACCGCGCTGCACGGCCTGCACCACCTCGTCCTCGGCGCACAGGCGCGACCAGGTTTCGCGAAACGCCTGCGCGCTGCGCAGTTCGGGGCGGCCCGCGGCGGTGCCCGGCGCCTGCGTGGCGGTGGCGATGTGCTGATGGAGCCGGCCCAGCGGGGTGAGCGGCTTGGGCGGTGGCGCGCGCGGGCGCCGGGGCGGTGCGGCGGGCGCCACCGTGTCCTGGGCAAGCTCTTCGGCGGGCGCCACCACCGGCAGCTTCGCGCGCAGCAGGCGTTGCACGGCCTCGGGCGCGGCCTCCAGGCGGCGCGCCAGGGCGGCCAGGTAATGGGCGTGCACGGCGTCGGCGTCGTGGCTCATCTCAGGGCTTCGGGGTCGGCGCCGTCTTGGGCACGGGCGCCATCTCCACGCGGCGGTTGAGCGCGCGGCCCTTCTCGCTGCCGTTGGAGGCCACGGGCTGCTCGGCGCCGAAGGCCGCGCTGAACACGCGCTGCGGCGGCATGCCTTCCTGGATCAGCGCGCGCGTGACGGTGAGCGCGCGCTGGGCCGAGAGTTCGAGGTTGTCGGCGAAGCGCTGGTTGGTGGCCTGCACCGGGCGGTCGTCGGTGAAGCCGCTGACCATCAGCATCTCGTCGCGCTCGCCCAGGTAGACCTGCAGCGGCGGCACCAGGCTCTGCAGGATCTGCCGGCCTTCGGGGCGCAGCTCGTCGGAGTTGAGCGCGAACAGCACGCTGCCGCTGATGCCGATGCGGCCGTTGTCCAGCGTCACGCGGCCGTTCTGCAGCGGAATGGCCAGGGCTTTTTCCAGGGCCATGCGGCGCTGCTCTTCCTGCTGGCGCTTCTGCACCTCGGCCTGCAGGCTGGCCACCAGGTCCATCTGCACCACGAGCACGCCGACCAGGATGAGCACGAAGGCGCCCACCAGGCCGGACATGAGATCGCCGAACACGGCCCACACCGGCGCGGTGTGGTCAGTGCCGTCCTCGTCCTCGATGTGGCGGTCGTCCAGGCCGATCATCACGCGGCCTTCTTCTCGGCGGGCCGCGGCTCGCGCAGGCGGCGCAGGTCTTCCACGATGCCTTGCTGCGAGCTGATGCTGAGGTCGATCACCTCGCGCGCCTGCGCCACGTAGTAGGCCAGCTGTTCGTCGCTGCGCGCCATGGACTGCGTGACGGCGCTTTCGATGCGCTGCAGGTTCTCGATCAGCTTCTCGTTGGTGGTGCTGAAGAGCTGCACGCCGTGGCCGAAGGCCTCGCCCAGGGCGGCGAGTTCGATGGCACTGCCGTTGACCTGCGCGGCCACCTCTTCGGCGCGCACGGCCTGCACGCCCACGGTGTCGGCGAACTGGCGCCCCACCTGGTCGAGCACCGCGCCGGCGGAGGTGACGAGCGATTCGACGGCGGCGCGCTGTTCGCCCGTGGCCTGCTGCACGGACTGCAGCAGCGCGTCGATGTTGTGCATGAGCGCGGCGCGTTCCTGCAGCGCCGTGTTGTCGCGCGCGGTGAGCTGGCTCATCTCCTGGCGCAGCTGGGCGATCACCTCGGCCGCGGCCTTGGGCGCCTCGGCGGCGGTGTCCAGCAGGCGCGCCATCGGCGCTTCGAGCGCGGTGCCCAGCGTCGCGAGGTGGGTCGCCACCTGGTCGTTCAGCGAAGCCTGCAGCTCGCCCACGCGCTGCGCGCTGGCCTGGTCGCGCGCGGCTTCTTCGCGGCGCAGGCTGGCGAGTTCGTCGCGCCAGAGGGTCGCGGTCTGTTCCAGCGTCTGCGCCACGGTCTGTTGCTGGGCCAGGGTCTGCGCGCCGAGCTGTCGCCATTCGTTTTGCAGTGTGGCCGCCAGGGTCTGCAAGGTCTGCGCCCACGCGGCGTGCTGCTGCTGGTCGGCCGTGGTCTGCTCGGCGTGCGAGCGGCTCACGGTTTCCTGCACGCCGGTGATCAGCGCGGCGCAACGCTGTTCGAAGCTGGTGGTGAAGGCGGTGAGCGCGCGGTCCAGGCCCTGCGCCTGCTGTTCGCTGGTGTGGGCGTGCTGCTGCAGGGCCACCGTCCAGCCGTCGGCCACGGTGCCCGCGGTGGCGCCGAAGCGCTCGGAGAGCTGGTTCATCTGCGCCTGCACCGCCGCGCTCACGCGCTCGTGCAGTTGCGTCGACTCCCGCGCGAGCGCGCCCATGGCGTTCTCCACCACCGGTTGCAGGCTCTCGCCGGCCGCGCGGGCGCTGGCGCTCAGGCTGTCCTTGAGCGTCTTCTCGACCGAGTTCGCCAGGCCCTGGTAGGCCTCGCTGGCCTCCCGGTGGAACTGCGTCTGCCGCGCCAGCAGCTGTTCGTCCAGTTGCTGGCCGCGCTGCTCGATCTGCGCCATCAGCGCGATGGTGCCCTTGGCGCTGTCCACCACGGGCCGCAGGCTCTCACCGGCGGCCTGGGCGCTGGCGCTCACGCTGTCCTTGAGCGACCGCTCCACGGATGTCGCCAGGCCCTGGTAGGCCTCGCTCGCCGCCTGGTGGAACTGGGTCTGCCGCGCCAGCAACTGCTCGTCCATCTGCTGGCTGCGGCGTTCGAGCTGCGCCATGAGCGCCTGCAGCTGGTTCACCACGGCGGGCAGCGCACCGGCCTGCTGCTGCAGGGCGTCGAAGGTGGCCTGGCGCTGGTGGGCCAGCGAGAACGGGCGGAACACGGTGGCGGTGTGGGCTTCGAGCTGGCGCGCCACGTCGGCGCGCTCGCGCCGGGCGATGGCGGACATCAGGCCCAGCATGGCCGAGGTGGCCACGCCGACCACCGAGGTGCCGAAGGCCAGGCCCAGGCCCTTGATGGGCGCGGCCAGCGCCGAGCGGATGGCCTGCAGGTCGGCCGAGCCTTCGAGCGTGAACACCACGCCCTTGAAGGTGACCACCATGCCGAGGAAGGTGCCCAGCATGCCCAGCATCACCAGCAGGCCGATCAGGTAGGGCGTGAGCGCCAGGCCGGGCAGCGCGCCGCGCTCGCCCTCGATGCGCTGGCGCACGGCGTTCTGCAGGCCGGGCGGCACGCGCGCGAGCCAGTCGCCCAGCGTGGCGAGCGGCTGCGGCACGTTGGCCAGCGCCTCGGCGAGCGAGGCGGTGGTCTGCCGGTAGCGCCGGATCTCCTGCGCGCCCAGCAGGTAGACCGCGCCGATGACCGCGGTCATGGCGAGCGCGAAAAGGCTGGAGCCGACAAAACCCGCGCCCACCCAGGCGATGGCCAGCAGGCCCAGGACGAAGGCGGCGGTGAAAAACAAACGGTTCAGGGAAGGGCTGTTCATGGATTCAATTCAATGCGGCTTCGCGGGCGCCTGGGCCAGCGCTTCGATCATGCCCAGCACCGGCTGCAGCCGCAGGTCGAGCTCGGCCAGCAAGGCCTGCTGGAGGTCCTGCTCGAACAGGGGGGGCCAGGTGTCGGGGTGGGTCTGGCGCTGGTGTTCGAACCGCGCCTTGAGGAAGGCCGGCAGGCCGGCGAGCAGTCGCTGCTCGCGCCCGCCCAGCATCTGGTCCAGCGTGGCGTCCAGCGCGGCGAGCTGCGCCAGGCGGGGCGAGGTGGCGGCCAGGGTCTGGCGCAGATGGCCGCGCAGCGCGTCGATGCCCATCTCCATGCGGCGCTGCTGGTCGAGGCAGCGCTGGTGGTGGGGGGCGAATTCGGCGTCGCTGGCGTCCACCGGCGGTTGGGGTGGCGTGGTGATGGACTGGCTGAGCGTGGCGCGCAGGCGCTGCAGCTCGGCCTGGGCATCGGCGGAGCCCTTCGTGACGGCGGCGCGCCGGGCCGTGACCGAGGGCAGGGTCTGGTGGGCCGAATGCAGGGCGATGGCGTCGGCCACGTTCAACCACTCGCCCAGGCGCTCGGCCATGTCCTGGCGCGGCACATCCGCCGACACGGGCAACCACCCGGCGAGCTGACGCACCAGGGCGGAACGGTTGAAATGGCTGCGCAAAAGACTTTCCTAGGGCGCCCTTTCGGGCGCGATCGACATCAAGCGGGTTGTGGGGGTTCCGCCCGGCGGGGTTCACCGCCGGGCGGAACGCGCCGGTGTCACACCACCAGCACGGCCCGGAAGTCGTTCACGTTGGTGTGCGTGGGCCCGGTGATCACCAGGTCGCCGATCGGCTCGAAGAAGCCGTAGGCGTCGTTGCGGGCCAGGTGGTCGGTGAGCTTGAGGCCCTTTTCGCTGGCTCGGGCCAGGGTGTCGGGCGTCACCAGCGCACCCGCATTGTCCTCTACCCCGTCGATGCCGTCGGTATCGGCCGCCAGGGCCCACACGCCGGCCTGTCCGCCCAGGGCCTGCGCCAGGCCCAGGCAGAACTCGCCGGCCCGCCCGCCCCGGCCCTTGGCCTGGCCCGGCGCGCGTGGGCGCACCGTGACGGTGGTTTCGCCGCCGCTGAGGATCACGCAGGGCGTCTGGAAGCTGCTGCGGCCCAGCGCGGTGGAGCGCGCCATCGCGCCGTGCACCTTCCCCACCTCGCGCGACTCGCCTTCGATCTCGTCGCTGAGGATCACCACGTTCAGGCCCAGGGCGCGCGCCGCCTCGGCGGCGGCCTCCAGGCTCTGCTGCGGGGTGGCGATGAGTTCCACCGCGTGGCCCTGCAGGCGGGCGTCGCCGGGTTTGGGGGTTTCGAGCGCGCCGCTCTCCAGCTGCGCGCGCACCGCCGGCGGCACGTCGATGCCGTAGCGGCGCAGGATGTCCAGCGCCTCGGCGCAGGTGGAGGCATCGGCCACGGTGGGGCCGCTGGCGATCACGCTCACGTCGTCGCCCGGCACGTCGCTGATGGTGAGCGTGACCACGCGCGCGGGCGCGCAGGCCGCCGCCAGGCGCCCGCCCTTGATGGCCGAGAGGTGCTTGCGCACGGTGTTCATTTCGCCGATGTGCGCGCCGCTCTCCAGCAACTGGCGGTTGATGCGCTGCTTGTCTTCCAGCGTGAGGCCTTCGCAGGGCAGCGTGAGCAGGGCCGAGCCGCCGCCGGAGATCAGGCACAGCACCAGGTCGTCGGCCGTGAGGCCATCGGCGAGTTTCAGGATGCGCTGCGCCGCGTCGAGCCCGGCCGCGTCGGGCACGGGGTGCGAGGCCTCCACCACCTCGATGCGCTGCGGCAGGCCTTCAGGCCGAGGCGGTGTGTGGTGGTAGCGCGTGACGACCAGGCCCGAGAGCGGCGCGTCGGCCGGCCACAGGGCTTCCACCGCCTGCGCCATGGCCCCGCCGGCCTTGCCCGCGCCCAGCACCAGGGTGCGGCCTTTGGGCGGTTTCGGCAGGCTCGCGGCCGTGTTGTGCAAAGGCAGCGCGCGCTGCACCGCCACGTCGTACAGGTGGCGCAGCAGGGCGCGGGGGTCGTTCAGACTGGGTGGGGTGGTCGGCTCGTTCATGAGGGGGAAGTCTAGCGACCCCAGGGTACATCGGGTTACAGACTGGTAACACCCGAAACCCACCCCCGACTCACTCGCGCATGTTCGCGAATTTCACCAGGCCCGCGTACTTCTGGAGGTCGGCGCGCATGATCTGCGCCAGGTCTTCGTTGCCGGCCGGCGGAATGGCGCCGCCCGCCTCCAGGCGCTGGCGGAAACCCGGCTCCGCCAGCCCCGCCTTGAGCGCGGCCGAGAGGCGCTGCGCGATCTCCGGCGGCAGTCCGCGCGGCGCGGCGAGCGCGAACCAGCCGACCAGGTCGTAGCCCTTGAGTTGCGGGTGCTCACCCAGCGCGGGCACCTGCGGCAAGGTGGGAAAGCGCTGCGCCGAGGTGATGCCCAGCGCGGTGATGCGCCCACCCTGAAGGAAAGGGGCCGCGGCGGTGGGCGAGACGATGGCGAAGTCCAGCGTGCCGCCGGCCAGATCGCTGGTGAGCGCGCTGGTGCCGCGGTAGGGAATGTGCGTGATGAAAAGGCCGGCGCGCTGCTTCACGAGTTCGCCCGCGAAGTGCAGCGTCGAGCCCACGCCCGAGCTGCCGTAGCTGTACTTGCCGGGGTTGCGCTTGACCAGCGCGATGAACTCATCGAGGTTCTTCACCGGCATCCCGGATCCGGCCACCAGCAGCACGGGCGCCGTGGCGATGAGGCCGATGGGCGTGAGGTCCTTGATCGGGTCGTACTTCTGCGCCGGGTTCACCAGGCCGGTGGCGGCCATCTCGTTGCTCGAACCGGCCAGCAGGGTGTAGCCGTCGGCCGGGCTGTTGACCACGCGCTGCGCCGCGACGATGCCGGCCGCGCCCGAGACGTTCTCCACCACCACCGTGGTGCCGAGCTTGGCGGTGAGCACGTCGGCGACCACGCGCGCGGCCATGTCCACCGAACCACCCGGCGCGTAACCCACCACGATGCGGATCGGCTTGGTGGGGTAAGTGCCCTGGGCCAGGGCCGGGGAAGCCACACCGACGAGGGCGGTGGCACCGAGGGCGGCGATGGCCGCGCGCCGGGAGAACGAGAGGAGCGGGTGGGACATGGTGGCGGTGCCTTCGTGGGTTGCGGGACAGGAGATGCGGCGCCGCTCAGCTCGCGGGCGCCAGGAAACGGCGCGCCAGCTGCACCCAGTAGCTCGCGGCGATGGGCAGCATGGCGTCGTTGAAGTCGTAACCGGGGTTGTGCACCATGCAGCCGCCGCTGCCGTGGTGCTCGCCCACGCCGTTGCCGACGATGAGGTAGCTGCCCGGGCAGTGCTCCAGCATGAACGAGAAGTCTTCGCTGCCGGTGAGCGGCTGCAGCTCGGGCAGCAGGCCCTCGTCGCCCAGCCAGTCGCGCGCGACCTCGCGCGCGAAGCGCGTGCTCTCCACGTGGTTGACCAGCGCGGGATAGCGCCAGTGGTAGTCCACCTCGGCGCGCACGCCCAGCGTGGCGGCCTGCGCCTGCACGAGCGCGGTGATGCGCTCGCGCAGCATGGCGCGGATCTCGGGGCGGTAGGCGCGCACCGTCAGGCGCATCTGCACGCTGCCGGGGATAACGTTGGGCGCGTCGCCGCCGTGGATCGCCCCCACGGAGATCACCGCCATCTCGCGCGGGTCCACGTTGCGCGAGACGATGGTCTGCAGCGCCACGATGATGTGGGCGGCGGCCACCACCGGGTCGGCCGCGAGGTGCGGCGAGGAACCGTGCCCGCCCTGGCCCTGCACCGTCACCATGACCGAATCGGACGAGGCCATGAACGGCCCTTCCTTGAAACCGAACTGGCCGACAGGAAAGCCCGGCATGTTGTGCAGCGCGTACACCGCGTCGCACGGGAAACGCTCGAACAGGCCTTCTTCGACCATGCGGCGGGCGCCGCCCAGGCCTTCTTCGGCGGGCTGGAAGATCAGGTTCAGCGTGCCGTCGAAGCCCCCTTCCTGCGCCAGGCAGCGCGCGGCGGCGAGCAGGATGGCGGTGTGGCCGTCGTGGCCGCAGGCGTGCATCTTGCCGGCCACGGTGCTCGCGTAAGGCAGGCCCGTGGTTTCCTGGATGGGCAGCGCGTCCATGTCGGCGCGGATGCCCAGGCGGCGCGTGCCCTGCCCCCGGCGCAGCGTGCCCACCACACCGGTGCCGGCCAGGCCCCGGTGCACCTCGTAGCCCCACTCGGCCAGGCGGGCGGCCACGAGGTCGCTGGTGGCGAACTCTTCGTAGGCGAGTTCGGGGTGGGCGTGGATCTGGTGCCGCAGGGCCACCATCTCGGCGGCGGTCTCGCGCACGGCGGGCAGCACTTGGTGAATGGCGGCAGCGTTGTCGATGCAGAAGTTCATGCCGGCGAGTCTATGAACCGCCCCCCGCGCGGGGTAGACAGGTCAAACTGCTCGACGCTCGCCGCTGCCTGTCGTGGACATAATGCCGTCATATGAAAGTGCACCAGCTCCGCTACCTCGCGACGGTGGCCGCCGAAGGCAGCATCCGCGCGGCGGCGCGCTCGCTGGGGCTGAGCCAGGCCACGGTGACGCAGGGGCTGCGCGAGCTGGAGACGCACGCCGAGATCGCGCTGCTCACGCGGCACGGCCACGGCATCGCCCTCACGCCGGCGGGCCAGGATCTGCTGGTCCACGCCCAGCGCGTGACGGCCCAGCTGCGCGAGGCCGAGGAGGCGCTGGCGCGCCACCGCGACTCGGGCGCCACGCAGCGGCTGTCGGTGGGTGTGACGCCCTGGGTCGCGCAGACGCTGCTCGCGCGCGTGGTGCCGGCCTTCCGGGCGGCCCTGCCGCACGTGCAGCTCGAGTTCTTCGACGGCCTGTCCGCCCTGGCCTACCCCAAGCTGCGCGAAGGCAGCCTGGACCTCATGATCGGGCGCATCGCCCCCGACGACGCGATGCAGGGCCTACAGGCCATGCCCCTGTTCAGCTACGACATGACGGTGGTGGCGCGCCTGGGCCACCCGCGCAGCGCCGCGCGCTCGCTGGCCGAGCTGCTCGACGACGACTGGATCCTCAACTTCGCGCCGATCGAGCGCGCGATGATCCTGGACAACCTGTTCGGGCAGCACGGTATCGAGCCGCCGCGCCAGCGCATCCACCTGGCGCACTCGGCCTCGCTCATGCTCACGCTGGTGCAGCAGACCGACATGCTCAGTTTCTGCCCCTGGCCGCTGGTGGAAACCGCCAGCCTGCGCGACCGCCTGGTGGCCCTGCCCTTGCGCGAGCGCTTCCGCTCCCACCTGGTGGGCGTGGTGCGCCGCGCGCAGGAAACACCCTCGCCCGCGGCGCGCAGCTTCATCGCGCTGTTCCTCGACGCGATGCGCCACTGGGCGGCCTCCCCCGACCACCCCGAGTGGCGCCATGTGCTGCGCTCGGTCGAATTGATCGACCCCGGCGCCGCCTCGGACGCCTGAGCTCAGGCCGCCGGTTCGGGGGCGATCTCGTGCTTCGCCATCAGCTCCAGGCTGCGGCACAGGGCCGAGTGGTCCAGCCCGGCCATGCCGTGGGCGGCGCAGCTTTGCATGAGCTGGGCCGCGCTCGCGGTGTGCGGCAGGCTCAGGCCCAGTTCCTTCGCGCCCTGCAGCGCGAGGTTCAGGTCCTTCTGGTGCAGCTCGATGCGAAAACCCGGGTTGAAGGTGCGCTTGACCATGCGCTCGCCATGCACCTCCAGGATGCGGCTGGCCGCGAAGCCGCCCATGAGCGCCTGGCGCACCTTGGCCGGGTCGGCGCCGGCCTTGCTGGCGAACAGCAGGGCCTCGGCCACGGCCTCGATGTTGAGCGCCACGATGATCTGGTTGGCCACCTTGGTGGTCTGGCCGTCGCCGTTGCCGCCCACCAGGGTGATGTTCCTGCCCATGGCAGCGAACAGCGGCTGGGCGCGGTCGAACGCGGCCTGTGGGCCGCCCACCATGATGGTCAGGCTCGCGGCCTTGGCGCCCACCTCGCCGCCGCTGACCGGGGCGTCCAGGTAATCGCAGCCCAGGGCGTTGATCTTCTGCGCGAAGGCCTTGGTCGCCATGGGGCTGATGGAGCTCATGTCGATCACCAGCTTGCCCACCCGGCCGTCCGGGCCGGTCGCGCTGTCTTTCAGGCCCTTGGCCACGCCGGTCTCGCCGAACAGCACGTCGTCCACGTGCGGTGTGTCGGGCACCATGGTGATCACGATGTCGGCGCGCCGCGCCACCTCGGTGGCGTTGGTGCACACGGTGGCGCCGGCTTCCGCGAAGGCCGCCGGGATCTTGCCGCGGCTGGCCACGAACAGCGCATGCCCGGCCTTGAGCAGGTTGAGGGCCATGGGCGCGCCCATGATGCCCAGGCCGACGAAGCCGACCTTGAGTCCGTCCTTGGTCATGCCGGTTCTCCTTGCAGTTCGAGCGTCTGGCCGTGCGCGGCCACCCACGAGAGGCCTTTGTCCGTGCCACCGGGGCCGGGGTCGCGCGGCTTGTATTCGCAGCCGATCTGGCCGGTGTAGCCCAGGTCGTCGATGGCGTCGAACAGGTAGCGGTAGTTGATTTCGCCGGTGCCCGGCTCGTGGCGGCCGGGCGTGTCGGCCAGCTGCATGTGGGCGATGCGCGGCAGCAGGTCCTTGATGGTGTTGGTGAGCTCGCCCTCCATGCGCTGCGCGTGGTAGATGTCGTACTGCAGGAAGAGGTTGTCCGAGCCGACCTCGTCCATCAAGGCGATCGCCTGGCGCGGCCGGTTCACGAAGAAGCCGGGGATGTCGAAATGGTTGATGGGCTCGAGCAGCAGGCGCACCCCGTGTTGCTTCGCGGCCTCGGCGGCGAAGCGCAGGTTGCTCACCAGCGTGGCCTGCGCCTGTGCGGTGCCCGTGCCCTTGGGCGGAATGCCGGCCAGGCAGTGCAGGTTCGGCGCACCCAGCGCGGTGGCGTACTGCAGGGCGCGCGCCACGTTGGCGCGGAACTCGTCCTCGTGGCCGGGCCAGCAGGCCTTGCCGCGTTCACCGGCGGCCCAGTCGCCCGCCGGCATGTTGTGCAGCACCAGCTGCAGCTGGTGCTCGGTCAGGCGCTGCCTGATCTCGTCGGGCTGGAAGTCGTAGGGGAACAGGAACTCCACCGACTTGAAGCCCGCGCGCGCGGCGGCGGCGAAGCGGTCAAGAAAGGGCAGCTCGTTCCAGAGCATGGAGAGGTTGGCGGCGAAGGTCGGCATGGGAAGGTGTCCTTGTCTCTGTTCTCGGGTTCAGTCCAGCAGGCCCACCGTCTCCAGGCCCTGCGGGGCGCGGCAGTCGATGGCCTCGAATTCGTTGATCTTGTCGATCTCGGTGCCCATGGCGATGTTGGTGACGCGTTCCAGTATGCATTCCACCACCACCGGCACGCGGTGCAACGCGGCGAGTTGCTGCGCTTCGCGCAAGGCGCCCTGCAGCTTCTCGGGGTCGGTCACGCGCAGGGCCTTGCAGCCCAGGCCCTCGACCACGGCGACGTGGTCCACCCCGTAGCCGCGCAACTCGCCCGCGCCCTCGTCCAGGTTCTGGTTGTCGAAGGCCAGTTGCACGCAGTAGTCCATGTCGAAGCCGCGCTGGCTCTGGCGGATCAGGCCGAGGTAGGAGTTGTTCACCAGCACGTGCACGTACGGCAGGCGGAACTGCGCGCCCACCGCGAGTTCCTCGATCAGGAACTGGAAGTCGTAGTCGCCCGAGAGCGCGACCACGTTCTTCGTCGGGTCGGACGCCACCACGCCCAGCGCGGCCGGCATGGTCCAGCCCAGCGGGCCGGCCTGGCCGCAGTTGATCCACTGGCGCGGGCCGTAGACGTGCAGGAACTGCGCGCCCGCGATCTGCGACAGGCCGATGGTGCTCACGTACACCGTGTCGCGGCCGAACACCTGGTTCATCTCTTCGTAGACGCGGTGCGGCTTCATCGGGATCTGCTCGAAGTGCGTCTGGCGCAGCATGAGGCGCTTGCGCTCGGCGCAGCGGCCGGCCCAGTTGGCGTAACTCGGCCAGCGGCCGGCGGCCTTGCGCTCGCGCGCCACGTCCACGAACAGCTGCAGCGCGGCCTTGGCGTCGGACACGATGCCGTAGTCGGGATCGAACACGCGGCCGATCTGCGTGGGCTCGATGTCCACATGCACGAACTTCCGGCCCTTGGTGTAGGTCTCCACCGAGCCGGTGTGGCGGTTGGCCCAGCGGTTGCCGATGCCGAGCACGAAGTCGCTCGCGAGCATGGTGGCGTTGCCGTAGCGGTGGCTGGTCTGCAGGCCCACCATGCCGGCCATGAGCGGGTGGTCGTCGGGGATCGTGCCCCAGCCCATGAGGGTGGGGATCACCGGCACGCCGGTGAGCTCGGCGAACTCCACCAGCAGGTCGGCCGCGTCGGCGTTGATGATGCCGCCGCCGGCCACGATGAGCGGCTTGGTGGACGCGGCCAGCATGTCCAGCGCCTTCTCGATCTGCCGGCGGTTCGCGGCGGGCTTGTAGACCGGCAGGGGCTCGTAGGTGTCGGGGTCGAATTCGATCTCGGCCATCTGCACGTCGAACGGCAGGTCGATCAGCACCGGCCCCGGGCGGCCCGAGCGCATGAGGTGGAAGGCCTGCTGGAACGCGCGCGGCACCAGCGCGGGCTCGCGCACCGTCACGGCCCACTTGGTGACCGGCTTGGCGATGCTCTCGATGTCCACCGCCTGGAAGTCTTCCTTGTACAGCCGGGCGCGCGGCGCCTGGCCGGTGACGCAGAGGATGGGGATGCTGTCGGCCTGCGCCGAGTACAGGCCGGTGATCATGTCGGTGCCGGCCGGGCCGCTGGTGCCGATGCACAGACCGATGTTGCCGGCGCGCGCCCGGGTGTAGCCCTCGGCCATGTGCGAGGCGGCTTCCACGTGCCGCGCCAGGATGTGGCTGATGCTGCCGCGCTGGCGCATGGCGGCGTAGAACGGGTTGATGGCGGCGCCGGGCACACCGAAGGCCTGCGAGATGCCTTCCTTCTCCAGCACACAGATGGCGGCTTGCGCCGCGGTCATTCGGGCCATGATGCGATTCCTTACCTGGGTTGAGGGACTGGGTTCGATGCTAGGGAGAACCCTTCCTCTTGGGAATGGCAGCGGCGGTACGCTGATTCGATACTCCAGGTATGCAATGAGCCGCCAACGGCGTTAACATGCCGCCATGGACCGCTTCAAGGAAATCGAGGCCTTCGTGATGGCGATGGAGCACGGCAGCCTGGCCGCCGCCGCGCTGCACGCGGGCATCACGCCGGTGATGATGGGCCGGCGCATCGACGCGCTGGAGCGCCGCCTGGGCACGCAGCTGATCCACCGCTCCACCCGGCGCCTGGCGCTCACCGAGCAGGGCGCGGGTTTTCTGGACGAGTGCCGCACGCTGCTGGCGCAGTGGTCGGTCGCCGAGGCCACGGTGTCGGCGCAGAAGCACCGCGCCAGCGGCCACCTGGTGGTGTCGGCCCCGGCGGCCTTCGGGCGCCTGCACGTGGCGCCGCACGCCAGCGCCTTCCTCAAGGCCAACCCCGAGGTCAAGCTCTCGTTCAACCTCACCGACCGCGTGGTGGACCTGGTGCGCGAGGGCTACGACCTGGGCCTGCGCATCGGCGGCGCGATCGACCCCAACTTCGTCGCCGTGCACCTGGCCACCAACCAGCGCGTGGTCTGCGGCACGCCAGCCTACTTCCGCAAGCACGGCAAGCCGCGCACGCTGGACGACCTGAAGGAACACAACTGCCTGGCCTTCAACCTGCAGGGCGGCCAGCAGCGCGGCTGGTACTTCCAGCAGGGCGATCGCACGGTGACGGTGCGCGTGGAAGGCAACCTGGACTGCAACGACGGCGAGCTGCTGCACCGCTGGGTCAGCGAGGGCATGGGCCTGGGCTGGCGCTCCACCTGGGAGATCCAGGCGCAGCTGCAGCGCGGCGAGCTGGTCACGGTGCTCGACGAATTCGCCCTGCCCGCCTACGACATCCTGGCCGTCTACCCACAGCAGCGGCACCTGCCGGCCAAGGTGCGCTTCTTCATCGACCACCTCAAGAAGGTCTACGCGCGGCCCGGCTACTGGCTGCGCGAGACACCCTGAGCCGCCTCAGGCCTCGCGGTCGGCGGGCAGCTGCAGCGGGCGGTCTTCGAACTCGGTGTTGAGCACCACGGTGCTGGTGGTGCGCGCCACGCCGGGAATGGCCTTGATCTTGTAGAGCACCTCTTCCAGCGCGCGCGCGTGGGTGGTGCGGATCTTGGCCAGGAAGTCGTGTTCGCCGGCCACGCTGTGCAGCTCCAGCACCTCGGGCAGCTCGCGCAGGCGCGGCGCCACGTCGCGGCAGTGCGCGCCGCCGTCGTTGCGGATCGCCACGAAGGCGGTGAAGCGCAAGCCCACGCGGTCCGGGTCCACGCGCAAGGCGAAGCGTTCGATCACACCGCGCTCGGCCATCTTCTTCACGCGCTCGTGCACGGCGGCCGTGGACAGGCCCACCTCGGCCGCCACCTCGGCGTAGGAACGCCGGCTGTCGGCGCTCAGAACCGTAAGAATTCTGGCGTCCGTGTCGTCGATATTGATATTTGCTTGCATACGGCCGATATTGTGATCAAAATACAGTCATGAAGCGATATGCCGAATAATTTCCGCCAATCAACTCGCGATGCCTGCCATTTTCAACCTGAATCGCCTGGACCGCCAGACCCTGCGCCTGGGTGGCGCCCTGCTGATCGTCTACCTGGTCTGGGGCACGACCTACTTCGCGCTCGACGTGGCCATGCAGTCCCTGCCGCCCGTGCTCATGAACGGCGCGCGCTTCGTGCTCGCGGGTGTGTTGATGCTCGGCATCGCGCGCTGGCAGGGCCAGGCCTGGCCGACGGCGGCGCAGTGGCGCGCGAGCGCCCTCATCGGCGGCCTGATGGCTTTCGCGGCCATGGCGCTGGTGGTGCTGGCGCAGAAGGCCGGCATCGGCTCGGGCCTGATGGCCACGGTGGTGACCACCATGCCGATGTGGCTCGCGCTGTGGACGCGCTGGGGCGGCGAGCGCGTGCCGCTGACCAGCTGGATCGGCCTCGCGCTGGGCGCGGGCGGCGCGCTGCTGCTGGCGCTGGAGGGCGATTTTTCGACCACGTTGATGGGCTCGCTGTGCGCCTTCGGCGCGCCCTTGGCCTGGAGCCTCGGTTCCTACGCCTCGCGCCGCATGGCCCTGCCACCACCGGCCATGGCCTCGGCCGCGCAGTGGCTGCTGGGTGGCCTGCTCGGGCTGGTGGTGGCCGCGCTGTGGGAGCCGGGCGCGCGCACCGTGGCCTGGCAACAGGTGTCGCTGGCCTCGGTGCTGGCCTGGTTGTACCTGGTGGTCATGGGCACCATGGTCACGCTCAACGCCTACCTTTGGCTGCTGAAGAACACCACGGCGGCGCTGGCGGGCAGCTACTCCTTCGTGAACCCCGTGGTGGCGCTGTGCGTGGGCGTTTGGCTGGGCGGCGAGCGGCTCACCGGCTGGGTGTTCGTCGCGATGCCGGTGATCGGCCTGGCGCTGGCGCTGATCCTCTACGGGCGCGACATGGCGCGCCTGGCCGGCACGCTCATGCGTCGGCCAGGACCTCCAACAACCACACGTTGAGGTCGTCCACCTCCTGCGTGCTCACGGTGTGTTCCATCGGGTAGCTGTGCCATTCCACCGCATACCCCAGGCGCTGCAGCTCGTCGCGCGAAGCGATGGCGCGGTCGATGGTGACCATGGGGTCGTCTTCGCCGTGCGCGAGGAAGATGGGTGTGTCGCGGTTGGCCTCACCGCGCTCGGCGGCGGTGGTTTCGGCGATCGGCAGGTAGCCTGAGAGCCCCACCAGCCCGGCCAGGCGCTGCGGTGCGCGCAGGCCGGTCATGAGCGTCATGGCGCAGCCTTGCGAGAAACCCATGAGCACGATGCGGTGGGCCGGCACGCCACGCGTGACCTCGCGGTCGATCAGGCCCTGCACCAGGCCTTGCGCGGCGCGCAGGCCGGCCTCGTCTTCGAGGCGCGGCACGGCCGGGTTCGCGCTGGGCGGGTGGATGTCGTACCAGGCGCGCATGCGGTAACCGCCGTTGAGCGTGACCGGCAGCACCGGGGCGCTGGGGAACACGAAGCGCACCGGGCCGAGCGCGCGCAGGTCGAGCTCGCGCGCGATCGGCACGAAGTCGTTGCCGTCGGCGCCCAGGCCGTGCAGCACGATGATGGAGGCAGCGGGCTGGGCGGCGGCGTCGCCGCCGCTCACCGCTTCAAGGGTTTCGAGGAAAGGGGTGTTCATGAACGGCAGCATAGCGCCACGCGGGCGCCATGCCGCTATTCAATGAACCCTGGCAGCCACAGCGACAGGGCCGGGAACGCGCACAGGATCAGCAGGCGCACCACGTCCACCGCGATGAAGGGCATGGTGCCCTTGTAGATCGCGCCCAGCGGCACGTCGCGCGCGATGGAGTTGATCACGAACACGTTCATGCCCACGGGCGGGCAGATCATGCCGAAGGTCACCGCCATCACCACGATCACGCCGAACCACACCGGGTCGAAACCCAGCTGCATCATCGCGGGGAACACGATGGGCACGGTCAGCAGGATCATCGCGAGCTCGTCCATCACCGCGCCGAGGATCAGGTAGCCCACCATGATGAGCGCGAGCACGCCATACGGCCCCACCGGCAGGTGCACCAGGAACTCCACCGCGTTCTGCGTGAACTGGGTGATGGTGAGGAAGTAGCCGAACAGGTAGGCGCCGACCACGATCATCATGATGGCCGAGGACACGCGCAGCGCACCGATGAGGGCGGCCTTGATCTGTTTCCAGCCCAGGCGCCCGCGCAGCATGCCGATGGCCAGCGTGCCGATCGCGCCCACGCCGGCCGCTTCCTGCACGGTGAAGATGCCACCGTAGATGCCACCCAGCACGAACACGAACAGCACCACCACCGCCCAGAGCGGGCGCAGCGAGGCGAAGCGCTCGCCCCAGCCCAGGCGTTCGCCGCGGGGCATGGTGTCGGGCCGCAGGCGCGCCACGATGGCCACCACCACGCTGTAGAACCCGATCGCCATGAAGCCGGGGATGATGCCGGCCGCGAACAGCTTGGTGATGTCGGTCTCGGTCATGATGCCGTAGAGCACCATGATCACCGAGGGCGGGATCATGATGCCCAGCGTGCCACCGGCCGCGATCAGCCCGGCCGAGAAGCCCGGGTGGTAACCCGCACGGCGCATCTCGGGCAGGGCCACCTGCGTCATGGTGGCCGCGGTGGCGACCGACGACCCGTTGATGGCCGAGAAGCCGCCGCAGGCCGCGATGGATGCCAACGCCAGGCCGCCGCGCCGATGGCCCAGCCAGGCCCGCCCCGCCTTGAACAGCTCGGTGCTCATGCCCGAATGCGAGGCGAAAGCCCCCATCAGGATGAACATCGGGATCACGATGAGGTTGTAGTCGGTGAGCACCGACAGCGGCACGTTGGCCAACAGGTTCAGCGCGGGCGTGGTGCCCGAGAGCAGCGCGAAACCGCCCACGCCGGCGATGCCCATGGCGACGCCGATCGGCACGCGCACGGCCATGAGGGCGAACATGCCCACGAAGCCCAGCAGGGCCACCAGATCACGATCCATGGGCCGCTCCTGGCACGTCGTCGTCCACCGGCTCGGGGCTGGCCGCGCGGCCCTGCCACAGGTGCACCAGGCGCACCAGCGCCAGCACCCCCGCCACGCTGGCGCCCACGGCCGCCACGCTGTAGAACCACTGAAGCGGCAGGCGCAGGTCCATGGTGCCCTGGCTGCCGGTGCCGCCCACCTTGACCCACACCATCCACGCCAGGGGCACGAGGAAGGCGGCGCTCAGGGCGGTGGCCAGCAGGTCCATGCGGCGCTGGCCCTTGGGGCCCAGGTGCTCCCACACGATGTCCACGCCGATGTGGGTGCCGTAGTAAGTGGCCAGGGCGATGCCCCAGAACATCGCGATGCCCTGCAGCATCTGCGTGCCGTCGAACCAGTCGGGAATCTGCATGCTGAACGCATAGCGCAGCAGCACGTTGCCGGCCGTCAGCAACGCGATCAGCAACAGGAACAGCGCGGCCACCGTCTCGATGGCCGAGAACAGGCGCTTCATCAGCTGCCGGCTTTGCGGTTGGCCAATTCCTTGCGCAGGTCATCCAGCGCGGCCTGGCCCTTGTTGCCCGCGGCATCGGCGGCCTTCACCCACTGGGCGTACACGGGATCCACCGCCTTCTTCCACACGTCGAGCTGCGCGGGCGAGATCTTCACGATGGTGTGGCCCGGCGTCTTCTCCAGCTTGGCCTGGCCCGAGTCTTCCTCATCGCCCCAGGCGCCGCCGACCTTGCCGGCCCATTCGTTGTTGCAGTGGTCGTCGATGACCTTCTTCTGGCCGGCCGCCAGCTTGTCGTACCAGGGCTTGTTGAGCACCCACACGAAGTCGGAGGCGTAGAAGCGCATGTCGCTGTGGAACTTGACGGCCTTGTCGATGCCGAAGGACACGATGGAGTTCCAGGGGAAGGTGATGGCATCGGCCACGCCCTTGTCGAGCGCGTCGCGCGACTCGGGGGCCGAGACCTGCACGTTGGTCGCGCCCAGCAGCGTCATGGTCTGGGCCACGGTGCCGTTGGCCGAGCGGATCTTCATGCCCTTCAACTGGCCGGGTTCGGTGATCGGCTTCTTGGCGTGGAAGGTGCCGATGTGCACGTGCGCGAAGCAGAACTTCACGTCCTTCATTTCGGTGGCGGCGTAGGAGCGGTACCACTGGTCCAGCGCGGCCGAGCCGGGGCCGGGCTTGCCGATCAGGAAGGGCAGTTCACCGGCGGCGATCATGGGGAAACGGCCGGCCTGGTAACCCGGGTTCACCCAGGTCATCTCGGCGATGCCGTCGCGCGCCATGTCGTAGTGGTCGGCGGCCTTGCCGAGCTGCTGCGCCGGGAACAGGGCGACCTTGATCGAGCCCTTGGACGCCGCTTCCACCGACTTGGCCCAAGGCTCGAAACCGAGCTTGGCCAGCGGGTGCGAGGCCGGCAGCCAGTGCGCGAACTTCAGCTCGACCGCCTTGTCCTGCGCCTGCGCGATGGCCGCGCCCAGCAGAAGGGTTGCCATGGCAACAGCGCGCAAGGAAGTCTGGATCGGGTTCTTCATCTTTGTCTCCTGGTTGTTGAGGTTTTTCAAGAAAGGTCGCATGGTGCAGGCATTCATGCGTGAGGGGTGACCGTGGTTTCCCGGGGTGGGGCCTTCGCGGCCCAGAACACGGGCTGCGCCTTGGGGCCGGGCGCGGCGTGGTGCGCCTGGTTGAGCTTGCCTTCGGGATCGGCGAGCGTGGTCCGCAGGGCCTCGCGCAAACGGGGGGCGACCTGCTCGGCGTCGGCGGTGCCACCGAGCACCGGCGCCACGTGCAGGGCCCACAGGCGCGCGTAGTTCTCGCGGCCGCGCACCTGCGTGTCGCCATAGCCCTTGAGCACCTGCGGCAGGCCCGCGAGCACCAGCGCCAGCGCGGGCGACTGCCGCAGCACCTGGCGCATGGCGGCGAGCCACACGCCCAGCGTTTCGTGCTCCTGCGCGTAGCGCAGCGAACGCGGCCGCAGCGGGCGCAGCCAGGCCAGGCTACGCAGCATGAGATAGCCCCAGAGGCTGGTGGAGCGGATGTGCAGGCCCACATGGGCCTTGCCCATCCAGCCGCGCTTCGTGGCCAGCGCCACCAGCCACTGCCCCAGTGCGCGCGGCAGCACCGCCGCCACTTCATCGATACCGGGCTTGAAGTGCTCGGTGACGCGCACGATGTCGCCCGGCTTGGCCTGGGCTTCGCTCGCCACCCGCGCGTAGCGGCTGCGCCGCGTCTTGAGGTCGGCGACGCGGATCACGTCCTCGAAGCACATCCACAGCGCGAGGTGGCGCACCGCCTCTTCCAGGGCCTCGCTGGCGGCAGGTGGCGTCGCGTCCACCAGGCCTTGCACATGGTCGAAGAAGGTCTGGGCGTAGCGGTCGTTCTGGTAGTCGCGGCAGCGCAGCGCGCCGTGCGCGGCGAGCAACTGCACGGCGGGCGGCCAGGTCTGCAGGCGCACCATCCACTCGCCCTGCAACACAGACGGCAGCTGGGCATCGGCCAGGACCTGCAGCGCGTCCTTCGACACCTCGGTGGCGGGGGTCGAAGGTTGCGCGGCCTCGTCGAACGCGGCGGCAAAACCGGCCAGGCTGGCCTGCACGCCCTTGCCGGATTCGCGGATCACGTCCTCGCACACGCTGCGCGGCCAGGGCAGCACACCGGCGCCGGCGAGCGCGCCGAACATCACGGCGGAGACCACGGTGCCGGTCTTCACGGTCACGGCTTCCATGTCGAACAGCACCGCATGGCGCGCCAGCGCGCGCGCGGCATCGGCCAGGCGCTGCGGGTCCTGCCGGCCGTCGGCCATGTGCATCTTCTCCACCGTGGTGTAGACGCGGTGCGTGGACGCGATCAGCGTGGTGCGGCCGGTCACGAAGCCGCGCTCGACCATGCGAGCGGCCTCCAGCAGCTCGCTGGCCACCAGCACGTCCACGCGGCCGGCCACCGGTGTGAGGCCGAACACGGGATGGGCCGACCCGCTCACGGGTTCGCGCAGCAGCTCGATGTAGTAGCTGGTGGCGCCGGTGCGCTGCGCCACGCCGGGCACCGAGGTGGCCTGCACCGGCAGGCCATGGCGGCGCGCGCACTGCACCAGCCAGTCGGCCAGCACACCGCCGCCTTCGCCGCCGAGCGCGGCGATCAGGATGCCGTAGGAGTTGTCTTGTGGGGTCATGGCTCAGGCCGGCTGCAGCAGGCCGATGAAGAAGCGGTTGAAGCGGTCGGTGAGGCGGTCCCACCAGCTGGGGTGCGTGACGATCTCGATCTTGTGGAACGAGGGGCACAACACGGCGGCGTCGGCCACCTCGCCGCACAGGCCGCAGCCCACGCAGCCGTTGGTGACGTGCGCCACGGGTTCGCGCCGCAGCGGATCGTTCGTGGGCTTGACGGTGAGCGTGGGGCAACCCGAGAGGCGGATGCAGGAGTGGTCGCCGGTGCAGGTGTCCTCGTCCACGCCGTAGCGCGTGCGCACGCTGCGCAGGCCTTCCTTGAGGCGGCGCGCGCGGATCGGCTTGAGGCGGCGCTGGCGTTCGAGCTGGCACTCGCCTTCGGCGATCACCACCTTGAGGCCCTTGAACGGCGAATTCACCGCCTCCTTCAAGACATCGCGCACCTTGGAGACGCGGTAGTTGTGCACCGTCTTGACCCACTTCACGCCCATGCCCTGCAGCGTGTTCTCGATCGTCATCTCGTCGGCCGTGGCGCTGGAGCCTTCGGCCACGCGCTTGGCCTCGGAGGCCGGCGTGGACATGGTCTCCTGCGTGCCGGTGGCCGAGGTGTAGCCGTTCTTCATGATCACCAGCACGCCGTCGCCCTGGTTGAGCAGGGTCGAGCTCACGCCCGAGAGCAGGCCGTTGTGCCAGAAACCGCCGTCGCCCATGATGGCGATCGGCCGCTTGGCCGAGAAGTTCTTCACCGCCGCGCTGGACGCCATGCTCATGCCGTAGCCGAGGATGGAGTTGCCGAACGAGAACGGTTCGAAGGTGGCGAAGGAATGGCAGCCGATGTCGGTGGAGATGTGCAGCTTGCCCACCTCGCGCTCGACCAGCTTGAGCGCGGCGAACACCGGGCGCTCCGGGCAACCGGTGCAGAAATTGGGTGGGCGCGCGGGCACGCCGCCGCCGAGTTCGGCCAGCGCGCGCTCGCGCACCTCGGCCAGCTCGGTGCTGAAGGTGGTCGCCGCGGTGGTGTCCAGCGTGGGCAGGTGCTCGCCCACGAAGGCCGTGAGGCCTTTCAGCAGGATCTCGGCCGTGTACTCGCCGCCCATGGGCAGCAGGTCCTTGCCGTGCAGGCGGGTCTGCAGGTCGGCGCGGCGCAGCTGCGTGGCGATGTCCTGCTCGATGAACTCGGGCTGGCCCTCCTCGATCACCAGCACCGCGCGCTTGCCGGCGCAGAAGGCGGCGATCTGCTCGGGCACCAGCGGGTACACCACGTTGAGCACCAGCATCGGAATGTCGCTCTCGCCCGTGCCATTGGCCAGGCCGGCCTGCTGCAGCGCGCGCATGGTGGTGTTGTAGAGCCCACCCTGCACGATCAGGCCCACCTCGCCGTGGCGCCCGTCGAAGTGCTCGTTCAGGCCCGCTTCCTCGATGAACTTGCGCGCCGCCGGCATGCGCACTTCGTACTTGTGCTTCTCATGGCGGAAGGTGGACGGCGGGTGCGAGAGGCGGTCGTAGCTGAACGAGGCCGCCTCCTGTTGCAGCAGGCGGCTGGAGATGGCGGGCGCGATGTTGTCGCTGGCCACGAAGCTGCCCTGCACGTGGCAGGCGCGGATGCGCAACTCCATCATCACCGGCGTGTTCGAGGCCTCGGAGAGTTCGAAGCCCTTCTCGACCATGCGCACGATGGTCGGCAGGTTGGGGCGCGGGTCCATGAGCCAGAGCGCGGACTTCATCGCGAAGGCGTGCGTGCGCTCCTGGATGACGCTGGCGCCTTCGCCGTAGTCCTCGCCCACCACGATCAGCGCGCCGCCCATCACCCCCGGCGAGGCCAGGTTGGACAGCGCGTCGGACGCGACGTTGGTGCCGACCACCGATTTCCAGGTGACCGCGCCGCGCACCGGGTACATGATGGACGCGGCCAGCATCGCGGCCGCCGAACTCTCGTTCGTGCAGGCCTCGACGTGCACGCCGAGTTCGTCCATGTAGGGCTTGGCCTGCACCATCACATCGAGCAGATGGGAGATGGGTGAACCCTGGTAGCCGCCGACGTAGGTGACGCCGGACTGCAGCAGTGCCTTGGTCACCGCCAGAATGCCTTCGCCGTGGAAGGTCTCGCCGTGGCCCAGCTTGAGGGCCTCGATTTCGCTGTGGAATGAACGTTCCAACCGTGGGTCTCCTGTCGTTATGCCCGGCAATGTAGGCGCCCCATCCCCATCTGACAAATGGATTGATCTGATGTGGTGTATTCACGGCATGGATAATCAGGGCCAACCCTGAGAGGCTCGCCATGAACTTCCGCCAACTCGATCTCAACCTGCTGCGCGTGCTCGGCGCGATCCACCGCACCGGTTCGGTGACAGCGGCCGGCAAGGCGCTCGCGCTCTCCCAGCCCGCCACCAGCAACGCACTGGCGCGCCTGCGCGACTACTTCAAGGACGACCTGTTCGTGCGCTCGCCCAGCGGCCTGCAGCCCACGCGCCTGTGCGAGCGCGTGGCACCCGAGGTGCAGGCGCAGTTGCAGATGCTCGAAGCCCTGGTGAGCGTGCGCGACGACTTCGACCCCGCGCGCAGCGAGATGCGCTGGCGCCTCTCGCTGTCGGACCTGGGCGAAATGATGTTCCTGCCGCCGCTGGCGGCGGCCCTGCGCCAGCAGGCGCCGCAGGCGCACGTGACCAATGTGTCGGTGGCGGCGGAGGACGTGCCGGCCGCGCTCGAATCGCGCGACATCGACTTCGCCATCGGCATCCTGCAGCCGCGCCACCGCGGCGTGCGCGCCGAGCTGTTGTTTCGCGAGCACTACGTGGCGCTGACCTCCTCGAGCTGGCGTCCCGCCTCGGGGCCGGCGGGGCGCACGCTGAGCGCCCGCCAGTTGTCCGAGGCCTCGCTGGTCGTGGCCTCGCCCACCGCCACCTTCCACGGCAGCGTCGAAAAGATGCTGGTGCGCATGAAGCTCTCTGAGCGCATCGTGCTGCGCGCGCGGCACTTCGGCGCCCTGCCCGAGCTGGCGCTCAACACCGACCTGCTGACCATCGTGCCGCAGATGTACGCCGCCAACCTCGGCCAGCGCCACGACCTGCGCGTGTGGGAACTGCCGCGCGCGGCCGCGCCCAGCTACGAGGTGCGCCTGGTCTGGCATGCCAGCACCGCGCAGGACCCGGCGCACCAGTGGATCCGCGCCCAGGTGCACCGCCTGTTCGGGCGCGCCGACACCAGCGCCTGACTATGATGGGCCCATGAACCCGCAGACCCTGCTCGACCACCTGGACCAGGGCCGCCTCTGGCCCGCCCCGCTCAGCGCGCAAGCCGGCTTCGATCTGGACGCCGCCTACGCACAGGCCCTGGCGGTGCGCGACCTGCGCCTGGCGCGCGGCGAGCAGCCGCGCGGCTACAAGGTGGGCTTCACCAACCGCACGATCTGGGCACGCTACAACGTGTTCGCGCCGATCTGGGGCACGGTGTGGGACACCACGCTGACGTTCTGCGAGGGCGAAGGCCGTGTGTCGCTCGAGCGCAGCTGCCAGCCTCGCCTGGAGCCCGAGACCGTGTTCGGCCTGAAGGCCACGCCCGCAGCGAACGCCACACTGGACGATCTGTTCGACGCCATCGACTGGATCGCACCGGGCTTCGAGATCGTGCAGTCGCACCTGCCCGACTGGAAGTTCCTGCCGGCCGACACCGTGGCCGACGGCGCGCTGCACGCGCATTTGCTCGTGGGCCCGCGCGTGGCCTTGAGCGGGCTCGCGAGGAACGCCGACGAACTCGATGCGCTGCTGGCCAACGCCGGTGTCACGCTGCTCAAGAACGAAGAACCGGTCGAACTGGGCCAGGGCAGCAACGTGCTCGACAGCCCCCTGCGCGCGCTCAAGCACTTCGTCGACACCCTGCGTGCCTGCCCCGGCGCGCCCGATCTGCGGCCCGGCGACGTGGTCACCACCGGCACCTGGACCGACGCCTGGGCGGTGCGGCCCGGCGAGCGCTGGTCGGCGCGCTTCACACCTCCCCTGCCCTCCCTCACGGTGGATTTCACCGCTTAGGACGGCGCGTCCCAGAAGCCGGCATGCGGTGCAGCTGCCTCTTCTTCCAGCAAGGGGCCGATCACCTCGATGGCGCGCTGGCCGCGCGCGAACACCTCGCGGCAAGGCAGCGAGAAAGTGGGGTTCTCGGGGTGGTCACCGGTCAGCCCCAGCAAGGCGTGCTCGGACAGCGCGTACACCACCCGGCCGATGCCGGTCCAATAGACCGCGCCGGCGCACATGCAGCAGGGCTCGGCGCTGGTGTAAAGCGTGCATTGCGCCAGTTCCTGCGGCGTCAGTTGCCGCGCGGCCAGGGCGGCGGCGGCCAGCTCGGCGTGCTGGGTCGGATCGCCTTCGGGTGGCATGGAATTGTTGCCCGCGCTGGAGACGACCCGCCCCTGGGCATCGGCCACCAGGGCCGCGAACGGGTGGCGCCCGCGCGCACGCGATTGCGCCGACAAGGCGATCGCCTGGCGCAGCAACTCGATGTCGGCTTCAGAGGGATTCGTGTTCGGGTTCATGACGCGGGACGGAAGGACAGGCCCAGCGAAGCGGGCGTGTTGAGGCGGATGCGCAGCGCATTGCTGGAGATGACCACCAGCACCACCACGGTGGCCAGGTAGGGCAGCATGGACAGCAGTTGAGACGGTATCGCCACGCCACGGCTCTGGGCGAACAGCTGCGCCACCGTGATGCCGCCGAACAGGTAGGCGCCCAGCAGGATGCGGCCCGGCCGCCAGGTGGCGAACACCACCAGCGACAGGGCGATCCAGCCCCGCCCCGCGGTCATGCCCTCGACCCACATGGGCGTGTACATGACGGCGAGAAAAGCACCCCCCAGGCCGGCCATGGCACCACCGAACAGGGTGGCGAGATAACGCACCCGGTTCACCGGCAGGCCCAGGGCATGCGCGGACGAAGGCGATTCGCCCACCGATCGCAGCTTCAGCCCGGCACGGCTGCGGTAGAGAAACCACCATACGGCAGCGAACAACATCCACGACAGGTACACCAGCGGCTGGTGCTGGAAGAACAAGGGGCCGATCACCGGCAGCGCCGCCAGGCCGGGCAGCACCCAGACCGGCTGGGTGGGCAGCACGATGTTGACGTAGCTCAGGCCCGCGTAGGCGCTCAGACCGACGCCGAAAATGGACAGCGCCAAGCCACAGGCCACCTGGTTGGCCATGAGCGTGAGGGTGAGAAAGGCAAACAGCAGGGACAGCACCATGCCGGCGAGCACACCGGCCACGACGCCGATCCACAGGTTGCCGCTGGACGACGCCGCCGCGAAGGCCGCGATGGCGCCCACCAGCATCATGCCTTCGACACCGAGGTTGAGCACACCCGATTTTTCGGTCACGAGCTCCCCCAGGGCCGCGAAGGCGATGGCGGTTCCCGCACCGATGGTGGCGACCACCACGGGCAACAGCAAGTCGATCATGCAGGGACTCCTTCACCCGCCGGCCGAGGCGCCGGCAGGACCGGACGGGCCACACGCAGGCGGTAGTTGATGAACACATCCGTTCCCAGCAGGATGAACAACAGCATGCCCTGGAACAGACCGGTGATGGCGGCGGGCAACCCCAGGCTCATCTGCGCGGCTTCTCCACCCAGATACAGCAGGGCCATGAGCAGGCTGGCCAGCACGATGCCCACCGGGTGCAGCCGGCCGACGAAGGCCACGATGATCGCGGCGAAACCGTAACCGGGCGAGACCACGGGCAGCAGCTGCCCGATCGGCCCCGCCACCTCGCCAACGCCCGCCAGGCCGGCCGCCACGCCACCCGCCAGCATGCCCACCCACACAGTGCGCTTCGCATCGATGCCCGCGAACAGGGCCGCGGCACCCGACAGGCCCGCCACGCGCATCTGATAGCCCAGGATGCTGCGGCTCATGAAGATCCACACCAGGCCCACCACCGCCAGCGCGACGAAGAGGCTGGCGTTGAAACGCGTGCCCTCGATCAGGATGGGAAACAGCGCGCTCTGGCCGAACATGATGGTCTGCGGGAAGTTGAAGCCGTCGGGGTCGCGCCACGGGCCATAGACCAGGAAGCTCAGCACGAGCTGCGCCACGTAGGTCAGCATGAGGCTGGTCAGGATCTCGTTGGCGTTGAAGCGGGTGCGCAACACGGCCGGGATGGCGGCCCAGAGCGCCCCGCCCACGGCGCCGGCCAGCATCATGGCCGGCAGCAGCCACACACCCTGAGCGCCATGGAAAAGAACCGCCAGCCCCCCACCCGCGATGGCGCCCATCACCAATTGGCCTTCGGCGCCGATGTTCCAGATGTTGGCGCGAAAGCCCACGGTGAGGCCGGTGGCGATCAGCATGAGCGGCGACGCCTTGAGCGCCAGCTCACCCAGGCCGCCCAGGCTGCTGACGGGTGTCACGAACAAGGCCTGGAACGCCGCCAGCGGGCTGTGCCCGAGGTACAGGAACATCAGGCTGCCGATGACCGCCGTCAGCGCCAGCGCCACCAGCGGAGAGCCATAGCGCATCACCGCCGATGGTGCCGCGCGCGATTCGAGCTTAAGCCGCATGGCGTTGCTCCTCCCATGAGGTGTTCAAGGCGGCGGGGGCCTCGGCGCCGGGCCACAGCCCGCTCATCCACAAACCCACCTCTTCCACGTCGGTCCCGTCGCGCGCACGGACGGGCGAAAGCCGGCCCCCGGCCATCACGCACAGCGTGTCGCAGATCTCGAACAGCTCGTCGAGATCGTCCGAGATCACCAGCACGCCCACACCGGCGTCGCGCAGCGCGATCAGCGAACGCCGGATGAAGGCGCAGGCCTGCACGTCCACCCCCCAGGTGGGCTGCGCCACCACCAGCAGGCGGGGCGACAGCAGGATTTCGCGGCCCACGATGAACTTCTGCAGGTTGCCGCCCGACAGGCTCTCCGCCGGGGCCTGTCCACCGCCGCACTTGACGTTGAAGTCCACGATGCAGCGCCGCGCGAACGCCGTGATCGCAGGGGTGTCCACCAGACCGTTCCGGACGAAGCCCTTGGCATGGGCGGTCAACAAGGCGTTTTCGGTCAGCGACATGGCGGGCACGGCGCCCCGCCCCAGCCGCTCCTCCGGCACGAAACCGAGGCCGGCGCGGCGGCGCTCGGCCGGTGGCAGGTGCCCGGCCGGCGTGTCCAGGATGCGGATCGCGTCGGCGCGCCGGCACAGGGCTTCGCCCGAGAGCAGGCGAAGCAACTCCTGCTGCCCGTTGCCCGAGACGCCGGCAATGCCCAGGATTTCTCCGGCGTGGACCGTCAGGCCAACGTCGCTGAGGTCGGTGCCGAAGGGGTCGTCTGCGGGCTGGCTGAGCTGGTCCACCACCAGCACGGGGGCGCCGCGCACCGCCGACCGGGTGCCAGGCTGGCACGGGCTGACGTCCTCGCCCACCATGAGGCGCGCCATCGTGACCTCGGTTTCGCGGCGGGGGTCGCACCGCCCCACCACGCGGCCGGCCCGCAGCACGGTCGCGCCATGGCACAGCGCCCGGATCTCGTGCAGCTTGTGGCTGATGTAGAGGATGCTGCAGCCGCCCTCGGCCAGCTGCCGCAGCGTCTCGAACAGCTTGTCCACCGCCTGCGGCGTGAGCACCGACGTGGGCTCGTCCATGATGAGCAGCTGCGGGTTCTGCAGCAGACAGCGGATGATCTCCACCCGCTGGCGCTCCCCGACCGAGAGCGAATGCACATGGCGCCCGGGATCGACCGCCAGCCCGTAGCGCTGCGAGATCGCTTCGATGCGCCGTGCCAGGTCCACCAGATCGGGCCGGCCGGGCAGACCGAGCGCGGCGTTTTCGGTCACGGTCAGCGTCTCGAACAGCGAAAAGTGCTGGAACACCATGCCGATGCCGAGCGAACGGGCGTGCGCCGGATGGGCGATCCGCACCTCCTCGCCGTTCCACCACAGGGTGCCGGCGTCCGGTTTCACCGCCCCGTAGATGCACTTCATGAGCGTGCTCTTGCCAGCACCGTTCTCGCCGAGCACGGCATGGATCTCACCGGGTTCGACGGTGAGATCCACCTTGTCGTTGGCGACGATGGCCGGATAGGCCTTGGTCAGGCCGCGCAGCTCCAGACGGGGCGCGCGGGCACGGACGATGGTTTCGAGTGGGGTCATGGGTCTTTGTGTCCTTGGGGCAGCGAGGCGGTCGCGTCAGCGCCGCGTGGGCAGGCGGCCCTGGATGCCGGCACCGAGCCAGTCGATCTTGCGCAGTTCGTCGTCGCTGGGCACCACGCCGGCGGCCACGCGTTCCTTGCCATCCTGGTCAAGAATCGGCCCCACGAAGGGATGGAAGCTGCCCGCCTTCATCTCCGCTTCCTTGCGCACCAGCAGCGCCTTGAGGTCGGTCGGCAACGAGGGGTTCAAGGCCACCATGCGGATCACCCCCTCCTTCGCACCCAGCCATGCATTGCCGGGCTTCCAGCTTCCGTCGATCACCGCCCTGGTGATGTCCACATAGGGATTCGACCAGTCCAGCAAGGCACAGGAGAGTTGCGCCTTCGGCCCGTACTTGGACATGTCGCTCTGCCAGGTCACCGCACCCACGCCGCGCTCTTCGGCCACCTGCACGGCGACGGGCGAAGACAGCACCGAGGTCAGGATGTCCGCCCCGTCGCTCAGCAGGGCGTTGGCCGCCTCGCGCTCGCGGCCCGGGTCGTACCAGGTGTTGAGCCAGACGATGCGCACCGTGCCTTTGGGGTTCACGCTGCGCATGCCCTGGATGAAAGCGGTCAGGCCGAGCACCACCTCGGGCACGGGCAGCGAGGCGATGTAGCCCACCACGCCGCTCTTGCTCATGTGCCCGGCCACCACGCCGTTCAGGTAGAAGCCTTCGTACACGCGCGCCGAGTAGACGCCCATGTTCTTGCTCGTCATGAAACCCTGCGCGTTCATGAAGACCGTGTCGGGGAACTGGGCGGCCACCTTGGCCATGGGGTTCATGTAGCCGAAGGACACGCCGTAGATCAGCTTGGTGCCGCTTTGCGCCAGTGTGCGCATCACACGCTCGGAGTCGGCGCCCGTGGGCACCTGCACGTACTTGGTCTTCACCTGCGCACCGAGCTTCTGCTCGATCGCCAGGCGCCCGTTTTCATGCTGCCGCACCCAGCCCACATCGCCGATGGGGTTGTCGTAGAGGAACGCGACCTCCAGGGGCGCCTTGCCCTGTGCGCGAAGAAGTCCAGGCGCGGCCGCCAGGGATGCGAGCGAGAGAACGGCCGATCTGCGGGATGGGTTCATGATGGGTCCTTGGTGTCGTTGAAGTTCCATGGGCGAGAGCGTCACCCGTCAGCACTGGGTCTCGGCGATGCGCGCGCTTGCCGCGCCCGCGTTCCGCCATCCCATCGGTTCGGGGCCGCGCGCGATCTCCTCGCGCAGGCCCAGCAGTTGAGCGGCGACCGCGACAGCGATCACACCGGGCTCCTTGCCACTCACACCGTCGATGCCGATCGGGCACCGCATGCGGCACAACATGGCGCGGTCGATGCCGCGATCGGCCAGGCGGTGCTCGAAGCTGCGGCGCTTGGTGGCCGAGCCGATGAGCCCGAAGTACCGGAAATCGGCCCGGCGCAGGAGGCGCAGACTCAGCTCGAAGTCAAGCGCGTGGCTGTGGGTCATGACCAGATGGCAAGCCCCTGGCGGCGCTTCATCCACCTCGTGCTCGCCGTCGTCCGAACACAGCACGCGCACGTTGGGCGGCACCTCGCTGGGAAATTCATCGGGCCGGCTGTCCACCCAGGTCACGCGGCAAGGCAGCAGGCCCAGCACGGCGACCAGCGCTCGGCCCACGTGGCCCGCGCCATGGACCCACACGTCCAGCCCGGGAGGTTCGATGCGCTGCACGAAGCGCCGCGGCCCGTTCTTCCGCGGGGATGGCGGCCCTTCGGGTGCCGTCAAGGCCGGCGTGGTGAGCAGGTCGCGCGCCAGGCGCCACGTGGTGGCATCCGCCTCGCCGCGTTGCCAGGCGCCCGACGAGGGCGCCAGGACCAGTCGGGTGTGGGAGACCCCATCGACCACACTGGCGATCACGGCCGCTTCGCCGCGCTGCAAGGCTTGCTGCAACACATCGATCCAGTCCAGCGCGGCGCCGACTTCGAGTTCGAACATCAACTCGACCGCGCCACCGCAGCATTGCCCCAGGCGCGCGCCGAGCGCGAAGGCCTGCCAGTGCGCCCCGGTGACAGCCAACCGCAGGTGCCTCCTCGCAATGGCCATGGCTTCGTGCTCCAGGTGCCCACCACCGATCGTCCCCTCCGTGCCCTGCGCGGTGACGAGCATGCGCGTGCCGGTCTCGCGCGGCACCGAGCCTCGCGTCTGGACCACCGTGACCAGCACGAAGGGCGTGCCGCTGTCGCGCAACCGCGCCGCGCCATGGAGCCAGCCGCTGTCCACGGTGGAGGTGCCGTTCATGCCAGGACCGCTTCTTCGAGCCGGGGCTGGAGCGCATCGGCGCGCTCCCGCAGGTCGAGCACGCTGAACAGGATGCGCTCCGCGGTGGCGGGCGCATCAAGCTGGGGCGACAGGCGATGCCCGGCCACGCTGGCGATCGCATCGCGGATCGCATGGAACACCGAGATGCCATGCAGCAGAGGAGGCTCGCCCACCGCCTTGGACCGGTGGATCGAGTCTTCCACGTTGCCGGCCGATTCGTAGAGCGCGACGCGGAAATCACGAGGCATGTCGCTGGCCACCGGGATCTTGTAGGTCGAGGGCGCATGCGTCGTGAGACGCCCTTGGGCATTCCAGCAAAGCTCTTCCATGGTGAGCCAGCCCATGCCCTGGGCAAACGCCCCTTCTACCTGGCCCCGATCGAGCGCCGGGTTGAGCGACCGCCCCACGTCGTGCAGGATGTCGGCGCGCAGCACGCGGCACTCGCCGGTCAGCGTGTCAATCACCACCTCCGTCACGGCCGCGCCATAGACGAAATAGTAGAAAGGCCGGGTACCGCTCAGCGTCGAGCCGTTCCAGTCGAGCGTGGGGGTGCGGTAAAAGCCGGTGGCCGACAGCGAGATCTGGTGGAAGTACGCGAGCTTGACCAGTTCGGTGAACGCCACCGTGCGCTCCCCCACCTGCACCGCATTGCGCACGAACCGCACCTGCTCCTGCGGCACGCCGAAATGCTTCGCCGCGAAGTCGATCAGCCGCTCGCGGATCTGCCGCGCGGCCGCCTGAGCGGCCTTGCCATTGAGGTCGCTGCCCGAGGAAGCGGCCGTGGCCGATGTGTTGGGCACCTTGCTGGTGTCCGAGGAGGTGATGCGGATGCGGTCGACATCGATCATCAGCTCCTCGGCCACCACCTGCGAGACCTTGGTGAACAGGCCCTGCCCCATCTCGGTGCCGCCGTGGTTGAGCATCACGCTGCCGTCGGTGTAGACGTGCAACAGCGCGCCCGCCTGGTTGAGGTGCGGCGAGGTGAACGAGATGCCGTACTTCAAAGGCGTCAGCGCGATGCCCTTTCGCAAGTGGGCGTGGGTGGCATTGAAGGCACGCACGCGGGCCTTGCGCTCCCGGTAGTCGGCGCTCTTCTCCAGCGTGGCGACCAGATCCTCGATCACGTTGTCCTGGAGCGTCTGGCCGTAGTGCGTGACGTTCCTCGACCCGGTGCCGTAGAAGTTGGCGCGCCGCACGTCCAGCGGCTCCTTGCCGAGGTGAAAGGCGATCTCGTCGATGACCTGCTCGATGCCCAGCGCCCCTTGAGGCCCGCCGAAACCCCGGAACGCGGTGGCCGACACGGTGTTGGTCTTGCAGCGGTAGGAGTGGATGGCCACGTGCTCCAGGAAATACGTGTTGTCGCTGTTGAGCACAGCGCGGTCGTTCACGCCGGCCGACAGATCGGCCGAATAACCACAGCGGCCTGCCAGGTCCATCTCCAGGCCGAGGATGCGGCCATCGCCGTCGAAACCGACGTCGAAGCAGGTCTCGAAGTCGTGGCGTTTTCCGGTCATCACCATGTCGTCGTCGCGGTCCACCCGGAGCTTCACCGGCCGGCCTGTCTTCTGGGCCAGCAGCGCGGCGTTGCAAGCGAACAGCACGGAACCGCTCTCCTTGCCGCCAAAGCCACCCCCCATGCGGCGGCATTCGGCCACCACGTCCTTTTCGTCCAGGCCCAGCGCATGCGCGACGTGGTGCTGCGTCTCGGTCGGGTGCTGGGTCGAGGTGTAGACGTGCATGCCCCCGTCGTCGCGCGGTACCGCGTAAGCCACATGGCCTTCGAGGTAAAACTGCTCCTGCCCGCCCATGCGGAACCGCTTGCTCAGCCGATGGGGGGCCTGCTCGATGGCCTGGCGCGCATCGCCACGCACGACATGGCGCGTGGGCAGCACGAAGCTCTGGTTCGCCATCGCCTGCTGCACGGTGAACACCGGCTCCAGGTCTTCGTACTCCACCACCGCCAGGCGCAGCGCCCGCCGCGCGGCCTCGATGGATTCGGCGGCCACCGAGAACAGCGCCTGCCCCACGCATTGCACGATGCCCTGCGCGAGGATGGGTTCGTCCGCCACCACCGGCCCGCAGTCGTTGGTGCCGGGGATGTCTTCGGCCACCATGGCGGCCACCACACCCGGCGCGGCGCGCACCGCGGAGAGATCGATGGAGCGGATGCGGGCGTGGGCCCGCGTGCTCTGACCCACCGCCGCGTAGAGCGTGCCGCGCAGCTCGGGCAGATCGTCCGTGTAGTTGGCCCGGCCCGTGACATGCAGCGCACCACTGTCATGCCCGATGGATTGGCCGACACCCCCGAGCGGGTTGGGCCGTGCATCCTGGTTCATGCGAACACCTCCTCGTCAAGCACACTGATCCGGGTGTCGCCCGTGGTTTCGAAATGGAATTTGCGCAGGAGGTTGCGCGCCACCAGCCGGCGGTAGGACTTGCTGGCGCGCATGTCATCGATGGGCTCGAAGTCTTGGTCGAGCGCGGCGATGGCCTGGCGCACCGCCGCCTCGTCCCAGCGGCCCTGCAACAGGGCCGCCTCGCAGCGGGGCGCGCGGCTCGGCGTGGCGGCCATGCCGCCAAAGGCCACCCGGACGCGCTGCACCGTGCCGTCATCACCACACACCAGAGAGAACGCCCCGCACACCGCGGAAATGTCCTGATCGAAGCGCTTCGAAATCTTGTAGGCACGAACCTGCAGGCGCGGGTCGCGCAGGGGGATGCGAATGCGCTCGATGAATTCGCCGGCGGCCAGCACGTTGCGCTGGTACCCGGTGTAGAACGCGTCCAGAGGTACCTCGCGGGTGTGCGGCCCGCGCCGCAGCACCAGACTGGCATCGAGCGCCATCAGCACAGGCATCGAGTCGCCAATGGGCGAACCATTGCCGATGTTGCCGCCCAGCGTGCCCGCATTCCGGATCGGCACCGAGGCAAATCGGCGCGCCCATTCGGCCAGCTCCGGGTACTGCTCGACCAGGGGCTCGAAAGCATCCGTCAACGCCACCGCCGCACCGATCTCGAGGTGGCTGGCGCTGCGCTCGACGCGGCGCAAGGCCTCCACCCGCCCGACGTACAGCAAGGCCGGCAGGTCCTGGCGCTTCTTGGTCAGCACCAGACCAAGGTCCGTCCCGCCAGCGAGGATGCGCGCATCGGGGTGGGCCATGCGAAGCGCGGCGAAATCGTCCAGTTCCACCGGTGCCCAGAACTGCCGGCCATGGGCATCCAGCGCCACGCTTTCACCCGCATCCGCCACCGATGAAACCGGGGTGAGACACGCCGCGCCCCCCTTCGCACATTGCGGGCCGGCCTTCCTTGCCGCATCGACGATGGGCCGGTAACCGGTGCACCGGCAGAGGTTGCCCGCCAACGCGCATTCGATCTCGTCGCGGCTGGCATCGGGCCTCCACGCCAGCAGCGCATGCAGCGACATCACGAAACCCGGCGTGCAGAAACCGCACTGCGAAGCGTGGACATCGACCATGGCCTGCTGCACCGGGTGGAGATCGGCACCCGGTTTGGCCAGCCCCTCTACCGTCAGGACCTCCTTGCCGTGCAAGGTCGGCAGCAGCTGGATGCAGGCATTGACCGCGCGGCGGCGCACGCCCTGACCATGCGGCTCGCTCACGACCACGGTGCAAGCGCCGCAATCGCCTTCGGCGCACCCCTCCTTGGTTCCGGTGAGCGCGAGCGCCTCGCGCAGGTGATTGAGCAAGGTGCGGTTGGGATCGGGGTTGTCCAACCGGTGGGGCTGGCCGTTCACCACGAAGTGGATGCGCGACGGCGCCGCGGGTGGCAACGATGGCTGGTTCTCGCTTGGCATGGATTCCTCGTGGCTGAAACGACAGGCGTTCGATGGCGGCAAGTCTTTCACTGTCAACAATTAATGTCAACATAGTAAAAACGCTAGTGTTAACATTTTTTGGCCGCATAAAATCCGGCACCACCCTGACGGGTGCAAGCAGCCCTCACCAGAGAACACACCATGGCAACGAGGAAGACGAGCGCTGGAGACACCACGACCGGTGGCCCGGCGACACCCCCCATCAAGAAGTCGGCCCGGACCGCCGTCGAAGCGGCGAAGCCTGCGGACAAGGCACGCGAGCCGGAGGAGTCGCCCGAGGAGCGCGTTTACAGAACCCTGTACGACGGCATCCTGGATCGACGCCTCGCCCCCGGCACCAAACTCAAGGAGATACCGCTGGCGCAGGCTTTCGGCGTCACGCGTGGCGTCGTGCGAAAGACGCTGGCACGGCTCGCCACCGCCAAGGTGGTCACCCTTCGATCGCAGCACGGCGCCAGCGTGGCCAGCCCTTCGCTGGAGGAAGTCGGCCAGATCTTCGCGGCCCGGCGGCTGATCGAGGGTTTCGTGATCGAGCGGCTGGCCGAGTCGATCGACGCGGACCAGCTCAGGACCTTGCGTGAGCTCATGAAACAGGAACGTGACACCTACCGCGCGGGTGACATGCGCACCGGCATCAAGTTGTCGACCGACTTTCACGTGCAACTCGCGCAATGCGCCGGCAACACGGTGCTCACCGAATTCCTGCAGCAGCTGGTGGCCCGCACGCCCTTGATCTTTCTCGCGCACGGTGACCCTGGCAAGAGCGTCTCCTGCTCGGACCAGGAGCACGCGAACATCATCGCGGCGGTGATCGCGGGCGACACCGAGCGGGCAGTCAAGGCGATGCGCGCGCACCTGGACCATCTCGAAAGCCACGTCGTGCCAGCGGAGCGCACAAAGCCATTGGACCTCGCGCAATTGCTGGGGCTGTGACTCCGCCGGGATCCGCCGGTGGCGCCCCAACAGGTGAAACCCTCTAAACAGCATGCGGAGGGCTTGGTAGATTCCCCCTTCGCACACACACAACGGAGACACGTCACATGACCCAAGTCGCGCCCGAGCTGCTCGCCCTGCAACGCCTGTACCACTGGGAAAAGACCGATCCCAACCGCGTTGCGCTCACACAGCCCATGGGCGCGGGCGCGGTGCAGGAATTCACCTGGGCCGAGATCGGCGACCAGGTGCGGCGCATGGCCACCCACCTGCAATCGCAAGGCTGGGAGCCGGGCTCCAAGGTCGCGATCCTTTCGAAGAACTGCGCCTGGTGGATGATGAGCGACCTCGCCATCTGGATGGCCGGCCACGTCTCGGTGCCGCTCTACCCCACGCTCGCGGCCGAGACGGTGCGCCAGATCCTCACCCACAGCGAGGCCAAGGCCTGTTTCATCGGCAAGCTCGATGGCTGGGAAGGCATGAAGCCCGGCGTGCCCGCCGGCCTGCCCTGCATCAGCTACGCGCTCTCGCCGCTGGACGCGATCCAGGCTTACGAAGGCTGGGACGCGATCTGCGGCCGCCACCAGCCGCTGCAGGGTGAGCCCACGCGCGGCGCCGACGAACTCGCGACCCTGATCTACACCTCGGGCACCACCGGCATGCCCAAGGGCGTGATGCACAGCTTCGGCAACTTCGCCTGGGCCATCGACTCCGGCGTCAAGCGCATCCCGCTCTCGGGCGAAGACCGCATGCTGTCCTACCTGCCGCTGGCCCATGTGGTCGAGCGCATGCTGGTCGAACACGGCTGGCTGCGCACCGGCATGCACGTGTACTTCGCCGAGTCGCTCGACACCTTCGCCGCCGACCTGCAGCGCGCGCGGCCCACCATCTTCTTCTCGGTGCCGCGCCTGTGGGTCAAGTTCCAGCAGGGCATCCACGCCAAGATGCCGCCGGCCAAGCTCAACCGGCTCCTGCGCATCCCCATCCTGGGTAGCATCGTGCGCCGCAAGGTGATGAAGGCCCTGGGCCTGGACCAGTGCAAGTTCGCCGCCGGTGGCGCCGCGCCCATGCCCATGGCCCTGCTGCAGTGGTACAGCCAGCTCGGCCTGAACATCAACGAGGGCTACGGCATGACCGAGAACCTCGCGCTCTCGCACATCACCGAGCCGGGCAAGAACCAGCAGGGGACCGTGGGCCCCACCTACGCCGGCGTGCAGCACCGCCTCGACCCCGAGACCGGCGAGGTGCAGATGCGCAGCCAGGCGCTGATGCAGGGTTACTACAAGGAGCCCGAGAAGAGCCGCGAGGCCTTCACCGAAGACGGCTGGCTCAAGACCGGCGACAAGGGCACGATCGACAAGCAGGGCCTGCTGCGCATCACCGGCCGTGTGAAAGACCTGTTCAAGACCGGCAAGGGCAAGTACGTGGCGCCCGCGCCGATCGAGGACAAGCTGGTGATGCACGAGGCCGTGGAAGCCTGCGTGGTGACCGGCGCCAACCTGGGCCAGCCCCTGGGCATCGTGATGCTCAACGCGGACGCGGCCGCGCGCGTGGCGAACGACGCCGCCGCGCGCACCGAGCTCGAAACCTCGCTGGCCAGCCACCTCAAGGGCATCAACGCCACGCTGGACCCGCACGAGCAGCTGCAGTGCATCGTGGTCGTCACCACCGCCTGGACGGTGGACAACGACATCATCACGCCCACCTTCAAGGTCAAGCGCAACCGCATCGAAGACCTGTACGCGCGGTACTACGAAACGTGGGAAACGTCCGGAAAACGGGTGATCTGGCAGAAAGACTGAGGCAGGCTGGCGGCTAACATACCGCCATGCACATCCTCCTGACTGGCGCGGCCGGCTTCATCGGCATGCACACCGCCCAGCGCCTGCTGGCGCGCGGCGACACGGTGCTCGGCATCGACAACCTCAACGACTACTACGCCGTCGCGCTCAAGCGCGCCCGGCTGGAGCCGCTGCAGAAGCACCCGGGTTTCGCCTTCGAACAGGTCGATGTGGCGGACCGCGAGGCCATGGCCCGGCTGTTCGCCAGCCACCGCTTCGACGCCGTGGTGCACCTGGCGGCCCAGGCCGGTGTGCGCTACTCGATCACGCACCCCAACGCCTACCTCGACAGCAACCTCACCGGCTTCGGCCACATCCTGGAAGGCTGCCGCGCGCAGAAGCCGGGCCACCTGGTCTACGCGTCCAGCTCCAGCGTGTATGGCGGCAACACCAAGATGCCGTTCGAGGAAACCGACGCCGTCGACCACCCGGTGAGCCTGTACGCGGCCACCAAGAAGGCCAACGAGCTGATGGCCCACACCTACAGCCACCTCTATGGGCTGCCCACCACCGGCCTGCGTTTCTTCACGGTGTACGGGCCCTGGGGCCGGCCCGACATGGCCTACTTCAGCTTCACCCGCGCGGTGCTCGAAGGCCGGCCGATCCAGGTCTTCAACCACGGGAAGATGAAGCGCGACTTCACCTACATCGACGACATCGTCGAAGGCGTGCTGCGCGTGCTCGACAAACCGGCCATGCCCGAGAACGCGGGTGGACCGCCCTACCGCATCTTCAACATCGGCAACCACGACCCGGTGCCGCTGATGGACTTCATCGGCTGCATCGAACAGGCGCTGGGGCGCGAGGCGATCAAGGAATTCCTGCCCATGCAGGACGGCGACGTGCCGGCGACCTACGCCAGCACCGAGGCCCTGCACCGCTGGGTGGGCTTCGCGCCCTCCACGCCTCTGAAGGACGGCATCGAACGCTTCGTGCGCTGGTACCGCGAGTACCACCAGGCCTGAAGCCGCCTCAGTCCAGCGTGCTCAGCACCCGTGCGAGCACGCCCTCGCTGCCCTGCTCGCACAGGCCCAGCACCACCTCGAAGCCCTGGGCATTGCCGTAGTAAGGGTCGGGCACTTCGCGCCGGCCCTCCACACCCGCGTACTCCAGGAACAGGTGCAATTTGTGCTGGTGCTCGGGCGGGCACTTGAAGCGCAGGTTCTCCAGGTTGTCCGCGTCCATGGCGAGGATCAGGTCGAAGTTCCGGTAGTCCTCATCGCGCACGCGGCGGGCCCGCTCGCGCTCGATCTGCGGGTAACCGCGCGCCATCGCCAGGGTGATCGCCCGGCGGTCGGGCTTCTCCCCCTGGTGGCCGGCGTAGGTGCCGGCGGAATCCACCTCCACCCGCTGCGCCAGCTGGCGGCGCGCGATGGCGGCGTGCAGCACGCTGGCCGCCATGGGCGAGCGGCAGATGTTGCCCATGCAGACGACAAGTATTCGAAACATGCTTTCGAGGGTACCAAAGACAAAGCCCGCCAGAGGCGGGCCGTGTGCAAGGAGGCAGGGGAGTGGATCAGATCAGGTAGCTGTCCAGACTCTTGCCCGATGCCAGCACGGCGCGAACCCATTCGGGTTTGCGGCCCGGGCCACCTGCCCAGAGTTCACCGTTCGGGCCTTTGTACTTGGCCGGTGCGGCCGATTTGGATTTGCCGGTCTTCTTGGTCGCCGAGGTGCTGCCCAGATCGGCGGTGGTGATGCCGAATTGCTTCATCTTCGCCTTGATGTCGGCGATGACCGCGGAGAGCTCGTCCTTGCGCGCCTGCTCGGCCTGTGCCATCAGGTTCTGGGCTTGCGCCATGAGTTCGGAATAACTTGCCATTGAAATCGTCCTTTTTAGGTAATGTTTGATCCATCCGGAACCGGATGTCTGCCAACGACGCAGACCATCATTCTATTCCGGGGGATCGCCATTTATATAGCTCCGGCGGCAATTCGGCCTGCAGTTCCAACGCGGATTTGGTGACAGGATGTGTCAACCTCAAACGCCAGGCGTGCAGGAACATGCGCTTCAAACCAATTCGCGCCAATTGCCGATTGAGTTCGAAATCGCCGTATTTGTCGTCGCCCGCAATCGGATGGCCGGCGCTGGACAAATGCACGCGAATCTGATGGGTGCGGCCGGTCTTGATGGTGACCTCCAACAGGCTGAAGCCTTCGGGAACGACCGCCTCCAGCCCCGGTGGCGCGGGCACGCGCTGCGCCACCTTCACCAGCGTGACCGAGCGCATCCCGTCCGGATCGTCGGCTGTCGTCACCCTCACACGGCGTTCGCCATCAGGTAATAGGTATTTGTGCAAAGGCTGGTCCAGCACCTTCAGGCGGGCGGGCCAGGCGCCTTTGACCATCGCCAGATAGGTTTTTCCGGTTTCGCGTTCGCGAAATTGGTCCTGCAATGCCTTGAGCGCGCTCTTTTTCTTGGCAATCAGCAACAGGCCGCTGGTTTCCCGGTCCAGGCGATGCACCAATTCGAGCAATCGGGCCTGCGGCCGAGCCTGGCGCATTTGTTCGATCACGCCGAAACTCACGCCGCTGCCACCATGCACCGCCACGCCGGCGGGCTTGTCAATCGCCAGAAAGGCCTCGTCCTCGAACACGACCGGGAATTCGCGCGCCGGCGCCGGATGGGCCGCCTTCTCTTCGGCGCGTTCGGACAGCCGGATCGGCGGAATGCGCAACACATCGCCAAGGGCGACGCGGTCGTCGGCCGACACCCGGCCCTTGTTCCGGCGCACCTCGCCCGAGCGGATGATGCGGTAGATGTGCGATTTGGGCACCCCTTTGAGGATGCGGATGAGGAAGTTGTCCAACCGCTGCCCCGCCGACTCTTCGTCAACCGTGATGTGTCGGATTTCCCCCGAATTCGGGTTGCTGAGCATGGGTGTGAATAAGGCCACCACGAATGGCGGGGAGCTGACTATAATGCGTCACACCCGTCGTGTGCCGTAAGTGATTGATTTACCTTGAGTTTAAGGCAGTCACCCAAGGCAAGGGACCGCAGCTTGCAAGGCAAGGCGTCCGCCGCGGGTGGGTTGCCACCCGCAGCACCCGGGTCTGGCGCCGTTGCCCGATGCATTCCCATGCGAATCCTGGCACGGCGGCGGGCCGGTCGAAGCCGCGGGCGAATCCGCTGAAGAACACGAACCCGAATACGGAATACCCCAATCACCCAGCCCGCAACACGTGGCTGGGTGAGGACGAAGTGAAGCCAGAGAGACACCGGCCAGATCCATGTCAATGACAGCCATCGAGCCTTCTTCCCTGTTCACCCACCTCCACGCGCCTACGCCCTGACCTGGCGGTTCGACGCGGCACCCTGGTGCCCGCCTGTGTTGAACGCCTTCCCCGAACCGCGGGTCAACGGCTCTCCGGCAATTCCTCCCCTCGTTCGCGCTTCCGCTGGTTCACGGCAGGTTGGCGCATGGGCCGGTGGCCCCTGCGTCCTTGTGTTTGAACGAAGGAACGCATCATGAAACGCATGCTGATCAACGCCACGCAGGCCGAAGAGCGCCGCCTGGCGATCGTGGACGGGCAGAAATTGCTCGACTACGAAATCGAAATCGAAGGGCGCGAACAGCGCAAGGGCAACATCTACAAAGCGGTGGTCACCCGCGTGGAGCCGTCGCTCGAAGCCTGCTTCGTCGACTACGGCGAAGAACGCCACGGCTTCCTGCCTTTCAAGGAAATCTCGCGCCAGTATTTCGCCGCCGGGGTGCCGGTCAACCAGGCCCGCATCAACGACGTGATCCGCGAAGGCCAGGAACTGCTGGTCCAGGTGGAAAAGGAAGAACGCGGCAACAAGGGCGCCGCCCTCACCACCTTCGTGAGCCTGGCCGGCCGCTACGTGGTGCTGATGCCGAACAACCCGCGCGGCGGGGGCGTGAGCCGCCGCATCGAAGGCGAAGACCGCCAGGAACTCAAGCAGGCGCTGGACCAGCTCGAATACCCCAACGGCATGAGCATCATCGCGCGCACCGCCGGCATCGGCCGCGACGCCGCCGAACTGCAGTGGGACCTGAACTACCTGCTCAAGCTCTGGAACGCCATCGACGGCGCGACCAAGGGTGGCAAGGGCGCCTTCCTGATCTACCAGGAATCGAGCCTGGTGATCCGCGCGATCCGCGACTACTTCAACAGCGACATCGGTGAGATCCTGATCGACACCGACGACATCTTCGAACAGGCTCACCAGTTCATGAGCCACGTGATGCCCGAGCACGGGCACCGCGTGAAGCGCTACCGCGACGACGCGCCGCTGTTCTCGCGCTTCCAGATCGAGCACCAGATCGAAACCGCGTACAGCCGCACGGTGAACCTGCCTTCTGGCGGTGCCATCGTGATCGACCAGACCGAAGCGCTGGTGGCAGTGGACGTGAACTCGGCCCGCGCCATCAAGGGCGGCGACATCGAGGAAACCGCGACCCGCACCAACCTGGAAGCCGCCGACGAAGTGGCCCGCCAGGCGCGCCTGCGCGACCTGGGTGGTCTGGTGGTGATCGACTTCATCGACATGGAAGAGTCGAAGAACCGCCGCGAAGTGGAAAACCGCCTGCGCGACGCACTGCGCCAGGACCGCGCCCGCGTGCAGTTCGGCGCCATCAGCAAGTTCGGTCTGCTCGAAATGAGCCGCCAGCGCCTCAAGCCCGCGCTCAACGAAGGCGCTTCCATTCCCTGCCCGCGTTGCGGTGGTTCCGGCCACATCCGCGACACCGAGAGCTCGGCGCTGCAGATCCTGCGCATCATCCAGGAAGAGTCGCTCAAGGACAGCACGGCCGCCGTGCTGGTGCAGGTGCCGGTCGAAGTGGCCAGTTTCCTGCTGAACGAAAAGCGCACCGAGATCACCAAGATCGAACTCAAGCAGCGCATCAGCGTGCTGCTGGTGCCCAACAAGTCGCTCGACACGCCCAACTACAAGCTCGAGCGCCTCAAGCACGACGACCCGCGCCTGGACAACCTGGACGCGAGCTACAAGCTGGCCGATGAGGTGGACGACGTCGCCAGCTTCACGCGCCGCAGCCAGGAACGCACCAACAAGCAGGAACCGGTGATCAAGGGCGTGCTGCCCGACGGTCCCGCGCCCGTGGCCGCACCGCGCCCCGAAACGCCGGCCCCCGCCGCCGCACCGGTGGCAGCGCCCGTGGCCGCCAAGCCCGTGCCGGCCGCGCCGGCACCGGCGGAGAAGGGTTTCTTCGGCTGGCTCAAGAGCCTGTTCGGCGCCGAACCGGCACCGGCCAAGCCGGCGGCAACGCCTGCCGTGGCCGCACCGGCCGCCAAGGGCGGTGCCCGCGAGGAACGGGCCGACGGCGGTCGCCGCGAAGGTGGCCGTGACGGCCGCAGCCGCGGTGGCCGTGGTGGCGCCGAAGGCCGTGGTTCGCGCGAAGGCCGCGAAGGCGGTGGCCGCAACGGTGGCCGCGGTGGCGAAGGCCGTGCGGTCGAGGCGCGCGCCGAGGGCGGCCGCGTGGAAGGTCGCAACGAACAGGCGCGTGGCGAAGGCCGTCGCGGTGAAGGCCGCGGCGAAGGTCGCAACGAGAACCGTGGTGAAGGCCGCAACGAGAACCGCAACGAAGGGCGCGGTGGTGAAGGCCGCCAAGGCAACCGCCGCGAAGGTGGCCGCCGGGAAGCCCCTGTGGCGGCCGAAGGCGGCAACGTCAACAACGCCCTGCCGCTGGACGCCGCGCCGAGCGACACGCCCGAAGCGGCCGAAGGCCAGCAACGCCGCGAGCGCGACCGCGATCGCCGCCCCCGCGGTGACAACCGCCGCCGCCAGCCGGGCGCCGAAGGTGCCGAGGCAACGCCCCGTCCCGACGCCGTGGAAGGTGAACAGCCGGCCACCGTCGCCGAAGGCGTGAGCGAAGCTCAAGCCCCGCGCGAGGGCGACGCCGAGAACGGCGCGCCGCGCGGCAACCGCGAACGCCGCAGCCGCGACCGCTATGGCCGCGACCGCCGCGAACGCGGCCCCCGCGAAGGCGCGGTCGAAGGTGAAGAGGCTCCGGCCGCCGCCGAGACCGTGGCACCTGCCGAGCGCAGCGAAGCGGTGAACGACTCGCCCGATGCCTCGGCCTACGAAGCCCCCGTGCGCAGCTACTTCAGCATGGCCACGCCGCCTGCCGTGAACGCGGAAACCACCGAAGCGCCGGCGGCCGAACCCGTCGCTGTGGCGCCTGCCGAAGTGGTGGTGCCGGCCCCGGTGGCCGCACCTGCGGCCGAAGTGGCGGCACCCGCGCCCGCCGTGGTGCCGCAAGCACCTCGCGCGCCGCGCGCAGCAGCCCCCGTGGCCGCCGCCGCACCGCGCGCGGTCGAAGCGCCCGGCTCCCGAGGCCTGCCCAAGGTGCAGCCGTTCACGCTGTCCGTCGAATCCCTCGACCAGGTGGCGCAGGCCAGTGGCCTGGAATGGGTGAACTCCAACGCGGAGAAGGTGGCCCAGGTGCAGGCCGCCATCGCGGCCGAACCCAAGCCCATCCATGTGCCGCGCGAACCCAAGCCGCCCGTGGTGCTGGACGAAGGTCCGCTGGTGCTGGTGGAAACGCGCAAGGACCTGCGCGACATGAAGCTGCCGTTCGAGAACCCCTGAGTCCTCGCCACCGCCGCCCGCCTCCGGGCGTGGCGGCAGGCCCCAAAGAAAAAGCCGATCGGGTTCCGATCGGCTTTTTCTTTGGGGATGCCCTGGCGCATCCCCTGGGTTCGGTTCGACTCAGTCCAGCAGCGCGGCTCGCTTCCACGCAGCTTGCGCGGCCGTTTCATCGCCCCGCTCTTCGGCCAGCTGCGCCAGGCCACGCCAGGTGCGGCGCAGCAGGGCGGGGTCGTCCAGGCTGTGGCTGGACTGGCTCAGCATCTGCGCGGCCTTGCCCCAGAGCTGGCGACGCATGCAGGCCTGGCCCGCGAGGTACTGCAGGAAGCCGTTCTGCGGCCATTGGCGCTGCAACTGCTCCAGCCGGGCCAGCCCGGCGGCGTCGAGCTCACCCAGGCCGGGTTCCAGCGCCAGCACGAGCTGGCGCTGCTGCGCCACGTCCAGCGTCCCGAACTCGGGCCACAGGGGTTCGAGCCAGGCGCGCACGCGGGCGTGGACCAGCTCGCGGTCCTGCTCGCTGGTGGCGGGGCCGGTCAATTGGTTGGCGCGGCGCGCGGCGGCCAGGGCCACCTCGGGCATGGCGCGCTCGGTGGCGTCCAGGCCGTTCCAAAACGCGTCCAGCTGCGCCATGTCGTGTGCTTCGCGCAGGGCATCGAGCGCCAGGCCACGCACGATGCTGCGGGAGGCCTCGGGCGAAAATGCGCGGTGCTTGGCCAGCACGCGCGCGGTCTCCAGCGCCTCGCCGGTTTCACCGCCCAGGCGGGCGATGCGCAGCTTCAGGCGCAGCGCCTGGATGCGCCGGCTCGCGCCCTGCGGCAGCTCGGCCAGGCGCGCACGCGCGGCGTCGGCGTCATGGTCTTCCACCGCCCAGCGCACCGCGCGCAGCAGCGCACCTTCGTGGGCTTCCGGCGCGCTTTTGGCCAGCTTCGGGCTGAGGGCGGCCTGCAGGTTCTCGTCGCGGCGCTCGCGGTTCTGCAGCGATTGCGCGCTCTCGGCCAGCAGCAGGTGGGCGAGCAGCTGAAGCTGGTCGCGGCGGGGCCATTGCCCGGCCGGCACGCCCTTGAGCTGGTCCACCGCCTGCTGGGCCGCCGACTGCGCGCGCACGAAGCGGCCCGCCAGCTGGTGCGACAGCGCGTCCATCACCGACCCGACCACGGCGCGCTCGATCTGCTGGCTGCGCCAGCGCTGGGCCTGCGCGGGCAGGTCGCGCAACATCGAGAACGCGCGCAGCGCGGCGTACAGCAGCACGAAGCCGCCGATCAGGCAGAAGACGACGAAGTTGAAGGAGACATCGAAACGGTAGGGCGGCCAGAACAGGGTGAGCGTGGCCTCGTTGTGCCCCACCAGCAGCGCGAGCGCCACGGCCAGCGCCGCGAGGCCGAGCAGCCAGAACACGCTGCGCATGGCACCACCAAAACGGGCGGCCATCAGCGCCCCCCTGCCGCGGCGGTCAGGGCCGTCAGGGTTTCTTCGGGCCGCGGCAGGTCGCTGTCCACCAGGTCCTTGCGCAGGCGCGCCAGCGTGGCCTGGGCGGTGGTCACGCGGGGCGAGTTGGTGTCGAAGTAACGCGCGAGCGCGGCTTCCACGGCCATCAGATCGGCCTGGCTGGCCTGCATGTGACGGGCCAGCAGGCCCAGGCGCGCATTGAGCAGCTTGAGCTTGAGGTTCTCGCGCATGAACAGGGCCTGGTCGGGCGCGAGCAGCACGGCTTCGGGCCGGTCGATGCGGCTCACGCGCACCAACTCGCGGCCGTTGCGGGTGACATCGGTCCAGATGCGCGTCCACAGACCGCTCCACCAACCCGACACGCGGCTCCAGCCGGTGGTGTCCGGTTCGGTCGCCGCGTCGGGCACGGCAGCGGTCTCGGGCGCGGCGTCCTTCACCGCCACGGGTTCGGGGGCGGCCTTTCGCCCGGCCTTGCCCTTGCTCAACGGCGCGGCCACCGGCTGGCCCACCTGGTTGAGCAGCGGCCAGTCGTCCACCTGCCGCGCGAGCTCATCGAGCTGCAGCGTGAGCGCGGGGATGTCGGCCAGGGACGCGCCCTGGATGCGCTGGATGTCGCGGCCGATGGCGCGCTGCACCGGGTTCAGGCGCGGCTGCGCGGCGCGCGCGATGCGCTGGTCGGCGGCCTGCAGGGCCGAGATGAGCGGTTGGGCGGTGCCGGTGAGCTGGGCCTGTTGCTGCGCCAGGCGCAGCGCGGATTCCAGGTCCTGCACCAGGTTGTCGTCGCGCGAGCGGGAGAGCGAGAGCATGAGCTCTTCGAGCTGGCTGCGCTGCAAGGTCACTTCCGACAGCCGCACCTCGGCCACGGCCAGGCGGGCCTGCAGTTCCTGCGTGAGGGCTTCGGCCTGGGCCGCCAGCGTGCGCGCCTCCACGGCCTGCGCGATGGTGTCCTGGCTGCGGCGGGCCAGCTCCTGCTGGGTGAAGCCGAGCTTCTGCCAGAGCAGGCCCGTCATCACCAGCGCCAGCGCGGCGATCAGCAGGGCCAGCCACTGAAAGACCTGGCCTGAACGCCGCGGAGCAGCCACGGGCGCCGGGGGAGGCGCAACGGCGGCGGGCGCCGGCGCGGCAACGGGGGGAATGGGGTCGGGTGTGTCGGCGCTCATGGTCGGGTCCAGCCCGATTCTAGAGCGCGCACCACATCGGCCAATGCAGGACGGGTCTGACAGATCTGGCCGAACCCTGCCTGAGCGGCCGCAGCGGCGATGCGCGGGTGCGTGACCAGCGCGCTCGCTGGCGCCCACACCGGGGCTGGCCGCAGGTTCTGCAGCGGCAGCAGGGCTTCGGAACTGCTGAACAGCCACACGCTGTGCGCCGTGGCCGCCGCATCGATCACGGCGCGGTCGGTGGCTGAAAGCACGGGCGCGCGTCGCGCATACGCCACACATCCCTGCACCTGCGCACCGGCGGCGGTGCATTGGCGGATCAACCAGTCGCGGCCGGTGCCGGCCACCCCGGCCTCCGAGGTTCCCTGGGCCGAGGTGCCGCGCACGATCAGCACCTGCCGCCCCGGGCCGACCTGGGACGAGACCACCGGCCACAAATGCTCGGAGTCGAACTGCGCGGCGTCGGGAGGCGGTGCATCGATGTGGGCCGCACCCAGGCCCAGCGGCGCGATGGCCTGCTCGAGCAGGCGCGCCGTGCCCGGTCCCGGGGCCCAGAAGCGGGTGTGCGGCGGCTGGCTGGCGGGTGCGACCCCGCCCTCGAAGAAATGGCTCACCGCCGCGCCGCTCACGAACAGGATGGCATCGGCCTGCGTCCAGTGCGCGCGCCAGTGGTGCAGCGTGGCCCGGTCGGCCTCGGCGGCGGGTGGCGCAATTTCAATCAGGGGCAGGGCCTGGGCGGGCCAGCCTTCGGCGCGCAGGGCATCCACCCAGACCTGGGCCTCGGGCGCCGGCCGCGTGACGATGAGCCGTTCCAGCCGGCGCCGGGTGCCAGGCGGGTGGGCGGCGGTGTCCACCAAGGCCTCAGGTCTCCGCGACCGGTGGCGCGGCACCGGCCGCGCGCAGCGCCTGGGCCACCTGCTGGCCCAGCGCCTCGGCCTCGTCCAGTGTGGTCACGGCCGCTTGGGTGCCGACGCGCACCAGGGGTGCCTGCCCCTGGGGGTCGCCCCAGGCCGCGTCGAGCCGCAGCGCGCCTTCGCGGCCCCAGTCGGCGTAGGCGGCCAGCGGCATGGAGCAGCTGCCACCCATGGCGCGCGAGACCGTGCGTTCGGCGGCCACGCGCAGCCAAGTGGGCTGGTGCACCAGCGGCGCCAGCGCGGCGATCAGGTCGGCGCGGTCGGCGCGCACCTCGATGCCCAAGGCGCCCTGCCCGGCCGCCGGCAAGGAATCGGTCGGGTCGAAGATGTGGCGGATGCGCGCCTCCAGCCCCAGGCGCTTGAGGCCGGCGGCGGCGAGCACGATGGCGTGGTACCGGCCTTCATCGAGCTTGCGCAGGCGCGTGTCGAGGTTGCCGCGCAAGGGTTCGATACGCACATCGTCCCGGCCCAACTGGTCCAGTGCCGCGCGCAGCAGCACCAGGCGGCGCAGGCTGGAGGTGCCCACCACGCCGTTGGCCGGCAGGTCGGCCAGCCCGGCGCAGTGCGGCGAGACCCAGGCGTCGCGCGGGTCTTCGCGCTCCATCACGCAGGCCAGCGCGAAGCCGGGCGGCAGCTCCATCGGCACGTCCTTGAGCGAGTGCACGGCGATGTCGGCGCGGCCGTCTTCCAGCGCGAGCTCGAGTTCCTTCACGAACAGGCCCTTGCCGCCCACCTTGGACAGGCTGCGGTCCAGGATCTGGTCGCCCAGGGTGGTCATGCCCAGCAGCGTGACGCGGTGGCCCAGGCCTTCGAGCAAGGCCTTGACGTGTTCGGCCTGCCACAGGGCGAGGCGGCTTTCACGGGTGGCGATGGTGATGGCCAGAGCGGCGGAAGAGGATGGGGACATGGGTCGGGAAGGAGGGTCCGGGAAGGCCGGACGTCGCGGGCGATTTTGGTACCCGGCTGGTAACGGAAGCGGTGATTTTGAATGCTAGCATGCCCTGTTCCGTCGAGCGCCCGCCCACCCCAACCCACCATCTACCATGACGCGAAAGCCCGCCCGCCCCGCCCACAAAACCACCACCAACCAGGGCGCCGGACGGGCCGACAAGGACCAGCCGCTCATCGACGACATCCGGCTGCTCGGCCGCATCCTGGGCGACGTGATCCGCGAGCAGGAGGGCCAGGCCGCGTTCGACCTGATCGAGCAGATCCGCCAACTTTCAGTGGCGTTCCGCCGTCATGCGGATGAATCGGCGGACAAGGCGCTGAAGAAGCTGCTCAAGGGCCTGACCGGCGACCAGGCCGTGAGCGTGATCCGCGCCTTCACCTATTTCAGCCACCTGGCCAACCTGGCCGAAGACCGCCACCACATCCGCCGCCGCGCGGTGCACGAGCGCGCCGGCAACCTGCAGGAAGGCAGCCTCGCGCGCACGCTGCAGCGCCTGCACAAAGCCGGCATCGCGCCCGCCGAGGTGGTGCAGACGCTGGCCAGCGCCCACATCTCGCCCGTGCTCACCGCCCACCCCACCGAGGTGCAGCGCAAGAGCATCCTGGACGCCGAACGCGCCATCGCCCGCCTGCTGGGCGAGCGCGACGAACCACAGCGCCTGCCGAGAGAGCGCGCCGACATCGAGGCGCAGATCCGCGCCCGCGTCACGCAGCTCTGGCAGACGCGCCTGCTGCGCTTCACCAAGCTCACCGTGGCCGACGAGATCGAGAACTCGCTGAGCTACTACGAAGCGACCTTCCTCACGCAGATCCCCCGCCTCTACCGCGAACTGGAAGAAGGCCTGGGCGACAGCGGCAACGCCGCGCCGCCCATCGCCCCCTTCCTGCGCATGGGCCAGTGGATCGGCGGCGACCGCGACGGCAACCCCAACGTGACCGCGCAGACCCTGGAGCTCGCGCTGCACAGCCAGGCCGACATGGTGCTGCGCCACCACCTCACGCAGTTGCACCACCTGGGCGCGGAGCTGTCGGTCTCGGCCATGCTCAACAGCGTGAGCCCGGCCATGCAGGCCCTGGCCGAGCGCTCGCCCGACACCAACGCCCACCGCCAGGACGAGCCCTACCGCCGCGCGCTCACCGGCATGTACGCGCGCCTCGCGGCCACGCTCGGCCAGCTCACCGGCGGCGAAGCGGCGCGCCACGCCATCGCGCCGCAAGACCCCTACGCCAGCGCCGCCGAACTGCTGGACGACCTGCGCACCATCGAGGCTTCGCTCAAGGCCCACCACGGCGAAGCCCTGGCGCGCGCGCGCCTGCTGCCGCTGATGCGCGCGGTGCAGGTGTTCGGCTTTCACCTCGCCACCGTGGACCTGCGGCAAAGCTCGGACAAGCACGAGGAAGTCGTGGCCGAGCTGCTCGCGGCCGCGCGCATCGAGCCCCATTACTCGAAGCTCGACGAAGCGGGCAAACGCGCCGTCTTGCTGCGCCATCTGAACGACGCGCGCCCCCTGCGCGTGCCCGGCGTCGCCTACTCGGCCCACACGCTGGGCGAAGTGGCGATCTTCGACACCGCGCGCAGCGGGCGCGAGCGCTTCGGTGCGCAGGCCATCCGCCACGCCATCATCAGCCACACCGAAACGGTGAGCGACCTGCTCGAGGTGTTGCTGCTGCAGAAGGAAGCCGGCCTGATGCGCGGCACACTGGCCGAGGACGCGGTGTGCGACCTGATCGTGGTGCCGCTGTTCGAGACCATCGAAGACCTGCGCAACGCCGCGCCCATCATGCGCGAGTACCTCGCCCTGCCCGGCGTGCGCGCCATGGTGCAGCGCGGCGCGGGCGACGGCTACAGCGAGCAGGACATCATGCTCGGCTACTCCGACAGCAACAAGGACGGCGGCATCTTCACCAGCAACTGGGAGCTGTATCGCGCCGAGATCGCGCTGGTCGAGCTGTTCGACACGCTCAACAAGGGCGCCGAGAAACCGATCCAGCTGCGCATGTTCCATGGCCGGGGCGGCACCGTGGGCCGCGGCGGTGGCCCCAGCTACCAGGCCATCCTGGCGCAGCCCCCGGGCACGGTGCGCGGCCAGATCCGCCTGACCGAACAGGGCGAGGTGATCGGCTCCAAGTACGCCAACCCCGAGATCGGCCGACGCAACCTCGAAACCCTGGTGGCCGCCACGCTGGAAGCCACGCTGCTCAAGCCCACGCGCAACGCGCCCGCCGCTTTCCTGACCGCGGCCGACGAACTCTCGCGCCAGAGCATGGCGGCCTACCGCGCGCTGGTCTACGACACCCCGCGCTTCGCCGAGTACTTCTTCGCTGCCACCCCGATCCGCGAGATCGCCGAACTCAACATCGGCTCGCGCCCGGCCTCGCGCAAGGCCACGCAGAAGATCGAGGACTTGCGCGCGATCCCCTGGGGCTTCAGTTGGGGCCAGTGCCGCCTCACCCTGCCGGGCTGGTACGGCTTCGGCTCGGCGGTGCACGCCTTCCTGCACCAGGACGGCCCCAAGGGCGTGGCCGCGCAGAAGGCGCTGCTGCAGAAGATGGTCAAGCAGTGGCCTTTCTTCAGCACCCTGCTTTCCAACATGGACATGGTGCTGGCCAAGAGCGACCTCGCCCTGGCCTCGCGCTACGCCGAGCTCATGCCGGACAAGCGCCTGCGCAACCAGGTGTTCAAGGCCATCGAGGCCGAATGGCAGCGCACGGCCGACGCGCTGGCGCTCATCACCGGTGAAAAGCAGCGGCTGGTGAACAACGCCGCGCTGCAGCGCTCCATGCGCCACCGTTTCCCGTACATCGACCCGCTGCACCACCTGCAGGTGGAGCTGGTGCGCCGCTACCGGGCGGGCGAGAACCAGGCCGACCGCGACGAACGCGTGCGCCGGGGCATCCACATCTCGATCAACGGCATCGCCGCCGGCCTGCGGAACACGGGCTGAACCCCTGGGCGCACAGGGCCATGGCACCCCCACCTAAAATGAACGGGTGAATCCTTTGCTCAACGCCGACCTGCACTGCCACTCCGTGATCTCGGACGGCACCCTCACGCCCGAGGTGCTCGCCCAGCGCGCCAAGGCCAACGGCGTCGAACTGTGGGCGCTGACCGACCACGACGAACTGGGCGGCCAGGACCGCGCCATCGCCGCGGCGCGCGAGGCCGGCCTGCCCTACCTCACGGGCACGGAGATCTCGGTCACCTTCGCCGGCATCACCGTGCACATCGTCGGCCTGGGCATGGACCACCAGCACCCCGCCCTGCTGGCCGGCCTGCGCGCCACGCGCGGCGGCCGCGAACAACGCGCGCGCGAAATGAGCGACGACCTGGCCCGTGTGGGCATCAAGGGCGTGTACGAGGGCGCGCTGAAATACGTGGGCAACCCGGAACTGATCTCGCGTTCGCATTTCGCGCGCTACCTGGTGGAAATCGGCGTGTGCAAGGAAACCAACGAAGTGTTCCGCAAGTACATCACCGAAGGCAAGCCCGGCTACGTGCCGCACCGCTGGGCGGCGCTGGGTGACGCGGTGGGCTGGATCACGCAGTCCGGTGGTGTGGCGGTGATCGCCCACCCGGGGCGCTACAAGCTCACGCCCAATGAAGAGTTCGCGCTGTTCACCGAATTCAAGTCCCATGGCGGCCAGGGCGTGGAAGTGATGACCGGCGCGCACGGGCAGGCCGACTACGTCAAGTACGCCGGGTTCTGCCAGGAGTTCGGCCTGGCCGCGTCGCGCGGCAGCGACTTCCACAGCCCCGAAGAAAGCCACACCGACCTGGGCCAGTTGCCCGACCTGCCGGGCAGCGTCACGCCCGTGTGGGCCTTGCTGCAGTCGCGCATCCTGCAGTGATGGCGCAGCCTCCGCGCCACACGCCCGCGCAGGCCGCGCTGGGCATCGGTTTCCTGATCCTGGCCACGGCCTGCTTCGCGGTGCTCGACACCTCGGTGAAGTACGTCGGCGCCTTCGTGCCGGTGCTGATGGCCGTGTGGTTCCGCTACGTGTTCCATGCGGTGCTCGTCACCGCCGTCATGCTGCCGGTGCGCGGCCGCGGCCTGGTGCGCACCGAGCACCCGCGATTCCAGCTGCTGCGCGGCGCGCTGCTGCTGACGGTGAGCGCGCTGTCCTTCGTCGCCCTGCAGTACATGCCGGTGGGCGAGTTCACCGCCATCGTCATGATCACGCCGCTGGTGGTCACGCTGCTGGCGGCCCTGTTCCTGCGCGAGCGCGTGCCGCCGCTGCGCTGGTTGCTGGTGGTGGGCGGCTTTGCCGGCGCGCTGCTGGTGGTGCAGCCCGGTGGCGACGTGATCGGCTGGGCCAGCCTGCTGCCCCTGGTGATGGTGTTCACCTACGCCTGGTTCCAGATCCTCACCAGCAAGATGGCGCGCACCGAAGACCCGATGACCATGCACTTCTACACCGGCTGGGTCGGTGCGCTGGTCTCCAGCCTGGTGTTGCCGGTGGTCTGGCAGACGATTCCCGACATGGCCACCTTCGCCATCCTGTGTCTGATCGGGCTCATGGGCACGGTCGGCCACTTCCTGCTGATCCTGGCGTTCCAGCGCACGCCGGCCTCCACGCTCACGCCCTACCTCTACGGCCAGATCGGCTTCGCCATGTTCTGCGGCTGGCTGGTGTTCGGCCACGTGCCAGGCCGGTGGGAGTTGATCGGCATCGCGCTGATCGTGCTGTGCGGCGCCACCGCGAGCTGGCTCACCGCGCGCGACCGGCGCCTGCCGGCCGACGCCCACCCACCCGAGTGATTCAGGCCCGCCGACGGGCCGGGGCGGTTTTCTTCGCCGTGGCGGCCTTGGGGGTGCCACCCTTGCGACCGGCCAGGCTGCGCGCCAGCAACTCGGTGAGATCGACCACGTTCGACGGTGCCGCCGCTTCGGTCGCGTCTTCCAGCGGCGTCACGGTCTTGGTGTCGCCGGCCTTCACCTTCTGCCGCACCAGGGCCTGCACCGCGCTGACAAACCGGTTCTCATAGGCCTCCGGGTCCCAGGGACCGGTCATGTCGCTGATGAGCTGCGTGGCCATCTTGAGCTCGGCCGCCTTTACGCCCGCGGCCGACTTGCCGGCCGCCGGGAGTTTCAGGTCCTCCACCGGCCGGATCTCGCTGGCCCAGCGGATGGTGTTGAGCACCAGCGCAGGCCCCATGGGAATCAGCGCGGCCAGGTGTTCCTTGGTGTGCATCACCACGCGCGCAATGCCGATCACGCCAGCCTGGGCCATGGCCTCGCGCAACAGGGCATAGACCTTCTCGCCCTTGCCGATGGGCTCCAGGTAGTACGGCTTCTCCAGCAGCAGGAACGGGATCTCGGCCGCCTGCACGAAGGTCTCGATCTCGATGGTCTGCGTGGACACGGGGTAGGCGGCCTTGATCTGCTCGTCGCTCACGATCACGTACTCGCCATCGTCCTGCTGGACGCCCTTGACGATGTCGTCGCCCTTGATCGGCTTGCCCGTGCGCTTGTTGATGCGCTGGTAGCCCACCGGGTCCATGGAGCGCCGGTCCAACCAGTCGAAGTCGATGCCGCTGTCCTGCGAGGCGGGGTACAGCGCCACCGGCACGTGCACCAGACCGAAGCTGATGGCGCCTTTCCAGATCACGCGCGGGCTCATGACGGGTACCCCAGCAGCTTCATGGCCGGCGTGAGCGAGCGCGCGGACCGCGCATAGCCGTTCCAGGGCCGGTTGCCGATGGGCAGGCGCTCGGCGATGTTGCGCACGTGCCAGTGGTCGCTGCCGCGCAAGGCCGGCAGCTCGCTCCAGTCCAGCGGCACGGACACGCCCATGCCCGGGCGCGCGCGCGCCGACCAGGCGCTGACGGTGGTCGCCCCGCGCCCGTTGCGCAGGTAGTCGACAAAGACCTTGCCGACCCGGTTCTTCGGCCCGCTCTTGGCCACGAAGCGCTGCGGAATGGTCTCGCTCATGTGCCGCACCACGGCCTGCGCGAACCCTTTCACGCTGTCCCAGTCGTGCTGCTGGCGCACCGGCACGACCACGTGCAAGCCCTTGCCACCGCTGGTCTTGAGGAAGCTCACCAGGCCCAGGTGGTCCAGCAGCGAATGCGTGAGCTGCGCCGCTTCCTGCACCTGCGCCCAGGCCACGCCTTCCCCTGGGTCGAGGTCGAACACGATGCGGTTGGGCTTCTCGAAGGTGCGCGCGAACGCGTTCTGGGTGTGGAACTCGACCACGTTCCATTGCGCCGCCGAGAGCAGCCCGCGCCGCGTGGCCACCGCCACCCAGGGGTCGTGGCCCGGGTCCAGCGCGGGATCGAGCTGCACCACGCCGGCCATCTTCATCGACGGCGGCACATGCTTCTGGAAGAACAGCTCGCCCTCGATGCCCGAAGGCGCGCGCATCAGGGCCACCGGCCGCTGCCGCAGGTGCTCGATCATCAGCGGCCCCACGGTGGCGTAGAACGTGACCAGATCGAGCTTGGACACGCCGGTGCTCGCGTCGATCACGCGCTCGGGGTGGGTCACGCGCACCGATGAAGGCGCGGGCGGCTTCTGCGCCGGCACGGGCGGGTTGCCCGGTTTGCGCACCGGCGCGGGCGAGTCGTTCGGCTTGGGCACGTCCACCTCCCGTTCCACCGCTGTTGCGGCCTTGTCTTCGCGCAGCCCCACGAACACCGCATGGCGGATGTGGCCCGCGTGTGTCCAGTCCGAGAAGGCCACCTCGGCCACCAATGAGGGCGTGACCCAGTGGGGCCGGCCCGCCAGTGTCGCCTGGGCGAACGGGCTGGTCCGCCGCTCCAGGGCTTTGAGCTTCCGGTGCAGGCCGGACAGGGTGCCGGTGTCGAAGCCGGTGCCCACGTTGCCCACATGCCGCAGAGAGCCGTCCGCCTCGTGCAGGCCCAGCAGCAGGGCGCCAAAGCCGGTGCGCGAGCCCTTGCCCTCGGTGAAACCGCCGATCACGAACTCCTGGCGCTGCCCGCACTTGAGCTTGAGCCAGTCGGTGCCGCGCGTGGACCGGTACGGGGCGTCCTTGCGCTTGGCGATCACGCCCTCCAGGCCGAGCCGGCAAGCCGACGTCAACACACTGGCGGCGGACTGCTCGAACACCGCGCTGAAGCGCACCGCATCACCGCCGGGGTGGTCGCGCAGCAGGCGCTCCAGCACCGCGCGGCGCGCCACCAGCGGCGCGGCCCGCAGATCGTGGCCGCCCACGTAGGGCAGGTCGAACAGGTAGAACACGACGGCCGAGGTGCGCTCGTTCTCCAGCGATTGCTGCAGGGCACCGAAGTCGGGCAGGCCACTGTCGCCGAACACGACGATCTCGCCGTCGTACCAGCCCGGCGGCAGGTGCCTGTCCTGCAGCGCCTGGTGCAGCGGCCGCAGGCGGTGCGTCCAGTCGTGGCCATTGCGGGTGAACAGCTTCACCTCGGTGCCGTCGATGCGCGCCAGCATGCGGTACCCATCGAACTTGATTTCGTAGAGCCAGTCCGCCTCGGCGGCGGGTGGGCTTTCCGAGCGCGTGGCGAGCTGCGGCGATAGGGTGGCCGGCAGCGCGGCTGGCACGGCTTCGGGCGGCCAGTCGGCCGTGTCCTTCGATGGCATGCCTTGCGAGGCCACGCTGTCCGGCGCGGCGTCGACCACGCTGAACTCGTCCGCGGGCCGGGCAAAGGCGTCGCGCTCCTTGATCAGCAGCCAGGCGGGCTTTTTCTCGTCGCGCGTCTTCATGCGCACCAGCGCCCAGCGCCCACGCAGCTTGTGACCCAGCAACTCGAACTTCAGGTTGCCGCTGCGCAGCCCGGCGTGGGGGTCGCCCTCGGGCGCCCACACCCCCTTGTCCCAGACGATGACCTTGCCCGCCCCGTACTGCTTGGGCGGAATCGTGCCTTCGAAGGCGGCGTAGGCCAGGGGGTGGTCTTCCACCTCGACCGCCATGCGCTTGTCACCGGGGTCCAGGCTGGGGCCCTTGGGCACGGCCCAACTCTTCATCACGCCGTCCAGCTCGATGCGGAAGTCGTAGTGCAGCCGGCTCGCCCAGTGCTTCTGCACCACGAAACCCAGCGCCTTGGCCGCGCGGCCGACCTCGCCCGGTGGCTCCGGTGTGCGCGCGAAATTTCGCTTGGCTTTGTACCGCTGCAGCAGGTTGGAGGAGGAGGTGGTGTTGGCCGCCATGCACGTCCCAGGGCAAATGGCGCGCCCGCTGCCCCGACAGAGGACGGCCAAGGGAGCAGGCCGCGCCGCACACCGCCTTTGCGGCAATTTCTACTGTCTCCCCTGGTGCGCGTCGATCGCGCCGAGCGGGTCACAATGTCGGCATGTCCCAGTATTTCGAAGTCCACCCCGAGAACCCGCAGCCGCGCCTGCTCAAGCAGGCGGTGCAGTTGCTCGAACGCGGCGGCGTGCTCGCGGTGCCCACCGATTCGAGCTACGCCCTGGTCTGCCACCTCGACGACAAGGCCGCGGCCGACCGCCTGCGCCGCATCCGCCAGGTGGACGACAAGCACCACCTCACCCTGCTCTGCCGCGACCTGAGCGAGCTCGCGAGCTACGCCAAGGTGGACAACCGGCAGTACCGCCTGCTCAAGCTCGCCACGCCCGGCCCCTACACCTTCATCCTCGAAGCCAGCAAGGAGGTGCCGCGCCGCGTGAGCCACCCCTCGCGCAAGACCATCGGCCTGCGCGTGCCCGAGCACAAGACCCTGCAGGCCCTGCTGGACCTGCACAACGCCCCGCTGCTGGCCACCACGCTGATCCTGCCCGACGAAACCGACCCGCTCAACGACGCGCAGGACATCCGCGACCGGCTCGAACACGACCTGGCCGGCGTGATCGACGCCGGCGCCTGCGCGCTGGCGCCCACCACGGTGGTCGATCTCACGCCCATGGGCACCGGCGGCGAACCCGAGGTGGTGCGCACCGGCCAGGGCGCCCTGGCCCGCCTCGGCCTCTGAGCCGTCCCCACCGGGCGGCCCGCCCAGTCTGGGACAATACCCGTTTGCCCGCCGCGCCCCACCATGGATTTCGCCCAGATCGTTCAAACCGTCGCTCTCTACGCCATCCCGGTGCTGTTCGCCATCACCCTGCACGAGGCGGCGCACGGTTACGTGGCCCGGCACTACGGCGACAACACCGCCGAGATGATGGGGCGCATCACGCTCAATCCGCTGAGCCACATCGACCCGATCGGCACCATCGCAATGCCGCTGCTGCTGTACTTCGCCACCTCCGGCGCCTTCCTGTTCGGTTACGCCAAGCCGGTGCCGGTGAATTTCGGCCGCCTGCGCAACCCCAAGCGCGACATGATCTGGGTTGCTCTGGCCGGCCCGGGCGCCAACCTGGTCCAGGCCATCGCCTGGATCGTGCTGTTCTATGTGCTGGTGGCCACCGGCGTGGAAGAGCCCTTCTTCCTCAAGATGTGCGAGGCCGGCCTGAAGGTCAACCTCGTCATGTACGCCTTCAACCTGTTCCCGCTGCCGCCGCTGGACGGCGGCCGCATCCTCGTCGGCCTGCTGCCCTGGAAACAGGCCGCCCTCGTCTCCCGCGTCGAGCCCTGGGGCTTCTTCATCGTGATGGCCCTGGTCATCACCGGCGTGGTCGGCACCTTCTGGCTGCTCCCCCTCATGTCGCTCACGCAAAGCGCCATCCAGGTGCTGCTCTCCCCCCTTCGCATGCTGCTGTTCTGATCCCGCCATGAAAACCCACCGCGTCCTCACCGGCATCACCACCTCCGGCACCCCCCACCTGGGCAACTACGTCGGCGCCATCCGCCCGACCGTGCGCGCCAGCCGCCTGGCCGAGGTGGAGAGCTTCTACTTCCTGGCCGACTACCACGCGCTCATCAAAGTGGGTGAGCCCGCCCGCGTGCAGCGCTCCACGCTGGAGATCGCCGCCACCTGGCTGGCCTGCGGGCTCGACCCGGAGAAGGTGACCTTCTACCGCCAGTCCGACATCCCCGAGATCCCCGAACTCACCTGGCTGCTCACCTGCGTGACCGGCAAGGGCATTCTCAACCGCGCCCATGCCTACAAGGCCTCGGTCGACAAGAACAACGCCGCCGGGGAAGACCCCGACGCGGGCGTGACCGCCGGCCTCTTCATGTACCCGGTGTTGATGGCGGCCGACATCCTGATGTTCAACGCGCACCAGGTGCCGGTGGGCCGCGACCAGATCCAGCACATCGAGATGGCGCGTGACATGGCGTCCAGCTTCAACCACCTCTATGGCGAGCACTTCACGCTGCCCGAGGCGGTGACCGAGGACCATGTGGCCCTGCTGCCCGGCCTGGACGGCCGCAAGATGAGCAAGAGCTACGACAACACGATTCCGCTGTTCGTGCCGCGCGAACAGCTGCGCAAGCTCATCATGGGCATCGTGACCGACTCGCGCGCGCCCGGCGAACCCAAGTCCACCGAAGGCTCGGCGCTGTTCCAGCTCTACCAGGCCTTCGCCTCGGCCGACGAAACCACCGCGCTGGCCCAGGCTTTCGCCGAGGGCATCGCCTGGGGCGACGCCAAGCAGACCCTGTTCGAGCGCCTGGATCGCGAGATCGCGCCGCTGCGCGAGGTCTACGACCAGCTCATCCAGGACCCGGCGCGCATCGAAAAAACCCTCAAGGCCGGCGCCGACAAGGCCCGCGCCATCGCCACGCCCTTCACCGCCCGGCTGCGCGAGGCCGTCGGCCTGCGCCGGCTCGACAGCGCGGTGTCGGCCACCACCACCAAAGCCGCCAAGGCGGCCGCGCCGGCGTTCAAGCAGTACCGCGAAAGCGATGGCCTGTTCTATTTCAAGCTGGTCGACGCCGGCGGGCAGCTGCTGCTGCAGAGCACCGGATTCGCTTCGGGCAAGGAAGCCGCCGGCGCCATTGCGCGCCTTCAGCAGCAAGGCAGCCAGGCCCTCGACGGGTTGCAGGCGCAACTGACCACCCGGGCCGACCCTGCGGCACTGGCCCAGGCCCTGGCCCATTTCGGCCCCGACAAGGCATAAGTGTCCGCCCTGTGTCACCCCTGTTCAAGCTTTGATACACAATCGGGGCTTGCAGTGCACCCCGAGAACGTGTTCTTCTGACCTCGATCCCCCGGCGGCGTTGAGCCCCTCGGCTCAAATACCCCCGGGTGCTGGGTTCCAAAAGTAAAAAGAACGACTGCATTGGCCCGTTATTGGCTATCGCCAAACACGTGCATTCTCGATATGCTGTCAACTCGACCTCCGTTATTACCGGCCCGCCAGACATGAGTATTTTTGTTATCGACGACCACCCGCTGATGCGCGAAGCCGTCGTCATGCTGTTGCGACGCCTGCGTGCTTCCACGCAGGTCGTTGAACTTGAACGTCTGGCGGCCGTGAGCAAGGCCATCGCCGAGCATGGCGAGCCCGAGCTGGTCTGCCTCGACCTGAAGCTGCCCGACACCAACGGCGTCTCGGGCGTGCGAGAGGTGCGCCAGATGCTGCCCGACACGTCCCTGATCGTGCTCTCGGCCTCGCCCTCCTCCGACTACGAAGACCTGGCCCGGGAAGCCGGCGCCGATGCCTACGTGGAAAAGTCCGCCGGTGCCGCCCAGATCGCCAAGGTGCTGCGCGAGTTCCTGGCCGATGAGGTGGAAGACGAAAACGCGCCCACCATCCCCGACAAGCTCTCCAAGCGCCAGAAGCAGCTGCTGGTCATGCTCGACCGGGGCCTGAGCAACCGCGACATCGCCGAACAGCTGCAGATCAGCGAACACACCGTCAAGGTGCACCTGTGGCGGCTGTTCCGCCGCCTCAACGTGAAGAGCCGTTCGCAGGCGAGCCACCTGGCCCGCACCGCCGGCCTGCTCGACCTCTGATCACCCTCCTGGCCCGCCCCAACCGGGCGGCCAGGCACCCCCTCAGAAACCGGAGTTGACGCCCGAGGCCGTCGGGTGCGCCTCCAGCGGCTCGCGCTGGGTGAAGTCGGGCAGCATCACGCGGAACACGCTGCCCCGGTTGGCCACCGAGTTCAAGGCGAGCTGGTAGCCCATCAGCGAGGTGAGCTTGGAGACAATGGTCAGGCCCAGGCCCAGGCTGTCCTCGGTGCCCTGATGCTGCGACACCCGGAAGAACTCCTGGAAGATCGCCTGCTGGTGCTCGCGGGCAATACCCACCCCCGTGTCCCATACCTCGAACACCAGCATGTCCTCGCGGTGGCGCAGCCCGAGCAGCACGCCGCCGTGCTGCGTGTGGCGCAGGGCGTTGGACACCAGGTTGCCCAGGATGCGGCGCAGCACCACCGGGTCGGACCAGATCGTGCAGGGCCGGGTGTGCGTGCGCAGGCGCAGCGACTTGCCCACCGCCACCGGCTCGAACTGCAGCGACAGGTCGGCAAACAGTTTTTTCACGTCCACGTGCTGCAGGCGCACCTTGTAGTTGCCGGCGTCGATGCGGGTCAGGTCGAACAGGGAGTCGAACAGCTCATTGATCGCCCGCGTGGACTGCAGGATGCGCGGCGCGATGTCGCGCGCCATCTCCGGTTCGGTGGCCAGCCAGTCGGCGTACAGGCTGAGCGCGTGCACCGGCTGGCGCAGGTCGTGCGCGGCCGAGGCGAGGAAACGGTTCTTGGTCGCCACCGCCCGCAGCGAGGCGCGGGTCTGCAGCGTCAGCGAATCGATCAGCTCCTGGTTGGAGAACTGCAGCTCGAAGCTGGAGCGGTGCACCTCGTGCAGGCGCCGGCCCGCCATGATCAGCAAGCCCCAGAAGACGAACAGCAGCGCCATCAGCACCAGGCCGATCTGCACCGCTTCGGGCTTGTGCAGCATCCACAAGGTGTTCCAGGCCAGCCCGACGAACACCGAGAAGATCAGGGCATTGGCGTACTGGCGGAACACCGGCAGGTAGGCGCTGAAGGCCGTCAGGGTGAGCAGGCCCTGGCCCAGCACGACCAGCCCGCACACGAACTGGGTGGCCTGGGTGGACTGCTGGTAGCTCAGCAACACCGGGCCACCCCAGAGCAGCGCCATGGCCGTCCAGGACCACTGGTAGCGCTCCACGAAATTCATGCGCTGCGGGCCTTCCAGGCTGTCGTGGCGCAGCCGGTAGATGCCGATCAGGCGGTAGCGCATCACCAGCATGACGAGCGTCAAGCTTGCCCACACCGCCAGCGCGATGGTGTTCGCCTGGCCGGCCATGAGGTAGACCAGCACCGGCAGGGAGAGCACCCCCGCCAGCAGCGAGGGCCCCATGTTGTCCATCAGGACCCCGATGAGTTGGGAATTGACCCAGTGGTCGCGCACTTCGGGCGAAGCGGGCACATGCTGGTAGGTGGCGGGTTGGGTATCGACGAGCATGAAGGACCAGCGGACAAGCGATGGCGCATTGTCTCACCCGGCCTGCCCGAACCACCTGCGGCAAACCCCGCTCCGCAGCCTGCTAGAATCCGAGGCTTCGAACACGGAGAGGTGGCAGAGTGGTCGAATGCGCGGGACTCGAAATCCCGTGTACGTTTTCAACGTACCGTGGGTTCGAATCCCACCCTCTCCGCCACCCCTTGATGACGCTCGAGGGGTCGCGACCCGTTCAGACTCCCTACGAAACAGGCGCGGCCTTAGCGGCCAAGGAATCCGGGCTTGCGCTTTTCCACAAAGGCGCGGTTGCCTTCGAGCCGATCTTCAGAGATGTACGGATTCGGGCCCACGTTCAAGCGCAAGGCTGCCGAGGCGGGCAGTCCGATGCTCTTGAAGCTGACGGCCTTCATGCGCTGCACCGTCAACGGTGCGTTGTCCGCGATCTGGGTTGCCAGCGCACGGGTCCGCTCGATGAGCTCGGCCTGAGGCGCCACGTGGTTCACCAGGCCGATCCGCTGCGCCACCTCCATGTCGACCAGTTGCCCGGTGTACAACAGTTCCAGGGCGATACCTCGCGGGACCAACAAGGGCAGGACCACACTACCGAAGTTGGCCCCCATCCCCACCTTGGCTTCCGGCAGGCCCATTCTTGCGCCTTGCGCCGCGATCCGGATGTCGCAAGCAAGCGCGAGTTCGCACCCGCCGCCGGCGGCGACGCCGTTGATGGCGGCGATGGTGGGCTTGGACATCTCCAGCACAAGCTCATTGAGGTTTCGCTCCCGTCCGCCCATGGGGTGCGCCATGCGGCCGGCAGCGTCGAGCTCCTTCAGGTCCACGCCCGCGGAGAACGCGCGCTCACCGGCGCCGGTGTAGACGACGACCCGAACCTGCGGATCGTCGTCCAGCCTGAGCGAGGCCTCCGCGAGCTGGGCGAACGTGGCCTTGGCCAACGCGTTCATCCGCTCGGGCCGGTTGATCGTCACCCAGGCCACATGTCCGTCGACGCGGACCTCAACGCCACCGTCGGCCATGTCAGTTCTCAGGCTCCAGGCCGGCAGCCTTCATCACGGGCAGCCAAACCTGGCGCTCGCGCTCCGCGAAGGTCGCGAACTGCTCGGCGGTCAGGTTGCTGGGCGTCACGCTCGCGTCGGCCATGCGCTTGCGGGTCGCCGGCTTCGCAGAGGCAGCGCGCAGCGTTTCATTGAGGGTCCGCACCACGTCGTTGGGGGTGTCTTTCGGCGCCCACACCGCATACCAGGCCGTGACGTCGAAGCCGGCCATGCCGGACTCGGCGATGGTTGGCACATTCGGCAGTTCGGGCATGCGTTCCTTGGTCGAGACCGCCAAGGCCCGCATCTTGCCGCCCTTGATCTGCGTGATGACACTGGGAGCGGTGGAGTACATCATGTCGACGTGTCCACCGAGCGTGCTGGTCACCGCCGGCGCGTTGCCCGAGAACGGGACATGGGTCATCTTGATCTTGGCCAGGCTCGCGACGCGCTCACCTGTGAGGTGCGGCAAGGAGCCCAGCGCGCCAGATGCGTAGGTGATGTCCTTCGTCTTGGCCGCTTCGAGCACGTCCTTGAAGCTCTTGTACGGGGACGCTTCGGCCACGACGACCAGGATCGGCGACGAGCCCAGGATGCCGACGGGCTTGAAGTCCTTCATGGCATCGAAGGACAGCTTCCGGTACATGCCCTCGTACATCACGTGCTGTGACGTGTTCGCGAGAAGCGTGTACCCATCCGGTTTGCTGGTCGCGACGTACCGCGCACCGATCGTTCCGGCGGCGCCCGCTCTCTGTTCGATGACCAGGGGCTGCCCGATGATGGCCGAGAAATCCTCGCTCAGCAGACGTGCGAAGGTCTCTGTTGCCCCGCCGGCGGCATAGGGCGAGACCAGCATGATCGGGCGGGACGGGTACTTGTCTTGCGCGTGCGCGGCCCCGATGAGGGCTAGCAGCGGAATGGCGCACAAGGCTCGGCGAATCAACATGGTGTCTCCTTCTGGGTTCAGGTGGTTTACGAGGCTGACGGCGCAGTCTCTTGCTGTGGCCGCATCAGGACGCGGCCGATGACCTCGCGAGAGGCAATCATTTCGAGGGCCTCGCGAAAATTGGCGAGAGGAAGGACAGCGTGCGCACGGGGGCGCAGCTTCTGCTCCAGGACCCACGCGAACAGTTGGGCGTAGGTGCGCCGCAGCCTGGTGTCGTTGGTGGCCGGCACCGGGTGCTTGCCCCAGCCGAAGTAGTAGCCCCAGTACACCCCGATGATGGTGATGTTCTTGACCAGCACGATGTTGGCCGGGATGGTCGGGATGGTGCCGCTGGCAAACCCCATGGGAATGATGCGCCCGTCGGGTGCGATGCATCGCAGCGAGAGGTCGAACGTCTCGCCTCCGACCGGGTCGTAGATGACGTCTGCGCCGCGGGCATGGGTGGCCGCGAGGACAGCCTCCCGCCAGTTGTCTGTCCGGTAGTTGATGGCGAGATCCGCACCATGGGCCCGCGCGATCGCCGCCTTCTCTTCCGAACCTGCCGTGGCAATCACGCGCGCCCCCAACGCCTTGGCGACCTCGATGGCCGCCAGGCCAATCCCGCCGCCTGCACCATGAACCAGCACCACTTCACCAGGCTCGACCTTCGCCCGCCAGGCCAACGCACCGAACGCGGTGCCGTAGATCGTGGGGATCTGCGCGCCCGTGTCGAAGCTCACCCCGTCAGGCAGGGCGAACACCGTCTCTTCGGGCGCAATCACTTCCTGGGCATAGGCTCCGGACTGAACCCCCGCGATGACCCGGTCGCCGATGGAAAATCGCGATGCGCCTTCGCCCGCTTCGGTGATCACGCCGGCCAGTTCGGTGCCGGGAATCAGTGGCAAGGGCGCCTTGTTCTGGTGCTTGCCCTCCATGACCAGAAGGCTCGCGAAGCTCGCGCTGCAGGCTTCCACCCGGATGCGCACGCATCCCGGCCGGATCATTGGCGAAGGCACCTCCTCCAGCCTGGCGGCGCCGAGGCCGCCGTACTCACGGCACACGACGGCTTTCATCGGGCCTCCCGGGCTGCGCCGGCAGCGATGAGCTGGTCTGCCTGCTGCGGCGAATAACCGCATTCCGCGAGGATTTCGCGCGTGTGCTCGCCCAGCCTCGGCGTCGGCCTGGTCGGTCCCGTTGGCGTGAGAGACCAGTTGCTGGTCTTTGCGACCGTCCGGATGGCGCCCTCGCTGGGGTGCTGCAGTTCCTGGAAGAACCCCGTCTTGATCAAATGCGCATGCGACATGAGGGACTGCACCGTCTCCAGCTTGGCCACCGGGATGTCGGCCTCCTGCAGCAGGGCGATCCACTCGTCCGTGGGTCGCTGCTTGAGCAGTGAGGCAACGATGTCGTAGAGCGCCTCGAGATGCCGGGTGCGGCTTGCCACCGTCGTGAAGCGCTCGTCGTCCATCATCTCGGGCTGGCCGGCGGTGTGGAAGAAGGTGCGCCACTGCTTGTCCGTCAGGACCATGAGGCAGATGGAGCCGTCGGTGGTCGGGAACGGCCGCCGGATGGACACGTACCGCTGGAAGATGGGCGGGCCCAGGGAGGGCTCGAACGTCAGTCCTGCCATGTGGTCGGCGAGGACGAGCGCTGCGATGGTCTCGAACATGGGGACTTCGACGCATTGGCCCTGACCTGTGCGCAGCTTGTGCACCATGGCACCCAGCGCGGCGTTGGCGGCGCAGATGCCGGTCACCCTGTCCGCGACGGCAATGGGCGCGTAGCGCGGCGGCTCGCCAGGCGCGTGGAGCGACGGGATGCCTGCAACGGCCTGGATCAGGTCGTCATAGGCGGGCTTGTCGGAGTCGGGCCCACCGGCCCCGTAACCCACGATGCTCACGTAGACAAGGCCAGGCCTTTCCTTGCTGAGGCTCGCGTAGTCCAGGCCCAGGCGCGCCATGGCCTTCGGTCGCGTGTTGCACACGACGATGTCGCAAGTGCCCGCCAGGCGAACAAACGCCTCTCGTGCGGCGCCCTCCTTCAGGTCGAGAACGATGCTGCGCTTGCTGCGGTTCGTGTGCAGGAACATCGCCCCCATGCCGTCATGGCGGGCGGGGCCCATGCCGCGGATGGTGTCGCCGTCAGGCGACTCCACCTTGATGACATCGGCCCCCATGTCACCCAGGATTTGTGTCGCGACCGGCCCTGAAAGGGCCGCGGTCGCGTCCAGCACTCGAATTCCAAGCAATGGTCCAGTCATGACATCCTGCGTATGTTTTCAACATACTAACAAGTATCCTTGGAGTTTGGCAATAGGTACATATATACAGAGAACCATTGCATAGGAATCGATGAAGCCGTAAGATACCAATCAGTATTCATCGGCGCACGGCGCCTCAAAACACGGAGAAACAGATGTCGGTCTTATGGGAAATGCCGCTGGAGGATGAGTCGCTGCGTTGGCAGGGTCTCGCGCAGGAACTCACCGCGAAGCACTTCGCGCCGGCCGCCGATGCCATCGATCGCGAGCAGCGCTATCCGATCGAGCACCTGGACCCGCTGCGGGAGTCCGGCATCTCGGGCATGTTTCTGCCGAAGGCCTACGGTGGTGGTGGCGCGTCTCTCGTGTCGCTGGTCGCCGTGGTGGAGGCCATTGGTGCGGGCTGCGGGTCGACCGCGGCGATCATGGCGGCGCTGTCTCTTGGCGCCTTCCCGGTGCTCCTTGGCGGCAACGAAGCGCAGAAGCAGGCATTGCTCGGGGGGCTGGCCCGCAAGGGGGAGGCGGTCAACTTCGCGTTGAGTGAGCGTGGCGCCGGATCGGACGCGGCGGCGGTCGTGACCACGGCCGTCCGTGAAGGTGACGGCTGGCGCATCCGGGGTGAAAAGTGCTGGCTTGGGAATGGTGGGCACTCGACGCACTTCATCGTGTTTGCCCGCACGGGCGAAGAAGGTGCGCGGAACAACATCACGGCGTTCTGGGTGCCCCGGTCAACGGCGGGCGCGGTCGTCGACTTCTACGAAGACAAGATGGGCATTCGCGGCACGACGACGACGAACCTGAAGGTGGACGTCTGGGTGCCGCAAGAGAGCATGGTCGGCGAGGAAGGGCAAGGGTTGAAGCTCGCGCTGTCCACGCTCAATGTGGGACGGATCGTCGTCGCGGCGCAGGCGCTCGGCATCGCCCTGTGCAGCTACCGGGCGGCCGCCGAGTTCGCGGCGTCACGCAAGACCTTCGGCAAGTCGATCATCGACCACCAGGGCGTTGGTTTCATGATGGCCGACGCGGCGACAAGCTTCTCTGCCGCGCGCATGATGGTTTTCGAAGCCGCGAAGGCCTACGACGCGGGCAAGGACGTCAGTGCGCTCGGCGCCATGGCCAAGCTCTTCTCCACGGAGGCTTCCCACGAGATCTGCGACACGTCGATGTCCGTGCTGGCCGGTCGAGGCTACGTGAAGCCGAATGTGGTCGAGCGCTGCTATCGTGACCAGCGAATCACGGAAATCTACGAGGGCACCTCGGAGATCCAACGGCTGGTGATCGCCCGGGCGATCAAGCGCGAAGCCTCGGCTTCCCACTCCTGACGCAACGATGAAATCCACCTCGAAGATGCCGCACGACCCTTCCATCACAGAGCAGTCCGGGGCATGGCGCGCCGTCGCTGAGCTCTATCACGCCTACTTCACGGGCATCGTGCTTTTCGCCGTGTCTCGACTTGGCACGGCCAAAGCGGAGGAGCTGGTCCATGAGATTTTCTGCCGCCAACGGCGTGAGCGGTTTCTGCCAGGGCTGAAGAAGCTCGGCATCGACCAGCTGCCGCCCGCCGTCGCTGCCGCGCAGTACCACTACCTCTCGAACCACATCGGCGGCGTCTCCGTGGAGTTCATGCCCGAGACCGAACGCAAGGCCTGGATCCGGTACGCCGCGCCGCGGTGGATCTGGGCGGACACCGCGCTGTGCGGCATTCCGCCCGAAGTCTCCAGGGCGATGCTCCTGGGCTGGCACGCCCAGAACGGCACCATGTTGAACAACCCGCGCCTGGGTTTCGTGTGCACCAAACAGACGGTCGATGGCCAATCGGGCCTCGAGGGCTACTACTTCGAGTACGACCGCGACCTGGCGCCGCACGAGCGGCTGCGCTTCGCCCGGCACGAGGATGCACCGGACTTCGATCCCCAGAAGGCGCCGAAGCTGCCGACCCAGACCTGGCCCCAAGAACGCCTGGACAAAGCGCATCGCAACTACGCGATGGAGTACGTGCGCTCCGCGTTCCCCACCGCGCTCGCCTTGTGGGGACCCGACGAGGCCTCTTCGCGCCTTCGATTGGCGGCCAAGATGATCGGCATGCAGTTCTACCACGCGACCTCGCGCCGGCTCGGCGAGGACTTCGGGACGGACGCCGCTGGCTTTGGCCGCTTCCTCCAGTCCATCGCGCTCGCTCACGGTGACAGCGCCGATCTGACCCGCACCGGCGGTGGCTGGGAGGTAAGGCAGCAAGGCTGGGCATTCCGCGAAGGGGTGGCCGAGTGGGACCCCGGCCTGGACCTCGCCTGGAATGGCCTTTTCGAAGGGGCCTTGCAAGCCCACAACCGCCGGCTCTCCCTGGGTTTCGCGCACCAGGAAATCCATGGCGGGCACGAGCTGCGCTGGAGCATCCAGGAATGACGACACACACCGAGAACACTTCGCAACCCGGGTTGGGCGCGCTGGCGGGACTGAAGGTGGTCGATGCGGCGCGCGTGCTCGCCGGCCCTTTTGCGGGGCAGATCCTGGGGGACCACGGCGCGGACGTGCTCAAGATCGAGAGTCCGGAAGGCGACGAGTGCCGCGGTTTCGGCCCTCCCTTTGTCAACGGGCACTCGGCCTACTTCAACGCCGTCAACCGCAACAAGCGCAGCGTCGTGCTGGACCTGGGAAAGGCGGAGGAACGTGATCGCCTCTACGCCATGTTGGAGACAGCCGACGTCCTGCTCGAGAACTTCAAGCTCAGCACGCTGCAATCCTGGGGCATTCCCAACGTCCAATGGTTCACCGAGCGCTACCCGCGCCTGATCCACTGCCGCATCACGGGCTTCGGCGATACCGGACCCTACGGCGGGCTGCCAGGCTACGACGCCGCCGTGCAGGCGATGGCGGGGCTGCTCTCGATCAATGGCGACCAAGGCGCTGAGCCGGTGCGCATCGGCGTGCCCGTCGTCGACCTCACCACCGGCATGAATGCGGCGATGGCGGTCTTGCTGGCCCTGCAGGCCCGCGCCCGGACGGGCCGGGGCCAGATGGCGGACGTCAGTCTCTACGACTGCGCGGTGTCGGTGGCGCACCCCTTCCTGAGCAACTACCTCCATTCGGGCAAGGTGCCGGGCCCAACGGGCAACCGGCACGCCAACATCGTGCCCTACAACGTGTACAAGACGGCCTCCTACCCCCTGTTCATCGCCGTGGCGAACGACCGGCTGTTCGCGAAGCTGTGCGCGCATCTGCAGACGCCCCACCTGCCCACGGACCCGCGTTTCGCGACGAACAAGCTGCGGGTCGAGAACCGCGAGGCGCTCGAAGTGGCGTTGTCCCAGGCTTTTTCCAGGGTGGATGGTGACGAGTTCGGCAAGCAGTTGCTGGCGGACGGTGTGCCGGCCGCCCCGATCCTGGACATCGCCAGCGTTGCGGCCTCCGAGCACGCTCAGTACCGGCAGATGGTGGTTCGCCAGCCCGACTATGTCGGGCCCGGCATTCCGATCAAGCTCTCCGACACGCCAGGGAGCATTCGCAAGGGGACGCCCCCTCTGGGAAGCACGACGCTGGAGCCCGATGCCGACCCGTTCGACCAGGCCTGATGCTGTCCGCACCCGTAGTAGGATCGACGATCCTGCGCGCGTGGAGAGAGGGCATTTCGTGGAACTTCCGGACAACATCATGGGTTGGGTGGATACCGACTACGAGTCGATGCCGGCGACGCAACTGGCCCTGCTCGATGCGGCGGCGAGGGCCTTCACGAACTTCGGATTTGCGGCCGCGTCCATCGATGTCATCGCGGCCCAGATCGGTGCCACGAAGGGCAGCGTCTACTACCACTACCGCAGCAAGGCCGACCTGTTCTTTGCCGTGCACAAACGTGCGATGGTGCTGAACCTGCGCGCGCAGTTGCCGGTGGTGCAGGACCAGTCGCTGGACCCTGTCCAGAAGCTGCAAAGCATGTCCTATCGGCATGCGATGGTGATGATGGAGCACTTGCACTACCAGCGGGTCACCGTCCAGGGCGTGGAGCTTCACCAGTCCACCACGACCAGCGCTTCGGAGAGGGAGGCTCTGAAGGAAGTCGTTGCGATGCGCGATGCCTACGAGCACCTGTTCGAGAACGTGCTTCGGGAAGGCATCGCGGCCGGAAGTCTTGCGGCCGTGGAGCCCTCGCTGGCCTCCAAGGGCATTCTGGGTTCGCTGAACTGGATCACGGTCTGGTACCGGCCCCGAAAAGGCGACACGTTCTCTTCGCGGCACCGAATCGCCGAGCAGCTCGCCAAGCAGGTCACCCATGGCGTGTCGCGCGAGGCCCCGCCGCTGGTGGGCGCGGTGACCGCGCGACCGCACGGCCAGCAGGCCGACAGCAACGGTTGAACGGCGCCGCATCCCACCGCTCAGGTCGGCCTGGTCGGCCCCCCAACACGAACATCGGCGCAGCGAGACCGAAGACTCAGGCAGACAGCATGTCGATCAACCAAGACGTGCCAGGATCATCGGCGAACGACCGGCCCATCGCGATCTGATGCCGGAAGGGCTCCAAGGCGAATGGCACGGCCTGCAGGGACCAACGCGCTTCCTGCCGTGCGATGAGGTCTTTCGGCACGGTCAGGATCAAGTCGGTCGATGGAAGCAGGCGCAGTGCCGCCTCGAAATGAGCGGCGACAAGCCGAATGTTCCGCTCCTGCCCCAAGCGGCTCAGCGTCTGGTCGATGACCCCGAAGGACCCGGGCTGCACCAGCACCTGCAAGTGCTCCGCCGCCAGATACCGATCCAAGGTGAGTCGGCGTTTGAAGGCGGGATGGCCCGCGCGCGCGACGCAGACATAGGGAACCTCCCTCAGGGTCTTCACGGCGATGGCATCGTCGGCGCTGTTGAGCACACCCAATGCCAGATCCAGCGCCCCGGATCGGATCATGTCCGCCGCGTGCGTTCGCCCCACGTGCGTCAGTTGAATGCGCACGAAAGGCGCCTGCGCAAGGATGCGGCCAAGCACAGGTTCGAGGATCGCGACGGCGGCGTGGTCCGAGCAACCGATCTGATAGTGCCGCCGGGAGCGCGCGGGATCGAATGCGCTGGACATCGCAAACACCCGCTGAGCCCGCACCAGAATCGCCCGGACTTCCTGCTGCAAGGCCACGGCCTTGGGCGTGGGCACCATGGCGTGCCCGCGCCGGACAACGATCTGGTCGCCGCAGGCCTGGCGCAAACGCGTCAGCGCATGGCTCACCGCCGGTTGGGTCAATGCCAGGCGGTCCGCCGCGCGCGAGACGCTGCGTTCGCTGAGCACCGCATCGAATACCACCAACAGGTTGAGATCGAGCCGTCGAAGGTCCATGAATCCATTATGCATTCCATTCATTGATGAAGATGGAAAAGCATCATTGGACCGTATTCTCCGAAATATCTACATTGGCTGCACCTTCTGAAGAAGGTCTATTCATGGTGCGCATGAATATCAGACCAACACCCATCCTGGAGACAAGCAGCCATGAACCGCAAGACCCACCCTCCATCGCCAGCGGCGGCGAAAGGCAGGCGCAGCCTGGCCACCGTGTTCTGCACAGCCGTGCTGTGCGCACTGCTGGGTGGCCACGCGCAGGCCGCCGATTGGCCCGATCGCCCCATTCGCATCGTGGTGCCGTTCGGCGCGGGCGGCAGCACCGATGCGCTCGCCCGCATCCTGGCAGAGAAGCTGGGTGGGCTCGTCGGACAGACCGTCGTCATTGAAAACCGCGCGGGCGCGGCCGGCGCCATCGGCGCACAGGCCGTGTCCAAGGCCGCGCCCGATGGCACCACGTTCCTGCTGGCGACAAGCAGCACCCATGCGGTGCTGCCCCACCTGCGCCCGCTGCCCTACGACGCGATCAAGGACTTCACCGCGATCGCGCGCATCGCCTCGGCGCCCAACGTGCTCATGGTCAGTCCTGCACTCAAGGTCGCCACCGTCAAGGATCTGGCGCAACTGGCGGCCTCCCGCGAAGGCGGACTGACCTACTCGTCCAGCGGGAGTGGCACCGTCACGCACCTCATCGCGGCGGACTTTGTCCAGCGCGCGGGCATCCGCGCTCGGCACATTCCCTACAAGACCGGCATTCAAGCCCTGCCCGAGCTCAACAGCGGACAGATCGACTTCACCTTCGACAGCATCGTCTGGGCCCTACCCCAGGCGCAGGCCGGCAAGATCAAGGCCTTGGCCATCGGCAGCCCGGAACGATCGCCGTTGGCCCCCGATCTGCCGACGATGCGCGAGGCGGGATTCGCGGGTTTCGACGGCACGACGTGGTTCGCGCTCATGGGGCCGGCGGGGATCCCCCCGAAGATCGTGGCGGAGCTCAATCGCCACATCAACGCGGCGCTGCGCGACCCCGACCTGCGAGCCCAGTTTGAACGCCAGGGCGCCGAGGCTTTGGGCGGCACGCCGCAGGACCTGGAGAAGCTCGTTCGGGATGATGGCAGCCGATGGGCCAAGGTCATCACCACGGGCAACATCAAGATCGAACAGTGAAAAAGAAGGCAACGCTCAAGCCATGACCACACCAAACACGCCCATGCCCCTCCACTTCCGCGATCTGGTCGCCAGCGAACGCCCGCTGGTGCTCCCTGGAGCCCACGATGCGATCTCCGCCCTGCTCATCCAGCAGGCCGGCTTCAAAGCCTACTTCATTGGCGGTTTCCCCCTGGTCGGCGCTCGATTCGGCCTGCCCGACATCGGCCTGGCCACGCTGGGGGAAATCGGTGCGGGCGTGCGCGACATCCTCGCGGTGTCCGATCTGCCCGTGCTGGTGGATGTCGACAACGGCTACGGCGACGTCAAGAACGTGGTTCATGCGGTGCACACCTACGAGAAGATGGGCGCCCAGGCCCTGTTCTTTGAAGACCAGGTCTCTCCCAAGCGGTGTGGCCACATCGCCGGCAAGGAGCTCCTGCCCTGCGAGGAAATGGAGCGCCGCATCCGCGCCGCCGCGGAGCAACGCCGCGACCCCCGCACCTTCATCATTGCCCGCACCGATGCCCGCGAGGTCTACGGCATGGACGAGGCCTTGCGACGCGGCGAACGCTACGCCCAGGCGGGTGCCGACGGCCTGTTCATCGAAGCCCCTGAGTCGGTGGAAGAACTCGCGCTCATTGGCCGACGCCTGGCAGGCGTGCCCCTGATGGCCAACATGCTCGAAGGGGGGCGCACGCCGATCCTGCGCCCGCAGGAACTGGAAGATCTCGGGTTCCGCATCGTCATCTACGGCATTTCGCTCTTGATGCGCAGCGTGCGCGTCATGCAGGAAAGCCTTGCCGACATCCGCAGCGGCGAGCTGAAGCTGGTGGGCACCGGCGTTGGGTTCGAGGAGTACAAGACGATCGTCGGGTTCGATCGCTGGTCGAACATCGAATCCCGGTACGGCGGATAAAGAAGACGGCGGTCCACAAGCAGAAGGCGATCATGATTTTTGTTTTTCACTTGCTGGATCGGCCCGGCGCCGCGGCGCTTCGTGAGGCGATGCGGCCATCGCACAAGGCGTACCTGGCCCAGGTGGCCGATCGCATCGCATTTGCAGGCCCCCTGACAAGTGACGAGGGTGCCGCCATGGTGGGCAGCCTGCTGGCCATCGACTTCGAGACTCGCGAGGAAGCGATGCGCTGGCAGCGCAACGAGCCGTTCACCCAGGCGGGCCTCTACGCAAGCGCATCGGTCCATGCGTTCGACAACCTGTGGCCGCAGCGGTGTGGCTATCCCCCATTGGGTTGAACCCCTGAGGCGCGCTACCAATCGGCACGCGGCGTCTTGTGGACCAGCTGAAGGAAGTGCGCCGCCTGCTCGGACATGGAACGGGCTGATCTGTTCACAGGGAGGGTTGTGCACCCTCGGCCGCCGTGGCCTGATCGCCTTGGCGACGCGCATACCGCTGCGCCATCACCCCGCACACCATCAGCTGCATCTGATGAAACACCATCAGCGGCAACACGATCGCGCCCGCCACGGGCGCGGCAAACAGCACATTGGCCATGGGCACGCCGCTGATCAGGCTCTTGGTCGATCCGCAGAAGACGATGGCGATCTCGTCTTCCTTCGAGAAACCCAGCCGGCGGCTGCCCCAGACCGTGAGCGTGAGCACCAGCGCCAGCAGCACCGCGCACACGGCCAGCAGGCCCAGCAGGGCCGTCAGCGGCAGTTGCGACCACAGCCCGGCGATGACGGCGTGGCTGAACGCCGCGTACACCACCAGCAGGATGGAGCCCTGGTCCACCACTTTCATGATGGAGGCGCGGCGCTGCAGGAAACCCGACACCCAGGGCCGCATCAGATGGCCGGCAATGAAGGGCAGCAGGAGTTGCATGCTGATGCGGCCCACGGCCTGCAAGGGATCGCCCATGGCGGCGTTGTGCGTCAGCAGCAGACCGAGCACGAGCGGCGTGAGAACCACGCCCAGCAAGGTCGAGGCCGAGGCGCTGCAGACGGCCGCGGGAATGTTGCCGCGCGCCATGGAGGCGAACGCGATCGCCGACTGGACCGTGGCGGGCAGCGCGCACAGGTACAGGATGCCCATGTAGAGATGGGGCGTCACCAGCGGCCGCAGCAGCGGCGCCAGCACCCAGCCGAGCAAGGGAAACAGCACGAAGGTGGTGGACACCACCATCAGCTGCAGGCGCCAGTGCCCGATGCCCGCCCAGATGGCCGCTCGCGAGAGCTTCGCTCCGTGCAGAAAGAAGAGCAGGCTCACCGCCACCGTGGTGGCCCAGCTCAGCGCCTGGGCGAACCCGCCTCGGGCCGGCAACAGGCTGGCCAGAACGACCGTCGCAACGAGGTACAGCGTGAAGTGGTCGGGCAGCAGCCGGGAACGGGCCATGGCAGGGGCGCGCGGCGTCGCGCGTGTCAATCGGTGGGACGGCCATTGAACCGCAGCCGCCGACGACAGTAAAATGAATTTATCGGATCCATTGATACCAATATCAAATGAATGTCAGCTTGCGGCAGTTGCGGGTCTTCAAGGCCGTCGCCTCGCAGGGCAGCTTCACGCGGGCGGGCACCCACATCGGCCTGTCCCAACCCGCGGTCAGCCGCTGCGTGACCGAACTGGAACAGCACCTCGGGCTCAAGCTGCTCGACCGCACCACGCGCGAGGTGGTGCTGACCGATGCCGGCCGCAGCCTGGCCGTGCAACTCGAACGCGTGCTGGAAGACCTGGATGCCGTGCTGCAGGAGTCGCGAGGCCAGGCCACGCAGCGCCATGGCCGGGTTCGCGTGGCCAGCAGCCCGACCTTGTCGGCCAACCTGCTGCCCGAATGCATCGCGCGCTGCCGCAGCGAACACCCGGGGCTGGAACTGCTGCTGCTGGATCGCATCCAGCACGATGCCCTGGCCAGCGTGCTGGCGGGTGAGGTGGACTTCGGTGTGGTGATCGACACAGGCGCGCGCGACGACCTGCAGGCCGAGACCATCCTGTCCGAGCCCTTCTGCCTCGTCTGCCCGCCTTCGCACCGCCTGGCCCGGCGGCGAGGCGCGAAATGGGCGGATCTGGCCGGCGAATCGCTGGTGCTGCTGGACCACGCCTCGGGCAGCCGGGGCCTGATCGACGAGGCCTTGCGCCTGCACGGCGTGGAGGCCTCCGTGGCGCAGGAAGTGGGCCACGTCACCACCATTTTCCGCATGCTGGACGCCGGCCTGGGCATCTCGGTCGTGCCCATGCTGGCCTTGCCGCCCGCGGGGCTGCAGGGCCTGGTGATGCGCCCGCTGCTGCCCCGCATCGACCGGCACATCGCGCTGGTGCGCCGCGCCCACCGGACCTTGACCCCCCCGGCGGAGCTGGCCTGGCGACTGGTTCGCCAGGTCGCCGCCGAGCGCACCGCACCCCGCAGGCGTGACAGCCATCACACCGCACCCGTCCCCGTCGCGGTGGCGTCGCCGCCGGTCCGGTCTGCCCAACAGCGCACCCGCGCAGGTGCAAGATGACCCTGGGCACGGTCCACACACGCATAGGATCCGCACAGGGGCTTTGAAGCCAATGGAACACAGCATGGTCGAACCACAGATGGAGGCAGCGCCCAACACGGGCCACGCCGGTGACCCACCCGGGTACCAGCGCCCACCCGGCTTTCGCCTGCGGTGGCGGGTGCTCCTGCTGGTCCTCCTGATCCTGTGCGCGGTGGCCGCGCTGCTGCTGCGCCGGGAGATGCAGACCTCGCACTGGCAGGCGCGGGAACTGCACGGCTATGCGGCCACCCTGAATTCCCACGTCGCCCCCGGTCCGGCCGACCCCATTCGGTTCCCCACGCACGGCCCGTTCGACGAACGCATGGGTTACACCAGCCTTCCGGCCTTCACCACCCGCCTGCAGGAGCGCGGCTTCGAGATCGCGGAGCAGTCGCGCCAGGACGATGCCCTGCGAACCCACCTGGAGCGCGGCTGGTTCGCCCCCTACGCGGAGAAGACCCACACCGGCCTGACCGTGTTCGACTGCAGCCGGGAATCGCTGCACGCCTTCCGTTACCCCTACCGGCGCTTCGAGAGCTTCGAGAGCGTGCCCGCGGTGGTGGTGCAGGCCCTGCTCTTCATCGAGAACCGCGACCTGCTCGACCCCGAGCGCCCGCAGATGAACCCGGCGGTGGACTGGCTGCGCTTCACGCGCGCGGTGCTCGCGCAGCTGGGCAGCCACATCGATCCCGACATCGACGCGCACGGCGGCAGCACGCTGGCCACGCAGATCGAGAAGTACCGCCATTCGCCCGGCGGCATCACGCACGACGCGCGCGAGAAACTGCGGCAGATGGCCTCGGCCTCGGTGCGGGCCTACCAGCAAGGCACCGACACGCTGCCGGTGCGCCGCCAGCTCGTGCTGGACTACCTCAACACGGTGCCGCTGTCGGCGGCGCCCCGCCATGGCGAGGTGCATGGCCTGGGCGACGGCCTGTGGGTGTGGTTCGGCACCGACTTCGATCGCGCCATGGCCGCGCTCTCGGCCCCTGGCGACGGCGCGGCCCGTGGTCGCGTCCTGCGCCAGGCGGTGGCGCTGATGATCGCCCACCGCCGGCCCTCGTGGTACCTCGCGCAGGGCCGCCAGGAACTCGACCGCGCCACCGACGCCCACCTGCGCCTGCTGACCGAGGCCGGCATCATCGACGCCGCCTGGCGCGACGCCGCCCTGCGGCAGAAGCTGGTGTTCCGCGACATGGCCAAGAACCCGCCGCTGCTGCCCGCCGCGGCGAGCAAGGGCACGACCGCCGTGCGCACCCGGCTGGCCGGCCTGCTCGGCACCTCGCTCTACAGCCTGGACCGGCTCGACGCCCAGGCCAGCACCACGCTGAACGGCCAGCTGCAGGACGCGGTCAGCACCTACCTCGGGCGCCTGACCGAGCCGGCCTTCGCCCGCTCGCAGGAGCTGATGGGCGAGCGCCTGCTGCAGCCCGACACCCTGGGCGAGGTGCGTTACAGCTTCACCCTGCTGGAAAGCACGCCGCAAGGCAACCTGGTGCGGGTGCAGACCGACACGACGCAGCAGCCGCTGGACATCAACGAAGGCAGCAAGCTGGAGCTGGGCTCCACCGCCAAGCTGCGGGTGCTGGCGACCTACCTGGAGCTGGTCGCCGAGCTGCACGCCCGGCTCGCGCCGCTGGAGCCCGCCGCGCTGAAAGCCACCGAGGTCAGCCCGAAGGACAGCCTGAGCCGCTGGGCCGTGGACTACCTGTCGGGCCCGAACGACCACGGCCTGAGCGCGATGCTGGAAGCGGCGATGGACCGGCGCTTCTCCGCCAGCCCGCACGAGCAGTTCTTCACCGGCGGCGGCCTGCACAGCTTCAACAACTTCAACAAGAAGGACGACGCGCGACAACCCAGCCTGCGCGAGGCCATGCAGGCCTCCATCAACCTGCCCTTCGTGCGCCTGCTGCGCGAGATCGTGCGCCACACCATGTACCAGGGGCCCGGCGACACCGCGCGGCTGCTGGAGGACCACCTCGATCCGCGCCGCGACACCTACCTGGCCCTGTTCGCCGACCGCGAAGGCCAGGCCTTCCTGCGCCGCTTCTGGCGCAAGACCGACAACCGCACCCCGACCGAGCTGAGCGACATGCTGCTCGACGGCCTGCGCCCCGGCGCCGACCGGCTGACCGCGGTGTTCCGCTACCTGGAGCCCACGGCATCGCCCGAAGCCCTGGGCGCCTTCCTCTCGGCCCGCCTGGGCGACAAGGCGCCCGAGGCGCCCCGCGTGGCGCAGCTGTACGAGCGCTTCGCGCTCGACGCCCTCGACCTGCCGGACCGGGGCTACGTGGCCCGCGTGCACCCGCTGGAACTCTGGCTGGTGGCCTACCGCCGGCAACACCCCCGGGCCACGCTGGACGAGGCGGTCGCCGCCAGCGCCGCCGAGCGCCAGGCGGTCTACCGGTGGCTGTTCCGCACGCGCGCGAAGGACGCGCAGGATGCCCGCATCCACACCATGCTGGAGGTGGAAGCCTTCCTGGAAATCCACCGCCGCTGGACCCGGCTGGGCTACCCCTTCGGCCATCTGGTGCCGTCGCTGGCCACGGCCCTGGGCAGCTCCGGGGACCGGCCCGCCGCCCTGGCCGAGCTGATGGGCATCATCGTCAACGGCGGGGTGCGCCGGCCCACGCTGCGCATCGCCGACCTGCGTTTCGCGCAGGGCACGCCATGGGAAACCGCGCTGCGGCCCACGCCGACGGAAGGTGAGCGCGTCATGGCGCCCGAAGTGGCCCAGGCCTTGAAGAAGGCCTTGTCGGAAGTGGTGGAAGCCGGCACCGCCCGCCGGCTCTCGGGCAGTTTTCAGTCGGCTTCGGGAGAAGACCTGTCGCCCGGAGGCAAGACCGGCACCGGCGACAACCGCGTGGTGGTGAACCGGCGCGGTGGCGTGGCCCTGAACCGCACGGCCACCTTCGTGTTCTACCTGGGACCACGGCACTTCGGCAGCGTGACCGCCTACGTGATCGGACCGGACGCGGCCGGCTACCGCTTCACCTCCGGCCTGCCGGTGCAGATCCTGCGCTCCATGGCGCCGGTGCTGATGCCCCACCTGGACGGCAGGCCCGGCAGCGGTTGCCCGCGCGAGCCCTGAGGCACCGGCGATCGTCGGCGCCTCAGAAGCGCCGGCCTGTGCGCGATCGCCGGGGGGCGGGCCGCTTCTCCAGCCAGTCCACGACGAACGCCCCGGACGCCTGGATGTGGGTCCGCATCGCGTCTCTGGAAGCCAGTGCGTCTCTCGCCACCAAGGCCTCGACGATGGCGGCGTGGTGCTCGATGTTCTTTCGCATCCGGGACTCGTGCATGCCCAACACGGTCATGTTGAGGATGTTCCGGGTGTAGTCCAGATGCAGATCGCGGATGCTGCGTTCCAGCGAGGCATTGCCGCAGGCGCTGTAGATCAGCGCATGAAACGCCTGGTTCTTGACCACCCAGTGGCGCATGGGCTCGGCCGCCGTCGGACAGGGCGCACCGCCCGCGGCGTTGACCGTCTCATGGAGGGCTCGAACCGACGCCACGCATTCGGCATGGACGATCTGCAACCGATGCAGGTCGGCGTCCGATATCCATCGGGCCGCCAGCTCCGTCGCCATCCCCTCGAGCTCCCCGCGCAACCAGTAGTTGGCGCCGATGTCCTTGGTGGTGGGGGCAAGCACCGTGGCGCCATAGCGCCTTTGCTGGGCGACCAGCCCCTTGATCTCGAGCTGCCGAAGCGCCTCTCTCACCGGCGTGCGGCTGACGTCGTACTCCTCCGCCAGGGTCTCCTGCCGGAGCTTCTGTCCTGGCGCATAGGTGCCGTTGAAGATCTTCGCCGCGATCGACTCGACCAGCTGCTGCAACCGGTCCGTCTCGCCAGGCGCTCGCTCATCCATCCGCACGCTCCCGCCTCGTCAGCGAATGCCGAAAACGTCCTTCCATTTGGCCACCTCCTTGCGCATGCGCGTCTGAAAGGCTTCGGCGCCCGCCGGCATGGGCTGGCTGCCCTGCATGAACAGCACCTGCATGCCTTCGCTCCTGAGCACTTTGGCCATGGCCTCCTCCAGCCTCTTGACGATCGCCGGGGGGGTGCCAACGGGTGCGACCACGCCGGAAATGGACCCCACGTCAAACTCCGCGCCGAGCTGCTCGGCGACGGTCGGGATGTTCGGCAGTCTCGGCACGCGCTGGCTCGAGGTGACGCCCAGCGGGCGCATCCTGCCCGACTCGACAAAGGGCCCCACCACCACCGTCTCGACCGCCGTGACCTGCACCGCCTCCGACAGCAAGGCATTGGCGGCCTCCGCCCCACTCTTGTAGGGCACGTGCAGGAAGGTGCTGTCGGTGGCCTGCTGCAGCGACGCGAGCACCTGGTGGATCGACGTCCCCAGTCCTGAACTCGCGAACGCGACACCTTCGCGCTGCTGCCTGGCCAGCGCGACCAAAGAGCGCAGATCGCGGATGGGCGACTTCTCGGACACCACCAGCACCAGGGGCGTGTTGGCGATCATCGAGATGTAGGTGAAGTCCTTGATGGCGTCGTGATTGAGCGCCTTGTTGATCAGCGGATTGACCGCCACCATGCCATTGGTCATCACCATCAGCGTGTGGCCATCGGCCTTGGCGCGCGCGACGCTGCCCGCGGCGATGTTGCCGCCCGCGCCAGGCTTGTTGTCCACCACGACGGGCTGCCCGAGCTCTTCCTGAAGCAGCTTCGCGACCGTGCGGGCCGTGACATCGGTGATGCCACCCGCACCAAAGGGCACCACGAGCGTGATGGGCCGGGTCGGCCAGTTCTCGGCGGCGTGGGTGGGGCCCATCAGGTGGATCGCGAGCATGGTGCCGACCAGCACCTTTTGGAAGAAGGACATGAACACGGTTTGCCTCTTTGGAGTTCTGAAAATGGACCGCTTCGGTTGCGCTCAGCGCTCGAGATCCGACGCGGTCAGTTCCGGGACATCGCCCTGGATGTTCATGCGCCCCTCGTAGACGGGGCGCGCCCCGCTGGTGGGCCCCTGGTACTGGACGAAGAAAATCGTGCCGCCGGTCTCGGTGGTGAGCGCCTCTTCGATGTGGGGGTCCGGGTGGAAGACCACCGTGCCCGGGCCGAACAACTTGCCACCCATGTCGAACTCGCCCTCGATCACATACCAGACCTGCGCGAAATCGTGTTTGTGCAGCTTGAATCCCGCGCCAGGCTCGTAGCGCAGGAAGCCGGCATTGGGTTCTGTCGGGCACTCGGGCCGCGTGTGGAACAGGAACTTGGTCTTGTTCTTGAAACGCCCCATCTCCCACCCCATGTCTTCCGGGCGGCGGTACTGGGGCATCTGGTGGACCAGCGGGACGACGGTCGAATCAACAATGCTCATGAAGGGACTCCTGTTAAAAAGAAGCGGCATTCTAGGAAAGCTCGCGAAAAATTACTGGATACAAAAATCCACTGTGGAGACACCCCATGGACCTCAGACAACTGCGCCAATTCGTCGTGCTGGCGACCGAACTCAACTACCGAAAGGCCGCCGAACGCCTGAACATGACGCAGCCCCCTCTGAGCATCGCCATCAAGCGGCTGGAGTCCGATCTGGGCGTGCAGCTCTTCGAGCGCGATCGCCTGGGCGTTCGCCTGACCATGGCGGGTGGTGTCTTTCTCGGCGAAGCCCAACGCCTCCTCGATGGCGCCGAGGCCGCGATCAAGGCCACGCGCGATGCCGACCAGGGCCGCATCGGCAGCTTGCGGGTGTGTTCCGTCCCCAGTGCATCGCTGGAACTGCTGCCCGTCCTGCTGCACCGTTTCGCGGCCAGCTTTCCTTCGGTTCGCCTGCACCTGAGCAGTGGCAGCACCGTGGGGATCCTGGGTGAGCTGCAACGGGGCGAACTCGATGCCGCTTTTCTGGTGCCGCCCTCTTCCGGTGTCCCCGGCATCGAGTGGATGGCGCTGCCCCGGCAGCACCTGGTCCTGGCGGTCCCGTCCCACCACCCTGTCGCGAACCGGAAAACCGTCAAGCTCTCCGAATTGGGCGAAGAGACGCTGGTGACCCTGGCCCATTCCGACAGCCCGGGTTTCGCGGGCGAGGTCATGGCCCTGTGCCGGCGCGACGGCTTCCACCCCAAGGCGCTCCAGGAGTCTTCGCATGCCTTGATCACCCTGCCCCTCATCGCGGCGGGCCTGGGCATTGCCATCGTGCCCCAGGCCTCGCGCCGCATCGCCATCGACCACGTGCGCTTCGTGCCGCTGACCGACTCTGAAGACCAGGCCTTGACCTATCCCCTGGCGCTGGCGACACCCTCCAGGTCGATCAACCCGGCCGTGCCCTGGTTCGTGGACACGGCCCGCGAAGTGCTGGCGGCGCCACCCGGTTTCTGAAGCCGCGCGGCGCTCTCGCGCCTACCTGGCCGCCGGCTTCAGCAGCGCGGCCCACTTCGCCTGTTCATCGCGAACCCGTTTTTCGAACGCGGCCTGCGTGGGGTCGACCGCTTCGCTGCCCTTCGAGTAGATCTTCTCCTGCACCAGGGGGCTGGCGGCGACCTTGGCGATCGCGGCATTGAGCCGCTTCACCACCTCCGCGGGGGTTCCAGCGGGTGCCGCGACGCCCGAGAGCGAGCCGCCTTCCACGCTCTTGCCCAGCGCCTCCTTGACCGTCGGGATGTCCGGCAGATGGGCCAGGCGCCTGGAGGAGGTGACCGCGAACGGGCGGATCTGCTTGGACTCGACAAAGCTGACCGCCGTCACCGCCGAAATCGCCGTGACATCCACCGTGCGGGTGATCACCGCCGTCAAGGACTCGCTGCCGCTCTTGTAGGGCACCGGCAGCAGCTGGGTGCCCGTCGCCTGCTGAAGCAACTGGAGGACCTGGTAGTTGTCCGAGCCCTCGCCCGCCGTCGAGAAACTGAGCCTGTCCTTCTCGGCCGCCGCGGCCTTCATCAGTTCGGGCAGCGAAGCGTACGGACTGTTCGGATGGACCGCGAGGATGGTGGGCGTGTTCGCCAGCATGGCCACGTACGTGAAGTCCTTCCGGGGGTCGTAGGCAAGGCTGGGATAGATCAGGGGATTGACCGCGAACATGCCATTGGTGATGACCAGCAGCGTGTGCCCATCGGGCCGGGACTTGGCGACGACACCGGCCGCAATGCCGCCCCCCGCGCCAGCGCGGTTCTCCACCACGACCGGTTGACCGAGTTCACGGGACAGCCCCTCGGCGAACACGCGCGCGGTGATGTCGGTGACACCGCCCGCACCGAAAGGCACCACCAGGCGAACCGGCTGAGTGGGGTAGTTCTGCGCGTGCGCGGTGGTCACGAGCGCGGCAGCGGCCAGGCAAGATGCCGCCAGGCGGCGAAGGATGCGGGTCATCAGATGATCTCCATGGTTTCAAGAATGTCTTTCATCGCCGTGTGGAGCGCTGGCGTCAAAGGGGACAAGGGCGCACGCAGCCGCCCCGCCGGCACACCGCAAAGCTCGAGCCCGGCCGTGACGGTGCGTGGCAGCCCGTGGTCCATCAGGAAATTCAGCAGCTCGGACTGGCGGGCGAACCAGCGCTGGGCGCCGGCGACATCGCCAGCGGCCATGCAGCGATGGAAGTTGAGAATGAAGGACGCGCAGACGTTGGGCGCGGCCGTGCACCAGCCCGCCGCGCCGTCCTGGAATCCCCGCTGTGCCATGCGGTTCAGGCCGACGAAGATGCCGACGTGATCGGGACAGGCCTCCCGCAGGCGTGCGATCTTGGTCTCGTCGGGACTGGCTTCCTTGATGAGCGAGACGTTCGGCAAGGCCGTGAGCCGGCGCAGAAAATCGACCGGCAGGTCCAGGCCGGTGGTGAATGGGTTGTTGTAGACCATCACCGGGATGGAGACCGCTTCCGCGACCTGCCGGTAGTACTCGAAGATCTCCGCCTCCGTCAGCGTCCAGTACGTGCTGGGCAGCACCTGGATGGCGCTGGCCCCGGCCTCCTGCGCGAACCGGGCATGGCGAATCGTCTGGGCGGTGCCCAGGCTGGACACCCCCGCGAGCACCGGAACGCGGCCGGCCGCGGCCGCCACGGTCGTGCGGATGACGGCGTCGCGCTCGCCGTCACCCAGGTAGGGCAGACAGCCCACGCTGCCCAGCGGTGCGAGGCCGTGCACCCCCAGGTTCACGAGACGCTCGACATGTCGAGCCAGGAGAGCGTGGTCCACCTGGCCGCTTGCATCGCAAGGGGTGAGCAGGTAGCCAACGATGCCATTCATTTGCATAGGGGTTGTTCCGTTTCCAAACTGCACGCAGTCTAGAAACGGCCCCCCTGGCCGTCCAATTCAATCTTTGTGTGCGCTTGATACCTTTCGCCAGCGCGCGGCAACCGGCGTCAGCGCCGGATCAGCGCGGGACGGATGGGTTCCTTCCGCTCCTGGAACAGGACCATGGCCGTCGTGATCGCCATGAAACACACCGAGGCCCACAGGACGCCACTGGCCAGGCCTTTGTCGAGCAGGTAGCCAAACAGAACCGGGCCGATGACACCCCCCACATTGAAACCGGTGGACACGATGCCGAAGGTCTTGCCTTCGGCGCCCGCCGGTGAGGCCGCGCGAACCAGCATGTCCCGGGAGGGGGCGACGATGCCGCTCAGGAACCCGATGGCGCCATAGGCCACGGCGAGCGCCGGCGCGGAGAGCGGGACCTGGATGACCCCCACCACCAGCATCGCGGCCATCGCGAACGCGGCCGCCGCCACGTGGCCATGGCGGGCGGTGCGGTCGGCCAGCACCCCACCGGCGAGCACCCCGATCGCGCTGGCGAACAGAAACACCGTCAAGGCGAGGTTGGCCGCGCCGAGCGAGACATCGAACCCCTGCACCAGAGCCGACACCGAGAACCGCTCGATGGCACCGGTGCTCAGGCTGAGCATGGTGAACAGCAGCGTGAGCACCGCGAGGGTGGCCACCGGCGCCATCGCGGAACCCGTTCGCGGCCGTTCGGCTGCGCGCGGCGATGCGCTGGCCTGGACCACCGGCTCGCGACCGCCCAGAAGCAGGACCGCGAACCCGATGGCGCCGGCCAGGGCCGCGATGGCGAACGACCAGCGAGGCGACCAGGCCAGTGCCGCGCCGACCATGAGAGGCGGCGCCAGCGCGCCCCCCAGGAACCCGGCGAAGGTGTGAATCGAGAATGCCCGGCCCATGCGCTCGTGCGCGATGCCCCGCGAGAGCAGCGAATAGTCGGCGGGGTGGTACACACCGTTCGCCAGGCCCGCGATGGCCATGGCCACGAGCAGCGCCGGGTAGGTGGGCACGGCGGCCACCAGCGCGAACGCGGCGGCTCCCAGCACGAGCGCGGCCATCAACATCCGTCGGGCACCCCAACGATCCACGAGGAAGCCCAGGGGGGCCTGCACCACGGCCGAAACGACGTTGAACACGCCAATCGCGACACCGAGCTCCACGAAGCCCACCTGCATAGCAGCGGGCAGCAAGGGCAGCATGGCGGGCACCGCCATGATGTGCAGGTGGCTGATCAGATGGACGATGGACACCTGCGTCAGCAGGCCGTTGGCCGATGGTTTCATTGCCTGTTCCTTTTCGATGGCGATCGCGCGCCTCGGCGGGCGCCTTGCGCTAGCGGCCCCATGTTTCGAAGACTTTCCTGAGCTTCTTCACGGCGGCGTCCAGTTCCGCCGGGGTGTGCGCGGCAAACCCCATCACGAAACCCGGGGTCTGCTGGCGGCCCACGTAAAGCCCGCTCAGGCCCAGCAGGTCCAGGCCCGCGCGGCCAGCCGCATCGACGACGTCACGCTCGGGCATCCCGCCTTTCAGCAGACAAGGCATCTGCAGCCCGCCAGCCGGCACATGAGGCTCCAGCCATCCGGCCAGGTGCCGGCCCAGCAGATCGGCCAGCCTGTCGCGGCGCCCGGCATAGATCCCTCGCATGCTGCGCACGTGCGCCCCGAAGTGCCCGCCTTCCATGAATCGGGCCAGGGTGAGCTGGGGAATCGGGGCGCTGTGCCCGTCCAACAGCGTGCGCGCGGCGGTCATGGGCTCCACGAGCGGCGCGGGCAGCACCATGTAGCCAATGCGCAGGCCCGGAAACAGCGACTTGGTGAAGGTGCCGATGTAGAGGGTCCGCTCATGGGCATCCAGCCCCTGGACGCAGGCCGTGGGTTTGCCGGCGTAGTGGAACTCGCTGTCGTAGTCGTCTTCCAGTATCCACGCCTGGTTTCGCCGAGCCCACTCGATCGCCGCCAGGCGACGGTCCAGCGCCAGCGTCGCGCCCGTGGGGAACTGATGGGAGGGCGTCAGAAAGACGGCCTTGCCGGGCACGCCCGACGCCTGCAGGTGGTCGGTCCGCATGCCCTGGGCGTCCAGGGGAACGGGAACGCATTCGAGGCCCGCCGCATCGAACACCTTGCGCGCCCCGTGGTAGACGGGGTCTTCGACGAAGATCCTGTCGCCGGCATCCAGCAGCACGTTCGCGCACAGGGTGAGCGCCTGCTGCGAACTGGTGAGGATCAGCACACGCTCAGGGCTCGCATGGGCCCCGCGCTCGAGGTTGACATGGTCGGCAATGGCCCGCCTCAAGGACTCCACGCCCTGCGCGGGCCCGTGGGCCAGGGCCTGGCTGCCGTGCTCCTTCAAGACCTGCCGCTGCAGGCGCTCCCACACCTGGATGGGGAAAGACCGCGTCTCCGGCACGCCAGGTGCAAAAGGGCGCGAACCGAGGAACTCCCGCACGCCACCTTGCCGGAACATCGCGGCGCCACGTTCACTCAGGCGCGCGGCTTCCCGCTGCGCGCTCGGGCGCCGCGCGGCATGGCGGCTGGGCGACCTCCGCGCGCGCCCCGACACAAAACTGCCACTGCCCACCCGGCGCTCGATGAAGCCCTCGGCGTGCAGTTGGCCGTAAGCGGCCTCCACGGTGTCGCGCGAAACCTCCAGGGACATCGCCAGCATCCGGGAAGCAGGCAGTGGCTTGCCGGCATCCAGGACCCCATCGAGGATCAGCTGCCGGATGGCGCGCTGAATCCGCGCATGCAGCGGCAAGGCACGCTGGGCCGGGTCACCGATCCAGGCCTTCACGGATTCGAGCTGGGCATGCTTGAACAATTGGTCTGGCGGTGTTTTTGGATTCAATCGACCGGATCCTACCATTCAGGCATTGCCCAAATGGTCTGATAGATGTGTCAAAAATGGCTGGACACAACCAACCAATTTCCCCGTAAAAACCAGGCTTTCAACCGTGTCCCCGCCTCCGCCCACAGGATGTCCCGCACACCATGTCAACCGCCGTCCCTCGCTTTCACGTCCATGATCTCACCCACCCCGTGGTCGCGGGGATCGTCTCGGTCATCGTCAACTACGGCGGCACGTTCATCCTGGTGTTCCAGGCGGCCAAGGTCGCCGGCCTGAGTCCGGAGATGACCGCCTCGTGGGTGTGGTCCGTTTCCATTGGCGTGGGCGTCACGGGCGTTCTGCTGAGCTGGTTCAGCCGCGAGCCCATCATCACCGCCTGGTCCACGCCAGCGGCCGCCTTCCTGGTCACGGCATTGGCCACCACCTCGTACGCGGAGGCGGTCGGTGCGTACCTGATGTCGGCGGCGGCCTTCGTGGTGCTCGGCCTGACCGGTGGCTTCGAGAAGCTCATCCGGTGGATCCCGCCAGGGATCGCCGCGGGCCTGCTGGCGGGCATCCTGCTGCAGTTCGGCATCGGCGCCTTCGCAGGCATGAGCCTCGACCCATGGCTCGCGGGCCTTCTCATCGGCGCGTACCTCACGCTCAAACGGTTGACCGCGCGCTACGCGATCGTGGGCGTCCTCCTGCTCGGCCTGGCCTACCTGCTCGCGCAAGGGCGGGTGGACCTCGGCGGACTCGAACTCCGCGTGGCGAGCCCCGTGTTCACGCAGCCCGACTTCAGCGTCCACGCCCTGTTGAGCCTGGCCCTGCCGCTCTTCCTCATCACGCTCACGGGGCAGTACATGCCCGGCATGCTGGTGCTGAGAAACGACGGTTTCCGCACGAGCGCCAACCCCATCGTGGCGGTCACCGGCCTGGGGTCCCTGCTCATGGCGCCCTTCGGCTCGCATGCCTTCAACGTGGCGGCCATCACGGCGGCCATCTGCACGGGCAAGGCGTCACATGAAGACCCCTCGAAGCGCTGGGTCGCCGGCATGGCGGCGGGCGTGCTCTACATCCTGGTCGGCGTCTTCGGCGTGACGCTGGCGGCCGTCTTCATGGCCTTGCCGGCCACGTTCATCGCCACCCTGGCGGGCCTGGCGTTGCTGGGCACCATTGGCGGCAGCCTGACCGCCGCGATGGCCGACGCGAAGACACGCGAAGCCTCGCTGATCACGTTTCTCGCCGCGGCCGCCAACGTCCAGATGCTGGGCATTGGTGGTGCCTTCTGGGGCTTGCTGATCGGCCTGGCCGCCCACCTGGCACTCCACACGGAGACCCCACGCTGACCCGGACCCGCACCGCCCCAGCGGGTGGGCGGTGCGAGCCCGGAGGATCAACCCATCAGGCGGCGACGGCTTGCGGGCGGCGGCGGCGCGACAGCCAGCCGACCATGCCCAGGCCGCTGAGCAGCAGGGCATAGGTTTCGGGTTCCGGCACGGCGGCCACGGTGATGCTCAGGCTGTCGCCGGCGTTGAGGCCGTTGATGGACCAGTTCACGCCACCGTTGTTCAGCGAGTTGCCGATGGCCACGTCCAGGAACTCGGGCTGCGAGAAGTTCACGCTGGCGTTGCTGCCGTTGAAGTTGATCGCGCTGACGGCGCCGAACTGCGGCGTGACCGTGCCCAGGTTGCCGAAGGTGCCGGTGCTCAGGCTGAACGACAGGCCTTCGAAGCCGGCGTTGCCCAGGAAGTTGGCCAGCAGGGCGTTGAACGAGAGGCTGCCCCCGATCAGGTCGGCCGCGTCGATGGTGTAGTTCAGGGTCATGGGCGCCAGCGACGAGAAGTCGATGTCGAACGACAGCAGGCCGTCGGTGCTGAAGTCCCGGAACTCCGAATCACCCCCCATCACGCCGTTGAAGCTGATGGCGTGGGCGGGCATGGCGGCCAGCAGGGCGGCGGCGGCGGCGAGGGAGAGAAGTGGTTTTTTCATGGTGTGGTCCTGTTGCGGGGTGCGGGGGTTCAAAGGCTGCCCTTGGTCCAAGGGCCGGTGATGGCCAGCGTGACGCCGGTGTAGATGTTCACGAACAGCACGCGGCCGTCGGGGCTGAACACGCTGCCGGCCCATTCGGTGTTGCGCTGGTTGCCGGTGGTGGCGCCGGTCTTGCCGACGGCGTCGAGCTGGGCGCGCGTGAAGTTGTAGTTGTTGCGGGCGAAGATGTAGCTGTTGCCGGCGGGCGTGAGCACCTTCAGGTCCTGCGAGGGGATGGGCTGGCTGGTCGGGCTGCTGTTGCCGCCGTCTTCGTTGAACAGCAGGCCACCGCGCGGGCTCACGCAGATGTTGTCGGGCGAGTTGCCGACCACGCGGTCGCGGCTCACGAAGATGGCCTTGAGCACCAGGGTGGACAGGTCCAGCGCCCAGATCACGCCCGCGCGCGCCGGCAGGGACGAGGTGGCCGAGCTGGTGGCCTTGTCGGTGAAGAACACCACGCCGTTGGCGACCCAGCAGCCTTCGTTGGCGCCGAAGATCGCGCCGCCGTTGGCGTAGGCGCCGCGGAACGGGCCGCTGCCGGTGACGGTGCCCACCGAGGTGCTCATGGACGCGCGGTCGGCATCGGGATCGGCGATCTCGACCCAGTCGCACTGGAATTCCTGGCACAGCGTGGGGAAGCGCAGGTCGGCGCCGGGGCGGCCGCGCACGGCCAGGCCTTGCAGGCGGCCGCCTTCGTGCAGCGAGCCCAGGCCGCCGTTGATGTTGTTCGGCAGGAAGCGGTACAGCGTGTTGGCGTTGCCCGCGTCTTCGGTCAGGTACCAGTAGCCGGTGTCGGGGTCCAGCGCGCTGGCTTCGTGCGCCATGCGGCCCATGTCGCGGATGGGGTTGACGTTGGCGGCGTTCAGGCTGGTGTCGGCCGGGATCTCGAAGATGTAGCCGTGTTTCTTGCCTTCGCTGCTGATGGCGTTGCTGCCGATCTCTTCGTTGCTCAGCCAGCTGCCCCAGGACGACGCGCCGCCCGCGCACGGGCGGTAGATGCCGCCGAAGGTGGCGTAGCTCTCGGCCCAGTTGCCGTCGCGGAACACGAGGTTGGTGTTGCCACCGATCTGGTAGTCGCTGCCGGTCAGGCCGGTGTCGTACTTGGCGACGTTGGAGCGGCTGCCGCCGATGATGTTCGCGGCGTTGGTGGAGGTGGCCTGCTCGTGGTTGCGCACCAGGATGATTTCGTTGCTGCGGCCCACGCGGCGCGAGACGACCACGCCCATGCCGTCGTGGTTGCCCGGGGTGGGCAGGCCGTCGCTCATGATGTCGCCGCGCCAGCCGTAGCTCTTGTAGCTGAAACCGGCGGGCAGTTCGATCAGGGGCAGGCCGGTGACCATGTCGTTCACCGGGGCGGTCGGGCCGTAGGGGCTGGTGACGAGCGCGGAGGCATCGGCCGGCGAGCAGCTGGCGTTGTAGCCCTGGTCGATGGTGTTGGCCATCGCGGTGATGGGGCCGGTGAACGCGGCGGTGATGGCCGCGGCACTGCCGCCCAGCAGCATGTTGCGGCGGGAAAGATCGGGATGGCCGTTGGACTGGTCTGACATGGAAGTTCCTCGTGGGAGTGGTGGGGAAAACGGGAGTCCCCAGCATCCCGCGAGGCCATGAACCCGCGGTGACACCGCGCTGGACGATGGGCTGCGTTTGATGTCGGCGCCGCAAAGAAAAATGGTCCGAACGGACCCTTGCAACCCCTCAGCGCATGAGCGGCGCGGCGGCCGGCACGCGGCCGTACACGTCGTCGAAGCGCACGATGTCGTCTTCACCGAGGTAGGAGCCCGACTGCACCTCGATCATTTCCAGATCGAAGCGGCCCGGGTTCTCCAGCCGATGGGTCTTGCCCAGCGGGATGAAGGTGGACTCGTTTTCCGTGAGCAGGAACTGGCGGTCGTCGCAGGTCACCTGCGCCGTGCCCTTGACGACGATCCAGTGCTCGGCGCGGTGGTGGTGCATCTGCAGCGAGAGCACGGCACCCGGCTTGACCAGGATGCGCTTGACCTGGAAGCGCGCGCCCGCATCCACGCTGTCGTACCAGCCCCAGGGGCGGTGGATCTTGCGGTGGGCCGTCGCTTCGGCGCGGCCCTCGCGCCGCAGCTGCTCCACGATCTGCTTGACCTCCTGTGCCCGGTCCTTGTGGACCACCAGCACCGCGTCGGCGGTCTCCACCACCACCAGGTCGTCCACGCCGCAGCAGGCCACCAGGCGGCGCTCGGCCATCACCAGCGTGTTGCGCGCATCGCGCAACACCACATCGCCCTGCACCGCATTGCCCGCCTCGTCCTTGGGCAGGCACTGCCAGACCGAATTCCACGCGCCCACGTCGGACCACCCCGCCGCCAGCGGCACGACCACGCCATGCGGCAGCGCCGGGTCGCGCGCGCCACCCGCGACCAGGCGCTCCATGACCGCGTAGTCGATCGAGTCGCTCGGGCAGGCCGCGAACGCCGCCATCGGCAGGCGCACGAAGTCGCTGTCGGTGCGGCGCGCGTCCCAGGTGGTGGCGACCGCGGTGGCGATGTCGGGCCGGCAGTGGCGCAGCGCCTGCAGCCAGACCGAGGCGCGCACCATGAAGAGGCCCGCGTTCCACAGGCACTCGCCCTCGCGCACCAGGCGTTCGGCGGTCTCTTCGTCGGGCTTCTCCAGAAAGCGGGCGATTGACCAGACGGTGGTGCCGTCGGCGGCGAGCGCGAACGCCGGCCCACGCTGGATGTAGCCGTAGCCGGTCTCGGGCGTGGTGGGCGCCACGCCGAAGGTCACCATCGCACCGGCCATGGCCAGCGGCGCGGCGGCGGCCACGGCGCGGCCGAAGGCGGCGGCGTCGGGGATCATGTGGTCGGCCGGCATCACCAGCATCAGCGGATCGTCGCCCTCGCTGCCCGCCGCGTGCGCGGCCACCGCCATGGCCGGTGCCGTGTTGCGGCCCACGGGCTCCAGCACGATCTGCCCCTCACAGCCGATCTGCCGCAGCTGCTCGGCGATCACGAAGCGGTACGCCTCCCCACACACCACCAGCGGCCGTGCCACGCCCAGGCCCGGCAGCTCGGCCACGCGGCGCAGCGTGGCCTGCAGCAGCGAATCGGCCCCGGCCAGGGCCAGCAGCTGCTTGGGGTGCTGGTCGCGCGAGAGGGGCCAGAGGCGGCTGCCGGAGCCGCCCGAGAGAACGACAGGAACGACGGAAATGGAAGGCATGGTGGAGACCTGGAAGAAAAAGCGCGAATGTAGGGGGCTTGCATGTGGCCTGCATGACAGCGCGGCGCCACCGTTGCCAGTTGTCCCGCGCCTGTCTTCATCGTGCATTCAAGGTGTCACATACGGCCGGCAGACTGGCCCCCTGCCATCGGCGCGTTCCGCCCCTGGCGACAGCCCGTTGCACCGGGGGAACTCCCTTGACCCAGACGACCGCCCAGGGCCTTTCGCCCACCACCCTCCCACGCAGCCACCCGAGCGCCTCCAGCCGGGGCGGCCTGTTGCATGCGCTGGAAATTTCGCTCAGCCCGCTGGTGGGCGTGGCCTGCCTCTGGGCGCTGGCCCGCGCCATGGATGGCGGCATCCACCCGGAGTACTTCATCCTGGGCCTGGTGGTGTTCGCCCTCACCTTCCCCGGCCCGGCGCGCCTCACCGTCTCCGCCCGCGCGCTGGTGATCGACGTGCTGCTGAGCTGGGGCGCCACCCTGGGCCTGCTGCTGGCCGCGGGCCTGGTCACCGGCTACCTGCGCGCCTACCCGCCGGACCTGCTCATGGCCTGGGCCGTGGCGGTGCCGGTGGTGGACACCCTCGCCTGGCTGTTGCTGCGCCGCGCCGCGCCCGCCCTGGTGCGCCTGCAGGGCCCGCCCGACCGCGCCCTCGTCGTCGGCATGAACCACCAGGGCCTGGCCCTGGCCCACAGCCTGAAGGCCGCCGTCTTCAACAACATCGACGTGGTCGGCTTCGTGGACGACCGCAGCCGCGAGCGCCTGCGGACCGATGCCCCGTTCACCCTGCTCGGCCGCTTCGAGCACCTGGCCGAGGTGATCCACGGCCAGCGCATCAGCCTGATCTACATCTCGCTGCCCATGGCCTCGCAGCCGCGCATCCTGAAGATCCTGGACGACCTCAAGGACACCACCGCCTCCATCTACTTCGTGCCCGACATGTTCGTGACCGACCTGATCCAGAGCAAGCCCACCTTGCTGTGCGGCATGCCGGTGATCTCGGTCTGCGACACGCCGTTCCAGGGCCTCAACGGCCTGCTCAAGCGCGGCAGCGACGCCGTGCTGGCCTCGCTCATCCTGCTGGGCCTGGCCCCGGTCATGCTGGCGATCGCGCTGGCCGTCAAGCTCGGCTCGCCGGGCCCGGTCATCTTCAAGCAGCGCCGCTACGGGCAGGAAGGCGAAGAGATCGTGGTCTACAAGTTCCGCTCGATGACCGTGGCCGAGGACGGCCCGAACATCCAGCAGGCGCGCCGCGACGACAAGCGCATCACGCCGCTGGGCGCCTTCCTGCGCAAGACCTCGCTGGACGAACTGCCGCAGTTCATCAACGTGCTGCAGGGCCGCATGAGCATCGTGGGGCCGCGCCCGCACGCGGTGGCGCACAACGAGCTGTACCGCAAGCTCATCAAGGGCTACATGGTGCGGCACAAGGTCAAGCCCGGCATCACCGGCTGGGCCCAGGTCAACGGCTACCGCGGCGAGACCGACACGCTGGAGAAGATGGAAGGCCGCATCGAGTACGACCTGGACTACCTGCGCAACTGGTCGCTCAAGCTGGACCTGCTGATCGTGCTCAAGACGATCCGCCTGGTGTTCAAAGACCAGCAGGCGTATTGACCGACATGGTTCGCCTTGCCTGCCTCGCCCGTTGGGCGACCGCCTTGTTCGCCCTCGGATCCGCCGGCGCCGCCCTGGCCCAGGACACCGACGGCCTGGACCTCTCCGCCTCGTACACGCTGCGGCACGACGACAACCTGTTCCGCCTGCCCGACGGCGTGCGGCCACAGACCGTGCTGGGCCGGCCCAGCGCCGGGGAGACCATGGACATCAGCTCGCTCGGCCTGCGCTACGCCAAGACGCACAGCCTGCAGCGCATCGAGCTCGACGTGAGCCTGGTCGACTACCGCTACCGCACCCACCAGCGGCTCGACCTGCTGGCCACCAACTACGACCTGGCCTGGCGCTGGGCCCTCACGCCGCGCCTGCGCGGCAGCCTGCGCGCCGAGCAGGACGAGAGCGTCAACAGCTTCGACGACGCCAGCGTGCTCACCAGCGGCAACCAGCGCACCCAGCGGCACGAGGCCTTCGACGCGGTGTACGAGATCGACGGCGCCTGGCGCCTGGTCGCGGGCGTGCTGCGCACGCGCAACCAGAACGAGCAGCCCCTGCTCGGTGAAGAAAGTTATGTGCTGCGCTCGGCCGAGGCCGGGCTGCGCTACGACGCGAGCTCCGGCAGCTCCGTCACCTGGCGGCTGCGCAAGGGCAGCGGCAGCACCCTGGCCGGCCTGGGGCCGCCGGTGCTGCTGCGCGACACCGAGTTCGACCAGGACGAGCAGGTGCTCGACGTGCGCTGGCTCGCCAGCGCCAAGACCACGGTCGAGCTCAACCTCGTCCACCTGCAGCGCCGGCACGAGCGCCTGGCGCTGCGCGACTACGACGGCACCAACGCCGCGCTCTCGCTGCGCTGGTCGGCCACGGCCAAGACCCTGTGGACCCTGCAGTGGTCGTCCGACGTGTCGAGCTACCAGTCGCTCAACGCCAGCCACGTGCGCACCGACAAGCTGCAGCTCGGCCACGTGTGGCAGATCGCCGCGCGCACCACGCTGCAGGCCAGCCTGGGCGAAACGCGCCGCCGCTTCCTCGGCCCGCCCCCGGGCCGAGCGCCCGACCCCACGCGCGAAGCCACGCAGGAGGCCAGCCTGGGCCTGCGCTGGGCGGTGAGCCGCAACCTCTCGCTCAACACCTCGCTGCAGCACACCCAGCGGCGCGGCAACCGCCCCGGCCTGGCGTTCTCCAGCACACAGGCGCTGGTCGGCCTGAGCCTGCGCACCTCGCAGTGAATGGGCGCTCGAAAGGCATGGACTGTGACAGAAAAATGTCGGTTACATGACGGTTCATTCGGGTGCACTTTTATCGCGGCACCGGGCGCGTTTTTTGCGTCCGTTGCGCTAGCATGAATCGAGCTTCCCCCTCCGCCTGAACCGCCTCCCACCCTCGCAAAGGACCCACCATGCTCGCCGTCAAGAAAGCCCGCAAGCTGATACAAGCCAACCCGGACAACAGCGATTCGAAGACGCTGTCCGCGCTCGTGATCGCGCTGGAATCCGACCAGGCGTTTCCCCTCGGTCAGCTCTACGCGATGAACTACCCGCGCTTCGAACTGGCGATCGAGATCCTGAACGAGTGGCGCCTGGACCGCCACTACAGCAGCAAGGCCCGCCTGCTGGACGTGTCGGTGCAGGCCGCGGAACTCGCTCAAGCCAAGGCCTGAGCCCGTTCAACGGAGGTCCCGGCCCTCGATCGAGCGGTCCACCTCCGCCGAGCGCAGCGGCAGGCCGTGGCGCGGCTCGGCCGACAGGCTCAGCGGGCCGAACCAGGCCTGCACTTTTTCACCGGTGTTGTTGGAGTCGCTCATGACCCCGATGGCCGTGAGGCGGCCCGGCGCCTCGCCGAACACCAGGCGGTAGTCCGCCTCGATGTCGCGCTCCACGTCCACCCACTGGTTGAGGCGCTGCGGGCCGGACTCCACCACCAGCTTGCGGATGCGCTGCGTGTGCGGGTTGGGGATCACGCTGCCCACCGGGTAGCGGTGGTCCCACACGTACATCAGCGTCGCGAAGGGCAAGGGCTCGCCCGAGACGAGCTGCGCGATCTCCGACAGCATGTGGTCGCGCGGCGCCATGCGGCTGCGGTCGCCATCGAAGGCGAGGATCACGCGCACCACCGCGTCGTCGATGTCCGCGTCGCGCAGGTCCGCCTGCTCGTTGAGCGCGGGCACGAACCAGGAGAACGAGAGCCAGCGCGCCGCGCCCACGTCCTGCGGCGCGAGCTTCATGCGCAGCGTGCTGTTGCCCGCCTCGCTGCGCGCCAGCAGCGCGGCACGCCCTTCGTGCAAGGTGGGGCTGTAGTGCGTGGGCGTCTGGCTGCCGTAGCGCAGGTGCGTCCAGGTGGCCCGGCCGTCGGCGCCCGCCCAGTGCATCTGCCGCGCCCAGGCCGACGCCGGCACGGCCTCGGCATCGCTGTCGTCCAGCGGCCGCGAGGCACAGCCGGCCAGCACGGCGGCGGCGATCAGCGCCGCCAGCATCGTTCCCTTGGCCATGCGGCGCTGCTCCTTCAACGGCCGGCGGCGGCCGCCGGCGGGGTTCGGTGTTCGTCGAGCTGGTCGCGGTGCGACTCCAGCATGTTCTCGATGCCCACGCGGTGGATGCCGGTGAACGGCTCCAGGCGCAGCACGCTGTCGTTCTCGCTGCGGTCGCGGCACTGCTCGATCAGCGAGCGGCCGGTGGCGTAGAGCCCGCTGTTGCGGGTTTCGCAGGCAGTGATCTGCTCGCGCTGGGTCGCGCCCTGCGCGTCCAGCTGCTGGCCGCGCTGCTGCGCGGCGGCGAGGTCGCGTTCGAGCTGGGCGCCGCGCGCTGTGCTCGCCTGCAGGCGCTGCTCCAGCGCGGCCTTCTCGGTGCGCAGCGCCTCGCGCTCGCCGGTCACGGCCTGCAGCTCGCGCTGCAGGCGCTGGCCGCGCGCGGCTTCGTTGCGCGCGCGGTTCTGCGCGCCGTCCACCTCACCGGCCAGCTGCTCGCGCTCCTTTTCGGCGGCGTTGAATTTTTCCTGCAGCGCGCCCAGGTCCTGGGTGGCCTTCTGGGCCTGCTGCTGGGAGCGGCGCAGGGCCTCGCGCTCGCGCGTGGCGCGCTTGTCGTCCTGGGCGGTGGCCACGCCACCCACACCCACCATCAGCAGCGCGAGGATCAGGCCCCGGCATGTGGCTTTGCGCATCAGAAATCCTCCTTCGGGTAGGGGCGGCTGGCCCGCAGGGTCTGCCGTTGCTGGTCCTCGCGCGCGCCGGCCGCCAGCAGGCGCTGCGCCAGGGCATCGCGCTGGAGCTGGCGCGCCCAGTAGAGCGGCGTGAGGCCGTTGGCGTCGGCCCGGTTGGGGTCCGCGCCGTGGGCCAGCAGCAGGTCCAGCATGCGCGGCCGGTCTTCGTGGATCGCGGCGACCAGCGGGTCGTCCCCGCTGCGGTCGGCCGTGCGGGTGTCGGCACCGGCCTGGAGCAGCAGGGCCGCCGCCTCGAGGCGGTCGAGCTTGATGGCGTTCATCAGGGGCGTCTGGCCGTTCAGGCCCACGGCATCCACCTCGGCCCCCGCGCGCAGCAGCAGGCGCACCAGCGGGGCGTGCCCGTGCAGCGCGGCCGCGCCCAGCGGGGTGAAGGGGCCGCCCCGGCCATTGGGGTCGGCCGCCGAGCGCAGCAGCAGCCGGGCCATTTCCAGGTCGCCGGCGCGCGCGGCGATCAGCAGCGCGGTCTGGCCGCCCGCGTCCACCGCGTTGACCTGCGCACCGTCCTTGATCAGCTGGCGCGCGCGCTCCACCTCGCCGCTCGCCACCGCCTGCGCGAGATCGCGGTCCAGCGCGCTGGCGAGCCGGGGCGGCACGTCCCGCCGCGCGCTGACCACCGCCTGGTGCTCGCGTTCGCCGGTGAAGAAGCGTTCGCTGTCCTCGGGCGTGAGCGCGCCCTGCTCGATGCGGTCGCGCAGCGCCAGCTGCCGCGGGTCGTGCTGCGCGCAGGCCCCCAGGCCGGCGGCCAGGGCCAGCGTGGTGCACCACGCCAGGCGGCGAGCGTCCTCAGAACTTCGCATTGAAGTACAGCTGGAGGGTGTTGATGGACAGCGGCAGGCCGCTGATCTCGCGGCTGGAGAGCCAGCGCGCGCTGAGCCAGGTGTTGCGGCTCAGGCCGTACTGCGCGCCGACGATGAATCCCTTGTTGTTGGTGCCGCCGAGGTGGAAGTCGGAGTCGGTGAAGGCGTCGAGCACGGCGTCGGCCTCGAGGTAGCGGTAGGCCAGCGAGAGCTGCCAGTCGCCCTTGAGCAGCATGTTGGGCATGCCCACGGCCGCGCGCACCATGTAGCCGGTGTCCTCCTCGCGCAGCAGCCGGCCCGAGCGCGCCAGCGCGCGCGACGGGTTGAAGCCGATGTTGCGCACATAGTCGGCGCTCAGGATCAGGTGCACCGGGTTGAACAGGTTGTAGTCCACCGTGCCGGTGAGGTTGAGCACGCGGTAGTCCGCCGCCAGGCCGAAGGGGCCGCCCAGGTTCGCGGGGTTGGACAGGTTGAACAGCGAGTTGCCCTTCTGGCGGAAGGCGGGCTGGGTCGCGTCCTGGGTGTTGCTGTTGAAGGCATTGCGCACGCCGCTGACGTTGCGGTAGTCGTACATCGCCAGACCGAGCTTGGCGCGCAGGTCGTTGCTGGGCACCCACTCCACGCCCACCTGCGCGGCCAGCAGCGACTTGTTGCGCGCCTGGTTGCTGGCCGACTTCTCGTTGTCCTGCAGCGGGAACCAGCCCACGGTGCCGAAGGGGCGCCAGGTGCGCGTGGCGGCCGCGGGGTCTTCGAACTGCAGCGCGATGCCGTCGAAGGCGAGGTCGTCGTCCCACACCAGGTCGGTGCTGAAGAAGGGGTTGGGGATGCGGCCGGCCGTGGTGGTGAGCCAGGGCAGGAAGTCGGGCGAGCGGGCGCGCAGGAAGGCGCGGTCGAGCGCGAAGTTGTACTTGCTGCCGTAGTTGCCCAGGGTCTGGTTGGTCGACACCGGGTCGCTGCTGCTGCCGGTGGTCAGGCGCAGCGAGGCCGTGAGGTCCTGCGTCACGCGCGCGCTCACCCCCAGGCGCGCGCGCAGGCGGGTGCGGTCGCGGTCTTCCAGCGTGTTGCTCACGTTCTGGCCGTCCACCTGGTGGAAGATCTCGGGCGCGTTGCCCTCGTCGAACATGTCGCGCTGGTAGCCCAGCCGCACATCGCCCTCGAAGCGGAAGCGGTCCACCCACTCGGGCACCGCGTTCACGTCGCCCCAGCGCTCCATCTTGGCCTGGGCCACCACCTCTTCGCGCACCTCGTCGGCGATCTGCTTGCGCACCGATTCGGGCACGAACTGCACGCGCACGGTGGACTGTTCGGTCTTCTTCGCTTCGGCCACGGCCGCGCGGGCCTTGGCCTCGGCCTGCTTCACGAGCGCGTCGGCCTTGGCGGCCGGCAGCACGCCCTGGTCCACCAGCGCCTGGATCAGATTGAGCGTGGTCTGCTTGAGCGTCTCCAGGTCTTCGCGTTCGTCGGCATGGGCGGTGGCGGCCAGGCCGACGACCATCAGGGCCGCCAGGGAGACCTGGCGCATCGCGTGGTGCAGGGGTGATTTCATGGGGTGTCTCGGCAGGAAAGGGGTTGGGGTCGTCAGGAGCGCGCGGAGATGCGCAGCCGGATCGGTTGGGGCATGTCGCCGGGCGCGCCCTCGCGCACCGGCGCCAGGCTGCGCAAGGCCAGGCGCAGCGCCTCGTCCAGCTCGGGCGCCGGGCTCGCGCCCACCAGCTCGACGCGCGTGATCTGGCCGCTGGGGTCGACCCACACGTTGACCACGCGCTGGTAGTCGGTGGCCTCGCGCAGCTTCTTGTCCTTGAGCACGGCGTCGGTGATGCGCTCCTTCACGAGCGCGCCGTACCAGGCGAAGCGGTTGCCGCCGCCGCTGCCCCCCACAGGCCCGATGCGCAGGCTGCCGTCCCCCGGTGGCAGGCCGAAGGCGCCGCCAGTGCCGTTGTCGGGCAAGGACGAGGTCGGGCCGGCCGGCGGCGCGGGAGCGGCTTGCTCGGGCGCCGCGTCCGGTTTGGGCACGTCGATCTTCTGCTGCTCCTGCGGCGGTGGCGGTGGGGGCGGCGGTGTCTTGGGCGGTGGCGGCGGCGGCGGTGGCTTGAGCAGCTCGATCTGCTGCACCGCGCGCTTCTTCGTGGGCTCGGTGGGTTCGCTGAACAGCTTGTAGAGCCACACGCCGAGCGCGATCAGCAAGGCCAGCAGCAGCCCGACGGCCACGACACGGAACAGGCGCGGGTTCATGAGCGTGGCCCGGCGCGAGGGGTTTCAAACCAGAGGCACCGCGGAACCGGCTTTGCCGGGCCGCCAGTGCCGCCCCCTCGGGGGGGACGCGCGAAGCGCGGCGGGGGGGTCTTCATTTCGCCGAGCGCTGCGTGACCAGGCCGATCTGGTTCAGGTCGAGCCGACCCAGCAGGTCGAGCACCTCGACCACCTTCGCGTACTGCACGGCGGAGTCGCCCTTGACCACGATCGGAAACTCCGGCGTGGCGGCCTTGAACTGCAGCAGGCGCGCCTCCAGGTCGGCGATGGTGGCCATGGGGTAGGCATCGAGGTAGAGCGCGCCGGTCTCGGTGATGGTGATGGCACGCGTGGCCGGCTTGGCCAGGCTGGGCGTGTTGCTGGCCCGGGGCAGGTTGACCTTGATGCCCTGCACCGAGGCCGTGGTCATGAGGATGAAGATGACCAGCAGCACATAGGCCAGGTCGAGCATCGGCGTGATGTTGATGTCGTCGTAGACGGCGCCATCGTCCTGAACCTGTGCCATGGCCTCAGTCTCCGTAGGTCTCGGCCATCTTCGTGACGAACTCGTCCACGAAAACCGTCATGTCGTTGGACAGGGCCTTGATCTTGGTCTGCAGGTAGTTGTAGCCAAACAGCGCGGGGATCGCGACGCCCAGGCCGGCCACGGTGGCCACCAGCGCGGCCGCGATGCCGGGCGCGATGGCGTTCACGTTCACGTCGCCCGCGGCGGCGATGGCCGCGAAGGTGATCATCACGCCGACCACGGTGCCCAGCAGGCCGAGGAAGGGGCCGCCCGAGATCGCGATCGTCAGCAGCACCATGCCGCGGTCCAGCCGCTGGCGCTCGCGCGTCATCTGGGCGTCGAGCGCGGCGCGCACGGCCAGCATGGCGCGTTCGCTCACCGAGGGCGCGGTCACGCCGTCGTGCTCCACCACCGGTGCCTTGGGGTCGCCCAGGTGGAAACGCGACTTCAGCTCGCGCGCGCCCACCTGGTAGATGCGGTGCAGCGGCGAGTGGTGGAACTGCTCGGTGGGGGCGGTCAGGGTGTCGAGCTGGCGGGCGTGCTCCTGCGCGCCGGCGTCGAGCGAGCGCAGGCTGGCGCTGAGCCGGTCGAAGGCCTCGCCGAAGCGCGGGTTGCTTTTTTCCACGCGCGCGAGCAGCAGCGCCTTGGCCGCGATCACGTAGATCGCCACGAACAGCATCAGCACGCAGATGATGGTGACCACCCAGCCGTCGACGGTCAGGTTGTTCATGGTGGCCACGAAGTAGCCGGTCTCGCCGCTGGTGTCGGTGGTCTCTTCCTGGCCCATGCGCACCAGGCGGCCGGCCTGACCCTGCGAGTCGGCCTGCGTGGCGATCCAGGCCTCGGTGCGCTGCACCGTGGACACCTGGGCCTCGTCGATCTCGCCGACCAGGCCGCCGCCGATGCGCAGCGCCCCGGCGGGCGCGAAGGCGGCCGGCAGGCTGGTGGCGACCTTGCCGTCGATGTAGAGCACGGTGTTGCTGCCCGCGCTCACCGCGATGTGGCGCCACGCGCCCAGGGCCAGCGGCGCGCCGCCGGGGGCGGTGGCCGCCGCCACGCCGAGCACCGGCACGCCGCCGCGCAGCGAGAGCGTGAGGCCGCCGAAGGCCAGCAGCTCGCCGTCGGCGCGCTCGGGCTTGATCCAGGCCGAGAAGGTGAAGCCGGTGGCCGCCTGCAGCGTGGCGTCGCCGGCCTGCAGGCCGCCGTCGCCGTTGAGCCGCGCGGCGCCGCCGATCAGGCCGCTGGGCACCGGCGTCGAGGTGCCGCCGAGCACGTGGTGGCCCGCGCCCGCGCTGTCCTGCGGCAGGCCGCTGGCCTCGCCCAGGTGGTACACGGCCCACTGCGAAGCGTCGTAAAGGCCGGTGGCCGCCACCTGCTGCGCGGCTTCGTTGCCGTAGTACAGCCAGATGTGCTGCGCCGCGTTGCTCCCGGCCAGGCGCGGCACCTGCACCCACACGAAGGCGAGTTCGTTGGTGCTGTCGAAGCGCTCGATGTGGTGCGGCAGCACGGTCTTCTCGTCCTCGGCCACGAAGCGCAGGTCGGACGCGGTCTCGTTGGCCGCGAGGAAGTCGAAGTTGCCGGTGGACAGACGCACCAGCACCGGCACGCCCGTGGCCTCGGTGGCGATGCCGGCGGCCTGGGTGTCCAGGGTGATCTTCTTGCGGATGGTCCAGGCCTCGTCCCACCACGCCTGGGCGGAGAGGGGCAGCATCAGCAGGCAGACAGCGAGGGTGAGGAAACGTTTCATGGGAAGGGCATCAAAAGGCCGGGCCACGCGAGAGCGGGGCCAGCACAGAAAGGTAAGAAGGAACGGTGGCGCGGGTGTTACAGAAGGGGAGAACCATCCATTCGGACTATTCGTTGCCGAAGCCCAGCACGTCCACGCGCACCACCGACGGGCGCAGCGCCGCGGCCAGTTCCTGCGCCGCCTTGGCCGAATCGGCCGCGGCCTGGTTGAGCGCCTCGACCACGCGCGAGGCGTCGTCGCCGCCCGAGGTGGCGCCGGAGGACGCCGCCGTCACGGCGCTGGTGTCGGCCACCGGTGTGCCGGTGCTCGTGCCGCTCGCCGAGATGTTGTCGGCGCCCAGCACCACCTGCGCGGCGATGTTGAGGTTGCCGGCGCGGATGCCGGCGTCGCCGGCGTTGACCGTGCCCTTGGGCGCGACCAGGTCCACGTCGCCCGCGCGCGCGCCGCCGGTGGACAGGGCACCGATGCCCGAGCCCGTGGCCGCGCCCTGCAGCACCTGCGTCACGTTGCCCTGGGCGTCGATCAGGATCAGCGGCGGGGGCACCACCGAGGCCGTCTTCTTGCCCTTGCCGGCGTCGATGTCGCCCTCGCTGGACCAGAGCATCACGTCGCCACCGCCGACGGTGAGGATGCGCGACTGGTTGACCAGCATGTCGCCGCGCGCGAAGCCGCGCACGCTGCCTTCGCCGATCACCGCGACGCCGAGCACACCGCTGTCGGTCAGGCCGATGCCCGAGCCGGGCTTCTGCGTGGCCAGCAGATCGGCCGGCGTGTTGGCCAGGCCCACCACCACGTCGCCGCCGGGCACCATGAACTCCACATCGCCGCCGGCCTCGGTGAGGATGCGGCTGGCGAACAGGTTGAGCGAGCCCTGGTAGCGCGCGAAGCCGCCCTGCGGCGTGCGCTCGGCCATGCCGGGAAAGGCCAGATCGAGCACGGCATAGCCCCGGCTGTAGTCGCCGGCGAAGGCACTCTCTCGCTGGTTGTAGTCGCGCCCGGTTTCGCGCAGCGCGGTGTAGACCATCGTGCGCACGCGCTCGCGCTGCGCGTCGGCCGGCTGCGCCTGCAGGGCGCGCACGGCATCGGCGGCGTTCGCGGCGTCCAGGCCGGGGTTGCCGGTGAGCCAGCGCGCGGCCCAGAGCGCGCCCACGTCGTCGGGCGCGCTGCCCAGCTGCGTGAGCAGGCGGCCGATCACGTCGGTCTCTTTCCAGGCCGCGTCGCCGATGCCGGCGTAGATGTGCAGGTCCGCGCCCTGCGAGGGCAGGGCCGGGTTGTCGAGGTTGCCCCGGCTCACGATGCCGGCCGAGGTGCCCAGGTCCACGTCGCGCCCGGCGCGCACTTCGAGCCGGCCCGGGCCGGCCACCCACACGTAGGAGCCTGGCGTGCGCGAGGTGCCGGTGGAGCTGAACACCACGTCGCGCCCGGCCTGCACCACCGACACGTCGTCGGCGTCGTTGTGCTGGATCGACAGGCCCAGGTTGCGCACGTCGCGCCCGGCCTTCACCGACACTGGCTTGGCGCTCGCGAGGTTGAGCCGGCCGGACTGGCCGACCACGTCGCCCTCGCTGGCGTGCAGCAGCGCCGGGCTGTCCGAGCCCTGGTGCACCGGCACGGGGGCGTGCGCGGTGGCCGTGGTGGTGGCGAAGGCGCTGCTGCGCGTGACGGGGTGCAACGCATCGGGCAGCGGCGCCATGTCGCCGAGGTTCAGGCTCGCGGCCACGTTCACCTCGTCGCGCGCCAGCAGCGCGAGCTGCCCCGCCGCCGAGGGCTGCAGGGTCGAGCTCACGCCGTCGACCACCGCGCGGCCCTGCGGCGCGGTGATTTCCAGGCTGGGCGGCAGCACGCCCAGGGCGATGGCCGCGTTGTAGTTCGCCGCGCTGATGGAGAAGTTGAGCGGCGCGCGGTAGGTCTGGTTGGTGGTGGTCAGCGACGCCAGCTCGCTGGACCCCCCGGGCCGGTTGTGGAACACCACATCGCCGGTGAGGCTGCCCATCTGCAGGGCCGCGCCGTCGCTGTAGGTGGAGAACAGGCTCCACTGCGGGCTGGCGGAGTTGCCCACGTTCACCCCGGTGCCGTTGCCGGAGGACTGCACCACCAGGTGCGGGTTGATCACCGCGTGGAGGCCCACGTCGCCGCGCGCCGTGACCTTGGCCTGCGTGTCGCCCATCGCGAGGATGGGGAAGAGCGCGCGCGAGCCCGTGCCCACGGTGACGCGTTCGCCAGCCTCGATGTTGCCGCCCGCGTCCAGCCGCAGCGCGCCCCGGTCGGCCTGGTACTGGCCGCCCTGGATGTCACCGCCCGCCTCGACCCGCACCGACCCCCCGCCGGTGACCACCAGGCGGTTGGTGGACGGTGTGGTGCCGGTCGAGCGCGCCTGCGTGGGCGCGCTGGCCGAGAGGTTGCGCACGTCGTTGCCCGCGCGCAGCGTCACGTCGCCGCCGCCGAGCGCGGCCACGCCCTGCTGGAAGCGGTCGAAGCGGACCCACCAGCCCGGCGCCGTGGTGTAACTGTCGCCGGTGGTATTGGTCTGGCCCTGGCGGAACAGCCAGTTGCTGTAGAGCTGCTGTGAACGCGCAAGCGACTGGATGTCTCGCCCCGCTTCGATCACCACGTCGCCGCCCTGCTCGCTGAACTGCGCGTTGGCCGGCACGGCGAAGCCGGCCACCGGCGTGGCCAGCTTGCCGGCGGTGTAGATGGCGGACTCGGCGCTGGCGAGCACCACGTCGCGGCCCGCGTGCACGCGGATGTCGCCGGTGCCGGTGCGCAGCAGCTTGCCGGCGGCCAGGGTCACGTCGCCCGTGCCGTCCACGGTGGCGTGGCGGCTCACGGCGCCAAGGTCGGCGCCAGCGGTCACGTTGAGGCTCCACGAATCCTGGCCGCGCAGCGTGGCCGGCACCGGCGAGGTGGCGGCGCAGGTGGGGGTGGCGCACGGCGTGGCGGTGCTGAAGCCGTCGGAGAGGTGGTTGTCCAGCTTCACGTTGCCCGCCGCGCGCAGCGTGAGCACGCCGGGCTGGCCGCCCGCGTGGCTGCCGTCCAGGTTCCAGTCGTTGGCGAGGGTGAGGTCGCCCTGCGAGCGCACCTCCACGCCCGAGACCACCTGGAAGCGCGCATCGGCCGCCTGGCCCAGCCGCGATTCGATCGCGCCATGGCGCGCCGCGAAACCGGTCAGGTCGGCGTTCACCGTCGCCAGCGAGAGTTCGCCCGCCACGTTGCCGGCGGCCGTCAGGCGGTTGATGTTCTCGTGGACCTTGACCGCCTCCAGGCGGATCTGGTCCACACCGTCGAAGGTGGAGGCCACTTGCGTGACGGCCACGTCCTCGCTGGCGCCCGAGCCCGTGCGGCGCGCGCGCAGTTGCACCTCGCCACCGCGCGCGCCCTGCGCCGCGATGGTCGAGCCCTGCTGCAGGTCCAGCACACCGTCGCTCGAGCCGAGTTCGACCGTGCCGCCGTTTTGCGCCGCGTCCGTGGCCTGCACCGAGATCCGCGCGCCGCTGGCCAGCGTGAGGTCGCCCTGGGCCTGCACGCTCACGCGCCCGCCTTTCGCGCCGCTGGCGTCCAGCGCGCCGGCCACGCGGATGTCGCCGCCGTCGGCCGCGATCGCGATCTCTTGCGCGCGCACGGTCTGCCCGGCCTGCAACTCAAGATCGCCCGTGCGCACGCGGTAGGCCTGTTCCTGCGTGAAACCGCCCTGCCCCACCGCCGCCGCGAGCGCGGAGAAATCGGCCACGCGGCCCACGTCGACCGAGATCCGCGCGCCCTCGCCACCGCCCGGGGCGGCCTGGCCTTGCAGGCTGCCGGCGGCGAGGTCGAGCGTGCCACCGGGGGTGCGGATCTCGATGCGACCCGCGTCGCCACCCGCCACCGCCGACACGCCGATGCGCGCGCCCTGCTCGACCACGATGCCGCCGCTGCCCTGGGACTGCAGGCTCACCCGGCCGCCGTCGGTGGCGCGCTGGGCATCGAAGTAGCTCACCTGGCGGCCGCCCGCGTCGATCTCGGCGGTGGCGCCCACGCGCAGCTCGCCGCTGCGCGAGGTGAGGCCGAGTTCGCCCGAGGGCAGCACGGCGCGCGCGCCGAAGTCCAGCGACTCGCCTTCGAGCTGCCAGCGCGAACCGAGCGCGGAAGCCGCCGCGTCCGCGCCGGCCAGGCGGGCCACGGCCAGGCGACCGCTGGCGTTGAGGGTCTGGTTCGACGCCTCGGTGCCGACGATCGCGCCGGTGGCCACCGTGGTGGTGCTGGCCGCCACCGCCAGCGAGCCCGTGCCCACGCCGGCCAGCGTGCCCGCGTTCAGCGCCACCGTGTCGAAGCCGTCGATGCGCTTGGCGCCTTCGCCCAGCTCCAGGCGCTCGGCGTGCACCGTGAGCGCGCTGCCCGGGGCGGCGCTCACCGGCGCGGCCGTGGCGCCCGCCGCGTTGGCGAAGCTCACCGTGCCGGCGCGCACCGTGGCCTGGGCGTTGTCGCGTCCCGAGATCGCGGCGGCGCGCAGGTCCAGCCGCCCCAGCGTGGCCTTGCCGTCGGCGCCCTGGGCGCCGAGCTGCGTGTCGCCATACAGGTCGATCGACGAGTAGCTGCGCAGCGCCAGCGCGTCCAGCGTGTCGAAGCGCGCGAGGTCCGCGTTGTCGTAGACCACGCCACCGGTGCCCGTGGGCACCTCGCCCAGGCTGATGCGCGAGGCGCCGATCTCCAGCCGCCCGCCCGTGGCGCCGCCGAAGCCGAGTTCACCCTGGAAGCGGTTGTCGGCCGTGGCGTCGAGGACGATGGCCGGCGCGTCGATGCGGCTGCTCGCCGCGCCCACGATGGTGCCGGTGCTGCGGTCCGGCGCGCCGGTGCGCTCGTAGGCCACGGCGTCCACGCCGGCGCGCACCAGCGCGCCGTTGCCGGCCACGCTGAAGGCGCGGCCCGAGCCCGCCGGGCCCTGCGCCTGCAGGCGGCTGCCCTCGGCCAGCTCCACGCGCTCCGACCCGGCCAGGATGATCTCCGGCGCACGCAGCGCCGAGGCCTCGTCGTTGGTGAGCGTGACCTCGCGGGCGCCCACCGTGATCACATCCTTGTCGCCCTCGGTTCTGCGCTCGCCGCCGATGAGGATGCTGGCCGCGCCCAGCTCGTTGAGGTCCTGCGCGGCGATCACGGTGGCGCCGCTGGTGGTGGGCGCGAGGCCCGCGCCCACCACCTCGATGCGGTCGGCCGAGAGGTCCACCGCCGCACCGCGCCCGCCGCTCGCCGCGGCGGTGAGGAACTGGCCCTGCAGGCGCAACGCGTCGGCGCCCGTGCCCTGCGTGACCATCGAGAGGCGCCCCGCGTCGGCGGCCTGCACGGCGCCGGCGCCGAAGAAGTCGGCCGCGCGCGTCACGGTGTACTCGGCGCGATCGCGCACCTGCTCGGCGGAGAACACCTCCACCGCGCTCCACTGGCCCGGCGTGGGCGCCTGCGCGCGCGTGTCGGTGACGAAGCCGGCCGCCACGCGCACGCCGTCGGCGCGCGTGTGGACCTGCGAGGGCAGCAGCGCGGCGGCGTTGTCGCTGAACCGCACGGCGAAGGCGCCGGGCAGCAAGGCGTAGCGGCCCGGCAGCAGCACATAGCGGCCATCGGCCAGGCCGGGCACGCCGCGCAGTTCGATCGCGCCGGAGCGCTCCAGCCGGCCGTCGAGCGCGGCGTCGCCCGGCGCAAAGCCGGCCGCATGGGCCGGCAGCACGGCGTACACGCCGTCCTGCGCCAGGAAGTCCAGCGAACCACCCGGGCCGACGGTGAATTCGTCGGCCTGCAGGTCACCGCCGCCGCGCAGGTCCACGCGCGCGCCGGCCTGCACGTTGACGCTCGCGCCCTCGGTGCGGATGCGCTTGCCTTCGAGTCCGCCGATGTCGCGGTCCGCGCCGTTGGCGCCATAGACCCAGGTGCGGCCGTTCTCGATGCGGCCGTACGGAATGAGGCCTTCGGCGTGGACCGAGGTCAGGCTGCCCGATTGCAGCTCGAGCGAGCCACGCGCCTGCAGGTCGATGGCGCCCATCGGCGCCCACACGCGGCCTGCCTGGGTGATGTCGCCCGCCTTCACCGTGAGGCTGCCCTGGGCCGACAGCGGCATGGAAGGCTCCACACCCACCGCATGAATGCGCACGTCGCCCTGGGGCACGTCGATGGTGAATTGCGCGTCGGTGCCTGGCGCGACCACGCCCGCGTGCAGGTCCAGGTCCCCACCGACGGTGAGCGAGCCCTGGCGCTGCGACGACGACGCGCTTTCCAGCCGGATCTCCTGGCGCCCGGTGAACCGCACCTGGTCGGCGCCGGTCACGGTCACGCGGTCTTTCACACGCAGCAGCTCGGCCTGCACGTCCAGCGTGGCCGGCCCGCCGATGGGCGCGGCCGCGCTGGTGTTCGCGCTGTTCGAGAGCAGCACCTCGTGCGCCCGAACCTGGGCGCCCGCGCCCTGTGCCTGCAGTTGGCCAGCGTCCAGGCGCACGAAGCGCAGCTCGCGCGCGCCGGCCGCGGCTTGCAGCTGCACACCGTCGGCCAGCGCGATGCGGTCGGCACTGCTCAGGTCGATCGCGTCGAAGCCGGCTTCGCGCAGGGCCGTGGCCGAGAGGCGCACGTTGCCGTTGTGCGCGTTGTCCAGCGCCGCGCCGGGGGCCAAGCCCGCGCTCTGTGGGGCCAGGGTCTGCTCGACCGTGAGCTGGCGCGGCGTGAGCGGCGCACCGGCGGCCGCGCGCGCGGTGGCGTCGGTGGCCGTGAGGGCGAACACGAAATCCCCGCCGCGCGCGTCGGCCGCGCGCGCCTGGGCGAGCACCGTGCCATCGAGCAAGGCACCTTCGGTGGTGCCCACGCGCAGCGTGCCGGCGCTGGCCGAAACCGACTGCCCCAGGCCTTCGGCCGCACCGGCGTGGTCCACGCGGGTGGCGGCGCTGCCGCTGACGTCGATCACCGAGCCGGCCTGCGCGACCACGTAGGCGTTGGTGCCCTGCAGCTGCACCGTGCCGCCGTCCTTCACCTGCGCGCGCACCAGGCCCTGGTCGTCGACCTCGGTGCGCACCACGCCGCTGGCGTCCAGCCGCGCGTGCTCCCCCAGCCAGACCGCCGCGTCGGCGCGGAACGGGTCGGCGGCGGCGCGGTTCACGCTGGCGCTGATGGTGCCGCCCTGGGCCTGCACGTCGCCCAGCAGCTGCACCTGGGCGCGCGCGCTGAACGACACGGTCGCGCCCGGCTCGGCCAGGATGCGCGCGCCCTCGCCCAGCGTGACCGTGCCGGCCGTGCTGTCGAGCGTGGCCGGCGCGCTGAACGCGAGGTTGACCGCGCGGCGTTCCAGCGGCGGGCGCACCTCGTTCTGCAGCACCTGCGCGAGCGGGGCGCCGGTCGAGGCGGTGCCCGCATCCGGCGTCAGCGCTCGGGTGGTCAGCAGGGGCTGCAGCACGGTACCGGCCACGATGTCCACCGAGCGGTCGCCGCGCACGTTGACCTGCTCGAAACCGCCCTTCGAGAAGAAGTCCGCCGCGAGGTGGGTGGCGTCGGCGGGCGCGCCCGCGCCCGAACCGCCCACCACCACCGCCGGTGCGCCCAGGGTCAGGCGGCCGCCCTTGTCGCCGCCGAACGCGCTGAGCTCCCCGCCGAGCGCCAGCCCGGTCGCGCCCGAGAGTTCGATGGCGCCGCCATCGCCCAGGCGCGCCTTGCCTTTCGCGTCGATGCGCGCGCCGCCGTCGGCGCGCAGCACGCTGCCCGCGCCCAGCGAGAGCGCGCCGTCCGAGTCCATCACGATCTGGCCGGCGTTCACCGGCACGGTGGGGGCGTTGGCCTGCGCGAGGCGGGGATTGAGGTGGGTGAAACCACCACTCACGTCGATCGTGCGGCCGGCCGCCACGTCCAGCCGGGGGGCCGGTGCGCCGGTGTTGACCACGTTGTTGGCGGCATTGAGTTCGATGCGCCCGCCCCGCGCGCTCAGGTTGGCGTCCACCTGCACGCGCTGGCCGGTCACCGAGAGCGAGCCGCCAGGCTCCATCGCCAGGTCGCTGCGGATCACGACCTCGTTGTTGCCGAAGACCTCGAGCCGGGCCACGCGGTCCTTGCCGAGCAGGCGCGGGTCGATCACCAGCGTCTCGGTGAAGGGCTGACCCAACACATCGCCAAAACCGAAACCGGTCTGCAGGCCCGCGAGGCCGCGCTCGATCAGCACGCGCTGGTTGAGCTTGAAGTCATCGCCCACCGCGTTGCTGCCCAGGCGCAGCGTGGCGCCGGCCGGCGCGCTGCCGCTGGCCTGCTGCAGCGTGCCCTGCACGGTGCGCCCGACCACGTCGCCCTGCATCACGGTGGCCTTCATGCCGACCACGTTCACGCGCCCGGCGTCCTTGCCCTGCACATAGCCCGCGTCGTGGCGCTGGGCCGCGCCGGTCTCGATCACGTCGGTGCGGTTCCAGCGGTCGTGGTCCACCCGGAAGCGCGATGCATCGCCGTCGTAGCGCGTGCCCGCCGTGGCCTCGGTCGCGTCGACCAGCTTGCCGTTGGTGATCAGCACCGACTGCTTCACCATGCCGGGCCGGTAGTCCACGCTGCCGCCGGAGACGTCGATGGTCGCACCGCTCTCCACGATGGTCTCGCCCTGCGAGCGCAGGTTCACCGTGCCGCCGCTGGTGGCGCGTTCGGCCGCGCCACGCTGCAGGCGCGCCGCGTAGCTCTCCAGGCTGTCCTTGGCCACCAGCGTGTCCAGGCCGCCTTCGGCCAGGGCCAGCGCGCGCTCCACGTCCATGTACACCGTCTGGCCGCGCAAGGGGCCGTTGCGGTTCACCGGCGAATCCTTGAGCTCGTCGCCGCGCAGCTCCACGGCCACGCTGTTGCGCGCCACGTCCACCGCCACGCCCTGCAGGCCCGAGACGTCGATGACCGCGCCCTCGGCGATGTGCAGCCGCGCGGTGTTGGAGACATAGGACGACCCGGGCCGGGTGAAGGGGTCGTTGGCGCCGACCGCGCCCGGGTTGTCCTGCGCCGTGATGTCGACCGTGCCCGAGGGCGCGACGATGCGCGAGCCGCTTTCCAGCCGCACGTCCTGGCCGACGACCTTCACCACCGAAGGCTTCTCCAGCCGGTCGCCGTTCTCGCCGTCCTGCGCGGTGGCGCCGCTCTCGGTGTCGATGCGGACCTCGGTCCGGCTGCCCGCGCCGATCACCACGCGCCCACCGCGCGTGGGTTCGCTGCTGCTCACCGCGCGGTCGCGCGCCAGCAGGTAGACCGAGCCGTTCTGCACCACCGAGCTGGAGGCTGAGGCCAGGCCCTTCTGGTTGACCGCGTAGCCGATCATGGTCACGTTGCCGCGATCGGCCGAGAGGCTGCCGAGGTTGGTCACGTGGCCGAGCAGGTCGTCCGCCGGGTTGACCAGCGCCACCGCCTGGCCGTCGATCTCGCCGTTCTTCACGCTGGTGTTGGCCTGCTCGTAGCCGTTGAGCGCGGCCGGGCTGTCCACCTCGACCAGCAAGCCGCTCACGTTGCTGTCCACGCCAGAGGCCGAGCGCAGGTAGAGCTTGCTGGCGGCGGCCATGACCACCTGGCCATCCGGCGCGCTCACGCTGCCCCGGTTCACCACCGTGGGCGCGATCAGCATCACGCGGCCGAACTGGCCCGCGCTGATGCGCGCGCCCTCGAACACCTTGACGAAGCCGCGCGCCTCGCCGCCGTCCAGCGCGAGCTGGAACTGGGGCGTGAGCGTGTTGCTCGTGAGCAGGTTGTCGACGAACTGGTCCGCCATGTTCAGCGTGCTGGCGGTGAAGCTGTTGAGGTTCACCTGCGAGCCGCCCATGAAGGCGATGCCGTTGCTGTTGACCAGGATGATGTTGGCCTTCTGGCCGGCGGCCTGGCCGATGGCGCCCGCGATCACGCTGGGGTTGATGTCCCAGATGCGGTTGAGCGTGGTGAAGTTGGCGCCCGGCACCAGCTGGTTGCTCGCCAGGTCCTGCACCTGGCGGAACTGCACGCTGTGGCCCGCGCCGACGTTGAAGCTCTTCCAGTTCAGGATGGCCTTGTTGCCGACCTGGTTCACGAAGGCCTGGTTGGCGATGGCCTGGTAGGCCGCCTGCCCGGCGGTGACGAAGGCCGGCAGCGCCCCGCCCGCGCTGGGCACGGGCAGCTGCTGCGCGCCCAGCGGCGCGGCGATCAGCAGCGCGGCGGCCAGGGTGCCGGCGGCGCGCGCGCCGCTGGCGGCCTTGCCCTGCGCGCGCGCGCATTCGGCCACGGCGACGAGGGTGCCCAGGTGGCGGCTGAAGACGATGCGGTGGCGTTGGCGGTTCATGGGACGGTCCTCGGAAAAAGGCTCACCACTCGTAGGTGAGGCTGAAATGCAATCGGTGATCGCCCCGGGCGGTGGTGCCCACGGCCTTGAGCGGGTAGGCCCACCACAGCGCGCCCTGCAGGCCGCCGGCGCCGCGCACGCGCAGGCCCAGGCCCACGCTGGCCAGGGTGTAGCGGCTGGTCTCGGTGATGGGGTCGACCACGCGCACGTGGCCGGCGTCGACGAAGGCGAGCGCGCGCAGCTCGCTCACGCTGTCCGTGCCCAGGCGCGCGGCGAAGTTGGGCGTGCGGCCTTCCAGGCTCAGCGCCACGCCCTGCTCGCCCAGCGCGGCCGATTCGTAGTAGCCGCGCACGGTGTCCAGGCCACCGATGGCGAACTGCTCGTTGGAGATCAGGGGCTGGCCCGAGAGCTGCCAGCTGCCGCGCCAGTCGAAGCCCCAGTCGCCGGCCAGCGTGCGCTCCTGCGAGGCGTTGCCGCGCAGGTAGACGTAGGACGGGCGGCCCTGGTAGCGCTTGTCGGCGAACTCCTGTTCGCTGCCGCCCAGGCCGTTGACGTGGAAGTTGAACGAGATGCCCGCGCGCGTGGTGCGCTGCTCGCCCAGCCAGGTGCCGTCCCAGCCGATGGTGAACGGCGTGTAGGCGATCGGGGTGTTGAAGCCACCGCTGCCGATGAGCTTGACCGACTGATCGAAGTCCTTGTGGTCGATGCCGAAGCTGGCGCTGTGGAAGAAGCTTTCGTTGCCCGGCAGCGGGCGGATGTAGCGCGCACCCACGATGTCGCCGCGCCCCACCACGTTGAGCGTGCCCACCGCGGAAACGTCGGAATCGGAGCGGATGCCGTAGAACGCCAGAAAGCCTCCGTTGGCCAGCGGCCAGGTGTAGTTGAGCGAGAACACCTGGCTCTCGCCGGGGTCTTGCGGGGCGGTCTGCACGGTCAGGCCGATGCTGTGCTGGCGGCCCCAGAGGTTGTCCCAACGAAGGCTGGCGCTCGCGCGTGTCCGTGTCGTGTCAGGGCTGTAACGGTCGTTGAGTTCGAGGTTGCCGTGGAACGGCAGGCGGTCCTGCACCTTGAGGTCCACCTCCACGGTGCCGGGCGTCTTGCCCGGGCGCAGCACCGGCGTCACGCGCCGGTCGGGGCTGCGGTTGAGCGCGGTGAGCTCGGTCTGCACGTCCTGGAAGTTGGGCACGTTGCCCTCGGCCAGCTGCGGTGCGGCCGCCTTGATGGCGCCCAGGCTGTGGTAGCGCGACTCGGTCACGCGCAGCCGGTCCACCGGCGCTTCGGTGACCTGCAGGCGCACCACGCCTTCGTTCACGCGCTGCTGCGGAATGCTCACCAGCACCGTGAGGTAGCCGGCGCCGTGGTAGGCCTTCTCCAGCGCCTCGCGCGCCTTCTCCACGTCGGCCAGCGTCTTTTGCTCGCCCATGTGGCCATAGACCGCGCGCTCGACGGCGATGGCGGGCAGCAGCGTGGCGCCCTCGACGCGGTACTCGAACACGTCGAAGCGCGCGTCCTGCGCGTGCGCAGTCGACAGGACCAGGCCGGCGGCCAGCAGCAGGAGGCGGATCGGTTTCATCGGATCGGAACTCTTCCAACAGAAAAGGGCGAAACGCGGCAGGCCGCGTTTCGCCGAGATCGGCTCACCCTTTTGGGGCGGCCGATGGATGCACTGCGCCGAAGCCGATCAGGGCTTGCTGGCGGGCAGGCAGGACAGTGCGTTGCGGGAGAACGCCGACACGTTGGCGCCGTTGGCCGGCACGCCGGCCGCGCCGGTGATGAACAGGCCGCGCAGGTTGGTGATTTCCGGGTTCCCCAGGGAAGCGATCACGCTGGAGATGTAGGCATCGCCGTCGCCGCCCGACTGCTCGTAGGGCACGAAGCCTTCGAGTTCGAACCACATCGGGTAGGTGCCGCGCACCGCGTTGACGCGGTTGTTCAGGTCTTCAGATTCCACGCCGTTGAGGCCGACCTGCGCGTTGGGCGAAGCGCCGTTGAGGCGGACATAGGCCCAGTTGCCGTTGGCATCGCGCGCGTTTTCCATCGACAGCACGCCCAGGGCGTAGCTGTTGTTGGCGGCGGTGACCAGGCCACCCGAGACGTTGCCGCTGGAGCTGTGCTCTTCGACCAGCAGCTTGGTCAGCGGGGTGTTGCCGCTGTACACGTCGGCACGGCGCAGCGCGGTGTGGAAGCCGGTGTTTTCGGCGATGCCGCAGGGGTTGTTCAGGAACTGGATCGACGAAGCCGATTGCGTGCCCGAGGTCGGCGTGCGGCGCAGCAGCTGCACGGTGTCGGCGGCGGCGCCACCGAAGAACGCGCCGTTGATCGTGCCACCCGAAGCGACCGAAGCGATCGACGCGTACTGGGCGGTGGAGATCGAGGGCTGGCAGGCGCCCGGCACCATGGTGTCGCACAGCTCGCCGTCGTCGGCCACGGTGTTGATCAGGCCCTGGCTCTTCTGCAGCTGGCGGTAGAGCTTCTTGCTCACGCCGACGCCGAAGGCCTGTGCCACGTTGGTCTTGTAGGTCGTGCCCACTTCATCGACCGAGGTGGCGATGTTCAGCAGGGTCTGGTTGATCTTGTACTCGGTGTCGGAGAAGCCACCCGAAGACTGCTTGGGCGCGACATCGCCGGCGACGTTGACCGTGGCGGCCACGGTGGGCGTGGCCAGGGTCACGGTGGTGCGGGCGCAGTTGGTGTAGCGGCGCACGTTGTTGGCCTGGCCGGAGATGCTCAGCGAGGCGGTGGCCGGTGCGGCGACGGCGCAGTTGCTGCCGTTGTCGAGCTGGCGCAGGTCGGTGGTGCGGGTCAGCGTGGTGGGTATTTCGGTGTTGGTGTCGCCGAAGGCGCGCAGGGACGGGGTGTAGGCGTTGAAGGAACCGCCTTCGACGGTGTGGTAGACCACCACGTCGGCGCCTTCGAAGGCACCGGCACGGCCGTCCACGGTGTTCACGGTGCAGGCGTAGGCCACGTTGTTGCCCGCGCCCTGGCCCGGTGCCAGGGCACTGGCGCCGGTGTTCTGCAGGTAGACCGACAGGTTCATCGTGCCGGGGTTGGTCACCACCACGCCAGCGGCGTTGCGGTAGGTGGCGCCGGAGCACAGGGTGGCGAAGCCCTGGAAGGCATTGTTCAGCACGGCGGAGGCGCCGGTGATCCAGACTTCCTTGAGGTTGCCGGAGGCTTCGACCTGGGCCGGCGTGAGGGCGAAAGCGGGTGCTGCGCACAGGGCGGCGCAGGCAAGAGCGAGTTTGCCGAGTTTCATGGTGGATTCCGATGGAGGTTGGGAAAGAGAAACGGGGAAATGCAAGCGCGAGAACCGGGCCCGCGCGAAGCGGCGGACCCGGGCAGGCCGATCAGGCCTGGCGGCGGCTGCGGCGGCGGGCCACGCCAGCCATCAGGCCCAGGCCGGCGAGCAGCATCGCGTAGGTCTCGGGTTCCGGCACGGGGTTGGCGAAGGTCAGCGTGGCGGTGGCCACGTCGAAGGTCCACTTGCCGAACTCTTCACCGGCGATCACGCCGTTGCCGTCGATGTCCACGCCGAAGGCGGCGCGGGTGCCGTCACCGGCGAGGTAGAAGAAGTTCTGGGCCACGTTCAGGCGGGCCGTGGAATCGGGACCGAAACCGATCCAGTTGTCGCCGTTGGCGGCGGGCACGGCACCGTAGTAGGCGCTGGGCGACGAAGCGATGTCGGCCGAGCTGGCCCAGCTCGCGCCGTTGGCTTGCGTGGCGTGCGTGCCGCGCGTGTTGTTGGCGAGGATGTAGGGGTTCAGGTTCTGGAAGTTGTTCAGGGCGCTGGGCGCCACGTTCACGGTGTTGAGCACCGAGGTCGTGAGGTAGCTGGCATTGCCCAGGGCGGTGCCGACGTTGTTGAGCGCGATGACGCTGAACTCGATGGCGGCCGCGCCCGCGGCGCCGACGGCGCTCAGGAACGAGTCGTAGACGCCACCGTAGTTCGGGTCGGTCAGCGAGAAGCTCTGCGTGAAGCCGGCGGTGTTGCGGTTGTCGGCGAAGGACGACATCACGGCGCCCAGGTCGAACAGCGCGGAGTAGTCGTTGTTGCCGCTGGTGGGCGAGCCGTTGTAGTAACGCAGGTTGAGGACCAGTTCGCCATTGCCGGAGGTGGCGTCGGCGATGGCGGCCTGGGCGGAACCGGCTGCGGCGCCCAGCAGGGCCACCAATGCAATCAGTTTGAGTTTCATGTGTGAGTCCAATCTGTAGGTGAAGGAACGGGGAACGGAAGACAAGGAACTTTTCGCGCTGGTCAACGCCAAAGACTGGGTTGAACAGGGAAGACTTTAAAAATCCAACGTTGCACCTCATGGGTGCGGTTCCTGGCTCTGAATAGTCCGTTCAGGTAGTGAAATCCGTCACACACCCCTTCACCCGGATCGGCTCACACCGTGTCGGTGTGCGCGATCAGCCGCAGCGTGGCGCTCTTGCCCACGGCCTGCGCTCGGTTGTTCACGTTGAGCTTGCGCATGATCTTCTGCAGGTGGTTCTTCACTGTGGGCGGGCTGATGCCCAGGATCAGCCCGATCTCCTGGTTGGTCTTGCCGTTCTTCACCCAGTGCAGCACCTGGATCTCGCGCTTGGACAACAGCGTGGCGGGCTGCATCTCGGCGCTGCCCTGCCCGTTCTCGCGCAGGCGCATGCGGTGCAAGGCCAGGTGCAGGTGGGGCATGAGCAGCTCCAGCAGGTAGGCGTCGCGCTCGTTGGGCACATGGTCCAGCCCGGCGAAGACGAAGAAGCTGCCGTACTCGCCCTGCACCTCGCGCACGCCGTGCACGGCCACATGCTCGAAGCCGCAGTTGCGCAGGTCGCTGATGAGCTGCCGCCGCCCCACCTGGTCGCCGCCCTGGCAGCTGAGCAGGCGCGGCACGCGCCCCCCGCGCAGCCAGTCGTCCACCAGGCGCGGCAGCAGGCCGTCGGTCGGGTCGGTGACCTGGGCCTCCACGCGCGCGCTGGTCACGCCGCTGGAGAACGATTCCACGCGCAGGCGCATGCGCTCCACGTCGCCGTGCGCGCACCACAGGGCCTGGTGCGCGATGAAGCCCTGCAGCGCGCCCTGCGCCCAGAGGAAGAACTGCGAGCGCGTCTGCACCTCGAGCGCGCGCTCGATGGTCATGAGCAGGTGCTCGAGGTCGCTCGCGTTGAGGCGGACAAACGACTTGGTCGGGCTCATGTCGCGCCCTCCCCGGCCTGGGGCGCGGCCGTGGGTGCGCTCGCGCCTCCGGCCTCGAACACCCACTGGTTGTACGACGCCTTGCCGGCGAACGCCGCGTCGCGCGACTCGAAGGCGGTGCGCAAGGGCTCGGCCGTCGAGCGGCTGTGGATGCCCACGATGCGGTCCCCGGCCTTCACCAGCGCCCAGGCCGTGTCGTTGGTCAGCGGATCGCGCCAGACCCGCCGCAGGTGCCGCACCGGCATGGGGAAGCGCCGGTCCTGCAGCAACTCGTCCAGCGTGGCCGGCGCGGTGGGCGAGCCCACCGGGCTGCGGTCGCGGTACGAGGCGAGCGCGAGGCGGAACTGCTGTCCCACGAACAGCAGCTCGGCCTCCTTGTCGCGCCGCGCGGCGGTGTGCCACACCTCGCCCGCGCCGGCCAGCGTGAGGCCCATGGCCGCCAGCGCGAACAGCACCATGAGATAACCGAAGCCCCGTTGGCGGCCCCTGCGCGCGCTCGCGCGCTCACCATTGTTCATACGTCTTTCCCTCCTCGATGGCGCCACTGCGGATGTCCCACACCCCGCCCGTCACCCCCACGGTCTCTTCGCCGGGCCGCGTCGGAGGCGGCACCAGCGTCCAGCTCTCGTGGCTCTGGGTGATGGGATCGGTGGGCAGGCCGCGCAGGTACCGCTTGTCCACCAGCTCGGCGAGCGTGGCGGGGTAGCGGTCGTTGTCGGCGTGAAATTTGTCGATGGCGTCGCGCGTGACGGCGAGCGTCTCGCGCAGCGCGGTCTCGCGCGCGCGGTCCAGGTGCGCGAAGTAGCGCGGCGTCACGAGGGTCAGCAGCGTGGCGATGATGGCCATGACCACCATGAGTTCGATGAGGGTGAAACCACGGGCGCGCATCACCATTCCCGGTACGGTTGGCCGTTGAGGCCGATGCGCCCCGAGCGCGAATAGACGTCGTACACGTCGTTGCCCGCAGCAGGCGCGTCGGGCGGGCTGTTGTAGGCGCGTTGGCCCCAGGTTTCAGCGGCGCTGGCCTCGCGCTCGGGCGAGAAGGGATCGCGCGGCAGGCGGCGCAGGAACAGGATGCGCGCCGGCGTGGGGCTCTTCGCATCGGGCACGCCCTGCACCAGGTCGTTGAGCGAGGCCGGGTAGCCGCTGCCACCCACGCGCGCCTCCACGCGGCCCTCTTCCACCGCGCGCTTGTGGGCGTCGAGCGCGCCCCGGATCTGCCGCAGCGCGCTGCGCAATTCGTGCTCCCTGGCCCGCTGCACATTCAGCTCCACCAGAGGCACCGCGACCGACGCCAGGATGGCGACGATGGCCACGGTGACCACCAGTTCGATGAGCGTGAAGCCCCGGGCCCGGCGCGTCATGGGGACTGGCCGGTGGGGCGCTCGGGCGCCAGCGGCGCGACGGGCGTGAGCGTGACGGACGACGGCGCGCTCGGTGCGGCCGGGGGCGCGGCGGGCGCGCCCGGCGCGGGTGCGGGCGCCGCGCTGGGCGGGTCGCGCGGCTCGGCGGGCGCTTCGTCGGCCACGGCAGGCGCCTCGCTGGCGGGGGCCTGCGTGTCGGCCGGGCGCGGGGTCGGCACGGCGGCGCGCGGCGTGGCACCCCCGCCCCCACCGCTGAGCGAAAGCGTGCGCGGCGCGGTGCTCTTCAACTGCAGCGGCGGCGCGCCCACGCTGGCCTCGGAACCGGCGGGTTCGTTGAAGGCGTTGCTGTCGGGCCGCGCCACGTTGCGCACGATGCGCGGCGTGATCAGCAGCACGATCTCGGTCTTGCTGTTGTTGTCGCGCGTGCTGGAGAACAGGCGGCCGATGGCCGGGATGTCGCCCAGGCCAGGCAGGCGGTTCGCGCTGCTGCGCTCCTCGTCGTTGATGAGGCCGGCGAGCACCTGCGTCTCGCCATCGCGCAGGCGCAGCACCGTGCCCGCGCTGCGCGTGCCGATCTGGTAGGCCAGCGAGTTCGACGGGCCGGTCACCTCGCGGATCACCGAGCTCACCTCCAGCTGCACCTTGATGCCGACCTCGTCGTCGAGGTAGACGTTGGGCTCCACGTCGAGCTTGAGGCCCACGTCGAGGTAGGACACCGAGGACGACACACCCACGTTGGCGGTGGAGGTGGTGGTGAACACCGGCAGCTTGTCGCCGATGTGGATCTTGGCCTTCTCGCGGTTCTTCACGCGGATGCGCGGGTTGGCCAGGGTGTTGCCGTCGCCGGCCTCGCTGCGCAGGTTGAGCGTGATGGCGGGGTTGGCCACGAAGGAGGTCAGGCCGCTGCGGTTGCGCAGGTCCACATAACCTTCGGCGAGCCGGCCGCCCAGCGCGGTGTTGCTCTGCGTCACGCCGTTGTTGACGATGGTGGTGGCGACGTCGGGCTGCAGCCGGCCGTAGCCGATCTGGTCGGGGAAGCGCAGGCCCAGCTCCTGCAGGCGGCTGCGCGTGACCTCCAGCACCTCCACGTCCAGCATCACCTCGGGCTCGGCCATGTCCAGCGAGGACAGCAGGCGCTCGGCCAGGCGCACCGCCTCGGCGGTGTCCTTGATGATCATCAGGTTGAGCTTCTCGTCGATGAAGATGTCGCGCGTCTTCACGATGGTGCGCACCATGGCCTGCGCCTGCTTCACGTCCGCGTTGGCGAGGAAGAAGCTGCGCGTGACCAGCTCCTTGTAGTCCCGCGCCTTGGCCGGCGTGTTGGGGTAGATCATCAGCGTGTTCTCGTTGAGCAGCTTGCGCTCGAGCTGGTTGGTGGTGAGCACCAGGCCGATCACCTCCTCCACGCTGGCATTGCGCACGAAGATGGTGACGCGCGCGTCCGAGCGCACGTCCTTGTCGAACACGAAGTTCACGCCCGAGGTGCGCGCGATCACGTCGAACACCTGCTTGATCTGCACCTCGCGGAAATCGAGCGTGATGGGTTTGCTCAGCGCGGCGGCCAGGGCCTGCGGCGGCTCGTCGGGGCGCGGCGCCTCCGCGCGCACGCGCTCGAGCGCGCGGCGGGCCTCGACCTGGGTCGGCGCGAGCGACAGCACCTCGCGCAGCACCTTCTCGGCGCCCGCGTTGTCGCGTTTGGCCAGCAGGGCGCGCGCCTCGACCATGCGCGCGGCGACGCGGCGCTCGTTCTCCAGCGCGATCAGGCCGTCGCGCAGGCGCGGGTTGTTGGGGTCGATCTTCTGCGCGCGCTGGTACAGCGCCTGCGCCTCATCGAGCCGGCCGGCCAGGCGCTCGGCCTCGGCCTGCGCGCCCAGCTGCGCCGAGACGCGGTCGCGCTGGCGGAAGTAGGTGGTGCGCAGCTCGTTGTGGTTGCCCGATTCGCGCAGGCCCTCTTCGAGGCGGGTCACACTTTCGTCGAGCCGGCCGGCGGCCATCAGGGCTTCGCTCTCGCGGATGGCGGGGTGCGTGGCGCAACCGGCGCTCACGGCCAGCACCAGGACGGCCGCGAAGCGGCTGGAGAGGGGCAAGAAGTTCAATTCGGGCTTCCAAACAGCAGGCGCTGCGTTTCATTGAGCGGCAGGTAGGTCAGGCGCATGCCCTGCGGGGTGATCTCGTCGACGCGGTAGTTGGGCCATTGGTCGCCCTGGCGCACCAGGCGCGGCCGCGCGTCGGCCGCGCCCTCGGCCAGGAAGACCACGACGGCGCCGCCTTCCTCCATGCGGCCGACGTAGCGGTAGGGCAGCGGCGGTGCGCTGGGCGGCGGCGCCTGCACCGCCACGGGCGGCGGGGGCGCGGGCGGGCGCCAGCTGCGGACCGCGAACAGGTTGCCGGCGGCGGCCTCCATGCGCGGCGCGCCATCGGCCGGCGCTTCGGCGCCGAGGGGATCGGCCTTGGGCGTGGCCACCGGCGCGCGCGCCGGGCGCTGCGGCGCGGGGGCCTCGGCCAGCAGGTCGTCCTCGGGCGCCTCGATGCCGGCCGCGTACCAGGTCGCGGCCAGCGTGAAGACCAGGCCGAGCAGCAGGCCTGTCGATCGCGAGAAGGCCATCACGGCGTCCTCAGGTAGAAAGACCAGCGAACCCGCGCCTCGACGCGCTGCTCGCCGGTGGCACCGCGCGAGAGGCTGAGGTCGTCGAGCGCGATCGAGGGCAGGCGGTTGAGCACCTCGGCCAGCCACGCGCGCAGGGCCGGGTAGTCGCCATCGGCCGGCAGCGTGATCTGGTAACGCTGCAGGCGCGCGCCGCCCTCGCGCACCAGGCGGTATTCGCCGGTGGCCAGCGTCACGCCGTGTTCGGCCGCGCTGCGGTGGATGAACTGCACCGCTTCCAGCGCGGCGGCGGCATCGGGCAGCTGCCGCTGCAGGCCTTCGAGCCGGCTGGCCTGGTCGGCCGCCGGGTCGGGCTGGCGCGCCACGCGCTCGCGCTCGCTGGCCAGCGACGCGCGCAGCGCCTCGGCCTGCGCGCGCGCGCCGTCGGCGCCCCAGTGCGCCAGCGCCACGGCCAGCAGCACCAGCAGCCCACCCAGCGGCGCGGGCCAGCCGTGGCGCCGCAGGGCGAAGCGCAAATGCGCCATGAGGTTGGGGTTCACGAAGGCGCTCCCCAGGCCATGTCCACCGAGAAGCGGATCACCTCCACGCCCTCGGCGTTGCGCCACTCGTGCGAGCCGAGCACCGCCGATTTCGTCAGCGCGGACTGGCGCAGGCGCTCGACGTAGTCCACCGCGTCGGCCATGCTGGCGGCCTCGGCGGTGATGCGCAGGGTGCGCGCCGCGCCCTGCGCTTCCACGCCGAGCAGGGCCACGCGGGTGTCGGCCACGGTTTCGAGTTCGCGCAGCAGGCGGCCCCAGGGTTGTGTGAGCGCGGCGTCGGCGCGCGCGCTGGCGCGCACCAGTTCGGGCGCCACGGCCGGTGCCGCGCCGCTTCGCGCGCGCTGCTTGCTGCCGCGCGCCTGGCGCTCGGCGTGGTCCAGCGTGGACTGCAGTTCGTCGCGCGCCTGGCCGTAGTCCAGCGCGGCCACGGCCATGCTGGCCACCCCCACCAGCGTGAGCGCCCAGCCCAGCAGCGAGGCCGGCGGGCGGCGGTTGAGAAAGTCGATGCGAAGCCTTTGCATGGTTCAGATTCCCCAGGCCATGCGCGCCAGACCTTGCGCGGGTTCGTGCCGGCCCTCGGGCGCGAGCCAGACCAGGCCCGGCGCATCGCGCCGGCCGGGGATGGCGCCGCAGCCCGCGAGGAACACCGGCGTGTCCTGCGGCAGCGCCAGCCCGCTGGCCAGCGCGATCTGCGCCTGCATGGCGGGCAGCACGCCGCGCCAGCCGCCATCGGCCGCGTCGGGATGCCGCATCGAGCGCAGGCCGCGCCAGGCGCCCTTGTGCAACAGGCCCAGCGTGAAGCTGCCCGGCTCGGCGGCGCCGAACCAGGCGGTCTGGCGGCCCAGGCGCGCGCACCAGCGGTCGAAGGCGGCCGAGAAGTAGGGGGCGATGCGCACCACCCGCGCGTCGCCGATGGACCGCAGCGCCTGCAGCTCGGCGACCAGGGCCTCGTCGATGGCGCAGGCCGGCACCGCGCGGCCCGGCATGGGCTCGGCGTGCATCACGCGCCAGCCGTCGGCCGCCGCGCCGAAGGTGGCGCGAAAGCGCAGGCGCACATAGGCCTCCAGCTCCTGCGGCTGGGTCAGCTGCGGCTGCCACTCCAGCAGCTGCCAGCGCACGAAGCGGCTGCTCAGGTGGATGTGCAGGCGCGCGCGCGGCAGGCTCTCCTCGCGCAGCCAGCCGGCCAGCCGCGCCATGGCGGGCCGCCACAGCGGTTCGTCCGCGCCGGCGCCGGCCAGCGACAGGGGTTTCGGATCGGTGCCGACGGTGCCGTCGCGGCGCGGGCCATCGACCACCAGGCGGTCTTCGAGCAGGGCGACCTGCAGCAAGGGACGTTCAGCGAACCACACGGTTGAGCTCCTGCAAGGTGCTTTCCCCCCGGCGCACCAGGTCCAGGCCGACGTCGCGCAGCACGCGCGTGCCCTTCTGGTGCGCCACTTCCTTGATGCGACGCACCGGCTCGCGCGTGACGATCATCTCGCGCAGCTCGTCGTCGAGCAGCAGCACCTCGGCCACCGCCTTGCGGCCCTTGAAGCCGGTGCCCCGGCAGCTGGCGCAGCCGCGCCCGGCGCGGAAGTGGAAGCCGCTGACGTCGCTCAGGCCGCTGTCGGCCAGCAGCTCGGGCGTGGGCACGTCGTCCACCGCGCAGTCCGGGCAGTTCACGCGCACCAGGCGCTGGGCCACGATGCCGTTGAGCGCCGCCACCAGGCTGTAGGGGTCCACGCCCATGTGCGTGAAGCGGCCCAGCACGTCGAACACGTTGTTGGCGTGCACCGTGGTCAGCACCAGGTGGCCGGTGAGCGCGGCCTGCACCGCGATCTGCGCGGTCTCGCCGTCGCGGATCTCGCCCACCATGATCTTGTCGGGGTCGTGCCGCAGGATGGAGCGCAGGCCGCGCGCGAAGGTGAGGCCCTTCTTCTCGTTGACCGGGATCTGCAGCACGCCGGCCAGCTGGTACTCCACCGGGTCCTCGATGGTCACGATCTTGTCGTGCCCGTGGTTGATCTCGTTGATGGCCGCGTACAGCGTGGTGGTCTTGCCGCTGCCGGTCGGGCCGGTGGCCAGCAGCATGCCGTAGGGCTCCTGGCAGAGCGCGCGCAGCGAGCGCATGGTCTCGGCGTCGAAGCCCAGGGCCTCCAGCCGCAGGCCGGTGACCTGGTCGGACAGGCGCTCCTTGTCGAGCACACGCAGCACCGCGTCCTCGCCGTGGATGCTGGGCATGATGGAGACGCGGATGTCGATCGCGCGGCCCAGCGCGGCGACCTTGAAGCGGCCGTCCTGCGGCACGCGGCGCTCGGCGATGTCGAGCTCGGCCATCACCTTGATGCGCGAGATCACCTGCTCGGCGTTTTCGCTGCCGTGGATGCCGCCCACGCTGGCGAGCACACCGTCGATGCGGTACTTGATGGTGATGCCGCCACCCGCCGTCTCCAGGTGGATGTCGCTGGCGCCGGCCTTGAGCGCGTCGTACAGCGTGGAGTTGACCAGGCGCACCACCGGGCTGCTGTCTTCGCTGATGCTGCGCAGCGAGATGTCCTCCAGGCCTTCGCCGGCCACCGCGGCCTGCTGCATCGGCACCAGGCTGTCCATGGCGCGCAGGCCGTCCTCGTGGCGCGCGAGGTAGGCCTCGATGTCGGCGCGGTGCGCCAGCCGCAGCTGCAAAGGCTGGCGCACGCGCTCCTCGGCCCAGGCCAGCAGGTCGGTGTCGAAGGGGTTGGCGATCACCAGGCACAGGTCCGCGTCACTATCGCCGTGCATCAGCAGGCATTCGCGCTGCAGGGCTTCACCGTACGGCAGGCGCTCGAACGCGGGCCGCAGCGCGTGCAGTTCGTCCATGCCCAGCACGGCGACCTGCGCGCTCAGGCCCAGGCGGTCCAGCGGGTCGCCGAGCGCGAGGTCCTGCGCGTCCAGCCAGTCGGCCAGGCCAGGGCCTGGGGTGCGCGCGGCCTGGCGCGCGCCCTGCAGCTCGGCCGCGGCATAGGGCCTGGGCAGCCAGTTCGGCAGCTCGTGCGGCGCGTTCATTGCACGCTCTCCGCCAGCTGGAAGATGGGCAGGTACATCAGCACCACGATGGCACCGATCACCAGGCCCATGATCAGCATGAGCGCGGGGCCCAGCAGGCGCGTAGCCCACTCCGCCCAGCGCGCGAGTTCCTCGTCGTGGAAGGCGGCGGCGCGCTCCATCATCTCGCCCATGTTGCCGGTGCGCTCGCCCACGCGCAGCATGCGCAGCGAGACCGCCGTGCTCAGGCCCTGGGCCTCGAAGGCGTGCGACATCGGCTGGCCTTCGCGGATGCGGCCGGTGGCGGCCCGCAGGCGTGGTTGCAGCGCGGGCGAGAGCAGGCCGCCCACCATCTCCAGCGCGGGCACGATGGCGATGCCGCCGCGCAGCAGCATGCCCAGCGTGCGGTACAGGCGCGCGAGCTGGAACACGCGCATGCGCTCGCCCACGGCGGGAATGCGCCAGAGCTGCCCCGCGATGCGCTGCGCCAGCCAGCGGCCGCCGCCCGACGTCAGCGCCACGCCCAGCGCCACCAGCAGGCCCAGCAGCACCGGCCAATATTGTTCGACCGCCTGGCCCCACTGCAGCATCAGCCGCGACATGAAGGGCAGCTGGTCGCCCATGTCTTCATAGATGTGCGCGAAACGCGGCACCACATAGCCCATCAGGAACAGGATCACCAGGCTGCTCACGCCGATCAGCATGGCGGGGTAGATGGCCGCGCTCACCAGCTTGCCGCGCAGCGTCTCCAGCTGCGTGGCGTAGGCGATGTAGCGGCCCAGCGCCTCGCCCAGGTTGCTGGTGCGCTCGCTGGCGCGCACGGTGGCCACGTACAGCGGCGGGAAATTCTGCGGCAGGGCCTGCAGCGCGCCCGAGAAGGTCTGGCCCTCGCGCAGGCTGAGCAGGATCTGTTGCAGCACGGCGCGCACCGGCGCGCGCGACTCTTTCTCGGCCAGGGTTTCCACCGCCTCGACGATGCTCACGCCCGAGCTCAGCAGCGAGAGCAGCTCCTGGCTGAACAGCAGCAGCGGGAAAGCGGCCGAGGCACCGCGCGCGGCACCGCGCGACCAGCCGCGCTCGCGCGAGACCGACACCACCGAATGGCCCAGCGCGTGCACCTGGCGGCGCGCGTCGTCCGCCGTGGCCGCGTCGACGGCGCTCACGGCCATCGACAGGTCGGGCTGCAGCGACTTCACGAGGTAGCGCATGGGACGCCGCTCACCAGCTCACGATGTCTTCGGCTTCGCCGCTGCCGCCGGGCTGGCGGTCGTTGCCCAGCGAGAGCAGGTCGTACTCGCCATGCTCGCCCGGCGCGCGGTAGACATAGGGCGTGCCCCAGGGATCGGGCGGCACGCCCTTCTTCAGGTAGGGGCCGCTCCAGCGCGTGTCCGCGCCTGGGCGCTCGTTGAGCGCGGCCAGGCCTTCTTCGCTGGTCGGGTAACGGCCCACGTCGAGCCGGAACTGGTCGAGCGCCTTGCCCAGCGCATCGATCTGGGCGCGCGCGGTCTTCACCTCGGACTTGCCGATCTGCGCGAAGAAGCGCGGGCCCACGAAGCCGGCGAGCAGGCCGATGATGACCATCACCACCAGCAGCTCCAGCAAGGTGAAGCCGCGCGAGCGCCGCGGGCCGGGAACAACGAGGGACAACATGACGACACGCTCCGCGACGGTGAGGGCCTTGTGCAGGCCCGGGTTGAAACCTAGGTTAGGAAGCTTCTGTGAAGCGCGGGTTACATCGCGACATTCGGCCCGGTTGCCACCGGCCTTCGCCATGCTTTTGATCCGAACGGACTATGCGAAGGCGGGGGCCGTGTTGCAAAGCGGACATGTGACCGACTTGTCTCAGGGCGACACCGACAGGCTGTAGCCGCTGCCGCGCACCGTGCGGATCAGTGAGTCCAGGCCGGCCGGCAGCAGCGCGTTGCGCAGGCGGCTGATGTGCACGTCCACCGTGCGGTCGTCGCCCTCGAAGTCGGACCCCCACACGTGGTCGAGCAGCTGCGAGCGGCTGTAGACCCGGTCGGTGTGGGTGACGAGAAAGTGCAGCAGGCGGAACTCGGTGCTGCCCAGCGACAGCGGGATGCCGGCGGCCACCACGGTCTTGGCCGAGGGGTCGAGCACCAGGCCCGAGAGGCGCACCACATCGGCCGTGACCTGCGGCACGCGGCGGCGCAGGATGACGGCGATGCGCGCGATCAGCTCGCGCGCCGAGAAGGGCTTGGTGATGTAGTCGTCCGCGCCCACTTCCAGGCCCGCGATCTTGTCGCGCTCCTCGATGCGGGCCGACAGGATGATGATGGGAATGTCGCGCGTGCGCGCCTCCGAGCGCAGCAGCCGCGTGAACTCCATGCCCGACATGCCGGGCAGCATCCAGTCGAGCAACACCAGGTCGGGCAGCCAGCGCAACAGCATCTCGCGCGCCTGTTCGGCGTCCGATGCGCAGCGCACCACATGCCCGGCCCGCGTGAGGTTGACCGAGATGAGCTCCTGGATGGGCGGCTCATCTTCGACGATCAGAATTTGAGCAGCCATGGTCGATCGATCGTGGAAAAGCACGGATCGTAGAAGCGTGTGGTGACGTTTTGATTGCAGTCCCGTGTCGCTCCAGGCGCGGCTTCGATGGCGTCATCGAAACGCGCCGAAGCGGTCACAGATCTGACGTACTTGGTCCATAGACTCGCGATTTCTTCAGGCCACCCACTTCGCGTTTCATGAGCATCCACGCCAACTTCAAGCGGATTTTCGCGACCACCGTTCTCGCGACGGTGCCCTGGATGGCCGTCCACGCCCAGGAGATCACCGGCGCGGGCGCCACCTTTCCGGCGCCCGCCTATTCACAATGGGCCGAGGCCTACAAGACGGCCCAGGGCGCGCGCGTCAACTACCAGCCCATCGGCTCCAGCGGCGGCATCCGCCAGATCGATGCGCGCACGGTCGACTTCGGCGCCACCGACGCGCCGCTGAAAGACGACGAGCTCGCGCGCAAGGGACAGATCCAGTTCCCCACGCTGATCGGTGGCGTGGTGCCGGTGGTCAACCTGCGCGGCATCGCACCGGGCCAGCTGCGGCTCACCGGCGCGCTGCTCAGCGACATCTACATGGGCAAGGTCACGCGCTGGAGCGACCCGGCGATCCAGGCGCTCAACCCGCAGCTGCCGCTGCCGGACACGGCCATCTCGCCGATCTTCCGCTCCGACGGTTCGGGCACCACCTTCATCTTCACCAACTACCTGAGCAAGGTCAGCGCCGACTGGAAGTCGCGCGTCGGCGAGGGCACGTCGGTGAGCTGGCCGGTCGGCAACGGCGGGCGCGGCAACATCGGCGTGGCCGCGCTGGTCTCGCGCATGCCGAACTCGATCGGCTACGTGGAATACGCCTACGTGAAGCAGGCCCGCATGACGCACGCGCTGGTGCAGAACGCCGCGGGCGCCTACGTGGCCCCGGGCACCGAGGCCTTCCAGGCCGCGAGCCAGGGCGTGGACTGGAAGACCTCGCATTCGCACATGCTCACGCACCAGCCCTCGCCCGAGGCCTGGCCCATCACCGGCGCGACCTTCGTGCTGATGTACGCCCGCCCCGACAACGTGGCCCACGCGGCGCAGGCCCTGCGCTTCTTCCACTGGGGCCTCACGCAGGGCGCGCCGATGGTGACCTCGCTGGGCTACGCCTCGCTGCCCAAGGCGGTGGTCGATTCGATCGAGGCCCGCTGGGCCGAGGTGCGCGACCCCGCCGGCCAGCCCATTGCCTACAAGTAAGCAAGCCCCACCCCCCGGCGCCGTTCGCGCGCCCAACCCTTTTTCTTCAAGGCCCTGGCCATGACCACCCGCAGATTCCCCTCCCCCACCGCGCCCCGCCTGACCGCGCTGGCTGTGCTGCTCACGCTGGCCTTGAGCGCGTGCGGCGCCAAGGACGAAGGCACGCAGGCCACGCAGGTGGCCGCCAAGGTCGGCTCCAACGAGATCTCCGTGCACCAGATCAACCAGGTGCTCGCCCGCACGCCGATGGCCAACGCCTCCAAGGAAGCCGTGCAGGCGGCCAGCCAGCAGGTGCTCGAACGCCTGATCGACCAGCAGCTGGCGGTGGACCAGGCCACCGAGAACAAGCTGCACCGCTCGCCCGACGTGGTGGCCCAGCTCGAGGCCGCGCGCCGCGAGGTGCTGGCGCGCGCCTACCTGCAGCAGCTCACCGGCGCCATGCCCAAGCCCACGCCCGAAGAGGTGAAGGGCTACTACGACACCCACCCGGCCCTGTTCTCGGAACGCCGCGTGTTCAACCTGCAGGAAATCCGCGTGCCGGTGGCCACCGAGGTGTTGAAAGACCTGACCAGCATGGCCACGCAGGCCCGGCCCATCGACGAGGTGGCCAGCATGCTGCGCGCGCGCAACGTGCAGTTCGGCGGCGGCAGCGCCACGCGCACGGCCGAGCAGGTGCCGCTGGAGCTGCTGCCGCGCCTGCACGCGCTCAAGGACGGCCAGAGCCTGGTGGTGAAGAACGGCGACGCCGCCACCTTCCTGCGCGTGGCCTCGTCGCAGCAGATCCCGGTGGGCGAGACCGCGGCCACGCCGGGCATCGAGAAGTTCCTGGGCAACCGCCGCTCCACCGAGCTCGTGAACAGCGAACTCAAGCGCCTGCGCGAAGCCACCACCGTCACCTACCTCGGTGGCTTCGAAGCGCCCGCCCGCGCCACCCCGGGCGCCGACAAGCCCGACGCGGCCGCCGCGAACGGCCCCGCGCTCACCACGCCGCTGGCCGCCGACGACAAGGTGGCGCCCGCGGCCGGTGAAGACCAGGGCGCCATCGAACGCGGCCTGCAAGGTCTGAAGTGAGCACGCGCGCGCTGCTCAGTGCCTGCCTGCTGGCCGTGGCCGCCTGCTTCGGCGCCACGGCGCAGGCCCAGACCGGCCCGGTCGACTACCCGCTGGCCGCGGGCGACACGGTGCGCGTCCAGGTGTTCCAGAACCCGGACCTCGCGCTGGAGACGCGCATCACCGAGAGCGGCACGATCTCTTTCCCCCTCATCGGCGCGGTGCGCCTGGGCGGCCTGTCGGTGAGCGCGGCCGAGAAGAAGATCGCCGATGCGCTGCAGAGCGGCGGCTTCCTGCAGAACCCGCAGGTCACGCTGCTGCTCACGCAGATCCGCGGCAGCCAGGTCTCGGTGCTCGGCCAGGTGGGCCGGCCCGGCCGCTTCCCGCTGGAGACCGCCGGCACCCGCCTGAGCGACATGCTCGCCAACGCCGGCGGCACCACGCCCGGCGGCGACGACGTGGTCATCGTCACCGGCCAGCGCGACGGCCAAGCCTTTCGCAAGACCATCGACCTGCCCTCGCTGTTCCTGCGCGAGAACCGCGCGGACGACATCGTGCTGGGCAGCGGCGACGTGATCTACGTGCACCGCGCGCCGGTGTTCTACGTGTACGGCGAGGCCCAGCGGCCGGGCTCGTTCCGCATCGAACGCGGCATGACGGTGATGCAGGCGCTGGCGCAGGCCGGTGGCCCGACCGCGCGCGGCTCGCGCAGCCGCCTGGAGCTGCACCGCCAGCAGGACGACGGCAGCGTGCAGACCCTGGCGCCCGAGATGAATGACCCGGTCCGGTCCAACGACGTGCTCTACGTGCGCGAGAGCCTGTTCTGAGCGAACCCCATGACGCCCCAACAACTTCTGACCGTGCTGCGCGCGCGCTGGCTCGTGGTCTTCCTCACCTTCGTGCTCGTGGTGGCGGCCGTCGCCACCGTGACGCTGATGGCTGACAAGCAGTACACCGCTTCCGCCGCCGTGGTGCTGGACGTGAAGTCACCCGACCCGGTGAGCGGCCAGACCCTGGCGGGCCTGATGGCGCCCGGCTACATGGCCACGCAGGTGGACATCATCAAGAGCGACCGCGTCGCCAAGCGCGTGGTCAGCGCGCTGCGGCTGGACAGCAGCGCGGCGGTGCAATCGCAATGGCGTGAAGCCACCGAAGGCCGGGGCCAGATCACCGACTGGCTCTCGGCGCTGCTGCAGCGCAACCTGGACGTGAAGCCCTCGCGCGAGAGCAACGTGATCAGCATCGAGTACATGGGCGCCGACCCCAACTTCGCGGCGCTGGTGGCCAACGCCTTCGCGCGCGCCTATGTGGAGGTCAACCTGGAACTGCGCGTGGACCCGGCGCGCAGCTACGCGGGTTTCTTCGACGCCCAGACCCGCTCGGCGCGCGAGCGGCTCGAAGCCGCGCAGAAGGCCTTGTCGGACTTCCAGCAGGTCAACGGCATCACCTCCACCGACGAGCGCGTGGACTTCGAGACCGCCAAGCTCAACGAGACCAGCAGCCAGCTCACCTCCATCCAGGCCGCCACCACCGACAGCCAGAGCAAGCGCCAGCGCAGCGACGCCGACACCGTGGCCGAGGTCATGCAGAGCCCGCTGGTCAACGGCCTCAAGGGCGACATCGCCCGCCTCGAGGCGCGCCTGACCGAAACCGGCGTGAACCTGGGCAGGAACCACCCGCAGACGCTGCGCTACGAATCGGAGCTCGCCACGCTCAAGGCCCAGCTCGATGCCGAGACGCGCCAGATCACCAGCGCCATCACCACCACCTACCAGGTGAACCGCCAGCGCGAGGCCCAGCTGCAGGCGGCCCTGAACCAGCAGAAGGACCGCGTGCTCGAACTCAACAAGCAGCGCGACCAGATCGCGGTGCTGCGGCGCGACATCGAGTCGGCCCAGCGCGTGTTCGAGTCCGTGAGCCTGCGCGCCTCGCAGAGCAGCATCGAGAGCCAGACCAGCCAGACCAACATCGCGGTGCTCAACCCGGCGATCGCGCCCACCTTCCCCTCGGGCCCACGCGTCAAGCTCAACATCGCGATCGCCATGTTCCTCGGCGGCCTGCTCGGCGTGATGCTGGCCCTGGCGCTCGAATTCGCCAACCGCCGGGTGCGCTCGGCCGACGACCTGCGCGCCCTGCGCGACGTGGTGCCGCTGGGCAGCATCGGCCCGGCCGGCGGCATGATGAAACCCACCGCCGGAGCCCGCGCATGAACGCCCCGCTGGACTTCAAGCCGCAGGGCGCCATCGGCGACATCCTGGTCGCGCGCGGCCTGCTGCTGCCGGCCGACGTGGTGCGCGTGGTCGCCCGCCAGGCCAGCCACGACGAACCCTTCGGCGAAGCCGCCATCGCGCTCAAGCTGCTCGACCGCGCCGACCTCGACGCCGCGCTCTCGACCCAGTTCAACTACGGCTACCTGCAGGACGAGGACGCGCCGCTCAGCCGCGAGCTGGTCACGGCATTCAAGCCCTTCTCACGCGCCTCGGAAGAAATGCGCGCGCTGCGCGGCCAGCTCATGCTGCGCTGGTTCAACGACGACCGGCGCCGCCGCCTGCTCACCGTGGTGAGCCAGCGCCCGCGCGATGGCCGCAGCTTCATCGCGGCCAACCTGGCGGTGGTGTTCTCGCAGCAGGGCCAGCGCACGCTGCTGATCGACGCCAACCTGCGCGAGCCGCACCAGGCCAGGATGTTCCACACCACCGGCCACAGCGCGGGCCTGGCCGGCATCCTGGCCGGGCGCGCCGGGCTGGAGGTGATCGAGTCGGTGCCGGGCCTGCCCGGCCTGCGCGTGCTGCCGGCCGGCGCCGCGCCACCGAACCCGCAGGAGCTGGTGGGCATGCCCAGCTTCGGCGCGCTGCTGCAGCAGGTGAGCCAGAACCACGACGTGGTGCTGATCGACACGCCCGCGAGCGAGCGCTTCGCCGACGCGGAGATCATCGCCGCGCGCACCGGCGCGGCCCTGCTGGTCGCGCGCCGCCACCGCAGCCCGCTCGGCGGCCTGGGCGATCTCTCGCGCCGCCTGCAGGACACCGGCGTGGCCCTCGTGGGCTCGGTGCTGAACCATTACTGAGCCGTATGCGACGCCACCCACTCCCGCAGGCGAATGCGCACCGCGAGCACCGTGGTGCCCAGCGCCGCGCCCACCGCGTCGGCCACCAGGTCGTCGATGTCGGCGCTGCGCCCGGGCAGGCGCATCTGGCTGGCCTCGTCGAGCACGCCCACGAGCAGCGCGCCCGTGAAACCAATGACCATCGCCGACACCCCGCGGCGGCCGCTGGCGAAGCCGATCGCGCACGACAGCACGGCGTAGACCGCCATGTGGGCGAGCTTGTCCCATGGGGCCGGCACCAGGCCCACCGCGAAGGGCTGCGCGCCACCGATCCACAAGGCCAGCGGCACCGCCAGTGTCAGCGCCACGGCCAGCCAACGCGCCACGCGCTGCACGCGCCGAAGTGAGAAACCCATGAGCACCACCACACCTTCGATTGATACGGGCGCCGCGCCGATGGTGACGCGCCTTCTGCCCTGGCTGCCGATTATGGTCGGGCTGGCGGTGCTCTACGTGCCCACCCTCTACGACCTCTTCACTGGGATCTGGGCCCAGGACAATCAGTTCCACGGCCCCATCGTGCTGGCGATCTCGCTGTGGCTGCTGCACCGCAACTGGTGCGCGATGGAAGCCGCCTCGCAAGGCAGCCGGGGCAGCGCCTGGGGCTGGCCGCTGGTGCTGTTCGCGCTGGCCTGCTACGCGCTGGGCCGCTCGCAGGGCATGGGCATTCTCGAGGTCGGCTCGGTGATCTGGCTGCTGGCCGGCGTGGTGCTGCTCACGCACGGCGCGTCCGGCCTCAAGGCCCAGTGGTTCGCCTTCTTCTTCATGCTGTTCATGGTGCCGCTGCCCTCGCAGGTGGTGGACATCGTGACCATGCCGATGAAGATGATGGTCTCCTACGTGGCAGAGAACGTGCTCTACGCGCTGGGCTACCCGATCGGCCGCAACGGCGTGATCCTGCAGATCGGCCAGTACATGCTGCTGGTGGCCGACGCCTGCGCCGGCCTGCAGACGCTGCTCACGCTCGAAGCCCTGGGCCTGCTGTACCTGAACCTGGTGCGGCGCGACTCGCTGTTCCGCAACGTCGGCCTGGCCATCCTGATCGTGCCGATCTCGTTCACCGCCAACGTGATCCGCGTGATGGCGCTCAGCCTGATCACCTACCACTTCGGCAACGAGGCCGGCCAGGGTTTCCTGCACGGCTTCGCCGGCATGGTGCTGTTCCTCAGCGCCCTGCTGATGATCATCGCCTTCGACAGCGCGCTCCAGTGGGTGGAGCGCCTGCGCCAGCGGCCCGCCACCAGCCTGCAGAAAGCCTGACGCCATGGTCTTCCCCTTCAAGAACCTCTTGCTGATGGCGCTGATGCTGGCCTCGGCCGCGCTCGCCTACGCCATGCGCCCCACCGCCCGCCTGGCCGACGAGCGGCCCACCATCGACCTGGCCACGATGGTGCCGACCGAATTCAACGGCTGGCGCGAGCAGCCCAACGTGGCGGTGCAGATCATCGACCCCGAGCAGCAGGCCACCATCGAGGCCATCTACACCCAGACGCTCACGCGCAACTACATCCACGCCGACGGTTACCGCATCATGCTGTCGATCGCCTACGGCAACGACCAGAGCGACAACCTGCAGCTGCACAAGCCCGAGGTGTGTTACCCGGCGCAGGGCTTCAAGCTGGAGCGCATCGAGCGCGTGCCACTCCAGCTGCACGGCCGCGCCATCGCGGCCACCCGCCTGGAGACGCACCTGGGCAACCGCTACGAGCCCGTGACCTACTGGACCGTGGTGGGCGACCACGTCACCACCACCGGCATCGACAAGAAGCTGACCGAGATGCGCTACGGCCTGGGCGGCCGCGTGCCCGACGGCATGCTGGTGCGGGTCTCCTCCATCGACCGCGACAGCGCGCGCGCCCACCGCCAGCAGGCCCGCTTCGCGGCCGACCTGGTGGCCGCCCTGCCCGCCGAACACCGCGCCCGTTTCTCCGGCGTCGACAGCGCCACCACCACTGCCTCCACCCCGCCCGCACCATGAAGAAAAAAATCGCGCTCATCACGGGCATCACCGGACAGGACGGCGCCTACCTCGCCGAACTGCTGCTTCAGAAGGGCTACGAGGTGCACGGCATCAAGCGCCGCGCCTCGTCGTTCAACACCGACCGCATCGACCACCTCTACCAGGACCCGCACGAGTCCGGCCGCCGCCTGGTGCTGCACTACGGCGACCTGGCCGACAGCAGCAACCTGATCCGCATCGTCGGGCAGGTGCGCCCCGACGAGATCTACAACCTGGGCGCCATGAGCCACGTGGCGGTGAGCTTCGAGAGCCCCGAGTACACCGCCGACATCGATGCCGTCGGCACGCTGCGCCTGCTCGAGGCGGTGCGCCTGCTCGGCATGGAGAAACACTGCCGCTTCTACCAGGCCTCCACCAGCGAGCTCTACGGCCTGGTGCAGGAAACGCCGCAGAAGGAGACCACGCCCTTCTACCCGCGCAGCCCCTACGCGGTGGCCAAGCTCTACGCCTACTGGATCACGGTGAACTACCGCGAGGCCTACGGCATGTACGCCTGCAACGGCATCCTGTTCAACCACGAGAGCCCGATGCGCGGCGAGACCTTCGTCACGCGCAAGATCACGCGCGCGGTCTCGCGCATCGCGCTGGGCCTGCAGCGCTGCCTGCACCTGGGCAACCTGAGCGCGCTGCGCGACTGGGGCCACGCGCGCGACTACGTCGAGATGCAGTGGCTGATGCTGCAGCAGGAGCAGCCCGAGGACTTCGTCATCGCCACCGGCGTGCAGTACAGCGTGCGCCAGTTCGTGGAGATGGCCGCGCGGGAACTGGGCTTCACGCTCGACTGGGTGGGCGAAGGCAGCGACGAGGCCGGTGTGGTCGCGTCGGTGCAGCGGCCCGACCTGCGCTGTTCGGTGGGCGATGTGGTGGTGCGCGTGGACCCGCGCTACTACCGGCCCACCGAGGTGGAGACGCTGCTGGGCGACGCCAGCAAGGCGCGCACGCGCCTGGGCTGGACGCCGAAGACGACCCTGCCCCAGCTGGTGAGCGAGATGGTGCAGGCCGACTACCGCCTGGCGCGGCGCGATGCCATGGTCAAGCTGGCCGGCTTCCCCGCCTTCGAATACCAGGAGTGAGCACCCCATGCGCCACGATGCACGCATCTACGTCGCGGGCCACGGGGGCCTGGTGGGCTCGGCCATCGTGCGCCAGCTGCGCGCGGCCGGCTACCACCGCCTGCTGCTGCGCACGCACGCCGAGCTGGACCTGACGGACGCGGCGGCCACCGCCGACTTCTTCGCGCGCGAAAAACCCGAGTACGTCTTCCTCGCGGCCGCCCGCGTGGGCGGCATCCTGGCCAACCAGCAGTTCCCGGCCGACTTCATCCGCGACAACCTGCTGATCCAGACCCACGTGATCCACGAGGCCTGGCGCGCCGGCGTGCAGCGCCTGCTGTTCCTCGGGTCGAGCTGCATCTACCCGCGCCTGGCGCCGCAGCCGATGAAGGAGACCGACCTGCTCAGCGGCCCGCTGGAGGCCACCAACCGGCCCTACGCGCTGGCCAAGATCGCGGGCATCGAGATGTGCTGGAGCCACAACCGCCAGCACGGCACGCGCTTCCTGGCCGCGATGCCGACCAACCTGTACGGCATCGGCGACAACTACGACCTCGACACCAGCCACGTCATCCCGGCGCTGCTGCGCAAGTTCCACGAGGCGCGCGGGCGCGGCGCGCCCCAGGTCACGGTCTGGGGCAGCGGCACGCCGCGGCGCGAGTTCATGTACAGCGACGACATGGCCGCCGCCTGCCTGTTCCTGATGAAGCTGCCCGAGGCGCGCTTCCTGTCGCTGCTGGGCAGCGACGAGGCCGCCACCGGCCGCTTCGAGCCCCCGCTCATCAACATCGGCGTCGGCCACGACCTGAGCATCCGCGAACTGGCCCAGACCATCCAGCAGGTGGTGGGCTACCAGGGCGACGTGGTGTACGACACCAGCCGGCCCGACGGCACGCCGCGCAAGCTGATGGACGTCTCGCGCCTGCAGGCGCTGGGCTTCACGGCCAGCGTGCCGCTGGAGCAGGGCCTGCGCCGCGCCCTGGCCAGCGCCGATTTCGCGCGCGCCGTGGCGCGCGCGGCCTGATCGCGCCCACCGGCCATGCACACCCCCATGCCCTCCGTGCTCTACCTGGGCCAGAAGAGCGGGACCTGCCTGGACCGCGCGAACGCGCTGCGCCGCATCGGCTGCATGGTCGACCACATCGACCCGCGCGAGCTGCTGCCCGCCACGGTCTGGGTGGACCGCTGGACCTGGCGCATGGGGGGCCACTGGTTCTCGCCCTGGGCACAGCGCGCGCTGCAGGCGCGCCTGGGCTTCAAGCGCTACCACCTGTGCCACGTGGACTGCGGCGAATGGATCACCCCGGCGGTGATCGCGCTGCTGCGCCGGCACGCCCGCCACGTCATCAACTACAACAACGACGACCCCACCGGCGCGCGCGACGGCGCCCGCTTCGCCGCCTACCGGCAGGCCGTGCCGCACTACGACCTGGTGGCGGTGCTGCGCGAGACCAATGTGCCCGAGGTGAAGGCCCTGGGCGCGCGGCGCGTGCTGCGCGTGCACCACTGCGCGGACGAGGTGAGCCACGCGCCCCGCCCCTTGAGCGAGGCGGACCGGCAGACCTGGCACTCGCAGGTGCTGTTCCTGGGCACCTGGTTTCCCGAGCGCGGCCCCTTCCTGCTCGAGCTCATCCGCCTGGGCGTGCCGCTGACCATCCGCGGCCCGAACTGGCACAAGGCGCCCGAATGGGCCGAGCTCCAGCCGCATTGGGCCGGCGGCGCCATCGGCGGCGACCACTACGCCAAGGCGATCCAGTGCGCGCAGGTGAACCTGGGGCTGCTCTCGCGCGAGAACCGCGACCTGCACACCACCCGCTCGGTGGAGATCCCGGCGCTGGGCGGCCTGCTGTGCGCCGAGCGCACGCCCGAGCACACGGCCATGTACATCGAAGGCCAGGAAGCCCTGTTCTGGTCGGGCGCGGAAGAATGCGCCGCGGTGTGCCGCGAGGCGCTGGCCGACGAGCACCGGCGCCAGCGCGTGGCCAGCGCGGGGCATTGGCGCCACCTGCTGAGCCCCCACCGCAACGACGCGCTGATGCGCACCCTGCTGACGGCCGTCGACCAGATCGAAGCACCCGCGGTGCTGGAGCCCACGGCGTGAACCGCGCCTTGCGCCAGCGCGTGGTCGCCGGCATGGGCGCCAACTCGGTGGGCATGGCCATCACCATCGGCACCCAGCTCGCCTCGCTGCCCCTGTTTCTCGCGGTGTGGGACACGCGCACCTACGGCGTCTGGCTCATGATCAGCGCCCTGCCGGCCTACCTGTCGATGGCCGACGTGGGCATGGTGACCGCCGCCGGCAACCGCATGACCATGGCCATGGGCGCGGGCAACGCTGCCCTGGCCAACCGCGTGTTCCAGAGCGCGCAAGGTTTCGTGCTCTGTGTCTGCGGCGCGCTGGCGCTGCTGGTGCTGCCCGGCATCTGGTGGTCCGCGTGGCCGGCGGACGCCACCACCGACCAGCGCCTGGCCCTGATGGCCCTGGTGGCCGGCGTGCTGGTCTCCTTCCTGGGCGGCCTGTCGGAACAGCTCTTCAAAGCCACCCACCGCTACGCGCAGGGCGCCTTGCTGGGCAACGCCACGCGCCTGGCCGAATGGGCAGGCTGGATGCTGGGCCTGCTGCTCTCGGGCAGCTTCACCGCCGTGGCCCTGGGCGGCCTGTTGTGCCGCATCGCCGGCACGCTGCTGTCGATGCAGGTCGCGCGCCACGGCTCGCACGGCCTGGCCTGGGGCCTGGCCGACGCGGCGCCGGCCGTGGTGCGCCAGATGGTCCGGCCGGCCGCCGCGTTCATGGCCTTTCCGCTCGCCAACGCCCTGAGCCTGCAGGGGGTGACCCTGCTGGTGGGCGCCCTGCTCGGCCCCGTGGCCGTGGCGGTGCTCAACACCTACCGCACGCTGGCGCGCACCGCGGTGCAGGCCACGGCGATCCTGAGCCACGCGCTGTGGCCCGAGTTCGCGCGCCTGTTCGGCCAGGGCGCGCTGGCCAGCCTGCGGCAACTGGTGGGGCGCAGCGCCTGGTGGGGCGTGGCGCAGTCGCTGCTGCTGAGCGCCGCGCTGTTCGCGCTCGCGCCCTGGCTGCTGCGCGCCTGGACGCATGGCGAGATCGGCTTCGAGCCCTGGGTGTTCGGCCTGCTCATGGCCTACGCGGCGGTGGCCGGCCTGTGCCATGTGCCGCGCGTGCTGCTCATGTCCATCAACCGGCACGGCCCGCTGGCCGTCTGGTCGCTGCTGGCCAGCGCGCTGTGCGTGGCCCTGGTCTGGCTGCTGAACGAACCGATGGGCCTCACCGGGGCGGCCACGGCCATGCTGGCCAGCGAGGCGCTGCTGACCGGCATCTGCCTGCGGCTGGCCTGGGGCGCGATCGAGGCCCCCGCCGCCGCGCCGCGCGGCCAGGGGGTGGCGCCATGAAGGTCGCGCTCTCGGTGCCGGGCAAGTTCCACACCTTCGACCTGGCGCGCGAGCTGCACGCGCAGGGCGCGCTGGCCGGCATCCTCACCGGCTACCCGCGCTTCAAGCTGCGCCACGAGCAACTGCCCGCCTCGCTGATCCGCACCTTCCCCTGGTTCATGGCGCCCTACATGGCCAACCCGTGGCAGCACCGCCTGCCGCGCCGCTGGACGCGGGCGCAGGAACACCTGGTGGCCACCACCTTCACCGCGTGGGCCGCCGCCGCGCTGCCCGCCTGCGACGTGTACGTGGGCCTGTCGGGCAGCTCGCTCGCGGCGGGCCGGCGCCAGCAGCGCCAGGGCGGGCGCTACGTGTGCGACCGGGGCTCGGCCCACATCCGCGTGCAGGATGCGCTGTTGCGCGAGGAACACCACGAGTGGGGCCTGCCCTTCGAAGGCGTCGATCCGCGCAACCTGGAGCGCGAGGAGGCCGAGTACGCGCAGGCCGACTGCATCACCGTGCCCTCGGCCTTCGCGTGGCAATCGTTCATCCGCCAGGGCGTGCCGCCGCAGAAGGTGCGGCGCCTGCCCTACGGCGTCGATCTGGCGCGCTTCGCGCGCTCGGGCGAGCCCGACGCGCGGCGCTTCGACCTGCTCTTCGTCGGCGGCATGAGCCTGCAGAAGGGCGTGCCCTACCTGCTGCAGGCCTACCGCGCGCTCAAGCACCCCGCCAAGTCGCTGAAGATCGCGGGCACGCCTTCGCCCCAGCTGATCGCGCACCTGAGCGCCAAGGGCCTGTGGTCGCCCGGCATCGAGGTGCTGGGCCACGTGCCGCAGAGCGAACTCAGGCACCTCATGAGCCGCAGCCACGCCCTGGTGCTGCCCAGCGTGCAGGACGGCTTCGGCATGGTGCTCGCCCAGGCCATGGCCTGCGGCTGTCCCGTGATCGCCAGCGAGAACACCGGCGCGCGCGACCTGTTCGACGACGGGCAGGAAGGTTTCATCGTCCCGATCCGCAACGCGGCGGCGCTGGCCGATCGCCTGCAGCGGCTCGTGGACGAAACCGGCCTGCGCGAGCGCATGGCCGCGGCCTGCATCGAGCGCGTGCAGCGCCTGGGCGGCTGGCGCGACTACGGCCAGCGCGCGCTCGGCCTCTACCAGCAGCTGGTGGCGGCATGAGCAATGCCCGCTTCATCCTGCTGAGCCTGATGGCCCTGGCCACCCTGGCGCTGGCGGCGCAGATGGTGATCGATTTTTCGGCCGTCAACATCGGCTCGGCCTGCATCGTGTTCGCCTCGTCGATCGCGATGCTGCTGTACCTGCTGTGGACGCCGGCCCTGCACACCCATCCCCTCTCCACCTTCGCGCTCTTCGGCTTCTGCGTGACCACGCAGATGGGCGCGCTGCTGGGCCAGACCGTGTTTGGCACCTCGCTGGCGCAGAACCTGCGCCAGCCCCTGGAAACCTTCGCCACGCTGGCGGGCTTCCAGGTGATCGCCCTGCTGGCGCACATGCTCTACCGCTGGTTCCTGCACCCGGCCCCACCGCCGTCGCCGGTGGCGGCCCCGCTGGTGGCCTCGCCCTCGCTCATCCGCCAGCTGCTCGGCAAGCTCGGCCTGTACGAGGCGCCGCCCACCAGCGCGCTGTGGCTCATGGGCTATGTGGGCCTGTTCGCCTTCCTCATCAGCGGCGGCAGCGAAGGCACCTTCCGCAAGGTGCTCGACGGCATGCGCTTCCTGACCTGGGCGCCGTTCCTGATCCCCATGTACCTGATCCAGGTCGGCCCCGCCTACTGCCGCCCGCGCCGGCAGTACCTGCACCTGCTGGGCTTCGGCAGTCTGGTGATCCTGCTGGGGCTGGCGGCCAATGTGCGCAGCATCATGCTGTCGGGCTTCGTCACCATCGCGCTGTTCGCGCTGCTCACCGCCCTGCGCAGCCAGAAGCCGGTGTCGGGCAGGCGCTGCCTGCAGCTGGGCCTGCTCGGCCTGGTGCTGGGCGCGGTGGCCATTCCCATGACCGACCTGGCCACCGCGATGGTGGTGGCGCGCAAGGTGCGCGGCGGCGTGTCCGCCGTGGACATGGTCAAGGAAACGCTCTACTACTTCCAGCGCCCCGAGCTGCTGGCGCAGCAGGAGCGCATGCAGCGCGACGCCGCCACCCTGGACAAGTACGACGAGTACTACTTCGAGAACCCGCTGCTGGCGCGGCTGATGGAGACCAAGTTCCACGACAACTCGCTGTACTTCGTCTCGCGCTTCTCGCAGAGCGACACCGCCCGCCTGGCGCAGACCTCGGTCGACCTGATGTGGTCCATCCTGCCCAACCCGGCGCTCAAGGCGCTGGGGGTCGACGTGAACAAGCGCGACCTCGAGTTCTCGATGGGCGACTACCTGAGCCACCTGAGCCAGGGCGGCCCGCTGGGCGGCTACCGCACCGGCTCCATGCTGGCCCAGGGCCTGGCGCTGCTGGGCATCGGCTTCGCGGTGGTGTACTTCTTCGCCTGCCTGGGGGTGTTCGCCCTGCTCGACCTGCTGTCGTACCGGCAGCGCTCCGGCCAGGTGCTGCTCAGCACCGTGGGCATGCTGTCGATCTGGAAGATCTTCCAGTACGGGCTCACCGCCGACGCCCTGCACGCCTGGGTCTCGCTGGTGTTCCGCGAACTGCCGCAGCAGGTGTTCTTCTTTGTCGTCATCACCACCTTCGTGCGGTGCCTGGGCCTGGTGTTCCAGGGCGGCGCCCGGCCCGACCCACGCGCCACGCCGACCGCGCACGGTTTCCCCCTGCGGCCCTAGACCATGCGCATCGTCCTGTTCACCCACCCGGCCTTCCTGGCCTCGCAAAGCATGCCCCGCTTCGCGCAGATGCTGCGCCACGCCTACACGGCGCGCGGGCACGAGGTCCAGGTGTGGTCGCCCCCGGCCCGCGTGCGCCGCTGGGTGCGCGGGCCGCTGTCCAAATGGGCCGGCTACGTCGACCAGTACCTGCTGTTCCCGCTCTGGGTGCGGCGGCAGCTGGCGCGGGTGCCCGAGGACACGCTGTTCGTGATGACCGACCAGGCGCTCGGCCCCTGGGTGCCGCTGCTGCGCGGCCGGCCGCTGGTGGTGCACGTGCACGACCTGCTGGCCCTGCGCTCGGCCCTGGGCGAGATCCCCGAAAACCGCACCGGCGCGAGCGGGCGGGTCTACCAGCGCTACATCCGCCGGGGTTTCCAGCAGGCGCGCCATTTCATCTGCATCTCGCAGCGCACGCGCGAGGACCTGCGGCGCGTGGGCGGCGTCGATCCGCTCTCGTGCGAGGTGGTCTACAACGGCCTGAACCAGCGCTTCGCGCGCATCCCGGCGGCGCAGGCCCGGGTGCAGCTGCGCGGCGCGGGCATGCCCGTGGCGCCCGGCGGCCTGCTGCTGCACGTGAGCGGTGGCCAGTGGTACAAGAACGTGGCCGGCGTGCTGCGCCTCTACGCGCACTACGCGCGCAACCAGCGCCACCCGCTGCCGCTGTGGCTGGTGGGCGTGCCGCAGACCGAGGCGGTGCAGGCCGTGCTGCGCGAGGTGCCCACCCAGGGCACGGTGCATTTCCTCTACGGCATCGACCACGCGCTGCTGCAGGCGGCCTACTCGGTGTCGCGCGCCTTCCTGTTCCCCAGCCTGGCCGAGGGCTTCGGCTGGCCCATCGTGGAGGCGCAGGCCTGCGGCTGCCCGGTGTTCACCACCGACGACACGCCGATGAACGAGATCGGCGGCCCGCACACCTTCTACCTGCGCCGGCTGCGCCACGGCGAAGACGAACAGGCCTGGGCCGCCGAGGGCGCGCGCCTGATCGAGGCCGTGATCAACGAAACCCCCGCCGACGCGCAGGCCCGCGCGCAAACCTGCATGGCCTGGGCCCGGCGTTTCGACGCCGACCGCGCCATCGGCCAGTACCTGCAGGTCTACGGGCAGGTGCTCGCCGGCCAGCAGGTGAGCCTCAACGCCGACATGGCCCGGACCCCCGCATGAAAATCCTGCAAGTCATCCACTCCGCCGACCCGGCCCGCGGCGGCCCGATCGAAGGCGTTCGCAACGTCGCGCACCGCATGGCCGAACTCGGCTGCGAGACCGAACTCGTGACCCTGGACGACCCCGCGTCGAGCTGGCTCGGCCAGCTGACGCAGAAGGTGCACGCGCTCGGCCCGAGCCGGGGCAACTACGGCCTCAACGGCCGCATGGTGTCCTGGCTCGACCAGCACGCGCGGGGTTACGACTTCGTGATCGTCAACGGCCTCTGGCAGTACCACAGCTTCGCCACCTGGCGCGTGCTCGCGCGCACCGGCCAGCCCTACGCGGTGTTCACCCACGGCATGCTGGACCCCTGGTTCAAGCGCACCTACCCGCTCAAGCATTTCAAGAAGTGGCTGTACTGGCCCTGGGCCGAATACCGCGTGCTGCGCGACGCGGCCGCCGTGCTCTTCACCTGCGAGGACGAACGCCTGCTGGCGCGCGAGTCCTTCCGGCTCTACAAGGCGCGCGAGCAGGTGGTCTCGTTCGGCACGCGCACGCCGCCGGCCGACGGCGCGGCCCTGGCCGTGCGCTTCCTCGATGCCCACCCCGCGCTATGGGGCAAACGCGTGCTGCTGTTCCTCGGGCGCATCCAGGAGAAGAAGGGTTGCGATCTGCTGATCGACGCCTTCGCCGATGTCGCCGAGCAGGCGCTCGACCTGCACCTGGTGATGGCCGGCCCCGACCAGACCGGCTGGATGGCCGCGCTGCGCGCCCAGGCCGCGCTGCGCGGCGTGGACCACCGCATCCACTGGGTGGGCATGCTGCAGGGCGATGAGAAGTGGGGCGCGTTCCACGCGGCCGAGGCCTTCGTGCTGCCCTCGCACCAGGAGAACTTCGGCATCGCGGTGGCCGAGGCCCTGGGCTGCGGCCTGCCGGTCCTGATCTCCGACAAGGTCAACATCTGGCGCGAGGTGCAGGACGCGGGCGCCGGCCTGGTGGCCGAGGACACGGTGGACGGCACGCGCGCCCTGCTCGAACGCTGGCTCGCGCTGCACCCGGCGGACCGCCAGCGCATGTCCCTGGCGGCCAGCCGGCTGTTCCGGAAGAGCTTCACCGTCGAAGCCATGGCCGACAGCCTGCTGCAGGTGATCCGCCAACACGCCCGCGAGAAACAGCCATGAGCCTGGTCAAGACGAACTCGGTGGGCCACATCGCCACGGCCGGCGACTGGCTCTGGGAGAACCTGCAGTTCCTGCGGATGCGCCTGCAGGGCCTGCAAGGCCGGGGCGACGACATGGCCGAACTCATGGCGGAACTCGACGGCTACCGCGCGGCCTACGAATCGCTCAGCGGCTGGCTGTTCCGCGACGCGGCCATCTTCGAGGTGGGTTATGGCGCGCGCCCGCTGCGGCTGCTCGCGCTGACCTCGCTGGGCCTCAACGCCCGGGGCATCGACCTGGACGCGCCGCTGCTCAGCGGCTCCATTCCCGAACTGCTGCGCGTGCTCAGGACCAACGGCTGGCAGCGCTTCCTCAAGAGCACGGTGCGCGCCAAGGTCTTCGATGCGCACGAGCGCCGCGCGCTGGACCGCGCGCTGGCGCAGCGCGGCGCGCGCCTGCGCATCCAGCCCGAGCGCTTCCTGGTCGGCGACATCGCCACGGCCAGCCTCGCGCCCTCGTCCGTCGATTTCTTCTGCTCCGAGGACGTGTTCGAGCACATCCCGCGGGACGCGCTGGACGCCGTGTGCGCCAGCATGGCGCGCGCGCTCACGCCCGACGGCGTGGCCCTGATCGCGCCCGCCGTCTTCACCGGCATCGGCGGCGGCCACCTGGTGGAGTGGTACGCGCACACCCTGGGCAGCGGCATGGAGCGCCGCTCCGAACCCTGGGAGCACCTGCGCCAGCGGCGTTTCCAGGCCGACTGCTTCCTCAACGAGATGCGCCTGGCGGACTACCGGCGCCTGTTCGAGCGCCACTTCCGCGTCGAGGCGGTGCACAACCTGCAGGCAGGCCATGGCGCGGCCTTCCTGACCGAGGACGTGATCGAGGAACTCGACGACTACAGCGAGGAAGAACTGCTCGGCGACAAGTGGCGTTTCGTGCTGCGCAAGAAGCCGGAGAGCGGACCGTGATCCTGCAGGACAACGACCCCTTCACGCAGCCCTCGTTCTCGCTGGGCAACCGCGCGGCGCGCGCGCTGTGGGGGGTGGTGTGGCTGCTCCTGTTCCGCCCGAGCCCCCGGCCCGCGCACGCCTGGCGCCGCGCGCTGCTGCGCCTCTTCGGCGCCCGGCTCGGGACCGACGTGAACGTGTACGCCAACGTGCGCATCTGGGCGCCGTGGCAGCTGCGCATCGGCAACCGCGTGGGCGTGGCAGACGGCGTGACGCTCTACAACATGGCGCCGATGGAGATCGGCGACGGCTGCGTGATCTCGCAGGGCGCGCACCTCTGCGGCGGCTCGCACGACATCGATTCGTCCAACTTCCAGCTGGTGGCGCGGCCGGTGGTGCTGGAGGACCAGGTGTGGATCTGCGCCGACGCCTTCATCGGCCCGGGCGTGCGGGTGGCGCGCGGCTGCGTGGTCGGCGCGCGCGCGGTGGTGATCAAGGACATCCAGGAGCCCTGGACGGTCTGGACCGGCCACCCCGCCACGCGCAAGCGCAGCCGCCAGCCCAGGAGCCTGCCGTGACCCCGGTGTCCGTGCTCATCCTCACCCGCAACGAACAGCAGGACCTGCCGGGCTGCCTGGCCAGCGTGGCCTGGAGCGACGACGTGCACGTGCTGGACTCGCTGAGCACCGACCGCACGCGCGAGATCGCGCGCGAGGCCGGCGCCCAGGTGACGGAGCGCGCCTTCGACGGTTACGCGAGCCAGCGCAACGCCGGCCTGCGCCTGCCGTTCCGCCACCCCTGGCTGCTGGTGCTCGACGCCGACGAGCGCGTGCCGCCCGCGCTGGCCCGGGAGATCGAGGCCTTCGTGCAGGGCGCCGGAACGCACGTGGACGTGGCCGCGGCGCGCATGCGCCGGCGCGACATCTGGTGGGGCACCTGGCTGCGCCGCTCGCAGATCTCGCCCTTCTACGTGCGGCTGCTGCGCCCTGAGCGCGCGCGCTACGAGCGCGAGATCAACGAGGTGCTGGTGGTGGACGGCCCCATCGCCGACCTGGCCCAGCCGTTCGACCACTACCCGTTTTCCAAGGGGCTGGACCACTGGCTCGACAAACACAACACCTACTCGCGCATGGAAGCCCAGCTGATCCTGTCGAGGTCGGTGCCGCAGCCATCCTGGCGCACCGCGCTGTTCGGCCGCGACTTCAACGAGCGGCGCGTGCACCAGAAGGCGATCTTCTACCGCCTGCCGGCGCGCCCGCTGATCAAGCTGGCCTACATGCTGGTCTGGCGCCGCGGCGTGCTCGACGGCGTGGCCGGCATCCGCTACGCCCTGCTGCAGACCATCTACGAGTACCTGATCGTGCTCAAGGTGAAGGAAGCCGAACAGGGGCAGCGCGCGCCGGCGGCGCCCGAGCGGCCATGAAGATCCTCATCCACAGCGCCAACTTCGCGCCCGAGGTGATCGGGGTGGGCAAGTACTCGGGCGAGATGGCCGAGTGGCTGGCCGCCCAGGGCCACGAGGTGCGCGTGGTGGCCGCCCCGCCCTACTACCCGGCCTGGCAGGTGGACCGGGCCTTCCGCTGGCCGCCCTGGCGGCACGACACCTGGCGCGGCGTGCGCGTGTGGCGCGCGCCGCTGTGGGTGCCCCGGCGCCCCGGCGGCCTCAAGCGCGTGCTGCACCTGTGCACCTTCGCGCTGTCCTCGCTGCCGGTGATGCTGCGCCAGGTGGCGTGGCGGCCCGACGTGGTGCTCACCGTGGCGCCCGCGCTGGTGTGCGCGCCCGGCGGCTGGCTCACCGCGCGCCTGAGCGGCGCCCAGGCCTGGCTGCACGTGCAGGACTTCGAGGTGGACGTGGCCCTGCAGATGGGCCTGCTGCGCGGCGAGCGCCTGGGGCGCACGGTGCGCGCGCTCGAATCGTGGCTGCTGCGCCGCTTCGATGTGGTCTCCACCATCTCGGGGCGCATGCTGCAGCACCTCAAGCGCAAGGGCGTGCCCGAAGAGCGCACGCACCTCTTCATCAACTGGGCCGACGTGGCGCGCATCCGCCCCCTGAACGGCCCCAGCCCCTACCGGGCCGAGCTCGGCCTGGCGCCCGGCACCCACGTGGCGCTGTTCTCGGGCACCCTGGGCGCCAAGCAGGGCCTGATGGTGATCCCGCAGGCCGCGCGCCTGCTGGCCCACCGAAGCGACCTGGTGTTCGTGGTGTGCGGCAACGGCCCGATGCAGGCCGAGCTGGAACAGGCCGCGAGCAGCCTGCCCAACCTGCGCCTGCTGCCCTTGCAACCGCTGGAGCGCCTGAACGATCTGCTGGGCCTGGCCGACGTGCACCTGCTGCCCCAGAGCCAGGAGGCCGAAGACCTGGTGCTGCCCTCCAAGCTGACCGGCATGCTGGCCAGCGGCCGGCCGGTGCTGGCCACCTGCCGCATCGACACCGAGCTGGCCGACGTGGTGCTGCGCTGCGGCCGCGTGGTGCCACCCGGCGACGCGGGCGCGCTGGCGATGGCGCTGATCGGTCTGCTCGACCACCCGGAGCAACGGCAGGCGCTGGGCGAGCGCGCGCGCGAGCACGCGCTGCGGCACCTCGCGCGCGACGCGGTGCTGCAGTCGCTGGTGAACCGCATGCAGGCTTCGCGTGGCCCGGCCCCGGAAAGAGCATGAACGCCGCCAGCTTCCCGGCGGCCGGCGACATCGTGATCTTCCAGCCGGAGTTCGTCGAGTTCGGCGGCGAGGAGCGCGTGATCCTCTCGCTGTCCGAAGGGCTGCACGCGCAAGGCCTGGCGCACAGCGTGCTGTGTTACCACGACCGGATCGACCTGGCCCGGCACGCGCGGCTGCCGCTGAGCGTGCACGCGCTGCGGCCGCCGCAAGGGGGCCTGCACCGCGCCCTGGCGCTGCGCCGGGCCCTGCTGCGCCTGCGGCAGCGCGGCGACCCGGTGCCGGTGCTGTTCAGCATCCAGTCGGCCCTGCACGCGGGGCTGGCGGGGCTGATGGGCCCCGTGGCCTACCACCTGCGCATCCCCGACACCTACCGCCTGCTGCAAGCCGCGCCCTCACACCGTGCGCGCGAGCTGCTGAGCCTGCGGCACTGGGGCACCCGCCGGGGCGTGCGGGGCGCGCGCGCTTTCGCCACCAACACCCAGGCGCTGAGCGACGAGATGCGGGCGCTCTACGGCCGCGAGGCCCAGGTGTTCCACCTCGGCGGTTTCGGCCAGCAGCCGCTGACGCAGGCGCCCACGCGGCCCATGGCGCCGATCGAGCTGCTCAGCGTGTGCCGCCTGCAGACCAGCAAGCGCATCGACTGGATGCTGCATGGCCTCGCGGCCATCCTGCGCGAGCCCCAGGGCGAGCCGCCGTTCCGCCTGCACGTGGCGGGCAGCGGCCCGCAGGCGGCGGAGCTCGCGGCCCTCAGCCACCGGCTGGGGCTGGACGACCGCGTGTTCTTCCATGGCTTCGTGGACGACGAGCAGCTCGCCGCGCTGTACCGGCGCTCGCACGTGTTCCTGATGCCCGCGCTGCAGGGTTATGGGCTGCCCGCCATCGAAGCGCTCTACCGCATGCAGGGCGTGGTGCTGCACCGCGACTCGGGCGTGGTCGAGCTGCTGCGCGACACACCCTGGGTGGTGGTCACCGACGGTGGCCCGGCCGGCTTCACCGAGGGCATGCGCGAGATGCTGCGGCGCACCCAGGCGCCGGGCTTCTTCTCGCGGCCGCTGCCCCCGCTGCCCACCGAACAGGGCTGGGGGCGCCAGCTCATCGAGGCGTTCGGCTGGCGCGCCGCGCCGCCGCCTTCAGCGGGCGGCCTTCGCGCCTGAGGCCGCCGCGGGCTTCGGGGGCGCGGCCAGCACCTCGCGCATCCAGCCCAGGTGCTCGGACAGCACGATGCCGCCCGCGCCCGTGCCGTGGGCACCGCGCGCGCGGGGGCCGGCGGCGAAGTTGATCTCGAAGCTGTTGAGGCCCGCCAGCCACCACTGGCCATCGACCTGCACGAAGGCGGCGCTGCCCGAATCGCCGTTGACCAGGGTGGCCTCGCGCCGCGCGCCCAGGGTGCCGTTGGCCGGCACGGGCGGGCCGATGCGGTTGCTCTCCAGGGTCGGCCCGTCGAAGTCGAACAGGTAGGTGGCGGGCCGCCCGGTGACATCGGCGAACACCGCATCGACCCGGTTCTCGCCGGTGGTGACCAGGGTGGTGCTGCCGCCGTGGCTCACCAGCGTGATCACGCGGCCCAGCAAAGCGCCGGTGAAGATCCGCGGCACCTGCAGCGCCTTGGGCACGGGGCGGCTCAGGCGCACGATCGCCAGATCGGCGTGCACCGACGGGTCGCCGGGCGCGTTGCCCGTGGTGGTGCCGGTGTAGGCCGGGCTCACATGCACCTCGGTGCCCGTGGCCACGAAGCCGCCGCCCAGCGCGCTGCGAAAACTCATGCGGCCGGGCTCGGCGATGTTCACCGCGTGCACCGCCGTGAGCACGTGCTCGGGCCCGATGAGCACACCGCTGTAGAGCCGGCCCCCGCTGTCCAGGCTGAGCACGCCGGACCACGGCGCCTCGGCCGCCATCTCCTGCGGGCCCGCGCCGCCCGTGAGCGCCAGCGCCGCGGGCGCGCCCCACAAACCGGCGAGCAGGGCCGCACAGGCCCCGGATCGCCCCAAACCATCCATTCGGATCATGCCGACACCCCTGTCCAACGCGGTTGAAAAGAACACAGCACCAACCCCGACCGCAGAATCCGGGTTCGTGGCTGGCAGGCGTGGCAGAAGATACCCAGGCTGGTGTTACTTTTCCATCACGGTCCAGTCTTTCGTCCATAGGCATCGGCGCGCCGACAGGGGCGGCCGACGAAAGGTGATCCTCATGAAACGTCTCGCATCTCTCACCCGGGCCGCGTGCCTGGCCCTCGGCCTCGTGGCCGCCACCGGCATCGCCAGCGCGGCCGACCTCGACCAGACCGGCGGCAGCTTCGTCGACCTGACACACGCGGCCGGCACGTTCAACCCCGAGTGGCTGGGCAGCGCGGCCACGTACGCCGCCGAGTTCGACCTCTCCGCGCTGTGGCGCGGCGCGCCGCTGCTGCTCTCGCAGGCGGCCACGGTCACGTACACGCTGGTGGGCTTCGAGGCCGCGTACAACAACGCCTTCGTCGCCGGCCTGGGGCAGCTCAGCAACCAGCTCAACGGCATTGCCCAGCTCGGCAGCAGCTTCAGCAGCGCGATCGAGGCCGGCGGCGCGCTCGACTTCGGCTTCCTCAGCAACGGCCTGGGCGCGCTGTGGGGCAACGGCAGCGCCAACGTCGGCGTGATGCTCTCGGCCGACCGCCAGAGCGCGCTGCTGCTCTTCAACGACTCGTACGCCGACAACGACTTCGACGACATGGTGGTGCGCGTCACGATCGCGGCCGTGCCCGAGCCCGAAACGCTGGCCATGCTGCTGTCGGGGCTGGGCGTGGTCATGGTCGGGGCTCGGCGTCGGGCTCGCAAGATGGCGGCGGCTCAGGCGGTTTGAGGCGGTCGGTGGCCCGGGCTCAGGCCTGGGCCGCCTGCGGTTGCTGCTTGTTGCGGCGGCGGGCGTAACCCCCCAGGAGGCCCAGGCCGGCCAGCAGCATGGCGTAGGTCTCGGGTTCCGGCACGGCGCTCACGACCACGTTGTCGATGCGCAGTTCGGAGGTGTTCAGCACGTCGCCCACGTCCACCACGCCCAGGGCCAGCGACACGGTGCCGCTGCTGTTGGCCTGGTAGGTGTAGGTGGACTGGTACCAGCTCCAGTTGACGTTGCTGCTGTCGGCGAAGGTGCCGAGGAACACGCCGTTGAGCACCGAGCTGGTGGTGTCGACGAACTTGAACACCGAGTCGTTCAGGGCCACGAAGCCGAAGTCCGGGTTGACGGTGTCGGTGGACAGGAAGGCCCAGTTGAAGGTGACCGTCAGCAGGTCGCCGGCGTTGGCCGTGAAATCCTGGCGCACGGCGGAACCTTCGTAGGCGTAACCGCCCAGGTCGAACGCGGAGACGGGGATGCCGGCCAGGTCGGGCGAGGCGAAGAAATCGACGGCGGCCACGCCGGACTGGTTGTTGAAGCCGTTCTGGCCGGGGATGTCGTCGTCGTACAGCGAGGCCGTGGTCAGGCGCAGGCGCTCGTTGGCGGCGAGCACGTCGCCGTAGGACTGCCAGCCCGCCGTGGCGTTGGCGTCGAACGTGCCGTTCTGGAACGTGGTGCCCTGGGCCAGGGCAGGCGCGATGCCGGCAGCGCACAGGCAGGCGGCGGCGACGAAGGTGCGGATTGCTTTCATGGGAAACCTTTCGGGTGAAGAAGATCGTCAGGGGAATCAGGGAGCGGGTGCGGACACGAGGTCGCGGCCCGGGGCGAACTGGGCGGCGGTCAGGCCCTTGAGCGTGACCAGGGGGCGCGGGGCGATGGGGCCGCTGGCGCCATCGGTGTCGAGCATCACGTGCACACCACCGAGGGTGTCGACGAGGCTCACGTGGCCGCTGGCCACGCCGTTGCCCACCACGCCGAGGCTGGCCAGCAGGGGGTTGAGGTCGAGCTTGTCCACGTAGGGCGTGAAGTCGGTGATGGTGTCGCCGGCATCGCGCGCGCTGGTGTAGCGGAAGGTGTCCAGGCCCGCGCCACCGGTGAGGGTGTCGGCACCGGCGCCGCCGATGATCAGGTCGTCGCCCGCGGTGCCCACGAGCGTGTCGCGCCCGCTGGTGCCGTTGCGCGTCACGCCGGCCACGGTGCGGGCCACGGCCGCGTCGATCAGGCGGCCGCCGCGGTCGAAGGCGTTTTCCTCGCCATAGACGTTGGCGGTGATCTCGTCGCCGTCGGCGGCGTTGAGGCGCTGCAGGCCGCCTTCGGCCTTGGGCGTGCGGATGAAGCTGGCCAGCGCTTCCTGGTAGGTGATGGTGTTGACGTTGTTCTCGAACACCACGGCGTTGGCCGCGAAGGGGAAGCCGTCGCCGCCGTTGGCGGTGAAGTCGATGGTGGCGAACGAGAAGATGCGCGGCGAGACCACGGCGCCGTTGTCGACCAGCACGGTGCCGTCGTCGAGCGTGATGCGGCGGATGCGGTCGCCCGAGTTCAGCGCCGTGCCGCGCGCGGTGCGCAGGGTGTCGTAGACCACCTGGATGCCCGAGACCTGGGCGAAGCGGCCTTGCGGCACGCCGTTGGCCGTGGAGGCGGCCACCGAGTGCTCCAGCAGGTCCTTGAGCTGCGCGGCGTTCATCGCGGGCGCGCGCTTGACCAGGTTGGTGAAGGGCAGCACGTTGAAGGTGTCGCCGGTGGTCACGTTGCCGGGGCCGGCGATGCTGGTGCGGATGCCGCCGCCGTTCTGGATGCCCACCTCGGCCTTGCCGGCGAAGCGCATGGCGTCGGCCACGAGGTTGCCCAGGCCGGTGTCGGCGTTGCGCACGCCTTCGGTGTAGTCGCAGGGCGCGGCCGGGCAGGCCACGTGCGTCGGGCCGTTGAGCGGCACCGCGGTGGTGCCGATGATCTGGGCGTTGAGCGCCTGGATGTAGGTGGACACCGGGGCGACCACGGCCGCCGCGATGGCGGTGTTGCCGGTGACGCGGTCGGCGTCGGCGGCGGCGCCGCTCACGCGGACCATGCGGGTGCTGTCGATGCTGCTGACCTGGCCGGTGGTGTCGTCCAGCGTGAGGTTCACCTCACCCACGTAGCGGTTGCCGAAGTGGCCGGTGACCAGGGGCACGGCCTTGTTCTGCGCGTCGGTGGCGTACACCGGGTGCGTGCTGTAGGTGGGCGACACGCCGCCGTTGATGAGCAGGTCGTCCGGGTCGGTCATGAGCTCGTGGCCGCCGCCGGAGATCACCAGGTCCACGCCGCGCAGCGCGGGCACCATCACGTTGAGCTCGTTCTGCGAGTTCTGCAGGTGGCTCATGACGACGATGGCCGTCACGCCCTGGTTGTTGCGCAGGTCGTCGATCTCGGCCTGCACCAGGGGCAGCAGGGCCTGCAGGTTCTGCAGTTCGCTGTTGGCGGCGCTCCAGTTCTTCATGATGCCGGCGGGCGGCGAAGAGATGGAGGGCAGCAGCGGCGTGGTGACACCGATCACGCCGACCTTCTTGCCACCGGCGGTGGTGAGGATCTTGGAGGCGGCCACCTTGCCCTGCGCCTGCAGGTTGGCGAACTGGGGGGTGGCGGAGAAGTCCAGGTTCACCGACAGGTAGGTGGTGCCGGAGACTTCGGCGAAGCGCGCGGCCACCGGGCCGGTGTTGTCCAGGTCGAACTCGTGGTTGCCGAAGGTGGTGGCGTCCACGCCGATCAGGCGGTTGGCGATGGCGTCGTAGAAGTCCTGGCCGCCGTCGGCGTGGGCGCTGGCGAGATTGGCGAAGCTGGCGGTCAGGCGCGGGCCGGGCAGGAAGGAGTCACCGGCGTTGAGCGTGATCACGCTGCGGCCGGCGGACAACGCCGCCGCCTTGCGGTTGGCGACCACGGTGGCCAGGCGGTCCACGCCGCCGTAGAACGAGATGGCCTGGCTGGCGTCGTCGCGCAGGTTGCCCTGCGCGGAGAGCAGCCACGATTCCTGGTCGCCCAGGTGCAGGACCGTCAGGCCCTCGGCCCAGACCGAGCCGCCGCACAGGACGAGGGACGCGGCGAAGGCACAGGCCGTGCGGCGAAAACGTTGTTGGGATGCGTTCATGAGAAGAGGCTCCGGATTGAAAGGGATGTCGGTGAAAGAGGCAGGCGTCACAGGCCGAGGTCGCGGGCGGCCACGATCTGGGCGGCGTTCACACCGCTGAGCGTGAGCAGCGGGCGTGCGGCGAGCGGGCCGGCGTGGCCGTCGGCGTCGATCTGGACCACCAGGCCGGCGGCGCTGTCGACCAGGCGCACCACGCCGTCGGCGATGGCGTTGCCGCCCGTGTAGCCGATGGACTGCAGCAGCGCGCTGAGGTCGATGCGGTCGGTGCCGGGCGCGAAGTCGGTGACGCGGTCGCCGGCATCGCGCAGGTCGGTGTAGACGAACACATCGGCACCCGCGCCGCCGGTGAGCACGTCGGCGCCGGGGCCGCCGGTGATCACGTCGTCACCGGCCGTGCCGACCAGGGTGTCGCGCGAGGCCGTGCCGTTGACGGCCTTGCGCAGGGCCAGGCCCACCAGCACCGGGTCGTGGTCGGAGGAGCGGTACACCGTGTTGGTGTAGTAGTCGGTGAGCTTGAACTCGGTGTTGTAGTCGATCACCGAGGGCTCGTCGGCGTTGATGCGCCAGTGGATGGCGCCCGTCACCTTGGCGCTCAGGCTGGCCGTGGCCAGGCCGTGGTCCAGGTAGCCGGCTTCGCCGTCGAACACGTAGGAGTAGCCGAAGGCGTTGAAGCGCGCGATCTCGTCGACCAGGCCGTTGTTCGTCAGTTCGAGGATCGGGTCTTCCTTGCCGTAGGCGTTGATGTCGCCCACCACCATCACGTCGTTCGAGCCCGAGGTGGACTGGATCTGCGAGATGAAACCGAGCAGGGCCTGCGCCTGGTCGACGCGGGTGGCGTTCCAGCAGCCCTGGCCGTCGCCCGCATCGGCGTCGGCACCCGAGCCGCTCGGGCAACTGCCCTTGGACTTGAAGTGGTTGACGACCACCGAGAAGCGCTCGCCGTTGGCGGCGGCGAAGGTCTGCGCCAGCGGCGGGCGGTTGTGCACGCCGTTGGTGTCGCTGCGGGCCTGGCCCACCAGCGAGAGCTTGCCGGGCTTGTAGATCATGGCGACGCGGATCGCATCGGTGCCGCTGCCGCCGGTGGGCATGGCGATGGTGGCGTAGGTGTTGGCGCCGGCCACGGCGTTGAGGCCGCTCACCAGGTTCTGCACGGCGGTGTTGCCGTTGTTCTCGATCTCCATCAGGCCCACCACGTCGGCGTTGAGGCCGACGATGGCCTTCACGATCTTGTCGCGCTGGCGGGTGAATTCGGCCGCGCTGTCGGCGCCACGGCAGTCGGAACGGCCGCCGCCGGGGAAGCAGCTCGCGCCGGCCTGGTCGATCGTGGTGAAGTAGTTCAGCACGTTGAAGGCACCCACGCGCACGTTGCCGCCCACGGGCGCGGGCGTGCCCGGGCGGGCGTTCTCGCGGCTGAAGACCACCGGTTCGGTCGGGTGGATCTTGTAGTCGCTGATGCCGTCGGTGAGGTTGGTGGCCAGGCCGTAGTCGATGACGCCGGTCACGCCCGAGGGCAGCACGTCGCCGGCGCGCAGGGTGGTGTCGGCGCCGAGGTACGGCGTGGGGTCCGGGTTCTGGATCGACAGACCGTCGTCGAGCAGGATGCGGCGGCGCGCGTTCTCGTCTTCCATCGCCAGCGCTTCCACCGAGCCGGCGGGGTGGCGGTTGGTCGGCTTCTCGAGGCGGCCCTCGGCGGAGAGGGTGACCTGGCCGTAGCGGCCCTGGAAGAAGTTCTGCGACGCGGTCAGCGGCGTGGCGATGTGCACCAGCATGCCTTCGTAGCGCTCGAGTTCACCCTCGGCCACTTCGGGCAGCGTGATCACGGTGGGCGCCACGGTGTGGCCGGTGGACAGCAGCGCGATCGTGGGCGTGGTGAGCTGCGTGAGCGGGCGCGCCACGGCCTGCGCGCCGGTGCCGGTGCGGTACTCGGTGACGGTGCCGGTCACGCTGAGTTCGTTGCCCGCGACCACGTTGGCGCCCGGGGTGCTGCTGGTGAAGACGAAGATGCCGTCGGAGGTGCTGGCATCGCCGTCGCCCACCGGGTCCTGCAGGAAGAAGCCGTTGTTGGTGACCAGCGTGACCACGCCGCGCACCGTGGCCGGCTGGCCCACCAGCGGGCTCTGCGCGCCGCTGCCTTGCACCTGCGGGATGGTGAGGCTGCCGTTGACCGTCACCGTGAGGTTGCACAGCGCGGTCTGCAGTTCGTTGTTGGAGAAGGTGAGCTGCACCGGGTAGCTGCCCGCGGCCAGCGAGCCGGCGACCACCAGCGACGCGGTGGCCGTGCCGCCGTCGGCGACGGCGGGCTGGAAGCCGTCGAGCGAGATGCCGGCGGGCGTGCCGTTGCCCAGCGTGAGGCCGTTGACCACGCTGTCGCTGTCGGTGGCGCTCAGGGCCAGCGTGCCGCCCACGCCCTGGTCGAACGCGCTGCCGGCCGGGCAGGAGGTGGCGATCGGCTGGTTGATGGTGCCGCCCACCGGCGTGCCGGTGATGGCGATGTCGTCGATGCCGACCCACTCGTCGTTGCCCACCGCGTTGGTGGTGATGATGCGCACCTGCAGCTGGGCCTGGTTGTTGGCGGCGGCCGGCAGCACCACCGACACCGGGAAGGTGGCGGTGGCGAGGTTCGGGCCGGTGGTGGCGTCGGCGACGAAGCCGGCCGGCACGTTGATGAAGTTGCCGGTGTTGCCCACGCGGTACTGCAGGGCGAACGGTTGCACCGCGTCGTCGCTGGAGCCGTCGAGGTCGCGCAGCGTGTAGGCCACGCGGATGTCCTGCTGGCCGGTGGTGTTGAGGTGGATGACGAGGTTGGGCGCGTCGGCGGTGCCCGAGCCGTTGAGCGCGACCACGGGGTTGGCGATCGCGAATTCGGCCACGCCGCCGTTGGTGAGCGTGTTGGGGTTGGTCTGGTTGGCCAGCACGTTGACCACCTGCGAGCCGACGCCCAGCACGGTCTGCGGGTTCGCGCCCGTGGAGGTCACGAGGTCGTCACCGCGGTAGCCCACGATGCCGGGCACGCCCGACCAGTTGTCGGCCGCGGTGATCAGGCCCGCGTTGGACCAGTTCTGCTGGAACGGCAGGCTCTGCGCCACGGTGTCGGCCCACACGGACGGGGCCGTGAGCAGGCCCAGCGCCATGAGGCAGGCGGGCAGGCGGCGTTGAACGGATGGGCAGCGCGGAACAAGGGTGGGCTTCATCTTCAGGACCTGGTTGGTGGTGGGCTTTGCAGCACGTTGGATGGCGCGCGGTGGGATGCAACCGCAGCGCCGGACTGCGTCAGATGATGCAGAGCGTGCGTCACGGAAATGCAACCACGGGCCGCGGCTTTACTGAGCCGAACGGCTCATCAAGTTCGGCCCGAAGCGCAGCAACCGCGCTCGGCATCACCACGGCGCAGGCGAAGCGCCCGCATGGTCCGAACGGCGCACGGCCAGGCCCGAAAAAAGCGTCAACCGGCAACAGGCCCGCAATGCTCGGTGCCCAGAATTCCGCCGCAAGCGGACTCGCGTCGAGCCGCCCAAGACGAAAGAGACACCATGAAGTTCCCCTCCCTTCTGCTTGCGCTGTGCGCAGGCCTCACGGTCTCGGCGCACGCCCAGACCACGCCCTCGCTCAACCTCGGGGGCTACACGCTCACCCAGCAGTTCCGCCTGCCCGGCCAGGCCGGCATGGTGTCGGAGGCTTCGGCCATCACCTACAACTGGGACACCGGCACCCTGTTCGTCGTCGGCGACGAGGGCGAGGCCATCGTGGAAGTCACGCGCACCGGCGAGGTGCTGGGCTCGATGAAGCTCAGCGGCTTCGACGACACCGAAGCCCTGACCTATGTGGGCAACGGCCAGTTCGTGCTGGGCGAAGAGCGCACGCAAAGCCTGTTCCGCGTGGACTACACGGCCAACACCACCGCCACGCGCAGCGCGAGCCTGCCGGCCTACTCGCTCGGCAGCTACAGCAACAACGAAGGCCTGGAAGGCGTGAGCTTCGATCCGCGCAACGGCAGCTTCATCGCCGTCAAGGAAAAGAACCCGCTGGCGATCCTGCAAGCGAACATCGACTTCAACACCGGCACGGGCAGCCACGGCGCGCTGTTCAACCCGGCCAACATGGTGTTCGCGCAGCCCGACTGGACCGGCTCGGTCCGCCCGCTCGACCTGGCCGACATCCAGGTGCTCTCCACCGTGCCCGGCCTCTCCGGCACCGGCATCGACGACCACCTGCTCGTCATCAGCCAGGAATCGCGCCGGCTGTTCGAGATCACCCGCACCGGCGAGGTGCTGGGCTTCATCGACCTCAAGTTCCTCAGCGGCACCGCCGAGGGCGTGACCATCGACGAGAACGGCGTGATCTACATCACCCAGGAACAACCGTCGGTGTTCGTCTTCACGCCCGCCGCCCTGGTGCCCGAGCCCGAGACCTACGGCATGTTGCTCGCCGGCCTGGGCCTGGCCGGCTTCATGGCGCGCCGCCGCAACCGCGTCGCCACCACCGCCTGATCACCGCTCCCGTTTTCCGTCCACCACTCCAACCCTGAACGAGGTTCTTCCATGAAAAAAATGTCCACCCTTCACCGCATGCTCGCCGCCACCCTGCTCGCGGGCAGCGCCCTGGTCGTCGCCGCGCCGGCGCACGCCAGCGTCTTCATCACCGAGTTCTCGTACCAGAGCGCGGTGAGCGACGAAAAAGGCGAGTACATCGAGCTCACCAACACCGGTGTCACCGATGTGGACTTCACCGGCTGGAGCTACGACGACGACAGCCGCACCAGCCTGACCTTCAACCTGTCGGAGTTCGGCGTCGTGCGCGCGGGCGAGTCGGTCATCATCACCGAGATCGACCCCGACCTGTTCCGCACCCGCTGGAACCTGGACAGCTCGGTCAAGGTGATCGGCTTCATGGCGCCCAACTTCGCGCGCGCGGACGAAGTCAACATCTACGACGCGCAGCTCAACCTGGTGGACCGCCTGACCTATGGCGACAACACCATCGGCGGCGTGCGCCCGCGCTTCAACGCCGCCCGCCCGGGCAGCTTCGCCGAGCTCGGCCAGAACAACATCCACGGCTGGGTGCTGTCCTCCGTCGGTGACGCCGATGGCTCGTGGACCTCGACGGTCGGCGATGTCGGCAGCCCCGGCTTCAGCTCGCTCGTGACCCCGGTGCCCGAACCCGAAGCCTATGCCCTGCTGCTGGCCGGCCTGGGCCTCGTCGGTGGTGCCGTGGCGCGCCGCCGCCGCACGGCCGCCCTGCCGGCCCTGGCCCCCGCCGCGGCCTGACAGGCGGACCGGCCTGCGGGATCGAAGGCCGGCCTGCCACAGCGCTGTCACAAGGGGCCGATAAGATGGCCCACGCCCGCCGGTCCTGACGGGCGCACAAGTATCGGGACGCCATACACCGACCAAAAGGCCCGCGCGATGCGGGCCTTTTTTTTCGCGCCAGGTCATCCGCAATTCCGTGGCATGGATCTCGCTTTGGACATTGGACGTCCAACAACCCGCCCACTTTTGGGGACGTCCAGACATCATGTCCGCAGACATTCAACTCAGAAACGTTTCACGCCGCTTCGGTCCCACCGTGGCGCTCGAATCGGTCGACCTCGACATCGCGGCCGGCGAGTTCATCGCCCTGGTCGGGCCATCGGGCTGTGGCAAGACCACGCTGTTGCGCCTGGTGGCGGACCTGGACCAGCCCAGCAGCGGTTCGGTGCGGATCGGCGGCCTGCCGCCCGCCACCGTGCGGCGCCAGCGCCAACTGGGCCTGGTGTCGCAGCGGCCCGCGGTGCTGCCGTGGAAGCGCGCCATCGAGGACGTCGAGTTCACCCAGAAGGTGACCGGTCGCGCCGGCCTGCCCGCGCGCGGCCTGCTGCGCGACTTCGGCCTGGCGGGACACGAGGAGAAGATGCCGCACCACCTCTCGGGCGGCATGCTGCAGCGCGTGAATTTCGCGTCGGCCATCGCGCACGACCCCGAGGTGCTGCTGATGGACGAGCCCTTCTCCGCGCTGGACGAAATGAAGCGCGAAGAGTTGGGCCTGTGGCTCGGCACCGAGCTCGCCACGCGCCCCAAGACCGTGCTGTTCGTCACCCACCACGTCGATGAAGCGGTGCTGCTGGCCGATCGCGTGATCGTGTTTTCGCCAGCGCCCGGCCGCATCCTGGCCGACATCCGCGTGCCCTCGCCGCGCCCGCGCACGGCGGCCTTCCGCACCGATCCGCAATTCGTGGACCTCACCGACCGCATCCGCGGCCTGCTGTTCGGCCAATGGAGGGCCGCCGCATGAACACCACCACCGTGACCCCAGCCGCCGTCGCGCCGGTGCCGCCTGCCGCCGCCGCGCGCACCGCGGCGCTGCGCGCGCTGACGATCGCTTCGCGCATCGCCTTTCCCGTGATCTCCATCCTCGGCCTGTGGTACCTGGCCATCGCGTTCTCGGGGCTGCCGGAGTTCGTGATCCCGCGCCCCACGCAGGTGCTCGCGGTGCTGACCCAGGAAACCTCGTTCGTGACGCAGCACCTGATGGTCACGCTGCGCGCGGCGGCGATCGGTTTCCTGTTCGCCAACCTGGTCGGCATCGGCCTGGCGGTGCTGTTCACCTCGCTGCCGATGTTCAACCGCCTGCTCATGCCAGCGGCCATCACCATCCGCAACGTGCCCTATGTGGCGCTGGCCTCGGTGCTGGTGCTCGCGGTGGGCGACGGCCTGTGGACCAAGGTGGCGATCGTCACCATCGCCGGCTTCTTCCCCGTGCTGGTGAACACCCTGCGCGGCCTGGCGGCGGTCGACCCCGTGGTGCTGGACCGCATGCGCATCCTCGACGTGAGTCCGTGGAAGGTGTTCCTCAAGGTGCGGCTGCCGTACTCCGTGCCCTACATCCTCGCGGCACAGGAGATCACCGGCAGCGGCAGCATCATCGTCGCGGTGGCCGCCGAATGGATGATTTCCTCCGAAGGCCTGGGCTACGTGATCAACCGCGCCATGGCCCAGTACCGCGGCGACCAGGTGTATGCCGTGGCGCTGCTGGCCGCCGTGCTGTCCTACGCGATCTACATGCTGGTCCAGGTGATCGGCGCGCGCATCAACTGGAGCGAGCGCAGCCGCACCGGCGGCAAGTGATCCGCATCCTCCCAGGCCATTTCATTTCTTTTCTGCCCGTCTTGTCCGATCTTCAAGGAGCCCCACCATGCGCGCCCCCTTCATCCGCCTCGCCGCCGCCCTGGCCATGGGTCTGACCGCCTGGAGCGGCGCCGCCGCGCAGGCCCCGACCGAAGATATCCGGATCGCGCTCTCGTGGCTGCGCAACGGACAGTACGCGGCACTCATGGTGGCCGACGCCAAGGGCTACTTCGCGGAAGAAGGCATCAAGGTCAGCTTCATCGACGGCGGCCCGGGCAAGAACCCCATCCCCACGGTGGGCGTGGGCCAGGCCCAGTTCGGGGTCATGGCCCATTCGTTCATCATGTCGGCGCGCCTGGCGCCGTCGCCGGTGGATGTGGTGGCCATCGGCGCGCTGATCCAGGAGCTGCCCTACGTGTACATCGGCCTGGGCAACCCCGGCGAACCGGATCCCGCGCCGAAGGACCTCGAAGGCAAGCGCGTGGGCATCCAGGCCGATGGTGAGATGTTCCTGAAGGCCCTGGCCAAACGCAACAACCTCGATCTGTCGAAGGTCAAGGTCGAGACCGTGCTGGCCAACGCCGAGCCCTTGCTGGTCGGCAAGGTCGATTACTTCACGGGCCATCTGCACAACCAGACCTACCAGGTCGAACTGGAAGCCGCCAAGGCCGACGCGCCCGCGCACCTGAAGGGCAAGACCTGGAAAGTGCTGCGCTTCTCGAAACACGGCGTGGCCTCCTACGGCGACACGCTCTTCACGAGCGGCAGGATGATCAAGGAAAAGCCCGAAACCGTGCGCAAGGTGGTGCGCGCCGTGGCCAGGGGCCTGAAGTTCACCATCGACCACCCGGCCGAGGCGGTGAAGCTGGTCGATGCCTACCCGCAGCAGATCGAGCGCGCCGACAAGCTCGCCTGGCGCATGAAGGTGCAGAACCCGCTGAACCAGAGCGCCGACACGCGCGCGCGCGGCCTGCTGTGGATGGACCCCAAGGTGTGGGAGGACACCATGGCCTTCTACAAGGAATACGACCAGATCAAGTCGGTGGCCCCCGTCACCGAGATGATGACCAACGCGTTCAACCCGGGCATCAAGGCCAATTGAGAGAGCACCCATGAGCACCACCACCGCCGCGCACGCGATCCCGACCATCGACATCTCGCCGCTCTTCGGCGACGACCCGGCCGCGCGCCAGGCCATCGCCCACGACATGGGCCGCGCCGCCGAGACCTATGGCTTCATGAAACTGGTGGGCCACGGCGTGTCGCCCGCGGTCATCGCCGAGACCTTCCGGGCCGCCGAAGCCTTCTTCGGCCAAAGCGAGGAAGCCAAGGCGCCGTACCAGGAGCGCAAGACCAACCGCGGCTTCCAGCCGATGTTCGACAACGCGAAGCCAGGCCAGAAGCCCAGCGGACAGGAGGCCTTCAGCATGGGCCATCCGATCCCGCCGATCGACCCGGCCCTGCTGCCGCTGCCGTTCTACGCGGCCACGCCCTGGCCCGACGTGCCCGGTTTCCGCGAGCGCCTCGAGACCTGCTACCACGACATGTTCCGGGTCGGCGAATCGGTGCTGCAGGCGTTTGCGCTGCACCTGGGTGCGCCGGCGGACTTCTTCGCCAACGTGTCGCGCAACACCTACTCCAACATGCGCGTGGTCCACTACCCGCCGCAGGAAGTGGTGCAGCACATCGCCGACGAAGGCGTGCGCGCGCACGAAGACCAGGGTCTGATCACGCTGCTGATCCAGGACATGAACGGAGGCCTCGAAGTGCTCGGCTTGGACAAGGACTGGCTGCCCGTGGTGCCCGACGAAGAGGCCATCGTGCTCAACGTCGCCAAGCTGCTCACGCGCTGGAGCAACGGCCGGTTGAAGTCGGCGCTGCACCGGGTGATCAACCGCTCGGGCCGCGAGCGCTATTCGATCCCGCTGTTCATCCACCCGAACTACCACCAGGTGATCGACCCGCGCGACTTCGCGCCGGCTGGCGAGGTGCCGCGCTTCGAGCCCATCGTGGCCGGCGAGCAGGTCTACAGGAACTTCGCCGGCGAGCGCAAGTCATGGGCCGAGCTGACGTCCTGACCCTGCCCGACCGACTGGCGCAGGACCTGCGCCGGCGCCTGTCGGCCGGCGAATGGTCGCCGGGCCAGGCCATCCCGGCCGAGACCGCGCTGGCCGGCACGTATGCGGTGTCGAGAAACACCATCCGCGAGGCCATCAGCCGCCTGGTGACGGAGGGCCTGCTGCGCATCCAGCGTGGCGTGGGCACCATCGTGAGCCCACCCCCGCCGCCGCCCGCGTCCATGGGCATGGGCCACTTCGAGTCTCTCACCGAGTCGATCAGGGGCCAGGGCCGCACGCCGCGCATCGTGCTGCACAGGCTGGAACGCCGCGCCGGCACGCCCGAGGAAACCCACAAGCTGGAGCTGCCCGCTGGCGCGCGCGTGCTCTACACCGAGCGCGCGATCTACAGCGACGACGAACTGCTGAGCTATGGCTACGACCGCTACGTCGACAGCCTGTTCCCCGAGGTGCTCGACGAGACCTTGTTCTCGATGTCGTTCGTGGACATCTTCGCGCGCCTGGGCGTGCGCACGGACCGCACCGAGGTGGAATACCACGCGGTCCACTCCAGTGCCATCGGCTGGGACCGCGGCAACCGCCAGCCGCAGCTCTACGTGCTGCTCGACCGGGTGCACTACGCACAGAACCGGCCGATCTTTCACGCGCAGACGTACTGCCTGGAAGGGCGCAACCGCATCTACACCAGCACGTCGCGCTGAGACCTTCACTCCTTGGTTGGTGCGCCCGGCGCCGCGGCCTTCACCGCCTCGATCCCCTGGTCCCGCGCGGCCGCCGATGAGTAGGTCTCGCTTTTTCCAAGCGGCTCACCATTGGCCGCCTTCAGCACGAAATAAGGCTTTCCCGCGGCGTCGTTCAGGCGCGCGTAGCGGGCATCGACCGGTGCATTCGCCTGGACCGACGCAATGCCACCCTGCGCGCTCTGTTTGGCGGTGTAGCGCTCGCTGGTCAAGATGATTTCGTGGTTGCCCGCCACGAGGTTGAACATCCACTGCGTGCCCGAAGGCTTGAGATGAAAGTAGGCGGCCATGATGCTCCTGTATGGTTGGGGGAAGGACACCGTCGACCATCCTCGGCGGCACCTGGACGGCTGTCAATCCTCAATATGTAGGAGAGCTTGCATGAAACAAACACATCCGCCATGCTGTCCTGGCGGACCACAGAAAGGAAACCTCCATATGAAACGCTGGACATTCATCGCCCTCACCGCAGCCACCCTGCTGGGCCTGACGGCCTGCGCCACCTCCACCCCCCCGTCGGCCAACGCCATGAACGATTCGTCTCTCAACAAAACACTGCAGGCCTTCCACTGGGAGCTGGAGAAGGCGGACGACCCGAGCGGCCGCGCACTGCCCGCATTCACCGCGCTCGCGCCCCAGCGCGTCGTGCGCCTGAGCTTTGTCCCGGGCGACAAGCCGGGCGACCAGCGCGTGGTGGTGGACCGGCTTTGCAACGGCATCGGCGCGGGCTACCAGCTCAACGGCATCGACATCACGATCTCGCGCCCGGTGAGCACGATGATGGCCTGCCCCGACCCCCAGCTGATGCAGCTGGAACAGGCCGTGGCCACGCAGATCAGCCGCGCCACCCGCGTGCACCTGGCCCAGGACGCCAACCCGCCGCGCGTGCTGCTGCAGTTCAACGACGGCAGCCGCTGGCACCTGGTGGGCAAGCCCACCGACGCCACGCGTTACGGCGGCACGGGCGAAACCCTGTTCCTGGAAGTGGGCCCCCAGCTCCAGCCCTGCAGCCACGGCGTGGTGCGCAATGCGCAGTGCATGCAGGTGCGCGAGGTGAAGTACAACAGCGCCGGCCTCAAGACCGGCACCGGCGAATGGGGCCACTTCTACGGCAACATCGAGGGCTTCACGCACCAGGCGGGCACGCGCAACGTGCTGCGCGTCAAGCGCTACACGATCCAGAACCCGCCGGCCGACGCCTCGCGTTATGCCTATGTGCTGGACATGCGCGTGGAGTCGGAGCTGGTCGGCCCTCGATGAGCCGAGGGCGGGCCTAGACCTTCAGCAGGATCTTCCCGATGTGCTCGGAGGACTCCATCAGCGCATGCGCCTGGGAGGCCTGATCCAGCGGGAACACCTGGTGGATCACGGGCGCCACGCGCTTCGCACTCAACAAGGGCCACACCTGCTCCACCAGCTCCTGACCGATCCGGGTCTTGTCCGCCAGGCTGCGCGGGCGCAAGGTGGAGCCGGTGAAGGTGATGCGCTTGGCCATCAGCGGTGTCCAGTCGAGCTCGGGCCGGGACGATTCCAGGAACGAGATCTGCACCAGCCGCCCTTCGACGGCCAGGGCCCGCAGGTTGCGCTCGACGTAGGAGCCGCCGACCATGTCGAGCACCATGTTCACACCGGCGCCCTCGGTCGCCTTCAGCGCCACGTCCACGAAGTCCTGCTCGCGGTAGTTGATGGCGATGTCGGCCCCTGCGGCCGTGCAGGCCGCCGCCTTCTCGGCGCTACCGACCGTGCACAGCACGCGCGCGCCGAAGGCCTTGGCCAGCTGGATCGCCGTCAGGCCGATGCCCGATGAGCCGCCATGCACCAGCAGGCTTTCCCCGGCGCGCAGACCGCCGCGCTGAAAGACGTTGGCCCAGACAGTAAAGAAGTTCTCCGGCAAGGCGGCGGCCTGCCGCATCGAAATGCCCTCGGGCACGGGCAGCGCCTGGCCCTCGGGCACCACCACGCAGTCGGCGTACGCACCGCCATTGGTCAGCGCGCACACCGGGTCGCCCACCGACCAGCGCGTCACACCCGCACCCAGTGCCACGACCTCGCCCGACACCTCCAGGCCCAGGATGGGGGAGGCACCTGGCGGCGGCGCGTAGAGCCCGCGCCGCTGCAGGGCTTCGGGGCGGTTGACGCCCGCATAGGCCACGCGCACCAGCACCTCGCCGGCCGCCGGCACCGGCGTGGGGCCGGTGCGCGGCACGAGCACCTCGGGGCCACCGCCCTGGCCGTGGTCGATGAAGCGCATCGTCGCGGACACGGCGCTCATCGCGCGCCTCCCGCCACCAAGGCCGGCGCGGGCCGGGCCGCCGCGCGCTTGCCCTGCATGGCTTCGCGCGCCACGGCCTCGATGCCGGGGCCGTCGAGCCGGTAGTGCGCGTACAGGTGGGTGGGCGGGGCGATCAGGCTGTACTCGTCGTGGATGCCGTGGCGCACCAGGCGCACGCCCGCGCCTTCGTCGGCCAGCACCTCGGCCACGGCAGCGCCCAGGCCACCGAGCACGTTGTGCTCTTCCACCGTCATGAGCAGGCGCGAACGCGCTGCCGCCTGCAGCACCGCCTCGCGGTCCAGCGGCTTGATGGTGGCCATGTCGATCACGCCCACCGAAAAGCCCGCGCGGCCCAGCGCGGCCGCGGCTTCGAGCGCGCCCTTCACGGCCATGCCGCAGGCGATGAGGGTGAGGTCGGTGCCCTGGCTGTGTTCGATGGCCTTGCCGATCTCGAACGGTGTGTTCTTCTCGTACACGTCGGGCTCACGGCCACGACCGATGCGGAAGTAGATCGGCTCGGGCCACCCGATCGAGGCCTTGATCGCGCTCGCGAGTTGCGGGCCGTCGGCGGGCGAGATCACCGTGAGCCCCGCGATGGAGCGCATGGTGCCGATGTCCTCCGTCGCGTGGTGGGAGGTGCCGTAGAAGCCGAGCGAGATGCCGGTGTGGTGGCCCACCAGCCGCACCGGCAGCTTGCTGTAGGCCACGTCCATGCGGATCTGCTCGCAGCACAGCAGGCCCAGGAAGGACGCGAAGGTGGCGACGAAGGGGATCTGGCCCGTGGTCGCCAGGCCGGCGGCGGCCGTCACCATGTTCTGTTCGGAGATGCCGAACTGCACATAACGATCGGGGTAGGCCTTGGCGAACTTGTTGAGGCCGTTGGAGTACTGCAGGTCGGCCGAACCGGCCATCACGGGGTGGCCTTGCTCGGCCAGTTCGATCAGCGCGTCCGAAAAATGGTTCAGGCCCGGGGTGATCTGGTTCAGGGCGCGGTACTGCCAGGAGTCGGGGGAAAGGGGTTGGGGGTTCATGGTTCAGATCTCCTTGCTCATGATTTCTTCGATGGCGCGCTGCGCGTCGGCCGGCGCCAGGTAGCCCAGGTGCCAGCCGGGTTCGGTTTCCATGTAGGAAACGCCCTTGCCCTTGATGGTCTTGGCGATCACGCACGCGGGCTTGTCGCGGCCCGTGTCGGCCTTGAGGCGCCGCAGCAGCGCGGTGAGGTCGCGCACGCTGTGGCCGTCCACCTCGTGCACCTCCCAGCCGAACGCGCGCCACTTCTCGGCCAGGGACTCGACGCCCATCACCTCGTCCACCTTGCCGTCGAGCTGGTAGCCATTGCGGTCCACGATGGCGACCAGCCGCGAGAGCTTGTTGTGGGCCGCGAACAGCGCGGCCTCCCACACCTGCCCTTCCTGCATCTCACCATCGCCCAGCATCACGAAGACGTGAAAGTCGCGCTGGGACATGCGCCCACCCAGCGCCATGCCGCAGCCGCCGGAGAGCGCGTGGCCGATGGAGCCCGAGCTGAAGTCGATGCCGGGCACCTTGGTCATGTCGGGGTGGTCGCCCAGCGCGCTGCCCAGGCGGGTGTAGCCGTCCAGCTCTTCCGGGCGGATGAAGCCCCATTCCGCGAGGATGGGGAACTGCCCCACGGCGGCGTGGCCCTTGCCCATCAGGAAGCGGTCGCGGTCGGGCCAGGCGGGCTCGCCATGGCGCAGCGACATCACGTCGTAGTACAGCGAGGCGAAGATCTCGGCGGCGGAGAAGACCGAGGTGTAGTGGCCGACCTTGGCGATCTCGATCAGCCGGATCGTCTCCAGCCGCACGAAGCGGGCCTTCTCCCGCAGGCGGGCGATCTCTTCGGCGGTGGGGGTGAAATCGGGAGCGTCCGCTCGGCGGACGGGACTGGGCTGCGGCATGAGGGGGTTCCTTTCGTTGCGCATTGATGCACCATATATCTTTGAAACAGGCGTGGTGCGGGAAGGGGATCGGGCCCTGCCGGGGTCGGCGGGCCCGGTGTTCAGATGCCGAGGTAGCTGGCCCTCAGCTGCGGGTTGTGCAGCAGCTCGCGGCCGGTGCCGCGCATGGCGATGGTGCCGTTCTCGATCACGAAGCCGTGGTCGGCCATGTTGAGCACCATCTGCACGTTCTGCTCGATGACCAGCACCGCGAGCTCGCTGTTGCGGATCTTGCGGATGCCTTCGAACAGGCGGTCCACCATGATGGGCGCAAGCCCGAGCGATGGTTCGTCGAGCGCGAGCACGCGCGGCAGCGCCATCAGCGCGCGGCCCACGGCGACCATCTGCTGCTGCCCGCCCGACAGGGTGCCGGCCAGCTGATGGCGGCGCTCATCGAGGATGGGGAACAGCGCGAAGATCTCGTCCATCGTCTTCGAGCGGCGCGCGCGCGCCCGGGGCGTGGACGCCCCCACCATCAGGTTCTCCATCACCGTCATCTCGGGAAAGAGCTGCTTGCCTTCGGGCGACTGCACGAAGCCCTGGTCCACGATGCGGTGCGGCGGCAGGCCGGTGAGCGAGCAGCCTTCCAGCACCGCCGAGCCCTTGGTGGTTTTCACCAGGCCCGAGACCGTGCGCAGGAAGGTCGTCTTGCCCGCGCCGTTGGCGCCGATCAGGGCAGTGATGGTGCCGGGGTGCAGGTCGAGGTGGATGCCCCGCAGCACCTGCTGCTCGCCGTAGCCGGCCCAGAGGTCTTTCACGCTAAACATCGGTGCCGACATAGCCTTCTCCAAAATACGCGGTCAGAACGCGCGGATCCTTCACCACCTTCTGCGGTTCGCCATTGGCGATCAGGCAGCCCTGGTCCATCACGATCACGCGGTCCGACAGACCCATGATCACCTTCATCACATGCTCCACGATCAGCACCGTGATGCCTCGGTCGCGCACCTTGCGCACCAGGGCCACCATCTCGGCCGCCTCGCTGGGCGTGGCGCCGGCCACCACCTCGTCCATCAGCAGCAGGCGCGGCTGCGTGGCCAGCGCGCGGCCGAGTTCGATCTTGCGTTTGTCGAACGCGGTGAGGTCGTTCGCGTCGGCGTTGCAGCGGTCGCCGAGGTTGAGGAAGTCCAGCAGCTCCATCGCCAGCGCGCGCGCCTTGGCGGTGGACTCCAGGCGCGCGAAGGCGCCGACCATCACGTTCTCCACCGCCGAGAGCCCGCCGAAGGGCCGCGAGAGCTGGAAGGTGCGCGCGATGCCCGCGCGGCAGATGTCGCTGGGCGCCATGCCCAGCACATCGCGACCTTCGAACAGGATGCGACCCTGGTCGGCGCGGTGGAAACCGGCGATCAGGTTGAAGGCCGTGGTCTTGCCCGCGCCGTTGGGACCGAGCAGCCCGAGGATCTCGCCTTGCCGAAGGTCGAACGACACCTCGTTCACGGCTTTCAGGCCGCCGAAACGTTTGCTCAGGCCCTGCACTTGCAGCAGCGCCGTTGTCGAATCGCTCATTTTTTCGTCCCTCCTTGCTGGAGGCGTTGTTTCAGCCAGCGATCGATCGGCGCGATGATGCCCTTGGGGAAGTACAGCACCGCGACGATCAGGATCACGCCGTAGATGACCAGGTGCAGGCCGAGGAAGGTGCCGCCGAGGTAAGTGCGCGAGAACTCCGCGATCGGGTGCAGCACCAGGGCGCCCAGCATGGGGCCGAGCACCGTGCCCTGCCCGCCCACGATGGCCATCAGCGCCACGTCGATCGAGAACTCGATGCCCATGTTGCGTTCCGGGTTGATGTAGCGGAAGAACTGGGCGTAGAAGGCGCCGCCCAGGCCGGTCATGAAGGCGCTGGCCGCGAGCGCGATCAGCGAGCACCGCGTGGGGTTGACGCCCAGGGCCTCGGCGCCGTTGTGGTCGCCCCGGATCGCCTTGAGGTAATAACCCAGGCGCGAGCGCTCGAGCACGATGGTGGCGAGCAGCACCAGCACCAGCATCACCAGGGCGATGTAGTAGTACGGCACCTTGCCTTCGAACTGGTAGACCAGGCCGCCGAGTTCGCTCGGCGGCACCACCAGGCCCTGCGCGCCCTTGAGCGGGATACCCAGGAAATCGTCGGTGTTCTCGAACCAGATGCGCACGATCTCGGCGAACGCGATCGTGGTGAGCGTGAAGTACGGGCCCTTGAGCTTGAACGTGGGGTAGCCGATGGCCAGCGATAGCAGGGCCGCGAACGCACCGCCGGCCAGCATGCCCAGCCAGGGCGAGAGGCCGAGCAGCGTGAACAGCAGCACCGTCACATAACCGGCCAGGCCCGCGAACACGGCGTGCCCGAGCGAGAGCTGCCCGACGTAGCCGCACACGAAGTTCCAGGCCGTGGCCATGTACGCGAAGTACAGGATCATGGTCAGGGAGTGCAGCGTGTACGAGTCGCTCACGAACAGCGGCAGCACGGCCGCGATCGCGATCATGGGCAGACCCAGGATCAGCGTGGAGGGGGAGTTGGAAAAGGCGTTCATTCTTGACATGGCAACGCCCTCACGCCTTGCGGCCCAGCAGGCCGTTGGGACGGACCAGCAGCACCACGATGAAGATGAGGAAGGAGAACATCGCGGCCGAGGTGGCGGTGACGAACTGCGAGATCAGCGACTCGAAGACACCGAGCAGCAACCCACCCACGATGGAGCCCGGGATCGAGCCGATGCCACCGAGCACCACCACCAGGAACGACTTGACGCCGAACATCAGCCCCACGGTGGGCGTGATCGACAGGAAGGGCACCAGCAAGGCGCCGAACAGGCCCAGGATGGCGGCGCCCAGGCCGAAGGTCTGGTTGTAGACGCGGTAGACGTTCACGCCGCTCATGGCGGCCGCGTCGCGGTTCTGCGCCGTGGCGCGGATGGAGCGGCCCACGTCGGTGTGCTTGAGCCCCCACCAGAGGCCCCCGGCCACGGCGATGGCGGCGACGAAGCCGACGAAGCGCGGGATGCTGATCGGCAGGCCCGCGACCTCGAAGGTGCCACCGGCGAAGTCCACGCTGACCGAGCGCACGTCCGGGCCGTAGGTCATCAGCACCAGGTTGTCCATGACCAGGTAGACGCCCGTGGTCAGCAGCAGCGCGCCCAGCGGTTCCACCACCAGGGACGACTCGCGCCTGAACAGCGGCGAGATGATGACGCTCTGCGTGAAGTAGCCGAAGCCGAACAGCAAGGGCATGGTCACCAGCGCCGCCACGTAGGGGTGCAGGCCGAAGGTGGACCACAGCGTGTAGGCCGCGTACATGGCCACCATGAGGAACGAGCCGTGCGCGAAGTTGATGACGCGCAGCACGCCGAAGATCAGGCTCAGGCCCAGGGCGATGCCGCCATAGATGGCGCCCTGCAGCAGCCCGTTGATGAGCGCGTAGAAAAAGATGAGGGGATCCATACCGGTTTCCGTGATGAGGGTGCCCGCCGCGCGGGGCGGCGGGCACCCGGGTTGAAGCCGTGGACCGGATCAGCGCTTGGACCAGTCGGGCAGCGGCCAGACCGGTTTGGTGCCGGCCAGCCGGTTGGCCGCCGGCCATACCGTGCGGCGCTCGCCACCGATGTTCTGGGTGATGGCGCCGTGGGCGTGCGGGTTCTGGCCCTTGTCGTCGAAGACCACGCGGCTGTAGCCCGTGATCAGCGCGGGCCCGCTCTTGATGTCGGTCGCGGCCAGGGCATCGCGGATCTTTTCCCGGTCGGTCGAGGCGGCGCGCTCCAGCACATCGCGCAGGATGTAGGCGTTGGACACGCCCTGCGCGCCGTAGGCGTTCAGGCCGTAGCCCATGCGGGTCTGGAACTTCTTGTCCGCGTCCAGCGCGTTCGGGTCCTTGATGGCCTGCATGATGTCCACCTGGAAATCGTCCTGCACGAACATCAGGTCGTAGGCCTTGGGGTTGACCGACTTGTAGAACGAAGGGTCTTCCGCGCCGCCACCGACGGAGTGGATGCCATAGGGCACGTTGAGGCGGTTCTCCGCGAACTGGCGCGTGAACAGGATGTGGTCGGGCGTGTAGGCCACGACGATCAGCGCATCGGGCTTGCTCGCGCGGATCTTCAGCAGCTGCGCGGAGAAGTCGGACTGGTTGGGCGGGTAGGACTCGTCGAGTGAAATCTTGTAGCCGCGCTCCAGCGCCATCTTCTTGATGTTGGCGGTGTGCGAGCGGCCCCAGTCGGTGCCTTCGTAGAACAGGCCGATGGTCTGCGGCTTGTTGCCGGTTTCCTTGGCCAGCAGGTCGATCGCGTCCATCTGCTCGCGCGCGTCGTAGATCGCCTTGTTGTTCGGGCGAAAGACGTAGCGGAAGCCGCGCTCGGTGATCTCGTCCTTCACCGAGCCCGTGACCAGCCAGGGCGTCTTGTAGCGCTCGGCCACTTCGGTGGCCGGGAAGGTGACCGCGCTGTTGTACGCGCCCACCATCACCGACACCTGCTCGCGCGTGATCAGGCGCTCGGTTTCGGCCACGCCGACATCGGGCTTGGACTGGCTGTCCGCGAAGATCGCGACCAGCTTGGCGCCACCCAGGGACTTGATGCCGCCCGCGGCGTTGATCTGCTCGATGGCGATCTCCGCGCCGACCTTGGTCTGGTTGCCGATGGTCGCGGTGCCGCCCGAGAGGGGCAGCACGAAACCGATCTTGATCTCCTTGGGCTGTGCGAACGCCGCCGCGCTCAGCCCGAACAGGCAGGCGGCGCCCAGGCGGATCAGCGCCTGGCGCCGATGGGTTGGGATGGTCTTCATGGTCTCGTCTCCAGATTGAGGAATGGGTCGGCCAGCGGTCCAGCGCACCGGCCGGGCATCGAAGGCGACGGTGCCGGGCCCGTCCGGCAGCACCTTGCTTTCGCCTTCGATCGGACGCATGATATATGATGCAACGTGCATCATGCTGCGGGTTTTCCCGGATGCGGGTGCCCGGTCCGCCGTGTTCAAGAACCCTTTTCCACCCAGGAGACAAGATGTCCACTTCCCCCGCCACCCCTTCCCTGCTGCGCGTTTTTGGCGCCCCGCTGCGCTACCTGCAGGGCCCGGGCGCCCTCGATCAACTGGGCGCGCAGGTCGCCCTGCTCGCGCCATCGGCCGTGCTGATTGCCGACCGCTTCGTGCTCGACCTGGTGGGCGCTCGCGTGGCGGCTTCGTGCCAGGCCTCGGGGGTGGCGCTGAGCACCGGCGAGTTCTCCGGCGACATCACGCCCGCCGAGGTGCAGCGCCTCACGGAGCAGCTCGCCGCGGCGAAGCCCGGCGTGGTGATCGCGGCCGGTGGTGGCAAGGGCATCGACGTGGGCAAGGCCGTGGCCCGGACCTTGGGTGCGCAGGTCGTGACCGTGCCCACGGTGGCGTCCAACGACGCGCCCACCAGCAAGATCTTTGTGCTGTACGACGAACACCACCGCCTGCTGTCGGTGGAGCACCTGGCGCACAACCCCGCCGCCGTGGTGGTCGACACCGCGCTGATCGCGGCCGCGCCGGTCAAGCTGCTGCTCGCGGGCATCGGCGACGCGCTCTCGAAGAAGTTCGAGGTCGAACGCTGCGCGGCCGCCGGTGGCCTGAACATCTACGGCGGCCTGGGCACGCAGGCGGCGCTGGTACTGGCCGACCTCAGCTACCGCAGCGTGCGCGAGCACGCCGAGCCGGCCATCGAGGCCGTGCGGCGCGCCACCACCGATGCGCACCTCGAATCGCTGGTCGAGGCCACGGTGCTGCTCAGCGGGCTGTGCTTCGAGAACGGCGGACTCTCGGTGTCGCATGCGATGACGCGCGGCCTGTCCGCGATCGCCGGCACCGCGAGCACCTTGCACGGCCTTCAGGTCGCCTACGGCCTGCTGGTGCAGCTCACGCTGGAAGAGCGCGACGCGGCCTTCATGGCGGAGCTGCGCGGCTTCTACGGGCGCATCGGCCTGCCGCAGGACCTGAACGAATTGGGCCTGGGGCGCGCGGCCAGCGAGGACGAGATCGAGACCATCGCGCGCCAGACCATGACCGCGCCGCATGTGCGCAACTTCCCGACCACCCTCAGCGCCGAGCGCATCGCCGGCGCCATCCGCCAGGTGGAGGCCGCGCGCCTGGGCTGAACGCGCTCAGGCAGGCACCGGCCCGGCGAGCAAGCGCTCCCGCTCGGCCGGTGTCCAAGGCGACGCTTGCCCCGTGCGGTCTTCGCACATCACGGTGGTGACGCGCGCCGCGAAATGCGCCACCCCGTCGACCTGGATGCCGAACCGCGCTTCCAGGCTGGTGCGGCCCACGCGCGTCACGCGCAGGCACACCGAAGGCTCGGCCCCGCGCCCGACCGGTTGGCGGAAATCACAGGCCATCGCCACCACGACCTGGGAGCGGGCCCCCGTGCCCGGCAGCGGCAAACCGATGGCCTCGGCGTGCTCGTTGCGCGCGTCCTCGCACCACCTCAGGTACACGAGGTGGTGGACATGGCCCAGCGCGTCCAGATCCGTCCAGCGCACGCGCACCGGCATGGTCCAGTGCCAGCGCCCGTCCTGGGGTTCAGGGTCGCGTTCAGTCGAGACCGACGCAGACATATTTCAGCTCGGTGTAGTCGTCCATGCCGTACTGAGAGCCCTCACGGCCCAGGCCCGACTGCTTGACGCCACCGAACGGCGCCTCGGCGGTGGAGATCAGGCCGGTGTTCACACCCACCATGCCGTACTCCAGCCGCTCCGACACGCGCCAGCTGCGCGAGAGGTCGCGCGTGTACACGTAGGAGGCCAGGCCGTACTCGGTGTCGTTGGCCATGCGGATCACCTCGTCCTCGCTGTCGAAGGGGATCAAGGCCGCCAGCGGGCCGAAGGTTTCCTCGCGCGCGACCAGCATCTGCTGCGTCACACCGGTCATGACCGTGGGTTCGAAGAAGTTGCCCTCGAGCCGGCGCCCGCCGACGATCACCCTGGCCCCCTGGCCCAGGGCGTCGTCGATGTGCTCCTCCACCTTGGCCAGGGCCTTGCCGTCAATCAGGGGGCCGACCACCACGCCCGCGTCGAGGCCGTTGCCCAGCTTCATCGCCTGCACGCTGGCCGCGAGCTTGGCAGCGAACTCGTCGTACACCGCGCGCTGCACATAGAGGCGGTTGGCGCACACGCAGGTCTGGCCGTTGTTGCGGAACTTGGCGATCATCGCGCCCTGCACCGCCGCGTCCAGGTTCGCGTCGTCGAACACGATGAAGGGGGCGTTGCCGCCCAGTTCCAGCGAGACCTTCTTGATGTGCTCCGCGCATTGCCGCATGAGCACGCGCCCGATCTCGGTGGAGCCGGTGAAGCTCAGCTTGCGCACCACCGGGTTGCCGGTGAGCTCCTTCGCGATCGCGCCGGCATCCCCCGTCACCACGTTGATCACGCCCCGGGGAATGCCGGCGCGCTCGGCCAGCACCGCGATGGCCAGGGCCGAGAACGGGGTCTGGGTGGCCGGCTTGACGACCATGGTGCAGCCCGCGGCCAGTGCGGGCGCGAGCTTGCGCGTGAGCATCGCGTTGGGGAAGTTCCAGGGCGTGATCGCCGCGCACACGCCGATGGGCTGGCGCAGCACCACGATGCGCTTGTCGGGCTGCGGCGCGGGGATGACGTCGCCGTTGTTGCGCCGCCCCTGCTCGGCGAACCATTCGATGAAGCTCGCGCCGTAGGCGATCTCACCGCGCGACTCGGCCAGCGGCTTGCCTTGTTCGATCGTCATGATGCGCGCCAGGTCGTCCTGCGCCTCCATCATCAGCTCGTACCAGCGGCGCAGCAGCGTGGCGCGCTCCTTGGCGCTGCGCGCGGCCCAGGCCGGGAAGGCGTGGGCCGCCGCCTGCACGGCCAGGCGCGTTTCCCCCTCGCCCATGTTGGGCACCGTGCCCACCCGCTCGCCGGTGGCGGGGTTCATCACCTCGCGCACCTGGCCGTTCAGGGCGGGCTGCCAGTGGCCATCGATCAGGCACTGCTGCACAAAGAGGCCGGGGTCCTTCAGATGTTTCATGCTGTCTCCAAAAAAGGGTTGTCTGATTTTGGATGCATGATATATCATGCGTCTTCCATCAACAAGGAGACGTTTTCATGAATCAAAGGCAAAAGGTGGCGGTGGTGACGGGCGGCGGCACGGGGATCGGGCTGGCCTGCGCCCAGGAGCTGCAAGCCAAGGGCTGGCGCGTGGTGTGCGCCGGCCTGGACACCGAGCCCACGCTGCCCGACCAGCTCGAATTCACCCGCCTGGACGTGACCGACAGCGCCGCGATCGCGGCCCTGTTCGAGCGGCTCCCGCACGTCGACGGACTGGTCAATGCGGCGGGCATCATCCTGCACGAGCAGAAGGAACTCACGCCCGACGGCTTCGACAAGGTGGTGGCGATCAACCTCAACGCGGTCAACCGGCTGACGCTCGCCGCCTTGCCCGGCCTCAAGGCCGCGCGCGGCGCGGTGGTGAACGTGGCCTCCATGTGGAGCCAGTTCGGTTCGGCCCGCAACCCGGCGTACTCGGCCAGCAAGGGCGGCGTGACCTCCCTCACCCGCTCGCACGCGGTGGCCTTCGCCGCCGATGGCGTGCGGGTCAACGCGATCGCGCCGGGCTGGATCGACACGCGACTGGCCTCCGGCGCCATCCACAATCCCGAGCGCAGCGCGGCGATCCTGGGCCGCATTCCGCTCGGGCGCTGGGGCCAGCCGGCGGACGTGGCCCGCGTGGTGAGCTTCCTGCTGTCGGCCGAGGCCGCCTACGTCACCGGCATCGTGATGCCCGTGGACGGCGGATTCGGCATCGCCTGAACCCGCACCGGAGCCCATGAGCGTGAACCCTCCACCGACCCCCGCCGTCAACGGCCGAACCGCCGTGGTGCCCCTGCTGGCCTACCCGAGCGAGCACGTGCGCACGCCCGGCTTCTTTAACCAGCACTGCAGCGAGCACGGCATCAACGCCGTGATGGTGCCGTGGAAGGTCTCGCCCGCGGACCTGCCCGCGGCCATCGAGGCCATCCGCCGCATCGAGAACATTCCCGGTTTCGTCATCACCATCCCGCACAAGCAGGAGGTCTGCCGGCACTGCGACACGCTGGAGGGCCTGGCCGAGGTGATGGGTGTGTGCAACGCGGTGCGCAAGAACGCCGATGGCACGCTGTCGGGCCGCATGCACGACGGCCAGGGTTTCGTGCAAGGCCTGCTGGAGCGGGGCATCCCGCTGGCCGGCCGCTCGGTGCTGCTCGCGGGCGCCGGCGGCGTGGCGACCGCCATCGCGTTCGAACTGGCCGGGTCGCAGGTGGGCCGCATCGGCATCCGGAACCGCTCGGTGGACAAGGCGCGCGAACTGGGGCAACAGCTCTCGCGCCATTTCCCGGGCCTGGTGGTCGAACTCAATCCAGCGCGCGTGGAAGGCTACGACATCGCCGTCAACGGCACCTCGCTGGGCCTGCACCCGGAAGACCCGATGCCGTTCGACCCGACCAGCTTGCGCCAGGACACGGTGGTGGCCGAGGTCGTGATGCAGCCCGACATCACCCCCTTGCTGCAGCGAGCGTCGGAGAACGGCCAGCGCATCCACAAGGGCGTGCACATGGTCACGACGCAGATCCGGCTGCTGGTCGAGTTCACGACCGGCCAGGCCGGCTGAACGCCTAGGCGTAGATCTCTTCGACCGAGCGCCCGCTCATCCACTCGGTCAACACCCGCTCACCCCACTGGATGTCTTCCTGAATGGCCTTGGACGCCATCTCGGGGTTGCGGGCCTTCAGGCCTTCCAGCACCTTGTAGTGCGGGTGGCCGCTGTTGAAGATGTTGCGCCGGGGCACCTTGGCGTGGAAGGTGTTCAGCAGCGGCCCCATCCGCACCCACAGGGTCTCGACGACCGCGGACAGGCTGGGCAGCCGCGCGGCGGCCATCAACTCGAAATGGAAATCGCGGTTGCGCCGGGCGGCGTCCTTCGGGTTGGTGGCCGAGGCCTTGATGAACTGGTCCTGGATCTTCTCCAGGTGCTCGATTTCCTTGCGCGTGATCTGCCGCGCGGCCTGGGCGGCGGCCGCGCCTTCGAGCAGGCCCCGCATGAGCTGGATCTCGCGCACGGTGGCCAGGTCCAGCTCGGGGACCGCGATCGAGGTGGCGGCGGTCACGTCCAGCGCCTGCTCGCTGGCCAGGCGGAAGATGGCCTCGCGCACCGGTGTGATGCTGGTGCCCAGCACCTCGGCGAGTTCGGCGATGCGCAGCCTCGAACCGGGCGCGTATTGCCCGTTCATCAAGGCATTGCGAATCTCAACGTACACGCGTTGGGACAGGTTCTGCTTTTCCACTCGGCCCAGTTCAGCCATCTCCGCACCTTACTTTTTACATCATATATCCTGTCCGGAATGTAGCAGAAAAGGGCGGGATGCACGGGCGCGACAAGGCCACGCTGTCTCCTGCGGCTCAGCGCAGGAAACAGCGTGGCGTCGGAAGGCGGCGCGGGATCGTCAGTGGCGCGTGGCCTTCTGGCCGCGCGGCCGCAGCCGCCACAGCTCGTAGCGCTCCTCCCCGGCCTTGACCTGGCCGGCGAAGTGCTGGTTGAGTGCGCTGGCGGTGAAGACCAGATCACCGCCCGGGTGCCAGGCCGGCGTGTCGGGCCAGCGCACCGCGCCGTTCGCGGCGATCAGCGCCAGCGCGCGCGTTGAGGGGCTGTAGCGCACGATGCCGCCTCGCGTCACGTCGGTGATGTAGAGGTCGCCCACCGGGTCGGCGACGATGCCGTCGGTGTTGCCGCCGACCACACCCAGGCTTCGGACCTCGCGCGCGATCTGCGCGTCGCTGGCGCCCGCCCGGCGCAACACGGCGGTCGGGACCGCCCAGGCCTGCGTGCCGGTCGTCACCGTCCAGTACAGCGTCTGTCCATCGGGCGAGAGCGCGATGCCGTTGACGCCGATCAGCAAGGGGTTGCCGGGCCAGACCTCGCTGCCACCGGACACCACCTTGACGCCCGGCTCGATCTGCAGGCTGGCGTGCCCGTCCAGCACACGCCGGGCCGTGCCGCTGGCGTGGTCCACCACGATCAGGCCCACCTGGTTGCGCGGCGCGCTGCGAAAGCCGCTGTCGGACACATAGGCCACGCGCCGGCGTTCGTCGACCGCGATGTCGTTGAGGAAGCTGCCCGCCCGATCGGCCACGCCGTCCAGCGCAATGGTCTTCAAGAGCTTGCCCGAGGCCAGTTCGAACACCATCACCTTCTGCGCCCCGGCGGGCGCTTCGGCCTCGCCCGCCACGAAGCCCATGTCCAGCGCCCAGAGCCAGCCGTTGCGCCGGTCCACATGGAAGCCAAGCACGTTGCGCAAGGCCAGGTGGGGCGGCGCCTTCACATCGTTGCCCTGCGTGGAAGGAAAGGCGGTCAGCCTCGCGGGGCCACCGTCGGCCGTGGTGTCGAGCCGGCTCAGGGTGGCCGGCGCGGCGGGCGAGAGCAGGCGGGGCGTGCTCACGTAGGCGCCGCCCCGGGCGTCGAAATGCAGACCGGCGATGGGCGCGTTCACCGATTGCGCGAACGGCACAGCCGCCTGCCCGGGTGCGGCAGCCTCCCAGCTCACCCCCTGGTAGCTGCGCCAGCGTTCCAGCGGCAGCAGATCGGAAGCCTGGGCCACCCACGGAAAGGCGAGCAGCGCCGCCAGCGCGAACGCGGCGCGGCTCATGAGCGCGCTCCGAGCTGCGCGAGCAAGGCCTCGGCCGTCGCTTCGGAAGATGCCGGGTTCTGCCCCGTGATCAGCCGGCCGGACACCACCACGTGGCTCTGCCAGTCGGCCCCGCGGGTGTAGAGGCCGCCGTGGCCGGTCAACATGTCCTCCAGCGAGAAGGGCACCACGTCGGTGAGCTGGGCCACCGCTTCTTCGCTGTTGCTGAAGCCGGTGACCTGGCGGCCGCGCACCAGCGGCTGCCCTTGCGCGTCCTTCACACGGCGCAGCACGGCGGGTGCGTGGCACACCGCGGCCACCGGTTTGTCCTGCGCCAGGAAGCGTTCGATCAACGCGATGGACCGGGTGTCTTCCGCCAGGTCCCACAGCGGCCCGTGGCCACCGGGGTAGAACACGGCGTCGAAGTCCTGCGCGTTCACGTCGCCCAGAGGCAGGGTGCGGGCCAGGGCGGCCTGGGCCCGCGCGTCGGCGTTGAAGCGGCGTGTCGCTTCGGTCTGGGCATCGGCTTCGTGGCTCTTGGGGTCGATCGGCGGCTGCCCGCCCAGAGGCGAGGCCAGCGTGACCTGCGCGCCCGCGTCCTTGAACCGGTAGTACGGGGCGGCGAACTCCTCCAGCCAGAAACCGGTCTTGTGCCCGGTGTCGCCCAGCCGGTCGTGGGAGGTCAGCACCATCAATATCTTCTTCATCGCGCATCCTTTCGAGGCCCGCAGGCCGTGGTTGAAATGGGTTGGACACGATGATCGGGACGCTTCTATGATTCGAAAAGTCGAAATATTCGATCTTTGGAATTCAATAAATGAATATCGACAACAAGGACCTGAACCTGCTGCGGGTCTTCCACGTGGTCTACCAGGAACGCAACGCCTCGCGCGCGGCCGAGCGCCTGGCGCTGAGCCAGCCCGCGCTGAGCCACAAGCTGGCCAAGCTGCGCCACGAGATGGGCGACCCGCTCTTCGTGCGCGCCCCGCGTGGCCTGACGCCGACGCCCCGGGCGCATGAGCTGGCGCCGCAGGTGCAGGCGCTGGTGGGCGACATCGAGGCCTTCTACCACCGCAGCGAAGGCAGCGACTTCCTCTCGCGCAACGAGCGCCTGCACCTCTTCACCACCGACTACCTCGAACAGTCCCTGCTGCCCGGGCTGTTGCCCCGGCTGCGCGCGCAGGCGCCCGGTGTCATCCTGATCACGCACAACACACGAGGCCAGCTGCCTCGCGAGGAACTGGAAAAAGGCAGCTGCGACCTCGCCATCGCGGGCTTCTACGACGAGCTGCCCGACACGCTGCGCCAGCAGCGCCTGTTCAGCGAAGACTTCGTGGTGCTGGCCTCGCGCCACAACCCCCACTTGAACGGAGGTGCGTTGGGGCTCGAACAATTCCTGGCCTGCGAACACCTGCTGACCACGCTCACTGGCGATCTGCATGGGCGGGTCGACCGCGCCCTGGAGGCGCGGGGCCTGCGCCGCCGCATCGCGGCGGGCCTCTCCAGCTTCCTGGCCCCGACCCGCCTGGTCCGGGACACGGCCTTTCTGCTGACCTGCCTGCGCTCGGTGGCCGAAGAGGCCGCGCAACGCGACCCCGATCTGCAGATCCACCCGCTGCCGATCGACCTGCCCCGGGTGGAGGTGAAACAGATCTGGCACGAACGCACCGACGCCGACCCCTTGCGGCGTTGGCTGCGGCAGCAGATCCAGCAGGTGTCGGGACGCCCAGGCCGAGCCGGCGTTCAGGCCTAGGCCCGCACCTGGGCCGCCGCGGCGCGCACCGCCGCCAGGAAGTCGGCGTACACCTCGCCCTGCAGGGAGCTGGGGCGCTGCACGATGGAGATCGGGGCCGAGAACGACGACAGGGGCGTGCGCAGCACGCGCACCAGGCCATGCCGCTGGGCCAACCGGGCCGCGTCCAGGGGCACCAGGGCCAGGGTCACGAGCTCGTGGGCGAGCGCGAGGTTGCTGCTGAAAGAGGCCGATTCCATCAAGGGCCTGGGCGGTGTCACGCCGCCGCGGATGAACTCGGTGTTGAGCAGTTGCCGCGTCACCAGTTCCGGCGGCGGCAACACCCACTGGGCCTGGGCCAGCTCGTGCCAGCCCACCTGCCGCCGGCGGCGGGCCAGCGGATGGCTGGCACCGGCCACGATGGCCAGGGTCTCGTCGTACAGCCGCTCGACACGCAGCGTGCGCATGGGCTCGCTGTCAAGCAACTCCCCCGAGAAGCGGCCGACCACACAGTCCACCTCCCCCGAATCGAGCGCGATCAGCAGGTCGTGGATGGACCCTTCCCGGAAGCGCACCAGCATGCCGGGGCGGCGCGCCAGGAAGCGCCCGAGCGCGCGCGGCAGCAGGGACAGCAGCATGATCGGCGTGGCCCCCACCCGCAACAGGCCCGCCTCGCCGGCCTCGATGGCCCGCAGTTCGTCGCGCAGGATGCCCCACTCGTTGAGCATCACTTCGGCCCGATGCAGAAAGGCGCGGCCACTGGCGGTGGGGTGGGTGCCCAGGCGCCCGCGCTCGAACAGGCGCACACCCAGCGAGGACTCCAGCTCCTGCAGCATCTTGGTGACCGCGGGCTGCGTGCGGTGCAGCAGCCGCGCCGCCCCATGCAGGGTGCCCGTGGACACCAGCGCACGGCACAACAACAGGTGCGACAGGCGAACGCCCGTGAGAGATGAGGGTGACAGTGGGTCGGTCATTTCGATTCCATTATGGAATCGTTCGATCAAAACAACTCAGTTTTTCAGAATCACCATCTGGTCCACACTGGCCGCATGGACCTCGCTGACACCCCGACCCGCCCCGACGACGCGCCCCTCGTCGCCCAGCACCGCGCGGCCGGCGTCGCGTGGCTGGAGATCACCCACCCCCCGATCAACGCCCTGAACCGAGCGGTGCGCCGCGCCCTGCGCGACGCGCTGCAGGCGATCCAGGACGACGCGGCGGTGCGCGCCGTCGTGATCACCAGCCAGGGCCGCATGTTCTCTGGCGGGGGCGACCTGCGCGAGGTCGGCCAGCCCGATCCGCCCGGCAGCACGCCGCTGGGCGACTTGGCCGAGTTGGTGGAGCGCTTTCCCAAGCCCGTGGTCGCCGCGATCCAGGGCAAGGCCATGGGTGGCGGCGTGCTGCTGGCCATGGCCTGCCATGCCCGCGTGGGATCGCACGACGCCCTGCTCGCGCTGCCCGAGGTCAACCTGGGCTTCGTGCCCGGCGCGGGTGGCACGCAGCGGCTGCCGCGCCTGGTCGGCATCGAAGCCGCCCTGGCCATGGTGGCGCTCGCCCAGCCGATGAAGACCGACACCGCGCTGGCCACCGGCTGGCTGGACGCGGTCGTGCCGCCCGACCTGGACCTGCGCGACACGGCAGCGGCCTGGGCCCTGGCCATCGCCGAGGGCGGACGGCCGTGGCGGCGCACCGCCGACCTCGGCGTGCCCGGGGGCCCGGCCACACCGTCGCTCCTCGCGCGCTACCGCGAACTCGCGGCCGAGCGGTTCGGCGAGCGCGAAGCCGTGCAGGAAGCCATCACGCTCATCGCTCTCGCCGCCGAACGCCCCTTCGCCGAAGGCGCGGCCGCCGAGCGCCAGGCCTACCTGCGCCTGGCCTCCTCCGAACAGACCCAGGGCCTGGTGGCGGCCTTCTTCGCCGCCCGCCAGAAAGACCCCAAGACAAAAAGCGCCACACCATGACCAACCTCAGCGAAACCCGCCGCTTCGGCACCGCCACGCCGCGTTCCCTGGCGGCCCTTCTCGATCCACGCTCGGTCGCCATCCTCGGCGCGTCGTCCGACGCCACCAAGATCGGCGGGCGGCCCCTGAAATTCCTGCGCACCCACGGCTTCGACGGGCCCATCTACCCCGTCAACCCGCGCGCCACCGAGGTCCAGGGCCTGCCCGCCTATGCGGCCCTGGCCGACATCCCGGCCCCCGTGGACCACGCCATCATCGCCCTGCCGGCGCACGCGGTGCTGCCCGCGGTGCGAAGCTGCGCCGAGCGCGGCGTGCGCGCGGTCACGGTGTTCAGCTCGGGCTTCGCCGAGGTCGACGAGGCCGGGCGCGCGGCACAGGCCGAACTCGGCGCCATCGCCCGCGACAGCGGCATGCGCATCCTGGGCCCCAACTGCATGGGCTTCATGAACCTGCGCACCGGCTTCCTGGGCACCTTCGCCTTCATGGTCGACCTGGGCCTGCCCCCACTGGGGCGCGTGGCGCTGGTGAGCCAGAGCGGCGCGTTCGGCGGGCAGGCGCTGGTGATGGCGCGCGAGCAGGGCCTGCCCCTGGGCGCCTGGGTCACCACCGGCAACGAATGCGACGTGGAGCTGGCGGACTGCATCGCCCACTTCGCGCAGGACCCCGGCACCGACGTGATCATGGGCTACATGGAGGGCTGCAAGACACCCGCTCGCCTGATCGAGGCGCTCGCCCTGGCGCAGGACGCGGGCAAGCCGGTGATCATGGTCAAGGCGGGCCGCTCCGACGTGGGGCGCGCCGCCGTGCAGTCGCACACCGGTGCGCTGGCCGGCGACGACCGCGTCTTCGACGCGCTGTTCAAGGAATACGGCGTGCACCGCGCGCACTCGGTGGAGGACTTCTTCGACGTGGCCCGGGCCTGCGCCACCGGCCTGCTGCCGCGCGAGGGCCGTGTCGGCGTCTTCACCGTCTCGGGCGGCATCGGCGTGCTCACCGCCGACGCGGCCGAACAGCACGGGCTCACGCTCACGCCCCTGCCGGCCCCCGCACAGGCGCGCCTGCAGGCGCTGCTGCCCCATGCCTCGGTGCGCAACCCGGTGGATGGCACGGCCCAGATCTGGGCCGACATGCGGGTGTTCGAAACCTTCGTGCGCACCCTGCTGGCCGAAGGCGACCACGAGTGCGTGCTGCTGTTTCTCACCGCCATGCCGCATGCGCCCCATCTGCAGCAGCCGCTGGCCGAGATCCTCACGCGCCTGCGGCACGAGTTTCCCCAGGTGCTGATGGTGCTGTCCATGTTGGCGCCGCCCGCGCTCGCGCAGCAGATGCAGGCGGCGGGCTACCTGCTGTTCGAAGACACGACGCGGGCCATGCGCGCGGTGGCCGCGCTCAAGTCGCTCGCCCAGGCGCGGCTGCGCGGCCCGGCTCACCACGCAACACCCGGCCCGCTGCCCGACGTGAGCGGCCTGGCCGAAGCGCGCACCGAGCACGCGGTCAAGCAACGGCTCGCCACCTGCGGCATCACCGTCCCGGACGAACGGATGGCAACCACCGAGCAGGAGGCGATCGATGCCGCGCGCCAGGTGGGCTACCCCGTCGCGCTCAAGGTGCTGTCGCCCGACATCGTGCACAAGACCGAGGTCGGCGGCGTGGCACTGGGCCTGGCCGACGAACACACTGTCTCGGCCGCCTGGCGCCAGATGATGGCGCGCGTGCGCCGCGACGCGCCCGAGGCCCGCATCGAGGGCGCGCTGGTCACGCCGATGGCCGGGCCCGGTCTCGACTTCATCGTCGGCACACAGCAGGACCCGATCTTCGGCCCGGTGGTCATGGCCGGCCTGGGCGGCGTCTTCGTCGAGCTGTTCAACGACGTGGCGCTTCGGCTCGCCCCGGTGTCGCACGAACAGGCCCACGCCATGTTGCGCGAGCTGCGCTCCCATGCGCTGCTGCTGGGTCACCGGGGCGCCCCCGCGGCCGATGTCGACGCGCTGGCCGACACCATCGTCCGACTGTCGCAGCTGGCGGTCAGCCAGGCCGCGACGGTCGAGTCCATCGAAATCAATCCGCTGCGGGTGTTTGCTGCGGGCCAAGGCGCGGTGGCGCTCGACGCCGTGGTGCTGCCCCGCACCGACACCACGGACCAGGACGGCCAGGCATGAGCGGCAAAACCGTCACCTTCTACTTCTCGGTGCTGTCGCCATGGGTCTACCTCGGCGGCCCCCGGTTCCACGCCATCGTGCGCGACACCGGCGCCACCGTGGTCTACCGACCCATCGATCTGCTGCACGTGTTCCGCGCCACCGGCGGCACGCCGCTGGCCGCCTTGTCCCCGGCCCGGCAAGCCTTCCGGGCGCGCGAGCGGGAGCGCTGGTCGGCCTGGCTGAACATGCCGATCAGCGCCAGGCCCGCCCACCACCCCGTGGACGAATCGCTGGCCGCGCAACTGCTGATCGTGGCGCAGGAAGCCCACGGCAACGCGGTCGTCTGGCCCCTGGCACAGCGCATGCTCGCCGGCGTGTGGGTGCACGACCTCGACATCGCCGACCCGGCCACGCTCGCTCGCATGGCGCGCGACGAAGGCCTGGACGCCCAGGCGCTGCTGGCACGCGCGGCAGCCCCCGAGGCCCGGTCCCGCTTCGAGGCCCACACCGCCCAAGCCCTCGCGGCGGGCGTGTTCGGCGTGCCCAGCTTCGTGATCGACGGCGATCTGCATTTCGGGCAGGACCGTCTCGACTTCGTGGAGCGCGCGCTGCGCGCCGGATGAATGCCACACAACAAGCCATCACAGGGATGCTCTTTTTTTGAAGCCAAAGGAACCACGACCATGAACAGGCTCTTGCCCCCACTGCTGCTGACCCTCTGCGCCTTCGCCACCCTGGGCACGGCCACCGCGCAGACCTTCCCCACCAAGCCCATCCGCTGGGTGTCCCCCTGGGCGCCGGCCGGGGGCAACGACGTGCTCTCGCGCGCCATCGGCAACGAGATCGCCCGCACGCTCGGCCAGCCGGTGGTGGTGGACAACAAGCCGGGTGCCTCCGGCACCCTGGGCACGGACATGGTGGCCAAGGCGCCCGCCGACGGCTACACGCTGACCCTGGGCAGCCCGGGCACGCACGCCACGGCGGCCAGCATGGTGCCGGGCCTGCCCTACGACCCGGTGAAGTCCTTCACCCCCATCGTGCTCGTGGGCACCGTGCCCAACGTGCTCGTGGTGCCGCCCTCGGTGCCCGCCAACTCGGTGCGCGAACTGATCGCCCACCTCAAGGCCCATCCGAACAGCTACAACTTCGCGTCGGTCGGCAATGGATCGATGCAGCACCTCGCGGGTGAACTCTTCAAGCGCATGGCCGGCGTGGAGATCACGCACGTGGCGTACAAGGGCAGCTCACCCGCCCTGCTCGACCTGACCAGCGGCCGCATCGAGATGGCGTTCGAGAGCATGCCCGTGGTGCTGCAGCTGGTCCGCTCGGGCAAGCTCAAGGCCCTGGCCGTGACGACACCCAAACGGTCGTCGCTGCTGCCGGACGTGCCCACCGTGGCCGAAGCCGGTCTGCCGGGCTTCGACGTCACCATCTGGTACGGCGTGTTCGGGCCCGCCGGCATGCCGGCGGACGTCACCACCAAGCTCAACCAGTCCATCAATGCCGCGATCCGCACGCCGGAACTCGGTCAACGCCTCTCGGACCTGGGCGCCGACGTGGCCGGTGGTTCGCCGCAGGACCTGGGCCGCTACCAGGCCGCGGAGAGCACGCGCTGGACCCGCTTCATCAAGGAAGCCGGCATCACGCCCTGAGACGAGACCCCGCTCCCGGGGACCGGATCACGCCGGCTCGGGGGTGGGCTTCCCGACGAAGCCCAGGCCCCGGGAGATTTCGCTGGCCGCCGCGCACACGGCCGGCAACACCGCGTCTCTCACCACCTCGTCGGTGAACGCGTGCGTCATCGCCGTGGCATTGATGCCGGCGACCACCTGGCCCGCCGCATCGAACACCGGCGCCGCGATGGAGCGCACGCCCAGGTGGAACTCCTGGTCGTTGAACACATAGCCGTCCTGGCGCGCACGCGCCAGCAGGTGCCGGAACGCCACCGGGTCGCTGGTCGAATTGGGCGTCATGGCGGGGATGGGCCCGGTCCCCAGGATGGCGTCCACGGCCTCGGGTGACAGGTAGGCCAGCAGGATCCGCCCGATCGAGGTCGCGAACGCCGGCGTGCGGGAACCCACATGGATGTTGATCGCGGTCGGCAGCGGAATCCGCGCGTTGGCCACATAGACCAGCTCCCCACCGTCCAGCAACCCCATGTGCACCGACGCATTGACCGAGGTCCGGAGCTGGTTGAGCACGGGTTGCGCCAGTTCGATCAGGGACAGCCGGCTGAGGTAGGCGTAGCCGAGCGACATCGTCAGGGACGTCGGTCGGTAGCGCCGGCCCGGCTCTTCCCGGCTGAGGTAGCCCAGCCGCTCCAGCGTCTGCACATACCGGAAGGGTCGGGCGCGGTTCCAGCCCAGGCGCTGGGCGATGTCGGTCAGCGTCAGGCTGCCGTGTTCGGTCTCGAACACCCGCAGCACCGCCAGGCCCTGGGCCAGGGCCTCCACCCAATAGGGACTTTTGTCGGCCTCGCCACCGTCCGGCTCGTCGGTGGAGGGCGGTGTCAGCGGCGGCGGCGTCTCGGGTGTGGGGTTCATGGGTGATGGGCGCAACGCCACCAGGCGGGCTGCCTCGCGTTGCGCAGCGATTCTATGAAATCGACTTTTGGGCCGGCCCTCATCGGCGCCCGCCCCCATCAGGGTTTTCACCTGGTCGGTTTTGGAGCGAAAAATTTAACATGCAAAACTTGTTTTCGCATTCATAACAATTCAGACCATGACCTCTCATCGCATCGCCATCATTGGCGCGGGCATCGGCGGCCTTTCGGCGGCGCTGGCGCTCAAGCGCCTGAACCTCACCCCGGTGGTTTTCGAGCAGGCGGGCCGGTTCGGGCGCGTGGGCGCGGGCATCAACCTGACGCCCAACGCCGTCCGGGCGCTGGACGGCCTGGGCATCGGCCCGGCGCTGCGGGCCTCGGCCTTCCGGCCCACCCGCCGCATCAGCCGGACCTGGGACAGCGGGGAGGTGACCTCCAGCCTGGAAATGGGCGAAGCCGGCGAGCGCCGGTACGGTGCCCCGCAGCTCACGGTGCACCGCGCCGATCTGCTGTCGGCGCTGGAAGCGGCCGCGTCGGACATCGAGATCCACCTGGGCAGCCGGGTCCGGCGGGTGTCCCAGGGCGACGGCCACGCCACCCTGGAGCTCGACGACGGACAGACGCACCGGTTCGATGCCATCGTCGGTGCCGACGGCATCCATTCCGCCGTGCGGGAAAACCTGTTTGGCGCCGACCAGCCCACCTTCACCGGTCAGGTGGCTTTCCGCGCCATCGTCGATGCGCAACAGCTCGGCCACCTGGACCTGAGGCCGACCACCAAGTGGTGGGGGCCGAACACCGCCAGCCAGGTGTTCACCTTCCTGATCCACGGCGGGCGCGAGCTGTTCGTGTTCGCCACCGCGCGGGAGGACAGCTGGCGCCACGAGTCCTGGTCGGTCAAGGGAACGCAGCAGGAGCTGCTCGCGGCCTACGCCCAGTTCCACCCCGAGGTGCAGGCCATCCTGGGCCGTTGCGAGGTGGTGCTCAAGACCGCGCTGTACGTGCGCGAGCCCATGGCGCGATGGACGCAGGGCCGCATCACGCTGCTGGGCGATGCCTGCCACCCGATGTTGCCGTTCATGGCCCAGGGCGCGGCCATGGGCATCGAGGATGCGGTGGTGCTGGCGCGCTGCCTGGCCGCCGGGCCGGATGGCGCGGCAGCGCTGCGCACGTATGAAGCGCTGCGCAAGCCGCGCGCCAGCCAGATCCAGGTGGCCTCGGGCAAGAACGACTGGCTGCGCAACGACAACAACGCCGACGGGGTGTACGGCTACGACGCCTGGGCCACGCCACTGGACGGCGCCGATCAACCCCGTGCCGCCTGACGCACGTTCTTCGAGAAGGAAGCTCCCATGAAACGACGCCAACTCCTGAGCGGCTCCCTGGCCGCCGCCACGCTGGCCCTGGCGCCCGCCGCGCGCGCCCAGGCCGCCTTCCCGTCCCGGCCGATCCGGCTGCTCGTGGGCTTCGCGCCGGGCGGTGCCACCGACGCCGCGTTCCGCGTGCTGGCCTCCAATGCCAGCAGCATCCTGGGCCAGCCGGTGGTGGTGGACAACAAACCGGGGGCGGGCATGGTGATCCCCGCCCAGCTCATGCAGACCGTGCCGGCCGACGGCTACACCATCGCCCAGGTGGCGGTCTCGGTCTTCCGCCAGCACTACCTGACGAAGACCAGCTACGACCCGGTCAAGGACCTGAAGTACATCATCGGCCTGGCCTCCTACCCCTTCGGCCTGGCCGTGCCCGCCAGCTCCGACATCAAGACGCTGGCGGACTACATCGCCTACGCCAAGGCGCACCCGGGCGAAATGACCTACGGCACGCCGGGCACGCTGTCGTCGCCCCACCTGACGATGGAAGACCTCGGCCAGCGCGCCGGCGTCAAGTTCAGCCACATCCCGTTCCCGGGCGGCGCCCAGGCGCTCACCGCGGTGCGCGGCGGCCATGTGAAATCGCTCGCCGACGGCCCCAGCTGGGCCAGCCTGGTCGAGTCGGGTTCGCTGCGCCTGCTGGCCATGGCTGGCGAGACCCGCAGCCCCCGCTTCCCCAACGTGCCCACCTTGAAGGAACTCGGCTACCCCATCGTGCAGAACGCGCCGTTCGGGCTGGTCGCGCCGGGTGGCACCGACCCCGCCGTGGTCGAGCGCCTGCACAACGCGTTCAAGCAGGCGATGGACCAGGAGAGCTTCCGCGACGCGCTGCGCAAGCACGACATCGACCCCCAGTACATGAGCAGCCAGCAGTTCACGGCCTTCGCCCACGAGATCATGCAGTCGGAACGCCCCATCATCGACCGCATCGGCCTGCAGCGCCCCTGACGAGGAGACCCCATGCCAGCCCTTTCCCGCCTCCCCAAGCGCCTGGCCCGGGTCCTGCTGGCCGTGGCCGCCTGCACGGCGCTCGCGCAACCCGCCGCCGCCCAGCAGCCCCTTCAACCCCTGACCTTCGCCCCAGGCGTCGGCACCGTGCCCTCCACCGCCCTGGTGGAGATGGTCACCCGCGAGCAGGGGCTGTGGCAGAAGCAGGGGCTGCAGCCCACGACGCCGCCGCCCTTGGGCGGCGGGGACCGCCGCACCTGGAACCCCGAAGAAGAAAACCATTCCGACGTGCGCCTGTACGGCCTGGGCGCGGCCATCAACTACATGAGCAAAGGCGTGGACTTCGTGGTCGTCGCCGACCTGGGCCTGCACGCCGAGTGGCACATGTGGTCCTTGTCCGAGCGCCCCATCCAGGCAGCCGACATCCGCGGCAAGCGCATCGCCGTGACCCAGATGTCGGGCACGGACAAGCTCTACGCCGACCTCTTCCTCAAGTCATTGGGGGTGGCACCGAACGAGGTGAGCTTCGTCCCGACCGGGGGACTGCCGCAGAACTACCAGGCCCTCAACCAGCGGCAGGCCGACATCTGGGTGACCACCGAACACGCGGCCGCCCTGATCGACAAGGACAGGCGGCTCGGCAGCGTGGTGAAACTCTCGAGCTTCCTGGGCCATGACTGGGATCCCTATGTGATCCTTGCCAAGCGCGGCACGCTGCAGCGCGATCCGGCCCTGATCCAGCGCGCGGTCGCCGCGCTGCTGGAAGGGGCGCGTGATGTGGCACAGGCCAGCCCGGAGAAGAACCGCCAGCGCCTGATGCAACGCTTCAACGTCGATGCGGCCACGGCGGAGCGGCTGCTGGCCACCGTCTCGTTCGAGAACCCCTCCGGACGGATCCGGGTGCCCACCATCGAGAAGATGCGCCGCCACTACATCGAACAAGGGATCATCCAGGCCGACGCCCTCGCACTGCGCAGGATCTACGACGAGACCGCGCTGCCGTGAGCACGGCCGCGGGGCTCAGCCGGCGCTGGTCGTCCCGAGCTGGAACACCGACACCGTCTTCACCAGCTCGTCCGCCTGCTGGCGCAGGCTGCTGGCGGCGGCGGACATTTCCTCCACCAGCGCGGCGTTCTGCTGCGTGGTCTGGTCCAGCTGCACCACCGCTTCGCCGACCTGGCTCACGCCCGCGCTCTGTTCGCCGCTGGCGGTGCTGATGTCCGACATGAGGCGCGAGACCTTCTGGATCGAGGCAATCAGCTCCTGCATGGTCTGGCCGGCCTCGTTCACGAGCACCGTGCCGTTGCCCACGCTCTCCACGCTGGTGCCGATCAAGGCCTTGATCTCGCGCGCGGCCTGGGCCGAGCGCGTGGCGAGGCTGCGCACCTCGCCGGCCACGACCGCGAAGCCCCGGCCCTGTTCACCGGCGCGCGCCGCCTCGACGGCCGCATTGAGCGCCAGGATGTTGGTCTGGAACGCGATGCCGTCGATGACGCCGATGATGTCGGCGATCTTGCGCGAACCGGCATCGATGTCCTGCATGGTGTCCACCACGCGCTGCACGGCCGCCCCGCCCTGCTCGGCCAGCGTGGTGGCCGAGCGCGCGAGCTGGTCGGCCTCGCGCGCATGGCCCGAGTTCTGGCCCACGGCGGTGCCCAGCTGCTCCATGGAGGCCGCCGTTTCCTCCAGCGCGCTGGCCTGGTTCTCGGTGCGGCTGGACAGGTCCTGGTTGCCTTGGGAAATCTCCGCGCTGGCCGTGGCCACGGCCTCGGCGCCGCGCCGCACGCGGCCGACCACGCTGGCCAGGTCCTTCTGCATGATCGCCAGCTGGGCCATCAGGCTCTGGGTGTCCCCGGTCCGCACCGGCACCGGCTGCCCCAGGTCGCCCCGGGCCACGCGCGCACTCACCGCCACCGCTTCGGCCGGTTCACCGCCCAGCGGGCGCAGCACGAGGCGCTGCAGGGCCCAGAGCAGGCCCAGCGACACCACCACGATCGACACCGCGCCCAGCAAGGCCGCGGTGACGTTGAGCTGGCGCACCTCGGCGAGGATGCGGTCCTGCGGCACGGTGGCCGCGAAGGCCCAGGACGAGTTGTCCCGTCCCACGCGGATCGGCACGTAGACACTGGTCACCTCGGTGTTCAGTCCCTCGTGCAGGTAGCGCACGCGCTGCGGCCGGTTCTCGCTCAGCGCGGCGCGCAGGGCGGCCAGTTCGGCCGGCTTGGTCAGCGCCTGCCCCACATGGGCGGGGTCGCGGTCGCCGACGTACAGGGCGCCGTTGGACAACAGGCTGGCGTAGCCGGTGTCGTAGATGCGGATCGCCTGCACCTTCTCCTGCAGGCTGGACAGCGGCAGGTCGATGCCCGCCACGCCCACGAACTGGCCGTTGACCACGATGGGCACCGAGGTGGTCGCGATCAGGATTTCCTTGCCCGCGACCGTGTACTTGTAGGGCTCGATCAGCGTTTCCTTGCCGGTGCGCTTGGGCAGCTGGAAATAGTCGCCCGGACCGGGTTTGTCGTAGTCCACCAGCGGCTCCACCACAGGAGCGCCGGCGCCCCGGTTCCAGTAGGGGATGTAGCGGCCCGTGGCATCGTGGCCCGGCTTGTCCACGTACTCGGCATCGCGGCCGTCGAACGCGTTGGGCTCCCAGGCCACCCAGACCCCCAGGAAATGGGGCGAACCCTCCAGCACGTTGCGGATCAGCGCATCGGCCTCGATGCGGTCGGCCTGCCCGGTGGCCTTCAGGCCGCCCAGCGCCTGGGCCAGCGTGCGCGCCGCCGTCATGGTGGCGTTGAGCTCGGACTCCACCTGCGCCGCGTTGCGGCTCGCCAGCTCCTCGGCGTACATGAGGGCGGTGCTTTCCTGCAGCTGGCCGGCCTGGCGGGTCAGCGAAATCACGGTGACGGCAAATCCGACCAGCACCACCCCGATGACCAGCAGCAGCAGCTTGGTGCGCAGGCTCATGGTGGCGAGAGGGGAACTCGTGGAAAGGGAGTGGGGATGAGACACGCGGCTTCTTCTTTCTTCGTCCAGTGGAAGTGAATGCCTGGCGCTGCCCGAAGGCGGGCGAAGCCAGGCGACCTGTCAGGACGGTGAATTTCCCACGCCGGCGAATCCGCAAGACCGCGAACAGACGGGGAAAGCCGGGGCAATTCCCCCTCGCGGGGTCCGTGCGCCAACCCACACAGCCGCGCCACCGTCGCGGCGTAGACTGGGGGCCGCCGCCGCCCACCCTCCCATCCCCTGGAGCGCACTTCAGTGACTGACCCCGACACGCGCGAACCGTCCACCGCCGACCGCTTCCAGCTGCTGGTGGAGGCCGTCCAGGACTACGGCATCTTCATGCTCGACCCGGCGGGCCACGTGATGTCGTGGAACGCGGGGGCCGAACGCATCAAGGGCTACCGCGCCGACGAGGTGATCGGCCGGCACTTCTCGATGTTCTACCCGGAGTCGGCACGCGCACGGCAATGGCCCGACCACGAGCTGCGGCAGGCCGCGGCGGTCGGCAAGTACGAGGAAGAAGGCTGGCGCGTCCGCAAGGACGGCACGCCGTTCTGGGCCAACGTGGTCATCACCGCGATGCGCGATGCCCACGGCACGCTCACCGGCTTCGGCAAGGTCACGCGCGACCTCACCGAACGGCGCGCCCACGAAGAAGCCCTTCGGCAAAGCGAGGAGCGCTTCCGCCTGCTGATCGAGGGTGTGCGCGACTACGCCATCTACATGCTCGACCCCGACGGCATCATCCAGAGCTGGAACGGCGGGGCCGAGGACATCAAGGGCTACGCGGCCAGCGAGGTGATCGGCAAGCACTACGGCATGTTCTTCCGGCAGGAGGACGTTCAGGCGGGCCTGCCCGTCCGGGAACTCAAGGAAGCCCTGGCCCACGGCCGGACCGAAGACGAAGGCTGGCGCGTGCGCAAGGACGGTTCGACCTTCTGGGCCAACATCATCGTCACGCCCATCCACAGCGCGGACGGTTCCCTGCTCGGCTTCGCCAAGGTCACGCGCGACATGAGCGAGCGCAGCAAGCTGCGCGAGCTGGAGCATTCTCTGAAGCGCATGAACGAGTTCCTCGCCATGCTGGCCCACGAGCTGCGCAACCCGCTCGCGCCCATCCGCAACGCGGTGTCGATCCTGCAGCTGGAGGGCTCGCCCAGCCCCACGCTGCGCACCAGCCGCGACATGATCGACCGGCAGTTGACCCACCTCACGCGGCTGATCGACGACCTGCTGGACGCCGGGCGCCTGACCAGCGGCAAGATCCGCGTCAAGCCCGAGCGCGTGTCCTTCAACCAGATCGCGACCCGGGCCATCGAGGTGGCGCGGCCCGCGATGGACGCCCGGGCCCAGGCCTTCGACGTCGACATCCCGGCCGCCAACCTCTGGGTGAACGCCGATGAAATCCGACTCGCCCAGGTGCTGCAGAACCTGCTGGGCAACGCCTCCAAGTTCACGCCCATCGGCGGCACCATCAAGCTGAGCGCCCGCGTGAACGGCACCCGCCTGCGGGTGGAGGTGGCCGACAACGGCGAGGGCATCTCGGCCACGGCCATCCACGACATCTTCGCGCTGTTCTCCCAGGGCGATGGCATTGCCGCGTCGCGGCAGTCCGGCCTGGGCATCGGGCTGGCGCTGGCGCGCTCGATCGTGGAGATGCATGGCGGCACGATCGCCGCCACCAGCCCCGGCCTGGGCCAAGGCAGCGTCTTTCACTTCGAACTGCCCGGCGCCTTCGTGGACGCGACAGCGAGCCAGCCGGAAACCCCCTGGCTCCTGGTCGTGGACGACAACCGGGACGCCGCCGACAGCCTCGCCGACCTCCTGCGCATGCTGGGTTTTCGCGTGCGCACCGCCTACGATGGCAAGGCCGCGCTCGAAGCCGCCCGCCAGGACGGCCCGCGCGTGGCCTTCCTCGACATTGGCATGCCGGACAAGAACGGCGCGCAGGTCCTGCAGGAACTGCGCGACCTGCCCGGTGGCGACACCCTCTTCGCCGCCGCCGTCACGGGTTACGGCAGCGAAGACGAAAAAGCCGGCCGCGCCGACTTCGATGGCTTTGACGCGCGCCTTCAGAAGCCGGTCAAGCTGTCCGACCTGAAAGACCTGCTAACCCGCGCCCAGCTGGGGAGTTAACCTTCATGGCCCCTTGTTCGCAAAGGACCGCCATGACATCCTCCCTCCTTCTGTTCGCGCTCGCGCTGGGCGTGGCCCACACCGCCGCCGCCCAGACCGCGCCACTGGACGCCGCGGCCAGCGACCCCGCCAGGCTGGGCTGGATGGTGGGCTCCCCGCCCCCACCGGAGCGGCAACTGCGCTTCGACGACGGGAGCTACTTCCAGTTTCCCGCGATGCGCTGGAGCGTGTCGAACTTCCGCCAGCTCATGCCCACGGTAAACGTCTCCCGCGGTGTGGGCGCGCCCACGCCGCTGCCGCGCGCGCTGCGACAGGACATCGACGCCGTGCGCTTCACCCCCCTGGGCGGCGCGGCCACGATGAGCTGGGCCGAATCGCTGGCCGCCAACTACACCGACGGCATCCTGGTGCTGCACCAGGGCCGCGTCGTCTACGAGCGCTACTTCGGCGTGCTGAACGCGCAGGGGCAGCACGGCGCCATGTCGGTGACCAAATCCGTCACCGGCACGCTGGGCGCGATGCTGGTGGCCGAAGGCCGGCTGGACGCGGACAAGCGGGTCGCGGACTACGTGCCCGAGCTGGCGCGCTCGGCCTTCGGCAACGTTACCGTGCGGCAGGTGCTCGACATGACCACGGGCCTCAAGTACAGCGAAGACTATGCCGACCCCAACGCGGAAGTCTGGGCCTTCTCGCAAGCCGGCAACCCGCTGCCCAAGCCGAAGGACTACACCGGCCCGCGCAGCTATTACGAGTACTTGCAGACCGTGCTGCCCGAAGGCCGGCACGGCGCGGCCTTCGGCTACAAGACCGTCAACTCCGATGCCCTGGGCTGGGTCATCGCGCGCGTCACCGGGCGCAACGTGGCCGAACTGCTGTCCGAGCGCATCTGGAGCCGGCTGGGCGCGGAGCAGGACGCCTACCTGACGGTGGACGCCACCGGCACCCCCTTCGCCGGCGGCGGCCTCAACACCGGCCTGCGCGACCTCGCGCGGTTTGGCGAGATGCTGCGCCAGAACGGCCGCTTCAACGGCCAGCAGATCATCCCCAAGGCCGTGGTGGACGACATCCGGCGCGGCGGCAGCCGCGAGGCCTTCGCCCAGGCCGGCTACAGCCTGCTGCCCGGCTGGAGCTACCGCAACATGTGGTGGGTCACCCACCAGCCCGACAGCGCCTTCATGGCGCGCGGCGTGCACGGCCAGCGCATCTACGTGAACCCGCAGGCCGGCGTGGTGATCGTGCGCTACGCCTCCCACCCGGTGGCGAGCAATGCCGCCAACGACCCGACCACGCTGCCGGCCTTCGACGCGGTGGCGCGGCACCTCATGCGCCAGCCGCGCTGACGCAAGCCGCCCTCGCAAGAGGCCTCAGGCCGGCACGTAGGTCAACCGAAGCACGTCCTCGCCCATCGGCTCATGGCTCACCAGGCGCAGCGGCGGTCGGGGCCCAGCGAAATAGGGCTGGCCCTGGCCCAGCACCACGGGGTGCAGGTAGATCCGGTACTCGTCGATCAGGCCCAGCTCGGTGAGGCGCTTGGCCAGGTTCGGGCCGGCCACCTCGATCTCGCCGTCGTGCCCGGCCTTCAGCGCGCGGATCGCGCCCTCGAGGTCATCCCCCACCAGCGTGGCGTTGGGACCGACCGACCTCAGGGTGCGCGAGACCACCCACTTCGGCTGCCGGCGCCACGCCGCCGCGAAGGCGCGTTCCTCGGCATCCCATTCCGGATGCTCGTCGTCCCAGTAGCGCATGATCTCGTACATCACGCGACCATAGACGCTGCCCGTCTGCCCCTGGGCCTGCTCGATGAAATGGCGAAAGAGCACGGGGCCGGGCGCGAAACCCGTGTGGTCGACGTAGCCGTCGAGGGACTGGTTCATGCCGAACACGAGCTTGGCCATGGCGTTGCCTTTCTGGAGCAAAGGGGCCGCCGCCAACATGGGCGCCCCACCCTCACGACGAACGGGCCAGGGCGCTTTCGACATCCGGGGAGCGGCAGCGCCCACCGGGTGTCTGGTCACTGCGGCGTGAGCCGCTCCAGCCCGCCCAGGTAGGGCCGCAGCACGTCGGGCACGGTCACGCTGCCATCGGCGTTCTGGAAGTTCTCCAGCACCGCCACCAGCGTGCGGCCCACCGCCAGGCCCGAGCCGTTGAGCGTGTGCACGAGTTCGTTCTTGCCCTGCGCGTTCTTGAAGCGCGCCTGCAGGCGCCGCGCCTGGAAGGCTTCGCAATTGGAGACCGAGCTGATCTCGCGGTAAGTGCCCTGCGCGGGCACCCACACCTCCAGGTCGTGCGTGCGGGTCGAGCCGAAGCCCATGTCGCCGGTGCACAGCACGATCACGCGGTAGGGCAGGCCCAGCTTCTGCAGCACGGCCTCGGCGTGGCCGGTCATCGCGTCCAGCGCCTCGTAGCTCTTCTCGGGGTGCACGATCTGCACCATCTCGACCTTGTCGAACTGGTGCTGGCGGATCATGCCGCGCGTGTCGCGCCCGGCGCTGCCGGCTTCGGAGCGGAAGCACGGCGTGTGCGCGGTCAGGCGGATCGGCAGCTCGGCTTCGGCCAGCACCGTGTCGCGCACGGTGTTGGTCAGCGTGATTTCACTGGTGGAGATGAGGTAGAGCGCCTGCGTGTCCGGCACTTCCTCGCCTTCCTGGCCACCCTTCTTCACGGCGAACATGTCGCCCTCGAACTTGGGCAGCTGCCCGGTGCCCAGCAGGGTCTCGGCGTTGACGATGTAGGGCGTGTAGCACTCGGTGTAGCCGTGCTCCTGCGTCTGCACGTCCAGCATGAACTGCGCGAGCGCGCGGTGCAGGCGGGCGATGGGGCCGCGCATGAAGGTGAAGCGCGAGCCCGCGAGCTTGGTGCCGGTCTCGAAGTCCAGCCCGAGTTTTTCGCCGATGTCGACGTGGTCGCGCAGCTCGAAGTCGAACGCGCGCGGCGTGCCCCAGCGGCGCAGCTCCACGTTGCCGTTTTCGTCCTCGCCCACCGGCACGCTCTCGTGCGGCAGGTTGGGCACGGCCAGCAGCAGGTTCTGCAGCTCGGCCTGGATCACCTCCAGCCGCGCGGCCGAGGCTTCCAGCTCGGCCTTGAACGCCGCCACCTGGGCCATGGCCGCGTCGGCCTCGGCGTGCTGGCCCTTGCCCTTGAGCATGCCGATCTGCTTGGACAGCGTGTTGCGCTGGCTCTGCAAGTCCTCGGTGCGCGTCTGCAGCGCCTTGCGCTCGGACTCCAGCGCCTGGTAGGCGGACACATCCAGGTAGGGCTGGGGCTGCTTGCGGGTCTGCAGGCGCGCCACGACCCCGTCGAGGTCTTTTCTCAGTTGAACGATGTCTAGCATGCGGCGATTGTAGTTTTGCGCCCCGGTCGGGCGCGGCGGGCGCGCCTCAGCGCAGGTGTTCCAGCGGCTTGGTGTCTTCGCCGTCGATCTTCAGGCCCTTGGGCAGCGGGAACTTGATGGTCTCGGTCAGGCCGTCCATCGTGCGCACCGAGATCGCGCCCAGCGCCTTGATGCGCTCGATCACCTGGCGCACCAGGATCTCGGGCGCCGAGGCCCCCGCCGTCAGGCCCACGCGGCTTTTGCCTTCGAACCACTCGGCCTGGATCTCGTCGGCGCTGTCCACCATGTGGCTGGGCGTGCCCAGCTTCACCGCCAGCTCGCGCAGGCGGTTGCTGTTGGAGCTGGTGGGGCTGCCCACCACGATCACGATGTCCACCTGCGGGCTCAGCAGCTTGACCGCGTCCTGCCGGTTCTGCGTGGCGTAGCAGATGTCCTGCTGCTTGGGTTCGCGCACGCTGGGAAAGCGCGCCTTCACGGCGTCGAGGATCTCCGCCGCGTCGTCCACCGACAGCGTGGTCTGCGTGACCACGGCGAGCTTCTCGGTCTGCGCGGGTGCGGCGCGGGCCACGTCGGCCACGTCTTCCACCAGGTGGATGCCGCTGTCGAGCTGGCCCATGGTGCCTTCCACCTCGGGGTGGCCCTTGTGGCCGATCATGATGAACTCGTAGCCCTCGCGGTGCAGCTTGGCCACCTCCACGTGCACCTTGGTCACCAGGGGGCAGGTGGCGTCGAAGATCTGGAAGCCGCGCTGCCGGGCTTCCTCCTGGATCGCCTTGCTCACGCCGTGCGCCGAGAACACCAGCGTGGCACCGGGCGGCACATCGGAGAGTTCCTCGATGAAGATCGCGCCCTTGGACTTGAGGTCGTTGACCACGTAGGTGTTGTGCACGATCTCGTGGCGCACGTAGATCGGCCGGCCGAACTTGACCAGCGCGCGCTCGACGATCTCGATCGCGCGGTCCACCCCGGCGCAGAAGCCGCGCGGCTCGGCCATGATGATTTCGGGTGAATCGCCCATCACAGCACCCCGATCAGTTGCACTTCGAAGCGCACCGGCTGGCCCGCCAGCGGGTGGTTGAAATCGAACAGCACCGCGCCGTCCTCGCGCACCTGGACGGCCGCGCCGGCGTAGCTGCCCAGGCCGTCGGGCGTGGGGAACTGCACCACGTCGCCCGCGGCGTACTGCTCGTGCGGATCGCCCAGCTCGTTGAGCAGCTTGCGCGCCACCCACTGCACCATGTCCGGCTGGCGCTCGCCGAAGGCCTCGCCCTCGGCCAGTTCGATCACCGTGCGCGTGCCCTCCTCCAGCCCGATCAGGCGCTGCTCGATCGCGGGCGAGAGTTCGCCAGCCCCCAGGCTGAGCGTGGCGGGCTTGCCTTCGAAGGTGTCAATGATCACCTGTCCCTGCGGCCCGGACATGCGGTAGTGCAGGGTCAGGAAGGAACCTTCTTGGACTTGGGGCATAGGTGGGGGAGTATGTCAGTAAAAAGTATGCGAAAAAGGCGGCTGGGGGCCGACACAGCCCCTATTGTAAAAACCCCACCCAATCAGGAAGGACCGCCCATGAATGGCCTGTCGATCAATGGCGTCAAGCACTGGCCGCGCGAATCACGCCCCCGCGAAAAACTGCTCGCCCGAGGCCCCACCGCGCTGAGCGATGTCGAGTTGCTCGCCCTGCTGCTGCGCACCGGCATCACCGGCAAGGACGTGCTGCAGCTGGCCCATGAACTGCTGAGCCGTTTTGGCGGCATCAGAGGCCTGCTGGACGCCGGTGCCGACTCCCTCAAGCAGATCAAGGGGTTGGGACCCGCCAAACGCGCGGAAGTGGTCGCGGTGCTGGAGATCGCGCGCCGCGCGCTGACCGAGAAGCTGGAGAAACGACCCGTCTTCGAGAGCCCCAAAGCCGCGCGGGAATACCTTCAGCTGCAGCTGGGCGCACGGCCCCATGAGGTGTTCGCCGTGATGTTCCTGGACAGCCAGAACCGCCTGATCGCGATGGAAGACATGTTCCGGGGCACGCTCTCCCAGGCGACCGTGTACCCGCGCGAGATCGTGGTGCGCGCCCTGCACCACCACGCCTCGGCCGTGGTGCTGGCGCACAACCACCCCAGCGGCAACGCCGAGCCCTCGCTGGCCGACATCGAACTGACCCGCACCGTGCTCACTGCCCTGGCCCTGGTGGATGTGCGCGTGCTGGACCATTTCGTGGTCACGCGAGACAAGGCCGTTTCCATGGCCCAGGAAGGCATGATGTAAGGCCGTGTCTCAGGAAGTTGTCATGGCCGACTGCGGCTCTTACGCGGCTGGTGGTTGAATCCGTGGCGATGTCGCCGCCGTCTGGTGCCGGCACTAGTAGTGAAGTCTCAAAGAACTGTTCATCCGTCCCCGAGCTGAGAAGCTGTAGCTACCACACCATCGCAACTCAGGACAGAAGACGGATGAACAGCCATCAGCATGCCGATTGACGCCCGCAGGTCGAGCCCTACTGGGCGCTGGCCGCGTAGCGCGTCCAGGCGCTGAAGACGCCCGCGGCAGCGCGCTGAGCATCGTCCCCACCTAGCCACAGCCCCCGCACGACCCGGCCGAGGTCGGCCGTGCCAAGGTCGCCCAGGTTGCCCTGCACCAGCGCCTGCCGAGCCCGAAAGCGCTGCGGAGCGACCGGCTCCAGCAAGGAACAACGCAGGGACACGTGCAGATAGCCCGCCAAGGCCGCCAGCGGCGCGGGAGACGGCCACAGGCCGGGTGGTACTCGGGCGCTCACCGTCCACACGATCAGCGCCTGCGACACCCGCTCGGGCGCATCGCCCTCGGAGAAGCCTAGCATCAGGTGACCGTCCCGCCATTCGAGCACGGGCGCCACCAGAGCGGCGCCAAGCATGTCCCCTGAGGCATGGATGATCGACGCCATGGGCGAGGCAGCAGTTAACAGACGGACCAGCGAGACATACGCCCCACGTGCCCCGCCCCCATCGCCCAGGCCGTTGGGCAGATTCATCGGAGCCACGAACCAGACTGACTCATCGCACGGGCCGCATTCCTGGCGGCAGTGATGCGCGGGCGCTGCGCATGCGGTGGATCGTCCTTACGGTGTAGATGCCCACACCCACCCACACCAGCAGGAACATGATGAGGGAGTGCCGCGAGAAAGGCTCGGCGAACCAGAACACGGCCAGCAGGAAATTGCAGGTAGGTGAGATGTACTGGAGAAAGCTCATAGGCACGGTGGGCAAGTTTCGCGTGGCCACCGTGTACCACCACATGGGCAACACGTTGATCACTCCGAGCATGAACAGCAGGACGTTGTCGGTCAGGCTGGTGGTCCGGAAGGACTGCAAGGAGCCCTGTTGTGCGTAGTGCGCGAATATGAGCATCGCCGCCGGCAGTAAGGCAAGCAACTCGAGGGCGACCGAAACCTGCGCATCAAAGTTGACGTTGGCACGCTTGTAGACCGTATAGCCCGCGTAGCACAGGCCGAGGCCGATGGCTAAGAACGGAAAGCTGCCTTGGGTGGCGATGGCGTAGTACCCAATGCCCGCAAAAGAAACCAACACCGATGCCGCCGACCAGCGGTCGATGCGCTCCCTCAGGAACACCATGCCCATCACCACGGTGAAGATGGGCCCGAGATAGTACCCGAGACCCGCCTCCAGCACGCGGTTGTTAGTTACGCAGTACATATAAAGAAACCACCAGACGGCCAGGATGGCGGCGCAGATGGCCACGATAGGCAGCTTGGTGACGTCTCTAACGAGTTGCCGAAACTGCACACCCTTGCGATAGACGAAGAACAGCAGGGGCATCAGAAACACGATGGACCACAGGATCCGGTTGGCCAGCAACTCATAAGTATGAATATGGGAGAGCGGCCGGTACCACAAGGGGTATGTGCCCCATATGAGAGAGGCACCGACACCGGCATGGATACCCAGGCCGATGTTCTGCTGTTCGTTTGGGTTTTGCATGGCGTTTTCCTCGAAGCCTCAGTGGGCCACCATGGCGCTCGCGTGGATGCCAATCACCGCGCGACCGGAAGGATCGTCGATCAATTGCCCTCTCAGCCAGGCACTAGCTGCCTCGGTAGCGTTGCCCGCCGACTTGCCGCCAGGTGCGCAAAACACCGCCGATCGATGCGGGAAGAGCTCCTCGAAGATGGAGCGGTACAGGTAGGCCTCCTTGGACCCTGGGGTGTTGTGGGGGAAGCGGTGCCCCGCCGCTTGCAGCGCGCGATCCGTCACTGCCTGCGCGGCCATGGCCTTCAAGCCATCGATCCACCCATAACCGACACCATCGGACGACTGCTCCTTCTGACGCCATGCGATGCTGGGCGGCAAGTAGTCGGCAAAGGTCTCGCGCAGGATGTGCTTTTCCATCCTACCGTCACCGCACATCTTGAAGTGGGGGTCGATACGCATCGCCACGTCAAGGAACCGCCGGTCCAGGAAGGGCACCCGGGGTTCCACGCCCCAGGACAGCAGGGTCTTGTTGACCCTCAGGCAGTCATAGAGATGCATCATCGACAGTTTCCGAAGGCACTCCTCATGAAGCTCGCGAGGACCCGGTGCCTTGTGGAAGTACAGATAGCCTCCGAAGGCCTCGTCGGATCCGTCACCGGTGAGCACGACCTTCACGCCATTGCCGCGAATCTTCCTCGCCAGCATCTGCATCGGCGTCGACGCCCTGACCGTCGTCACGTCGTACGACTCGATGTGCCAGATGGTCTTCCGAATGGCGTCGAAACCTTCTTCGATCGTGTAGACGTGCTCGAAGTGGCGGGTGCCGAGAAAGGCGGCCATCTCACGCGCGGCGGCAAGGTCGGGCGATCCCTCCAGGCCAATGGAGAAGGAGCACAGGTCCGACGCCCGGCCACCGGCTTGAACGTACTTGCGGACCGCGATGCTGGACACCAGCGACGAATCGAGTCCGCCCGACAGCAACAAGCCGAACGACACATCTGACATCATGTGCGACTCGACCGACTCCTCCAGCGCCTCGCGCAAGGCCGCGACTTCGCTCGACCAGCCGCTCACGCCCTCGAAGTTCTGCCAATCCCGTTCGTAGTATCGGACAGGCGCCGGCGATGCACTATTCAGGTAGTGCCCGGGTGGAAGGATCTCGATGCGCTCGCACACGCCCACCAAGGCTTTCATCTCTGAGGCCACGTACAGGGCGCCACTGGCGTCATGGCCGTAGTAGAGGGAGAGGATGCCCATGTGATCCCGGCCGATCAAGTAGGTCCCGGTGCGTTGGTCCAGGATGGCGAAAGCGAACATGCCCCGCAGGCGCTGCAGGCAGGCCACGCCTTCTTCCATGTACGCAGCTAGGATGGCCTCGCAGTCCGACGCTGTTGCGAAAGGGTACTGCGCGAACGTCTGACGGATCTCGTGGTGGTTGTAGATCTCGCCGTTGGCCACGAGTGCGACCGATCGGTCCTGGCTGTAGAGAGGTTGGCCACCGGTAAACACATCGACGATCGAGATGCGGTTGTGTACTAGGACGCCGCCCGGACATGAGAAGACGCCGTGCGAGTCGGGCCCGCGGTGGATCATGAGATTGGACTGATCTACCGCGATCCGCCGCGCCTCCCGCTCGGAAACTGCGGGATTGAAAATGCCAAAAATGGAACACATGCCTCGGTTCTCCTCGAACACAATTGGGGGTTAACGCAAACGGAAAGTGGCGGTGCGTAAAGTGCCCGCCTGATCAGCGGGGGCTCAGGCAATCGATGAAGCGCGCACCTCGAGAAGATTGGGCCTCGTCAGCCCCAGCTCGGACACTAGGTCCGCCACGCCCTCGAAGTCGCCACTACCGTACTGTTCGGTACATTGCGGCGGGCGCAGGCCGTCACTATCGGGAAGGCCTCGGTAGAGCTGATCCAACACATCTGCCCATAGGCGCGTTTCCCGGCTGGCGAAGGCGGATTGGGCCTCGTAGAGCGAACGCACGAACAACGCCCTCTCATCGGCGCTGCAGTCCTGCACGACCGGCCGCACCAGCATCGGGAATAGGCGCTTGTGACAAACCTCATCGGCCTTGTGCAGCGCTACGGCGGTGCGGAACAGGGGCTGGATATCGTCAGCCTCGCTCAAAAGCGATAGGTAGTCGCTGATGAAGATCTCCGATACGGTCGCGTAGGCCAAGCGCACGAGAGCGAAGCGGCGGGTGTCCGCGATCTCGCGCTGCTGCTCGTCCAGCCGCAAGGTGAGATCGAACGCGGGCATGCGCACGTCGATGCCTCGGAAGGACGAGGTCATCCGGCACAACTCGGCCGCCACGAGCGTGTGAAAGCCTTCATCGGTGATGGTTTCTGCGACCGCGCTCAACTCGCGATCCGACAGTCGGTGAGACGTGCTCAGTTGCATTAGGTCGAGACAGGCAGGAATGATGATCTGCGTCTCGATCGAGATCGTCTTGTGGCTGTAGACCAGCCAAGCCGCCGACAGGCACGCGGACTGAAGGTGCTGCGGACATTGATGAAAGGCAGGGTCATCCCGGAAGGGCAGCAGCGCCGTCACGAAGTCAGGCGCTTCGGGATCGAGGGCCGGCTCCCAAACCCATGGCCGTCGCACTGTCGCTCGCGCGTACCAGCTGTCGACGAATCGCGCCATCAAGGCGTCTGAAGTTTTGTCGTACGCAGCCCCGCCATAGCGGAGATACTGGGAACCTGATGTCAAGTAGAACCTCCTTTTTAGTCTTATAAAGTACTACTTTATAAATCATATTTTGCGTATATATATTTTTAATAAATACTTATTACTACTTTTAATGAAGCATTCATGCAGCCGATGGATATAGAAATGTCTTGTAAGGCGACGGCCCTGGCGCCCCAATGGCGGACATGAAGGCGACCACCCTCGGCGAACTCAAGGCCATCCGCAACGCGCTGGCCGAGGGCCGCGCGCGAGAAACCGCCGAGCGCGAGGCCGAACGCCTGGCCGCGGCCCGCCGCGAGCGCGAGCACCGGCTGTTCGAGCTGGCGGTGGGCCCGGTGCAACGCCTGCCCCACCGGGGCCACATCGAGCCGCGCCCAGTGCCGGTGGACCCCTTGCCCCTGCAGCGCCAGCGCGACGAAGCCTCGGTGATGCGCGAGGCGCTGTCGGATGAGTTCGATGTCGAGACCCTGCTGCACACCGACGAGTTGCTGAGCTACCGCCGCCCGGGCCTGGGGCCGGAGATCGTGCGCAAGCTGCGCGAGGGCCGCTGGAGCATCCAGCGCCAGATCGACCTGCATGGCCTGCGCACCGACGAAGCCCGCGAGGCCCTGGGCCGTTTCATCCGCGAGGCCCACCTGGCCGGCCTGCGCTGCGTGCGCGTGGTGCACGGCAAGGGCCTGGGCTCGCCCGGGCGCACCCCGGTGCTGAAGAACCGCGTGCTGCGCTGGCTGGTGCAGAAGAAGGAGGTGATCGCCTTCGTGCAGGCGCGCCCGGCCGAGGGCGGCGCCGGCGCGCTGGTGGTGCTGTTGCGCTCGGGCTGACGCAGGTCCATACTGCATGCCCGCTGTTGGAAAGGACCGCATATGCTGGCCAACGCTGCAGTGACCACCATGCTCCCCGTCGTCGACATGGCACGGGCCCGCAAGTTCTACGAAGGAGGGCTCGGGCTGGTGCCCGGCGGCTCCCGACCGGATGGCAAATTCGTGTACCGGGTGGGCGGCAGCACCCTGGCGCTGTTCCCCAAGCCCGAAGGCACCAAGGCCGAGCACACGGCGATCAGCTTCCAGGTGGCGGACATCGCGGCCACCATCGCGAAGCTGAAGCAGGCCGGCGTGGTGTTCGAGGACTACGACTTCCCGGACTTCAAGACCGTGGACCACGTGTGCGTGCTCGGCGCCGAGAAGGCCGCGTGGTTCAAGGACACCGAAGGCAACTACCTGTGCCTGCACGAGGACATCCCGCAGCTGGCCGCCGCGGGTTGAGACGCTAGCCCGGCGAGTTGCGCATCCAGTCCGCGGTCTGGAAGAAGCTGGTCTTGAGCCGCTCGCGCAGCGGCGCGTCCACGCCGGTCTCGCCCATGGCCTGGTCCATGCAGGCCAGCCACTGGTCGCGCTCGATGATGCCGATGGCGAACGGCATGTGCCGCATGCGCAGCCGCGGGTGGCCGAACTGCTCGGTGTAGTGCTGCGGGCCGCCGAGCCAGCCGCAGAGGAACCAGAACAGTTTCTGGCGCGCGCTGTCCAGCGAGTTGCCGTGCGCGGCGCGCAGTTCGCGGTAGCGCGGCTCGATGTCCATGAGGTCGTAGAAGCGGTCGACGAGTGCGCGCACCTGGCCCTCGCCGCCGATCCAGTCGAAGGGCGTGGCGTGCTGCGTGGGTTCCTGGGGTTGAATCAGATCGCTCATGCCGTTGTTCAGACTGCTGCCTTGCGCAAGGTTTCCACCACCGGCGTGCGCAGCACGCTGCGCAGCCCCCACCAGCCCGCCAGCAGCGCCAGCAAGGCGCCCGCGACGGCGCCGCCCAGCGGCACCCAGGGCGAAGCCGTCCACGAGAACTGGAACACGAAGCGCGCCAGCGCCCAGCCCACCGCGACCGCCACGGCCGAGGCCAGGAAGCCCGCCAGCAGGCCCACGCCGAGCAGCTCGATGCGCTGCACCTGGCGCAGCAGCTTCGAGCCCGCGCCCACGGCGCGCAGGATGGCGAACTCGCGCTCGCGCTCGCCGCGTGTGGCCGTGACGGCCGAGAGCAGCACCACCAGACCGGCCGCGAGCGTGAAGGCGAACAGAAACTCCACCGCACTGATGACCTGGCCCAGCACGCGCTGCACTTGGGCGATGGTCTGGCTCATGTCGACGTTGGTGATGTTGGGAAACTGGCGCACCAGCCCGTTGTCGAAACCGTTCGTGGGCTCGGGCGCGCGGAACGCGCTGATGTAGCTCAGCGGCACGTCGGGCACCTGGGCCACCGGGAACACCACGAAGAAGTTCACCCGCATCGAGCCCCAGTCCACCTTGCGCAGGCTGGTGATGCGGCCTTCGGTCACCTGGCCCGCGATGTCGAAGCCCAGGCGGTCGCCGAGCTTGAGGCCGAGTTCTTCGGCCAGGCCTTCTTCCACGCTCAGCGCATCGGGCTCGTTGTCGGTCCAGCGGCCGGCGATCACGGGGTTGTGCTCGGGCACGGTGGCGGAGTTGGAGAGATTGAACTCGCGGTCCACCAGGCGCTGCGCGCGGTCTTCGGTGAAGTCTTCGGGCACCACGGCCTTGCCGTTGATGGTGACCAGCCGGCCCCGGATCATGGGGTACCAGTCGTAGCGCTGCACCCCGGCCTGCCGCAGCGCCTGCTGGAACGCCTCGCCCTGGTCGGGCTGCACGTTGATGACGAAGCGGTTGGGCGCGTCGGGCGGCGTGGCATTGCGCCAGCTGGAGATGAGGTCGGTGCGCAGCAGCACCAGCAGCACCAGGGCCAGCAGGCCGACGGCGAGCGCGCTGATCTGCACCACGGCATAGGCCGGGCGCGCCGAGAGCTGGCGCGTGGCCATGACGAGCGCGCGCGGCGCGGTCGCTTCGTTCACGCTGGCGCGCAGCACGCGCACCGCCGCGTAGCTGGCGGCGGCGAACAGCAGCACCGCACCCGCGAAGCCGCCCACGGCGATGGCGCCGAGCAGCAGGTCGCGGCTGGCCGCGAGCAGCAGCGCGGCAAAACCGGCCACGCCCAGGCCCAGCACGGCCAGGGTGGCGGGCTTGAGCTGGCCCACGTCGCGGCGGATCACGCGCAGCGGCGGCACCTGGGCCAGCTGCAGCACCGGCGGCAGGCCAAAGGCCATCATGAGCGTGAGGCCCATGCCCAGGCCGAGCAGCACCGGCGCGATGCTGGGCGCGGGCAGGCTGGCTTCGACCAGCCCGGCCAGCAGCAGCACAAAGGCGTGGTGCACCGCGTAGCCGATGGCCACGCCCAGGGCGCTGGCGAACAGGCCGATGAGCGCGAATTCGAGCGTGTAGGCGCGCGCCATGGTGCCCTGCGAAAGGCCGAGCACGCGAAGCATGGCGCAGTCGTCCAGGTGGCGCTGGGCGAAGCCGCGCGCGGCGATCGCCACGGCCACGGCGCACAGCAGCGCGGCCAGCAGGGCCACGAGGTTGAGGAATTTTTCGGCGCGCCCCAGCGTCTGCTGCATCTCGGGCCGGCCGCCTTCGAGCGACTCCAGCCGCATGCCGCGCACGTCGGGCTGCTCCATGGCTTTCGTGGCCCAGTGGCTGAAATCGGCCACGCGGGCCTCGTTGCCGATCACGGCCAGGCGGTAAGTCAGGCGGCTGGCGGGCTGCACCAGGCCGGTGGCGGGCAGGTCGGCCGCGTTGAGCATGACGCGCGGCGCGAAGCTCATGAAGCCGGCGCCCCGGTCGGGCTCGACCGTGATGAGGCGCGCGATGGTGAGCGCCGAGTCGCCCAGCAGCAGCGTGTGGCCCATCTTCAGGTCGAGCGCGACCAGCAGGGCTTCGTCCACCCACACGGTGCCGGGGACGGGAATCTCGCGGGTGGCGCTGTCGGGCCCGCCCTGGGCCTCGGCCACGCGCAGGCTGCCACGCAGCGGGTAGCCCTCACCCACGGCCTTGAGCGCCACCAGGCGCGCGGCGCCGCCTTCTTCCTCGCGCGCGCGGCCCATGGTGGGAAAGCCCAGCGTCTGCGTGGTGGTCAGGCCCAGTTCGCGCGCCCGGGCCTCGAACGAGGGCGGCGGCACGTGGTCGCTGCTGATCACCGCGTCGCCGCCGAGCAGCGCACTGGCGTCACGCGTGAGGCCGCCCTGCAGGCGGTCGGCGAAGAAACCCACCGCCGTGAGCGCGGCCACCGCGAGGGTGACGGCGAGCATCAGCAGGCGCAGTTCGCCGGCGCGCCAGTCGCGGACCAGGGAGGACCAGCCCAGGGTCCAGAAGCGGATGGGCAAGGAGGGGGTGGGCGGTGTCATGGTGCGGGGTTCGAGCGCGCGCGGCCCGACTGGTTCACTTCGTCCCAAAGATTCGGTCGCCCGCATCGCCCAGGCCCGGCACGATGTAGCCGTGTTCGTTCAGCCCGCGGTCCACGGCGGGGGTGTAGACCGGCACGTCGGGGTGGGCGTCGTGGAAGGTCTTGAGGCCTTCGGGGCAGGTCACCAGGCAGACGAAGCGGATCGAGCGCGGCTTCGTCTTCTTGAGCCGGTCCACCGCGCTCACGGCGGAGTTGCCGGTGGCGAGCATGGGGTCGAGCACGATCACGTCGCGTTCGTGCATGTCGTGCGGCATCTTGAAGTAGTACTCCACCGCCTTGAGGGTGGCGGGGTCGCGGTACAGGCCGATGTGGCCGACGCGCGCGCCCGGGATCACCTGCAGCATGCCGTCCAGGAAACCGTTGCCGGCGCGCAGGATGGAGGCCAGAACCACCTTCTTGCCGTCGATGACGCGCGAGGTCATCTTCTCCAGCGGGGTCTCGATCTCGATCTCCTGCATCGGCATGTCGCGCGTGATCTCGTAGGCCAGCAGGGCGCTGAGCTCGTGCACGAGTTCGCGGAAGCTCTTGGTGCTGGTGTCCTTGCGGCGCATGAGGGTGAGCTTGTGCTGCACCAGGGGGTGGTCAATGACGTGGACGTCTCGGCTCATGGGAGGGGTCTCTCGGAGGGGGTGATCCGAGTTTATGCCCGAACGCACGGGCGCCGCCGCTTCAGGACGCGGGGGCGGCGCGCTCACGGGCCACGGGCGCGGCCGGCGGCACCGCGTCCAGCACCAGGCGCTGGGGGTTGGCGTAACACAGGAAGCGCTGGTTGGTGGCGCGGCCGATGGCGCACAGGCCCACGCGCAAGGCCACGTCCAGCCCCATCTGCGTGATGCCGCTGCGCGAGACCACCACCGCCACGCCCATCTGCGCCGACTTGATCACCATCTCGCTGGTGAGGCGGCCGGTGGTGTAGAAGATCTTCTCGCCCGTGGGCGCGTCCGATTGCAGCGCCATCCAGCCGGCGATGGTATCCACCGCGTTGTGGCGGCCCACGTCTTCCACGAACAGCTGCAGCTCCTGCCCGTGAAACAGCGCGCAGGCGTGCACCGAGCCGGCCGACTTGTAGGTGCTCTCCTTGAGCCGGATCGCGTTGACGATGGCGTAGAGCTGCGACTGCGTCAGCCCGGCCTCATCGGGCAGGCGGATGCTGTCGATCTCGTCCATGAGGTTGCCGAACACGCTGCCCTGGCCGCAGCCGGTGGTGACCACGCGCTTGGAGGTGCGCTCCTCGATGCGGTCGATGCCGTGCCGGGTCTTGACCGAGGCGGCGTTCACGTCCCAGTCCACGGTGATGGATTCGACCTCCTCCACCGAGGCGATGAGCCGCTGGTTGAGCAGGTAGCCCAGCACCAGCCACTCGGGCTGCGCGCCCAGCGTCATGAGCGTGACCAGCTCGCGCTTGTCCACGTAGACCGTGAGGTCGCGCTCGGCGGGGATGGAGATGGTCTCGCGCGCGCCGTGCTCGTTCATGACCTCGACTTCACGGGTCAGCGGCGCGCGCGCCTGGGTCAGTTGGGGCAACAGGGGCATGGGCGAAGACTACCGCATGAAAAGGGCCGCCACCCGAGGGTGCGGCCCATGGCAAGACAGGGAAAGCGGTTTATTTCTTGGCCGGCGTGGTCACCGCGGCGGGGGTGTTCGTGCTCGGTGGGCCCTTGGCGGTTTCCGCCGGTGAGTGGGCACCCGCGGCCTCGATCGGTTTGGGGGCGGTGTAGGCGAAGGGGCCCGGGTCGGTGCAGGCCGGGGCATTGGCCGTCGCCGGTGGCACGCTCTTGCCGGTGGCCGCGGCGGTCTTGAAGTAGTTGGCGGCGGCCTTGTCCATGTAGGCGCACAGCTTGTAGCCATCGACCTTGGCGGCCCAGGCCGTCTTGGCCGCCGCTTCGGCGGCCTTGGCCTTGGCTTCTTCCGTCGGTGGCGGGGGCGCGGGCAGCTTGGCGTGGGCCGTGGCGGCCAGCAGCAGGGTCAGGCACAGGAGGCTGCGTTTCATGGGTTGTCCTCGTTGTCTCGTTGTGTTCAGGCCTTGACGGCGCGCGAGGCCTCGGCCGCGCTGGCCGCGTCCACCGGGCCCGCCGTGCGTTGCGCGGGGATCTTGCCGGCCTTGATGTCGTCGTACCAGAGTTCGTGGTGTTCCCTGGCCCAGGTCTCGTCCACGTAGCCGGTCTTCATGGCCTTGTAGGCGCCCTTCATGCCGATCGTGCCCAGGTAGATGTGGCCCATGAACAGC